>Ga0272448_1005400_pt1 | contig 14166 bp, 10 predicted proteins | sample YNPCB0191_FD_202220 | JGI IMG/M metagenome (GOLD analysis project Ga0272448, IMG submission 202220) | Hot spring sediment microbial communities from Yellowstone National Park, WY, United States - YNP-CB-019-1 | ecosystem: Environmental > Aquatic > Thermal springs > Hot (42-90C) > Sediment...
GGTAGGCGTTTATGCGACCCTTGTTCCCCGCAGGATCGGCGTCGAGCGCCTTCTCATACTGGCCGTAGTCCGCCAGGAACCGCTTGATGTCCTCGTCTACCTCTGTTTTCCTCCGCTTGTCCTTGTCCCCCGGCTTGGTCTGCGGCTCGTCCTGGTCGCGGCTCGGTGCGCCCGGGACGACTACCCACTCGGCGCTCGGCCGGGACTTGACCTTGTTCCAGTGCGTCTTGATCTCCTCGACCACCTTCGTCTTGTCGGAACGGCGGGTGTAGTCGAAGTCGGTACCGACAAACTTCTTGAGACGACTCGCGATCCGAACCTGATAGACGGGATCGCGCACCACCTCCATCTCTTTGACGGTCTTTTCGACGACGACTCGCTTGACGCCATCCCAGTCGCGCGGACCGCCCGTGAAGAGGTACTCCTTGACCTTCTTGATCTTGACATCCCGCTCCTTTACGGGGACTGTCGTGAGATAGGACGGTTCGACCAGGACGACTTCGGGCTGGAGGTCGAAGGTCTGGATCAAAGCGACGGCGGCGAAGTCGCAGACCCGGACGTCCGCGTAGAGCACGGTCGTGTCGTCGAGGAGGACCGTCCACTGTCTCGGCGACCAGACGTATACCGGCATGGCGCCGGAGACCATCCATCGAAGCTCGACGGTCGAGACCGGCGGGACGACGACGGGCGGCGCCGGGGCAACTGCGGTTGGAGCCGTCTCGGCAGGAGCCGGTTCGACCACCGGCTCGGGCGGGGACTCCTTCGCCGGCCCCTCGAGAGCCACCGCCACCTTGAACGCGTTCAGAATCTCGTTGCGGTTCTCCTCGGACATCCTCGCCATTCGGCGCAGATCCGCCTCGGCCATGGCGAGCGCGGTACGGAGGGCGTTCCTGGTGCGCTCGACCATTGCGTCACGCCCCGGGGCCTCCTTCTCGGCGAGGAGACGCGCCTCGAGCTCCGAGTCGGACACGGTGTTCCAGTAGGAGAGGAAGGCGTAGAGGGAAATGAGCGCCCTGAGGCTTTCCTTGCTGAGGGCGGGTCCGGCAGTCGCCGCCCGCTCCGCCGCGACGTGGACAACTTCCTCGCTGATTCGCCCCCTGGCAGCGGCGAGGGCTTCGGACGCGTACTTGTGCACGCGCCCCAGATCGGCCGACTCGTAGCGCGCCTGCTCTCCGAAGGCACGGACAAGGCACACATAGACACGGAACTTGTCAATGCTCCTGAGCCTCGGCTGCTGAAGCCAGTCGAGAGCTGCCTCTTCGGCGTGCCGGCGGTCCTGCTCGTAAGTGTCCTGCGAGCTGAGAGCGAGCCGATCGAACTTGGCGAGCACGCTATCGAGCGTTTCGTCCGCGCCGAACGACGCGGCAGACAGGGCTAACGCCAGCAGGACGGAGCCTGCCGTTCCGTACGACTTCGCTATCGCTTTCACGATCCACCTCCATCATGATAGACTTCTCCCGCCGCGAGTTTATTCCCGTCGCGTGCTCCGGCGCGCACGACAGACCGATTCCCGTCCCGAACCGTGGGGAACCATCCAGCCCCCCGTCCCTCGGCCGCAGGAACTTGGACCGAGCCTACGGAGCCAGCTTCAGGGCTTCCGCGACATCCGGTGCCATCGGGATGAGCTTCTCAACCCCGAGGACGGCGAGCGAGTGGAGGACGCCCTTGCAGACACCGGCCATCACGACCTTCGCGTTGAGCTTCCGGGAGCGGCTGAACGCCCAGAGGACGACGCCGATGCCTGCACTCGACATATACGTCAACTCGGAGCAGTCCAACACCACTATCTGGAACCCCTGCTCGAACGCCTTGGTCAGGTAGTCCTCCAGCCGCTCGTAGGTGTTCTGATCAACCGAGCCGACGAGCTTGAGCACCCGTTTGCCTTCGTCCACTTTCTGTTCTTCGAGTTTGAGTGCCATTATTGTCCCGCCTGGAACCTCACGTAGCTGTTTTCGCCCGGACGCAGCCTGACTTCGAACACTCCCGGTATCGCCTTGAGCGTCTCCTCCATCTGCCGGCAGGCTTCCATCGTCAGGTGATTGTCGAACCGGAGTTCGCAGTCCTCGACGTTCGAGACGGCCAGGGCGCTGAGCCGGATATTCTCCACACCAGCTGCAAGGAGCAGGACGGTGACGCGCTGGACTGCGTCGGCGGTCAGGCTGAGTCCGAGTGCGCGAATGCCCTGGGTGAGACGGTGAAGCGGCTGGCTCCCGGAGAGTTGCTTCGTCTGGAGCGCACCGAGGGGTTGCGTGGTCGAGACTTTGTTCCTCCCGAGTGCCTTGGCAAAATAGACGGCCTGGTCGGCCTTGTCGAGCAGTTGTTCGCGACTCTTGGCATCTTCCGGGGCCGAGGCGACGCCGATGGAGACGCTCATGTCAAGACCGCCCGGGAGCTTGCACTTCGCCACATCCGCCCGGATTTTCTCTGCGATGCTCACTGCGTTTTCCTTCTTGCAGAGAGGGAGTAGGAGGACGAACTCGTCGCCGCCGTAGCGCCCCACGACGTCGCCCGGGCGAACGCACGCCTTGAGGATAGCAGCCACCCTCCGGAGCGCCTCGTCCCCCGTGAGGTGGCCGGCGGTATCGTTGATCCGCTTGAGGTTGTCCATGTCTACCCACAGGATCGAGGTAACCGCATCCTCGCCCATGCGAAGCTCTTCCTCGATGCGGCTGAGGAGGTACTCCCGCCGGAAGACCAGCGTCAACTCGTCCGTGATGGACTTGGCGAAGAGCCGGCAGTTGTGGAGAGAGATCGCCAGGATTCTCCCAGCCAGAAACAGAAGCCTCCGATCCTCGATGGTGTACTCGGCCCCCGACACTTTCTCCCCGAGGAGGATGGCACCCTCGATCGTGCTTCGACCGTAACTGTCAACGTGGGAGAGTGACGTGATGGCCTTCAGACCAGTCTCGTGCGTGAGGGGAGCGAATAGCCAGCAGTCCTTGTCCACTATGACTGCGGCCCTGCTCATATCCGTCAGCCCCTTCAAGTCTTCAGGGGTCGTGTGGATTTCCTCGGGGACGTCCACCCCCTCCGCAAAGGCTCTACGGAACCGCCCCTGCTCGTCGCGAGTGAGGATGAGGATCTGCAACACTCCGAAGTGGCCCATGAGAGTCCGGGCCATGAATCGGATCATTCTTTCCTCCTCGAACGTGTGGGCGCTGATCTCCGTAACCATCTCGTACACGGTCATCAAGACACGCTGCGGCCCGCTTACCTGCTGCTCGTCTGTGAACGGCTGGATCAGCTTCGCCAGTTCGGAAGGCAGATCGTCAGAGGACATGACACCCCACCAGGCCTCGCCTGATATGTTCCGTTTGTGGAACGAAATATTCAGCTTGCTTCACTTTTTTACCATGCTCCGAGGGCTGCGGTACACTGGCGGCATTCCTATCTCGTTTGCCGACAAGCAGATACCGCAACCCGCACGGTTACTCTTTCCGCTTGGGACAGAATAAGCGCAATTCTCATGCCGTCGTCCATCTGCCGCCGGCCTACGGCTCCGAGGCCCTCGGCTCGCTGATTTCCACCTTGTACTTCTTCATGCGGCTCCTGAGTGCATCGCGGCTGATCTGCAGCAACTGCGCCGCGCGGGTCTGGTTCCCGGCTGACGCTTCGAGCGCTTGGCGAACGAGGGCAGCCTCTAGCTCGTGGAGCGCGATGCCGCCCGGTGGCAACCGGAAACCCGGCAGGGGCTGCTCCGGCTCCGGCGCACGCCGCTCCCGGATCTCCGCTGGTAGCTGCTCGGGGCCGATCTCCTCGTCCCTGTAGAGAATGGTCGCTCGCTCGACCACGTTGCGCAATTCCCGGACATTGCCCGGCCAATCGTACGCGACAAGAGCATCCATTGCCGCCGGGGCGAAGCCCTTGATCGAGCAGCGCAACTCAGCGCTGAACTGCGCGATGAAGTGGCTCACCAGCAGCGGGATGTCCTCTCTGTGGGTCCGGAGCGGCGGAAGCACAACGGGTACGACGTTCAACCGGAAGAAAAGGTCCGACCGGAAACGATCGCGCCTGACCAACTCGCTCAGGTTCCGGTTCGTGGACGCTATGACCCGCACATCAACCGAGATACTCCGTACGCCGCCGATGCGTCGGAACGACTTCTCCTCGATGATCCGGAGGATCTTGCCCTGCATGGCCAGAGGCATGTCGCCGATCTCGTCGAGGAGGATCGTCCCCCCATCCGCGATCTCGAAGAGCCCGCGCTTCTCGAACTTGGCGTCCGTAAACGCTCCCTTGGCGTGGCCCATCAGTTCGGATTCGAGCAGCGTCTCTGGAAGAGCAGGGCAATTGATCGCTACGAACGGCCGGTGAGCCCGATCGCTCAGGCAGTGAATCACGCGGGCGACCAGGTCCTTGCCCGTGCCGCTTTCTCCCTGAAGGAGGATCGTAGTGGCTTGGCTCGTGGCGAGTTTCTGGACCATCTGGCGGACCGACTCCATCGCCGGCGAATTGCCGACGATGCTCTCCAGGGAGAATCGGCCGACGTCGCGGGTGCGGAGCGGGCCGGTCTCGCGGCGCATCGAGGAACCATCCAGCGCACGCTGGATCGTCATCCGAAGTTCCTCGAAGTCGAACGGCTTGGTGATATAGTCGTACGCGCCGAGTTTCAGGGACGCGACCGCTGCGTCAACGGCTGGGAAGGCGCTGATCATGATCACGGGGAGCTCCGGGCGGGCTTCCCTGACGCGCCTCAGTGCCTCCAGCCCGCTCACCCCCGGAAGCCGTACATCCAGCAGAAGCAGGTCGTAGCTCGCTCGGCCCAACTCCTCGATCGCCTCCTCCCCGGTCTCGAAAGCGGTCACCTCGAAACCGCACGCCGACAGGTCGCGCTCCAACGACCACCGGACCACCTTCTCGTCGTCAACGACCAGTATTCTTGCTGCTCCCATCCGGTACCCTGGACACGAGAATAGCCTTGACGAAAACGCACTCTGCCGCTACCCCGGCCCCTATGCGGGCGCCCACGGCAGTAGCCGGGTCAGCCTGGCAGAATGCGCTCCTACGTCCTGCCCTCGGTCTAATACTTGAAGTACTCGGGCGGCGTCACCTGGACGATGTACTTCACTGCCTCATTGATGCAGATCCGAATGGCCTTTTCCATAGGCGTCTTGGCGAAGACGGAGAGCCCCCCGCCCAACGGCGTATTGCCCGCCAGGCCGACAGCGCCTATCCCGATCGACGTATCCCGCGCACTTCCCTCGACTCTCGTAGCCGCCACGACCTCCGTCGTCGTCGAGTTGACGAGCCGGATATCCATGGCGATCGACGATTTCTGCGTTGACACGCTGAGAGCCCCTCCGAAACGTGACCCGACTCCTCCGATCCCTCCGCCCACTCCCGACGTACCCGGCTCGAACCCGGTGATCGCGGCCACGACGAGCAGGTCTGCCCCCTTTATCTTGCCGGTCTTGGCGGCTGTAGCCTGCTCGGCCTCACCGGTTCGCCCCAGGTCCTGTTCCGCTCGCACCGCGGCCAACTCCTGCCTCTCGAGAACTTTGAACCGGCCGGATTGCACGAGCGTCGTACTCAACATGTCCTGGAGGCCGCCGAGGTAGTCTTGCTGTTGCGTTACTGTAAACCCGCCCAATCCGCCCGCCCCCCTGGTCGTCGTCGTAATGGGAGCCTTCCACTCGAACTTGGCCACGGCGATGCTCGCCTTCGGCCCGCTGTACGGCGGCAACTGAGCGGCCACGCCTGCGTCCGCGTGAGCCGACGCCGGAGCGAGAGTCTGCTCGAGATCGCATCCGGCCAGGCAAACCAGACCAAACACCACGACTCCGAACTGCAAGGCCTTCATCCTGCTTCTCCTCATTCTTCCCTCTGCTCGGGAGATGGGCTCTTGCGGGATCGCCCGGACCTCCCGCCTATCTCCACTGACAATCTGCTCCTGGATTCGACACCCGCAATCCAACCTAATTGTCATTATAGGAGTTTCGTCGCGCCATGCAAGACCGTGCGAGCCGGGGGGTGCACGAACAGTCTTGAGCGGGGCGAGCGGGACTCCCAATAACACTTCCGATAAACTGATCAGCCCTACCATGCACTGTTCTGGGTAGGTGTCGCTCCCCCAGCGTTTCGCCGTTCGCTACTGGACCCTTCAAACTCCCGTGCTGCCACACGAACCGTTCGGGGGCCTCATTTGTTCGATGTAGAGCTCCCTGACCTTGCGGAAGAATCGGAGGTACGGTTCGGTCCGGTAGTCCGGGTAAGTCCACTCCCAGGGACGGAAGTCGCCGTTGAAATATCGGAGGGTACACTCGGCGTAGATGCCCTTGCCAATGTAGAGTCGGTGGGAGTAGTCCTTCGTCGTGGCGAGGACGAGTTTGCTGAGGGTGATGTAGCCTGGATCGAGGTTGACTGGCCGGCGCACGGGCCAGCGTCCCGTCGAGGCGAGGACCGCCTCCAGCTCGTTGGTTGCATGCTTGGCGTCGGCGAGCGAGCCGGGATCAATGAGCTGGCGGAAGCTATGGAACTGTCGCAGTATCGTCGTCCCCATGTCCTCCGCGTAGTAGCTCGTGAACTGAAAGGGCATCAGCTCCGAGACGAGGTCGATCTCGCCGAATCGAGCTTCGAGCATAGTGCGGGCCTGCTCGAGGGCCTCCTGGAAACTCGAGAGCATCCCGACGATCAGTTTAACGGGCGGCTGTTTCTTCGGGGTGCCCATAGAGGAGTTCCTCCAGTTCCACGAGGAAGACCACGGCGTGTCTGGTGTAGTCAATGCGTACGGACAGGTCTGTCGCGTCCTTTCGGAAGGCGCCGATGGCTCGGTCGGGATTGGGGAGGAAGTAGGCATTCTCCCTGTTGAATTGGTTGGCAATGAGGAACCTTGCCGCATTGAGGAGCGCGTCCTCGTAGAGCTCCGAAGGTATGCCCATTTGCTTGGCAAGCTTTCCGATGGCGACGAGGCCTTCCGCGCGCGAGGCGGAGGTGCAAACGGAGGGCGGCTGTGTCAGGAAGCCGCCGACGAAGTCCGGTTCGCACTCCCCCCGGAGTTGCGACTCGAGAATCCTGGAGCCGATCGTGAAGGCGTGCTCGGCGTAGAGATAGTTCGGGCTTGCCGTGTAGAGTTCCCGGAGTGCTTGGGCGAGCCAGGCGTCGGCGAGGATCGGATCGTCGAGGCCGGCGCGGAGGAGCTTGCGCGGCCGCTCGGTGATCAGGAACCGAGCCGCTTTCTCCGCCGCCGGGAGCCACGCCTTGTCTCCCAGCTCCCCTCGAAGCCGGACGAGTGCGAGCACGGCCTGGCCCGTGGGAATGTCGGACGGGTTCTCGGCAGGTTCGAAGCCGTCTTCCTCGAAGAAGTAGTTCGTGTAGAACTCCCCGGACTGCTTCATCATGAAGCAAGCGAAGCGGCCGAGCTTGCCGAGCAGAGCGTCGTACTGTTTCGAGCTCGTGGCCTTCCGGCGTTCGACGAGTGCGAGGATGAGGAGCGAGGTGGGGCCGAGTTCGCCTTTTCGAGACGTAGCGAGGAATGCGATCCCCCCCTTCTCCCGCTTCTGCCGGAGCAGGAAGGCGAGGGAACGCTCACCGGCCTCGTAGAAGGCGTGTTTGCCGGTCTGTCGGTAGATTCGGTACAAGGCGTAGGCGACGCCCGTCTGCCGAGCGAGGCTGTCCTCCTTGTCTTCGTAGGAGTCATCGAGCGGATAGTAGAGGTAGTTGAAGCTGCCGTCTGGCCTCTGGTTTCGGAGGAACCACTCCGCACCTGCGAGGTAGGCGGCTCTGAGGTCTTTCCTGGTGATTCGCCGGACGAGCGGGAAGGCGCGATAGAGTTCCAGTGGTGCGCCGCCCGGGTAGCGCTCGATAAAGGAGATCGTCCTGAAGAGTTCGAGCGGCAGGTCCCGGTTGCCCTGTCTGCTGCCCTCCAGGAGGCGCTCGATCACGGCTTCGGGCGTGGCGAGTTGCTCCTCGATTGTGACGGACGGAAGGAGGCAGAGCGGCTCGTCGCCGGGCAGCTTGATCCCCGTCTCGCCGGGCGAAAAGCTCTTCCAGAACACGAGTTCGGAAGGGTGGAAGAGCCTGATACGCGAGCGAACGATGTCAATCTTGATCCGGTAATCGCCGAGCTTCGGGAGATCGGGGTGCTTGCGCAGTTCCTTCGTGCAGGCGCGGATCTGCTCTTCGAGCGAGCCGGAGGGGCTACCGGCTCGAAGCCGCCTTCCGCCCTCGCCGTAGAGAGATACGAACAGGTCAAGCCCCGTCACGAAGCGGAGGTTGACGGACCCCGGTTCGAAGGGTTTCGAGGCCAGTTCCGCGCGTGCGAGGCGGAGCATGAGGGTCTTGTCGGCGGGGCTCAGGCTCAGCCGCCACTCTGGTGCAGGGGCCGCCGCTCCCACGGCACACAGGATCGCCAACGCGGGTATCATCCCGATTGATTATAGGATGCCGGCGACGACCTGCAAACTGCTGCGTGGGCGCGGGTGGCGTTCGCACCTGTCCGGTGCGCGGCGAGCAGGAGTCCCGTGGATCGCGGCCCGCTGCGTAACGTCCGGGCCTCGTGGACGGCTCGCACTCCGCAAGGGCGTTCCTCTGCACCACGATGGGCCGGCCTTTGACTCGTCCCTCGTAGCCGGCTACAATGGCAAGAGACATGGAAAAGAGCATCTTCGAGTCCATACCCGAGACGCTCGTGTACAGTATTCTCGGGTGGGTAAGCGTCGCGACGCTCGTGCTTGGGATCGTCGCGGGGGCGATCGCGGGCGCGATTCGCAAGAATTTTGCCCGTTGCGTGCTTCTGGGGGTGCTGGCGGGTCTTGCCGGGCCGCTCGTATATCTCTGTTGGGCGGTCGTTGACGCAAGGACGAGCTACTACGATCGGCTCTACAAAGCCCGCGACCCCGCCTCGCAGCGTATCCTCTGGAGGCTCTTCCCCCCTGCGGACTACTACGAGTACCTGCTCGCCGTCAAGGAGCCCAAGCTCCGGGAGATTCCGTCCTTCCATAGCTACTATCTGAAGTACTCGAAGCCCGGGGCGATTCGATGGTGGTGGCGCTACGTGCCGCCGGACCGGCTGGAGAGTGCGCCGAATCTGCTGTTGCTTCTCGTGTTGTACATAGTCGGCGGGTTCGCGGTGGGGTTGGTCCTGGGCTGGGCGAAGCGGGTGATCGACCGGCGATTTCCGGCGGCCGGGCCGCCGTAGCAGGCACCCCATGCTGCGGACGCCGCACCGGTAGCGGAGCGAGGACTCCGGCCGCCGATGGCGGAAGGCTGGAAGCGGGAGCGCCGATGCCGCGGGATACCATAGGCCGTGATGCTGCCGCGGCTCACGGCCGATAGAGCAGAGACGAGAGCATCGACTGAGAGCACGCAAAGGGGATAGGATGTACGGACTGCCGATCAAGAGCCTGGTGGACGTGTGGGACAACAACCTCGCCCGGTTTCCGCGCAAGACCGGCGTGATCTGGGAGGATCGGGGGTACAGCTTCGCCGAGTTGCACAAGCAGGTCGAGGGACTCCGGGGATCGCTCGTCCGGAAGTTCGGCCTTTCGAAACAGGAGAAGGTCTGCTTCCTCTTGCCGAACTGCTTCGAGTACTACATCGGCTACTGGTCGGTTGTCCGGAGCGGGGCGGTGGTGGTGCCGGTCAATGTACGGCTCAAGCCTGAGAGTATTGCAGGGATCATCCGGCACGTCGAGGCGCGCATAGTCTTCGTCCACGGGGCGGTGGTCGAGAAGGCAGTCGAGGCATTGAAGGATTGTCCGGACGTCGAGGTCGTGATCGGTGTCGGGACGACTCACGCAGGCTGGGAGTCCTACGAAAGCCTCGTGGAGGGGCCCGCGCCGCCGGAGCCGCCGACCATCGATCCGACAGACCTCGTCATCATCATGCACACTTCGGGCACGACGGGCGATCCGAAGGGCGTGATGATCACCCACGAGAACATTTTCTTCAACAACAAGAACGCGATCTTTGCCCAGGGCTTCCGTCACGAGGACATCCATCTCCTCGTCGTTCCGATGTTCCACTGCACCGCCCTCTACACGATGCTCCCGTTGTCGGCCTACCAAGGCTCGACCATCCTGATCTACCATCGTCCCGAGCCGCGGGAACTGGTCGAGTTGATTCAGAAGCACAGAGTTACGACGTTCTCCACGGTGCCGACGATGTGCTACTTCCTCACGAACCTGAAGGGGCTGGACCAATACGACCTGAGGAGCCTGCGCCTGATTGCCTACGCCGGTGCGCCCATGCCGCCGGCGACGATACGCCGCCTGCGTGAAAAGTTCCCCGGCGTCTGGCTCCACAACTTCTTCGGCCTCACGGAGACGATCTCGCTGACGCACGTCCTCGCAGACCGATACGCAGACGTGCATCCGGACTCGATCGGGAAGCTCCTGCCGGAGGTGCTTCAGCGCATCGTTGACGACGACGGCAACGATGTCCCGCCCGGCGAGGTCGGCGAGCTTTGTTTCCACAAGTACAATGTCACCCAGGGCTACTGGAAGCGGCCCGACCTGTTCCAGGCGGCGATGCTCGGAGACTGGTTCCGAACGGGCGACCTGGCCCGTACGGACGAGGACGGATTCGTCTATCTCAAGGGGCGCAAGAAAGACATGATCATCGTCGGCGGCGAGAACGTCTACGCCCTCGAGGTCGAGAGCACGATCCTCTCCCATCCGAAGGTGATGGAGGCCGCTGTCGTAGGCGTCGAGGCGACGGGGGCTTTCGCCTATCTCGGCGAACTGATCAAAGCCGTCGTCGTCCCCAAGGAAGGCGAGACGATAACCGAACGCGAGATCAAGAAGCACTGCGCGGACAACCTGCCGACCTACAAGGTCCCCCACTTCGTCGAGTTCCGCGACTCGCTCCCCCGCAATCCGTCCGGCAAGGTGCTGAAAAGGGAATTGAAATAAGAGCCGTAGGCCCCCTACAGATCGTCTCGCAGGTACTCGTAGAACGGTCGTCCTCGGCGCCCGGGACCTTCGCAACCGTGTCGGGTTTTTCGAGTGGCTCGTGTGTGGTGGCGCCCGATCCCCTTGCGGGACGGACACCGCTCGGTCGCGGCCTCTGCTCGGTTCGAGCTGCAGTTTCGGTGGAATAGTCTCGCGAAAGGCCGGGGCTGAATGAGCATGGGGAACCCGTCCAGGGAGGGGGCGGACGAGTGTGCGCCTCCGACGCCCGAGAAGGCCAGAGTGTGGACAGCGTCATTCCCGTTCCGAGCGCTGGCCGCCCTGCCGCGAGAAGCCGCTGCCAGGAATGTCCCGTCCGTGCGCGAGCCGGCGCTTGCTTTGGTTGATTCTGGTCCGGTTCCTTATCGTTCCGCCAGTGTCTGCCACGTTACTGCCCGCGCTTCGTGAGCGGCCACTCTTCGAGGAGCCACTTGGGGATTTCGGGGAACTTGCCCTTCTCGCCCGTCATCTCTTGGCCGAGTTCCAGGGCGCCGACGTCCGGTGCCGTGCCTTCGGGCTTGTCGGTAACGAACGGGATGGGCTTGCCGAGGCCGATCGCCTCGCTCCCCGGCTTCAGGCGGAAGTCGAACCCGGCCCGGTCCATGAACGGATCGGCAGTCGCGAGCTTGGCTTCCTGCATGAAGGCCGGTATCTCCCGCCCCTGGTCGCCCCGCGGCAGGAGGAGGTTGCTCGTACAGATGGAGAGAGCTGTAGCGACCTTGGGATCGAAAGCGAAGAAAACGTAACCAGCCGGGGCCTGGCTGTCCTGCTCCTGGATGCCCGGCGAGTACTCTATGATGTTGTTGACGATGATGTTCCCGAATCCCGACCCCACCTGGATCGGAGCGCCGTCGCTGCCGAGGAATGTATTGTTCGCGATCAGGTTGAAGTTGCAACTGTTCATGGAGACGGCGCGGTCGTTGGGGCCGATGACGATATTGTGGACGATGCGGTTGTGGCCTGCCCAGCGGTGGCCACCCCAGACGTAGAGGGCCGCGCTCTTCCGGTTCTTGAGCGGGAAGCAGCGGTTACGCTTGTCTGGGCCGAAGATGTTGTACTCGACGACGATGCCGCGCGGCGAGTCGGTGCCGCTGCCGCTGTAGATGTGTATCGCGCCGCCGCTCGTCCGCCACCAGACGTTCCGCCGGAGCGTCAGGTTCTCCGCACCCTGCGAGATGTAGATGCCGTGATCGCCTTGGCCGAGGCCGGAGTTGTAGATCACGTTGTCCTCGATCAGGTTGAAGCGCGACTCGTTGCTCGTCAGAGCACAGCCGGGCATATCCCGCACGATGCAGTTCCGCAGGACATTGAAGCTCCCGGAGAGGTTGTTCGCCAAACCGCAGACGTCGAAGTACGTGCCGGCTTCGAGCTTGTAGGTATTGACCTGGCGACCGGCAATGTGTACGCCGTTTCTGCCGCGGCGGATGAGGAAACCGTCAACGATGTTGTACGCACCGCCGATGTCTACGAGATTGCCCATCAGCGAGAACACCTCCTTCGGCTCCTTCCCGCCCCAGGGGTGAATCTTCGTGAGCACTGTACCGCCCTCGGGGGGGTCCGCGGCGAACATGCCCTCCTCCAGAGTCTGCTTCCCATCTCGGCGCCAACTGGACGACGCGTCGAGCAGCCCCTCGCCGTCAACAAGCAGACTGACCGGTGCGGACGCCAACTTGGCCTGCCAGACGGGCTCGTTCCCCACCCTCGTCCAACCCGTCACGAGCGTGCCGCCGTCGAGAATCGCCTTGTGCCGGTTCTCTGCACGGTAGACGATCGGCGCTTTCTCGTTCCCCACGCTCTTGATATTCAGCGCCCCCGTCTTCGCCAGTTCATAGACGCCGTCGAGGAAGACTACCTCGTCGCCCGGCTGGAGCGCGAGCGTCGTCAGTACATGGCCGATGCTGAAGGGTTTCGCCTTCGAACCGTCGCCTTGCGGCGTCCCGGTCGGCGAGACATAGTAGACCGCGCCCTGAACCGAACCACACACCAGGATGCTCCACGCGACCAATAGCCCGGCACACGACCACCGTCGAATCCGTGTGCACATGTTTCCTCCACTTTCTGACCACGATGATAGAAGCGCAGAGGGCCACGACCAAACCAGCCCTGCCGCCGGGGCAGCAGTCTCGCGCCTGCCAGGAGCGTGCAAGCACGTCCTCGCGCGGCGGGCTGACCACGCCGCGCGGACGCAGGACTTGCCGAAATATGGCAACCCGCCCGGTTCGTGGCACCTGTTGACCGAGCCCGCAAAGCCTCCTATAATTGTAGGCGAACCGGAGGAGCGATGAGAAGGATCAAGGTGAAAGCAGAATCAGTGGAGATGACCGCCAAGCTCAACGATACGGCGACTGCAGCGGCGATCTGGGATGCGCTGCCCATCGAGAGCCGGGCAAATCGCTGGGGCGCTGAAGTCTATTTCTCCACTCCGCTCGAACTCGACGAAGAGAATCCCCAAGCGAGCGTCCCTTCCGGAACTGTCGCCTACTGGCCCCCCGGCCAGGCACTCTGCCTCTTCTTCGGTCAGAAACCCGCAAGCCCGGTCAACCTCGTCGGTGAGCTCGAGGGCGACGCAACGCAATTCAAGAAGGTACGCTCCGGCGAGAAGATCATCGTCGAGCGGGTCGAGGAAGCCTGACACATCCCGCGACCATGCGAGACATCCCCGCCGAGACTGTTGCAGTCCAGCAATCGCACCGCAGGCTCCTCGGCGAACTCTTCGCAGGCAGGGCGGCCCAATGTGTACCCTCCGTCGCCCGCATCGCCCAATGCGAATACCTCGACGCCACGCCGGACCGGTTCGCCGCGTGGCTGGACGCGAGCATCGAAGCGCTCGACGCCGGACTTCCCCAGGCTTCCGATACCGTAACCTTCCGCCCGCTCGTCGTCGAGTTCTGGCCCCTCGGAGTCCACTTCGTTGACGCGCTCTTCGGGGCACGGGTCTACGAGAAAGACGGCAACTTCTGGTCGGACGACCTGCCGAGCAGCCTCGGCGACCTCGCTCCCCCGGACGTGGGCGCGTCGCCGCTCGTGCGTTGGACGTTCGACTCCATTGGGCAGGCCATTGCAGCGTTGCCCCACGCGGTGTCCGTCACAACGCCCGTATTCTCCTCGCCGCTCAATATCGCTGTGAACCTCTTCGGCGAGCAGGCGCTGCTCGATCTCTCACGGCCCGGCAAGCGCGAGCTGCGCGGCATGGAGGCTATCGCGGACGCGATCGAGTCCCTCCATCGCCTCGCGAGAGACCGCTTCCCCGCGAGCCGCTGCCGGTTCTACGCCTCATCCC
>Ga0272448_1005403_pt1 | contig 14157 bp, 9 predicted proteins | sample YNPCB0191_FD_202220 | JGI IMG/M metagenome (GOLD analysis project Ga0272448, IMG submission 202220) | Hot spring sediment microbial communities from Yellowstone National Park, WY, United States - YNP-CB-019-1 | ecosystem: Environmental > Aquatic > Thermal springs > Hot (42-90C) > Sediment...
TGGAAGAGCGCATGGAGTACGTGCAGTCGCTCAAGCTGGAGGATATCGTCTTCCCGCCCGGCTTCTTCCCCGCCCTCGAGCGCCTGCGCACCCAGTACGGCGAGGACCCCAAGCTGGGCATGAGCATTCGCGGCCCGGTGACCGCGGCGATGTCGCTCTGCGGCGTGGAGAACGTGATTTTCTGGCTGATGGACGAGCCCCGGGTCATGGAGCGCTTTCGCGACCTCCTGGCCGAGAAGATCATCGAGCTCTCGACCCTGCTGCGCCGCGCCACCGACGCGCCCATGACCGGCTTTGGCTTCAACGACGACAACTGCGCCATGCTCAACCCACCGCTCTACGAGCGCTTTGGGCTGCCCATCCTCGAGCGGGTCTTCTCGGTCTTTTCGCCCAAGGAGGAGGACTGGCGCTACCAGCACTCCGACAGCGAGATGACCCACCTGTTGCCGCTCCTGGCGCGCGTGCACCTGCACGGTGCCAATTTCGGCCCCACCGTGCGCCCCGAGGCCATCCGCAAGGCCATGCCACGCACGGTCATCTATGGCCAGCTCCCGCCCTTCACCTTCTCGCGCGGCACGCCCGAAGAGATTGCGGCGGCCGTGCGCAGGGATATCGAGGCCGTCGGCGCCGATGGTGGCCTGGTCGTCACCACCGCCGGCAGCGTCAACCCCGGCAGCAAACTCGCCGGCCTGCGCGCCGCCATGTACGCCATCCAAACCTGGGGCCGCTACCAACCGCTGGATTAGGGATTCACCACCAAGCACACAAAAGACCTCGGATTCCTTTGTGTGGTTGGTGGTTAGGTGATCTTGATCCAGGCTAGGCCTCGTCCTTCACGATCTTGCGCAGCGCCGCGGCCAGGGCACCTACCGCCGCCTCGCGCTCGGCAGCGATCTCGGCCACCTGGTGCAGGAACTCCTGGTCCTTGGTAAAGCGCGCCGTGCCCGCCGGGACGGCGCGGCAGTAGGCCGCAAAGCGCTCCAGGAGATCCGCCAGCCGCGCGTGGCCGCCGCGCAGCTCGGCCAGCGCCGCCGCGTCGCCCGCCTGCACGCGCTCCAGGCGCGCCACAAGCTCGGCGGCCGTGCGCGCCCAATCGCTCACGCTCTGCCCGGCCTTGTTCTTGAAATCGCCGCGCGCCATCGGTCGCGCGAAGAAGGGCAGCTTGTCGAACTCGGCGCCGGTCTGGGCCACGGACTCCGCCAGCTTGTGCGCCAGCGCGAGCGCCTGCGTCGCAGCGCCTGGAGTGCCGGGTCCGGGGAGCGCCGCCGTCTCGGCGGCAGGGGTTGGCGCGGGCACTGTAGGTGCCTGCAAATACCCGGCCCGCTCGAGCACAGCATAGCCGTCGACCATCTCGCCGTGGTACTCGCTAGCCAGCCGCGCCACCAGGTAAGCCGTGGCGGCGCCGGCATCAGCCGCAGGCATCAGCCCATCGTAGGCGGGGTGCAGCGACAGCGAGAGAAACTGCTCCTGCGACATGCCCAGCCGTGGCGCCAGGCGCACCGACACGTCGCGGATGGCCGGCGTGTCGACCATACCCGGCCCGAAGGCGACGACATGCACGCTCCCCTCACCCACCTCGGCCGCCAGTGACTGCGAGAAGCCGACTATGCCCTGCTTGGAGGCGATGTAGGCCGAAAGGCCGGGCATGGCGTCGGTCGAGACCATGTTGACGATGGTGCCCGTGCCGCGCGCGAGCATGCCGGGCAGGAAGGCCCTGCAGGTGAGGAAGGCGCCGCGCAGGTTGACGGCCATGACGCGATCCCACAGGGCCACGTCCATCTCGGCGACCCCGGCCACCGGGCAGAGGATGGCGTTATTGACCAGGACGTCGGCCCGCCCCAGCTCGGCCAACGTGCGCCCGGCCAGCGCCTGCACGCTTGCCTCGTCGGCCACGTCGGTGCGGAGGCAGAGTGCCCGGCCGCCCTCGGCCTCGATGAGCGACGCCGTCTCGGCGCCAGTCGCCTCATCGAGCTCGGCCACCACCACCGCCGCGCCCAGGTAGGCCAGGGCCCGCGCCACCTGCCGGCCGATGCCCCGGCCCGCGCCGGTCACCACCGCCACCTGGCCCGCCAGCTCGTCGCGAGCCAGACCCAGCCGGCCAATCGTCGGCACATCCCCCATCGCTCACCTCCGCAGGAACACACTGTCACAAAGCACACAAAGGGGCCTTGCCCTTCGTGCCCTTTGTGTGCTTTGTGGTTCGGGCGTCCCCAGCCTACGCCGCCTCCTTCATCACCATCTGCAGCGCGGCGATGGCCTGCTCCACATCCTTGCGCTCGATGCCATAGTGGGTCACGGCGCGCATCTTGCGCCCCTCGATGGGGTTGATCTTGACCCCCAGCTCCAGGAGCCGCGCCGAGAGCTGGGCCGGCGTGGCCTTGGGCGACGTGACCTCAAAGATGACGATGTTGCTCATCACCGTCTGGGGGTCGATGGCGAGGCCGGGGATACCGGCGATCGCCTCACCCAAGAGCCGGGCGTTGGCGTGGTCCTCGGCCAGGCGGTCGATCATCTCCTCCAGCGCCACGATCCCCGCCGCCGCCAGCACTCCCGCCTGGCGCATGCCGCCGCCCACGGCCTTGCGGATGCGCCGCGCCTCGGCGATGAACTCCTTCGGTCCGCAGATCAGCGAGCCGACCGGGCAGGCCAGGCCCTTGGAGAGGCAGAACGAGATCGAGTCGGCCTCGGCCGCAAGCTGGCTCGCCGGCACGCCCAAGGCGACGGCGGCGTTGAAGATGCGCGCGCCGTCGAGGTGCAGCTTGAGGCCGTGGGCATGCGCCACCGCCGCCACGGCGTGCGTCTGCTCGGGCGAGAGCACCGCGCCGCCGCAGCGGTTGTGCGTATTCTCCAGCACCACCACCCGCGAGCGCGGGTAGTGCACGTTATCGGGGCGCACCGCCGCCTCGACCTCGGCCGGGTCGAGCATGCCGTTGGGCAGGTTGGGCACCGTACGCACGTGGACGCCCCCCAGCGCCGACACACCGCCCGCCTCGAAGAGGAAGGTGTGGGCCATGCTGCCCATGATGGCCTCATCGCCGCGGCCGCAGTGGGTGAGGAGCGACACCAGGTTGGCCATGGTGCCGCTGGCCACCAAGAGCGCGGCCTCCTTGCCCATGCGCTCCGCCGCCATTTCCTGCAGCCGGTTGACCGTGGGGTCCTCGCCGAACACATCGTCGCCCAGCTCGGCGCGCGCCATCGCCTCGCGCATGCGCGGCGTGGGCAGCGTCACGGTGTCGGAACGGAGATCGATCATCGGAGCCTCCTGGAGGAAAGCGTAATGCGTGATGCGTGACGCGTAAGGTCGTCGGTTCGACAGGTTTGCCATATCCCCTGCACGGTCGCCGCCGAGACATGGCTCCGCCAGCCAAGCCTCACACGGCGACCTTACGCATTACGCATCACGCGTCACGCATCACGTCAATACATCTTCACAATCTCTCGATACGCCTGCGGCTGCCGGCACTGCAGGATCTGCAGTTCCTCGCGGTACTTCTTGACCTCGTCGAGATCGACCTTGGCCACACGAAAGCCCTCGACGTTCTCTTCGAACGAGGCATACACTTCGCCGCGCGGCCCGATGATCTCGCTATCGCCAAAGAAGGAGATGGTATAGTCCTCGCCCAGGCGGTTGGCCGCGGCCACAAAGATGGCGTTCTCGAAGGCGCGCGCGGCCAGGTAGGCGCGCCACTCGGCTGAGTGGGGGCTCTCCCAATTGGCGCACACGCAGAGGAGCTCCATCCCCTGCAGGGTCAGGCAGCGCGCCGCCTCGGGGAAGGCCAGGTCCCAGCCCAAGAGCAAGCCGATCTGGCCGTACTTGGTCTCGACGACGGTGTTCCGGAAGCCGGGGCGGAAGGCCAGCCGCTCCTCGCCCTTCAGATGGACCTTGTGGTAAGTGGCCGCCAGCTCGCCCGAGGGGTCGATGAGCACGGCCGTGTTGTAGAGCACCGTCTCGACCTTGGCCTTCTCGACCATGCCGAAGGCGATGTAGGCCTCATAGTCGGCCGCACGCTGCGCCAGATAGTTCACGCTCGGCCCCGGCACGCGCTCGGCCAGGTCGGTGAACTGCACGCCACACTCGTAGCCCGTGGTCACCAGCTCGGGGAAGACCAGGATGTCGATCTTTTGCGTGCGGCAGATCTCATCGACCATCTCGCCCATGCGTTTCAGGTTCTCGGGCACCTTGCCCAACTGCGGAACCATCTGCGCCACAGCGATGGTGACTTCTCGCATGATGAAAGCCTCCTTGAGGAATGCGTGATGCGTGATACGTGATGGGTGATGCGTGTTGCGTGATGCGTTCCTCTTGTGCACTCGCGAACTGCATGCCCGTTCATGCGCAGTCAGGTGGTCGACGAACCGTTCCTGCGAGACGTGCCAGGCAACGCCTCCCCCAACCCCAGCGCCACACCAACGGAACACGCAACACGTATCACGCGTCACGCATCACGTACTGCACCCAACGCCTGCCGGATGTCGTCGATAATATCCCCCGCCTCTTCGATGCCCACCGACAGGCGCACCAGCCCATCGCCGATGCCGATGCGCGCCCGCTCCTCGGCCGGCACCGCCCGGTGCGACGACATGGCGGGGTAGAGCACCAGGCTGTACACGTCGCCCAGCGTGGTAGCGGGCAGGCAGAGCCGGAGCGCCTCCATGAAGCGAAAGACCTCCTCCCGGCCGGCGCCGGCCAGCTCGAAGCTGACCATGCCGCCGTAGAGCCCCGTGCGGAAGAGACGCGTGGCCAACGCATGTTGGGGGTGGTTGGGCAGGCCGGGGTAGTTCACCCGCGCCACCTCGGGCCGCGTTGCCAGCCACTGGGCCACCTCCATGGCATTGGCCGAGTGCTGGCGCATGCGCAGGGGCAGCGTCTTGAGGCCACGCAACACGAGCCACGCTTCCACCGGCCCCAGGTTGCCGCCGGTGAGCTTGAGCAGTTCCCTCATCCGGGCGCAGCGCTCCGCCGCTGCCACCACCACGCCGCCCAGTACATCGCCGTGGCCGCCCAGGTACTTGGTGGCCGAGTGGATGCAATAGTCGGCGCCCAGCGCCAGGGGCTGCACCAGGCAGGGAGTGGCAAAGGTCGAGTCCACGGCCAGGAGGGCGCCGGCCCCGTGGGCGATCTCGGCCAGAGCCGGCAGGTCGGCCACCTTGAGCAGCGGGTTCGAGACCGTCTCCACCAGCACCAGCCGCGGCCGGGCCTCGTGCACTGCGGCGTGCACCGCGTCGAGGTCGGCCGCGTCCACAAAGCGTGTTTCAACCCCCTGCCCGCGCAGCAGGTTGGCCAGGAGGGCGTAGGTGGCACCGTAGACGTCCTGCGCGGCCACCACCCGCTCGCCCGGGCCCACGCCCGCCGCAAGGAGCGCCAGGTGGATGGCGGCCATGCCGGAGGCAGTCGCGATGGCGGCCTCGCCCCCCTCCAGCGTTGCCACCGCCTCCTCGAGGGCCGCCACCGTGGGGCTGCCGTAGCGCAGGTAGACGTAGCCCGCCCGTTCGCCGGCAAAGACGCCGTCGAGGTCCTCCATGCTCTCGTAGAGGTAGCCCACCGAGGGGTAGATGGGCGTGCTCACGGGAGTGAAATCGGGCCGCGGCGCCCGTTCGCCCGCATGCACCGCCTGGGTGTGGATGGAGCAACGCCTGAGGTCCATGGTGCACCCGCTTTCGCTACTGCGTGCTACGTATTGCGTACTGCGTGTTGCGTGCTGCGTGTTGCGCACTGCGTAACGGCGAGGCGCCTTTGGCAGCGAGCCCCGGGCCGAGCGACACATCGTTCGCCGTGGCGACCTTACGCATTACGTCTTCCGCAGCACGCTACGACACCACCTCGTTGGCAATCGACGCCCCATCGGCGATGACTGCGCCACGCAGCACGACCGCGTCGCGCAGGCCCACCCCGTCGCCGATGAAACAGCCACGTTCGATGTACACCCGCGGGCCGATGATCGAGTCGCGGCCGATGATGGTGCCCTCCTCGATGCGCAGGGGGGTGATGAGGTGGGTATTGGGGCCAACGGTAAAAGGGGCCAGTTGCGGCTTGTCTTGCCCGGCCACCAGGTAGTGTCGGTTGATGGCCAGCAGGTCGGCCGGCCCGGTGACGGTCAGGCGCTTCTCGATGAAGACAGGGTACACGCCGCCATCGTAGTCGATCAGCGCCTGGATGGCGTCCTGCAGCTCGTACTCGCCGCGCGGCGAGAGCTGCACGCCCGGCAGAAAGTCGAGGATGCGCGGGGAAAAGACGTACAGCGGCAGGCTGGCGATGTTCGAGGGGGCCTCGGCGCGCGAGGGCTTTTCGACGATGCGCGTCACGCGCCCGTCGCTGAGCGCCACGATGCCGGTGCGGCCGATCTCCTCCTCGGCAATCGGCATGACGCTCAGGATGCCGCCGGCGCCCGGGTGGGCCCGGTGGCACTCGAGCAGCTCCTGCACATGCCCCGCCGAAGTCAGGTTGTCGCACGCCGAGAGGATGAAATCGCCCTCGATGTAGGGCGCGGCCTGGCGCAGGGCATCGGCCATGCCGCGGCGCTCCTCCTGCACCACAAAGCGCACCTGCACGTCGAGGGCGCACTCCTCGGTGAAATGCTGCACGATGTCCTTATCGTCGGCGCTGACCACGAGCACAAAGTCGCGGATGCCGTTCTCGTAGATGGTCTCCATCACCCTCTCGACCATCGGCCGCCCGAGGATGGGCAGCATGGCTTTGGACCGTTTGAGGGTGATGGGATGCAGGCGCGAGCCCTTGCCCGCAGCCAGGATGACCCCCTGCAAGCTCTTGCCTCCTCGATCGCGCTACTGTCGCGCCAGCACCGCCTCTGGCGCCAACTCCTCCACCCGGAGGCCCTGCCGGGCCAGGCGCGGCACCGTCACCACGGCCTGGCTGAGGCCCAGCTCCAGCGCCGCCGCTTGGAACGCCCCGGCCAGCCGCTCTTCGTCGCCGGGGCGCGCCAGGGCGAACACCGAACCGCGCCCGCCGGCGCCGGTGAGCTTGGCCCCCAACGCCCCGGCCGTCAATGCGGCCTCGATCAGGCGGTTGGTGATGCGCACGCCCTCGTCGCGCAGGCCACAGTAGGCCATCATCTCGTTCACCAGGCGATGGTTCTCGTTCATCAGGCGTCCAAAAGTCTCCAGGTCGCCCGACAAAAGGGCGATTTTGCCGCGCCACGCCGTTGCGCCGGCCTGCTCCATCACCCGCAGCATGAACGGCCGCTCGCTGCCCGGGCCTGCCTTCTCATAGGCGGCATACTCTTCGAGGTAGCGCGGGCGCATGCAGCCGTGCACGTCACCCGAGGCGCGGTCGATCCCGGTGCTGCAGACCACCAGGGGCAGTTCGCCCACATAGCCGTCGAGGCGTTCATAGGTGCAGTAGGGCTCCTCGCCGATGGCCCGATGGAAGAGCTTGCCCCGGTAGTCGATGTAGGCCAGCCCGCCGAAAATCGGCACGTAGCGGTCGGCAAAGCCACAGGCGATGCCCAGGTCCTTGCCTTCCACCCGCTGCGTCATCTCGGCCAGGAGATAGTCGTTGTGTACCCTGGGGTCCAATTCGTACGCCGCCCGCAACGCCGCCAGGGTGAGGATGATCAGCATCGAAGAGCCGCCCAACCCACTCAGACGGGGCACATCGGTCCAGGTGGCCAGGCGCACCTTCTGTTGGCGGACCTTGGCGGCGAACTCGGGGCTGCAGGAGAGCAGCCGCCGCACGGCGACCTTCTGCAAGGTGGCCCGCCCATCCGCGGCCAGGGCCATGGCTGGGTCTTCCACGCGCCCCGCCAACACCAGTTGGCCGTCAGACCCACGCCGGTACTCGTCGAACTCGAGCGCATCCGCCGGCTCGATCCAGGCTCCAGCCCACATGTCGATGGCGGTGGAGATGGTCTGAAAGTCGCCTTCGTTGCCATCACCGGGGTTGCCGAGGACGTTGATGCGCGCAGGCACGGCGAGACGGTAACGTTTCACCAGGACCTCCCTGAGCTGAACCCAGCCGCCCCGTCAGGCGGCGCCACACCGCGCCGAGTATACCACAGCACCCCGATTCTTGCACAAGGGCGATGCTCGCGCGACTGTTCAGACTGTCGTTGCCAGGAGGCGGCGGGCTTTGCGGGCAGATTGGCTCCTCCCGGTGCGCGACGACTCCTCAGCCCGGAGCGTCAGGCCGGGGGCCACGCGGCACGATGCCGCGCCTACCGCTACCGCGTCGCGTTCGGCGCCGGGGCTCCGGGCCTCCCCTCTCAGCCCGGAGCGTCACGCAACATGCCCCACACCGGCAGAGTCGCTTTCAGCTCCGGGCCTCCTCCGCGCCTTCGCGGTGCCGCTTTGCCGTGGTCCTTTGGCCGGGGGCCACGCGGCACCCGATGCTGCGGCTACCGTGCTCACCCCGCCCCGCAGGCCCTGGCGATGGCCGGCAGTGCCTCCGCCACATCCTCGTGCAGCACGACCTCTGCGGCCCTATCCAGGTCCGTCGGGTCGCGGTTGACGATGACCAGCCGGGCACCGTGGCCGAGCGCCATCTCGGGCAAGAGCGACGCCGGCGCCACGGTGAGCGATGACCCGGCCACCAGCATCACGTCGCAGGCCTCGGCCTCCTTCTCGGCCTCCTCCAGCACGTCGCCGGGCAGCATCTCGCCAAAGAGGACCACATCGGGCTTGAGCGCCCCGCCGCACCGCCCGCAACGCGGCACCTCGCGCGAAGTGACCAACTGGCCGATGAGCGGCCCCGCCGGCACCTTGCTGCCGCAGCGCACACAGGTGGCCGTTCGCACATGGCCGTGCAGCTCCAGCACCCGCCGCGAACCGGCCCTCTGGTGCAGCCCATCGATGTTCTGGGTGATCACCGCCCGCAGCAGCCCATTCTGCTCCAGGCCGGCCAGGGCGAGGTGGGCCGGGTTCGGCGCGGCCTCCAGCATCTGCCGCACCAGGGGCCGCAGCCAGTCGTAGAAGGCCTGGGGGTTGCGGCGAAAGCCCTGGATGGAAGCCACGACCATGGGGTCGGCCTGCTCCCACAGGCCCGACGCGGGGCTGCGGAAATCGGGAATGCCCGAGGGCGTGCTGATGCCCGCGCCGGTCAGCGCCACCGCACGGCGCGCCGAGCGCAGCAGTGCGGCCGCCCGTTCCACCCGTTGCTCGTTCAACCCTTCTCTCCGCTCGACCGTTGGTGGGCCAGCCGCGCCGGCTCCGGGAGGCGCCGGCCTCGGGTGCAGCCCAGCACCAACGCGATGGCATCGGCCAGGCCCGCCCGGTGCCCCACCGACACAAAGACGGGTTTCGCGCCGCTGCGCGTGCGCAGCGCCGCCCCCACCACCTCACCGCGGTCGACCAGCTCGGCCCAGCTCCCCGGCTCCTCGCCCAACCCGCCATAGCTGCCCACCAGGCGCGACTTGGCGCACCCCACGCTCGGCCGGTCGAGCAGCACGCCCAGGTGGCTGGCCAGGCCCAGCCGCCGCGGATGGGCGATCCCCTGGCCGTCGCAGAGCAACACATCCCAGGGGCTCGCCAGGCGGTCCAGGGCCTCCAGCGCCGCCGGGCCTTCACGGAAGGTCAGAAGGCCCGGCACATAAGGGAACTCGACCGGGCGCTCGGCCACCGCCTGGGCCTGCACCTCCAGGTCCGGGTACGAGACGACGACCACCGCCGCCCGGGCCATGCCGCCCCGGAACCCCACGTCGAGGCCGGCCACCCTGCGCACCCCCGCCAGGCTGCCCTCGCACACCACCAGCCCGCGCAGCCGCTCCTGGATCGCTATTGCCTCCCCCGGCGTCACCTGCCAGGGATGCTCGTGTTTCAGTGTAATCATCGCTGCGGATTGTACTCCGCCCGCCCGGCCCGCACAAACCACGGCCTTCGAGGGAGAGGGAATACGTTCAGGTATCTGCCCCTGACCTGCGTGACGGCAAGGGCGACAGTCAGGGGTCCTTGCACCGCGAGATGTGGCGCACCCGGCCGCGCGTGAGGTAGTAGTAGCCGGCGCTCGTCGCCTCGGCGCCCAGGGCGTAGAGGGCGCTGTAGCCCACCACGGCCAGGTTGGCCGCCGCCGGCAGCGCCACAAAGCCCACAAAGCGCGAGGCTGGCGTGTCGAACGAGACTAGCAGCACGAAAAGCAATGTCGATACGATCAGCGCCACGACAAGGGGGCGGCTCATGCCCCGCTCCCGCCAGAGGGGCCGCCGCGAGCGCACCACCGGCGCCAGGAAGAAGGTGGTCAGCGCCAGCTCGTAGACCAGCGCCGTGTGCAGGAACGGCTCGGGAGCCCCGCGCAGAGCCAGCACCAGGCCCAGGCTGAAGAGCGCCTCGAGCACCCCCAGCGCACCCGCCAACGAGACGAGCCGGGGGATGTCGAGCCGCTCGGGCTGCGCCAGGTCCTCCGGATCCACCGTGTCGGTGGAGATGGCCAGCATCGGCAGGTCGGTGAGGATGGCCAGCAGCAGCACCTGCCCGGGCAGGAGGGGCAGAAAGGGCAACACCACCGAGGCCACAACCATGGTAATCAGGATGCCCACGTTGCCCGGCATGGTGTAGAGCAGGTACTTGCTGACATTGGCCAGGATCTCGCGCCCCCTGCCGATGCCATTGACCAGCGAGGCCAGGTCGTCGCCCAGCAGGATCAGGTCGCCGGCCTCCTTGGCCACCGCTGTGCCGCTGGCCATGGCCACCCCGACTGTGGCCGCCCGCAGCGCCGGCGCATCGTTGACGCCGTCGCCGGTCACGGCCACGGCCTCGCCCGCCTCCTCCAGGCCCTGCACGATGCGCAGTTTGTCTTCCGGCACCAACTCGGCATAGACCTGCGTGGCGCAGAGCCGCTGGGCCGAGAGCGCGCCCTGGCGCAGGTCCTCGCCGCGTATCACCAGCAGCCCATCCTGCCCCAGGCCGACCTGGCGGGCCACCGCCTCGGCGGTGCGCACATTGTCTCCGGTCAGGACCTTGACCTCCACATCCAGCCGCCGCGCCTGCCGGATGGCTTCCGGCACAGCCGGCCGCACCGGATCGCCCATGCCGATGAGGCCCAGAAAGCGCAGCCCGGCCTCGTCGGAGGGCGTATAGCCGGGGCGCTCGGGCAGTTCCTTCGCCGCCACCGCCACCACGCGCAGGGCGCGGTCGGTCATAGCCTGCAGCCTGGCTTCAGCCTGAGCTCGCGAGCCAACCGCGCTGAAATCGCCCGACACGTCCATCACGCGCGCCGGCGCGCCCAGTGTGATGAGCTCGGCCCGCCCATCGCGCCGCACCACGTGGGAGGCCCGCTTCCGGTCGGGGTCGAAGGGCAGCCGCTTCAGCGAAGCCGGCAAGGGCTGGCCGACCCTCACCACGCCCTCCTCCAGCGCCCGATCGATGATGGCATCGTAGATGCTATCCTCGCCGCGCGCCGGGTACGTGGTCGCCAGCACCGCCTCTGCCAGCAGCTCCGGCGCGCCCCATACCTCCTGCACACGCATCACCCCACTCGTCAGGGTGCCAGTCTTGTCGGTGCAGAGGACGGTGACCGAGCTCAGGTCCTGCAGGGCGCTCAGGCGCTTGACGATGACGTTGTGGCGGGCCAGGTCGGCGGCGCCCAGGGAGAGGGTGATGGCCGTCACTGCCGGCAGCGCTTCGGGGACGATGCCCACGATGAGCGCCAGCCCAAAGAGGAAAGAGTTGAACAACCCACGGCCGAGCAGGGTATTGATCGCGATGATCACCACCAGGGCCGCAATGCCGACGGCGAGCAGGATGTTGGCAAAGCGGTTGAGGTCGCGCTGAAAGGGGCCGGGCCGTTCGAGGCCGCGCAGGAGCGCAGCCGTCTGGCCAAAGTAGGTGCGGCCGCCGGTGGCGACGGCAATCCCTTCGCCACGGCCGGCCACCACTGTGGTGCCGGTGAAGAGGGTATTCTGCAACCGCGTGGGCCGGCCCGTCACCTCGGGCTGTGGCGCGCTGACCTTGGGCACCGGCAGCGACTCGCCGGTGAGTGAGGCCTCGTTGGCCGCCAACGCCACCGCCTGGGTGAGGCGCAGGTCGGCCGGCACGATGTCGCCCGCCTGCACCAGCACCACGTCGCCGGGCACCACATCGCGGGCGGGCATGCAGCGCACGCTTCCGCCCCGCCGCACCCGCGCCTCCACCTGGATCAGCCGGCGCAGCTCCTGCAGCGCCCGCGTCGCCCGATACTCCTGGAAGAAGCCGAGCGCCACATTCGCCAGCACCAACCCGAGGATGAGCGCCCCATCGGCCACATCGCCCAGGAAGAGGGAGAGCACAGCCGCTGCGATCAGGAGGAGGGTGAGGGCGCTCTCCAACTGCCGGCGCAGCAGGCGCCACGGCGTGACCTCGCGGCCCTCGACGGTATTGGGCCCGTACTCCTGCAGCCGCCGCGCCGCCTCCTCCTCCGAGAGGCCCTGTTGCGGGTCCACCCCTTCGGCCGCCGCCACAGCCTCGGCCGGCAGCCTGGCATATCCTACGACCGGGCTTGCCCCCTCCTGCTCTGCCGTACGCGCCATGGCCTCCCGCCCCCGGCCTTTGCTTCCACCAGGGAACCCGCAGCGAGGGAGCGAGAACCGGGCCAAGGAGGTGGAGAAAAGGAGGGCTGCCAGGGGACGACTCGGGCCACGCAAGCGGCAGAGCTCCAAGAGACGCAGAGGGAGCGCGAGGGAGGCATTTCCTGGCCCCTCTGCGGGTTTCTGCCTCTCGGCGCTCTCTACGTCTCCAGGAGCCCGGCTGGAGCCGGCGATCCCTGCCGTATTCCAACGGCCTTGGAGCTAGGGCTGCAACCTACATCGCCTCGGGGGCGTTCATGCCCATCAGATGCAGCGTGCGCGCCAGCACAATGCGCGCAGCGTCGACCAGCTTGAGCCGGGCCAGGGTGATGGCGCGGTCGGCCGGGTCCGACGAGACGACGCGGCAGTCGCGGTAGAAGCCGTGGAACACTGCGGCCAGCTCCTGGGCATAGTAGGCCAGGTGGTGCGGCGCGCGCTCGGCCGCCGCCTTGTGTACCACCTCGGGCAGCCTGAGCAACTGGCGCAACAGGCTCTGCTCGGGCTCGCCGGTGAGGAGCGATACATCGCCCTCATCGACCGGCAGGTCGCCCGCCTTGCGCAGGATGCTGGCGATGCGTGCGTGGGCATACTGCACGTAGTAGACCGGGTTCTCGTCCGACTGCTTCACGGCCAGGTCCAGGTCCAGGTCCATCTGGCTGTCGGCCGACCGCAAGAGCAGGAAGAAGCGGAGCGCGTCGGGGCCGATCTCGTCGAGCACCTCGTGCAGGGTGATGATATCGCCCGTGCGCTTGGAGATGCGCACGATCTCGCCGCCCCGGCGCAGCGTGACGAGCTGATAGAGCAGGAACTCGAGACGCTCCGGGTCGAGCCCGAAAGCGCGCATCATGGCCTTCATGCGCGGCACGTGGCCCTGGTGGTCGGCACCCCAGACGTCGATCACCCGGTCATAGCCCCGCACCACGAATTTGTCATAGTGGTAGGCGATGTCGGAGGCAAAGTAGCCCGGCTGGCCGTTGGAGCGGATGATGACCTCGTCCTTGTCGCCGCCCAGCTCCGTCGCCTTGAACCACACTGCCCCCTCGCGCTCCTCCACGTGGCCGCCCTGGCGCAGTATGCCGAGCACGCGATCGAAGAGGCCGCCATCGTAGAGGCTGCGCTCCGAGAACCAGCGGTGATAGCTCACGCCCATCGCCGCCAGGTCGGCGCGGATCGATTCCAGCACCATGTCGAGGCCACGTGCGCCGATCTGGGCGATGGCGTCATCGCGTGGCAGGAGCAGGTAGCGGTCGCCCTCCTCCTGGGCGATGCGCCGGCCCCACTCGATCAGGTAGGTGCCCAGGTAGCCATCCTCGGGCACCGGCTCATCGGCGCCGAGCGCCTGGGCGTAGCGGGCATAGAGGCTGGTGTAGAAGGCCTGCATGCGGCTGCCGGCGTCGTTGACATAGTACTCGCGCTCCACCTCATAGCCCGCTGCCGCCAGCACATTGGCCAGGGTGTCCCCCAAGACGGCGTTGCGCGCCGAGCCGGTGTGGAGCGGCCCGGTGGGGTTGGCGCTCACATACTCCACCTGCACGCGCTGGCCGTGGCCCAGCTCTACGCTGCCGTAGGCCTCGCCCTGGGCGCGGATGGCGTCGGCCAGGGCAGCCAGCCACTGCTCGCTCAGGGCCAGGTTGATGTAGCCCGGCGCCACCGCCTCGGCCCGGCCGAT
>Ga0272448_1005404_pt1 | contig 14155 bp, 15 predicted proteins | sample YNPCB0191_FD_202220 | JGI IMG/M metagenome (GOLD analysis project Ga0272448, IMG submission 202220) | Hot spring sediment microbial communities from Yellowstone National Park, WY, United States - YNP-CB-019-1 | ecosystem: Environmental > Aquatic > Thermal springs > Hot (42-90C) > Sediment...
GCGAACGACTACCAGGTCACAGAACACAAAGCCTGGAGCCTCAGGCTTGGGATAGCGAAGGTGATGGCTGGATAAGGCCATTACCCCGGGCCTACGCATGAGGAAGGCCAGCAGGTCCTGTCCTGTAAGCGTACAGTTGCGGTCCGGGCCATCGAATCGGGTCCAGTGTTCACCGAAGCTGTGGTCTAAAATGAATTCCACTGTGGTGCCTGCGTTTTTGAAGATGTGGTAGTGGATCAGAACGTACCGCATAGCGTGCTCCTGGATCATCAGGCGCAAAGAGACGTCCTGGCGCGCCAATATTATTAAGACGTGTTAATTGACCTTAGGTTTACCGTGCGAGCCGCGACTTTTACATCAAGGACGTAACCGCTGGGGCCGGTGGTGGGCGGTAGAGGACTTGAACCTCTGACCTCCTGCTTGTAAGTTATGGAAGTAATGGATTCCCACGGTAGACGTAATGCGACAAGGCTATACGAATTCAACGATTTACGCCGTGGTGAGAAATCGGCATAAATCCTCAGGAAATGGCGGAAATCCGGGGGTTATGAGGGGGGTTACGTCACAAACTGCGTCACAAAATCGCACAGCCATAGCACCACGCAATCGGCAATGATTCTCGGTTTTTTTTCTACTGGCCTTCCAGCGGTTTACGTTGACTTCGGGTGGCGGATTTGCGTTGCCGATGTAACATAGGAGTGGAGACGCAACGATTTGCGCCTCCCGGGGTAGCCGGATTCCTCGATAAGAGCTCCGCGCTGGGGTGCGGGGCAAAAGCCGGGGGCTTGCTGCTGTTCCTGCAAGGGCGTTGGCGCGGAGTTCCCGAGAACGCGCCGACCGAGACCTCATCGGGCGACCTCAAAACCTCAGGAGTTGTGAAATGCCTGAACTTCTCACCATCGCACAGGCGCAATCTATTCTGCCACTTTCGCGGGCGTGGTACGCGAAGGCACGATGCCGCGGGACCGGACCGGAGTACATCAAGATCGGCTCCCGGATTTTTTATCCCCGCGAGGCGCTGCTACGATTTGCTGAGCGTCACACGGTTAAGCCGGGCGAGGGCGGCGACCAAGGGGAGGCGGCGTAATGGCCGAGAAAACTTGCGCTACCTGCCGCTTCTGGACGCCGACCGAGGCCGGGGTTCAATTCGGCGATGAAGCCATAGTTGGCCAATGCGGCCCCGCCGGGAGTGATGACACATGGCTGCCAAAGGTTTTCACTTGGCCGGCCGCGGCCCTCTCGTGGGACGGTGACGGCCCGGGCGACGCGGGCGCAATTCTCCTAACTAACGCGAGCTTCGGGTGTGTAGCATGGAGCGCGCGCGGCGATGAAAAGTGACGCGGAGGGCCGGTTTTTGCGAGTGCCATTGACCATCTCACAACGAACTGACATCTCGCCAACGGCTAAGCTACTGTTCGGCGCGCTGGCGATGCACGCTGGCAAATTGGACGGCAAGCGCCCGGCTTACCCCAATCAGACCACCCTGGCGGTGGAGTTGGGCCTGAAAGAGCGGCGCATTCGTGATGCGTTGAGCGAGTTGGTGGACTTGGGTCTGGTGGAGGTTCACCGGCGGCGCTTTCGTGGGGCCAAAGGCACAGGCAACCTGTATTGGCTGCGTCAACCCCACCGGCAGTATCCTGCCTCTGACCACCGGCAGAATCCTGCCTATGGAAAAGAACATGTGAAAAGAGAACATTCCCGGCCAATAGGAGTTCTGAATGGGAGTACACTACGACCATCACAACCGGCGAGCTTTTGAGACCGAAATTCGCCGCAACCCTGAGACGGGCACATTGGAGCGGATCATAACCCGCGAAGTCCCTTACCTGGGTGAACCGCCTTTCTCTCCGCCAGCCAAAGGGAAGGACACCACGTTGTCGCGCGAGCAGGTAGACCGGCTGTGGCAAGACCTTCAGGCCTTTATGTTGCACAGCGATGACTCGCCACTGGACCCGAAAACCAAAGAGCAACTGGCGCGGCGGCTTCAGTGGCAGCGGGAACACGGAGGCAACCTATGAGCGCCCGCAACCCGACCCCCACGGAGGTTCGGCGGTTCATGCGCTTATCGATGCGGCTTCACGAAGACCCGACCGCGAAGCTAACGCGGGCCGAATCCGCGCTTGTGCGAAAGATGCTACGAATCGCCCGCAAAGCGTACGAACATGAGACAAACTTCTCAATCTCCGAAATCGAAATCAAGCCGCAACGACCCTGGCAAAACTGGTGAGCAGCAGGAAGTTGTCCGCAACGAGCGGGGCCAGTTTGTGCCTGGCGTGAGCGGTAACCCGGCTGGCCGTAGGGAAGGCAGCCGGAACCGGGCCACATTGGCCCTGCAAGCACTCTTGGAGGGCGAAGGGGAGCGGATCATTCGCAAGGCCGTGGAAATGGCGCTACAAGGCAATGAGACGGCATTACGCCTGGTGTTGGAGCGCCTCCTGCCCGTGGCCAAGGACCGACCAATCCGTCTGGATCTGCCCTCACTGGCGAAAGCCTCCGACGTGGCCGAGGCCGTGCGGCGGGCGTTGGAGGCGGTAGCGGCGGGTGAAGTGACGCCGGCGGAGGGTGAAACGGTGCTGAAGCTGCTGGAGGCACTGCGGGCGGCGCTGCTCAACCAGCAAGGCGATTTGGAGGCTGAGAAATTCGACCGCATCCTTGGGCGGCCATGAGCGGTGGTATTTTGTGGTGGAGGCCAGTGCGACTGCGATCAGGAGGGCGAAATGATTGACCCAGATGAAATCATCGACCTTGGCGAGACCGAGGACTGGACAGACGAAGATTCGCCGGACGCCACAGCGGAAGGTGCGGATTGGACGAAGAAATCGTTCGACTTCCCGGGCATCGACAGTGCCGAGAAGCTGAGGCGGTTCATCGAGGCAAGCGGGGATACGGTGGAGCACTTCAAGACGTTGCCGGTCTACAAGTGGAACGTGGACAAGATACCTTGGCTGCGGGAGTTATGAGGGGCGGCGAGCAGTGATCTACAAGCGGAATAAGATCTACCATACCGACGTAACCGTGAACGGCGTCCGCCATCGCCAATCACTTCGAACGGGCAACTGGCAGGAAGCGCAACGGCGGCAGAAGGAACTCATCGCCAGCATCCTGGAAGGCAAGGCCGCGCCACCGGCGGGCCGTGGAAGTTTCGCCAACCTGCCGCTTGAGGACGCCCTTGAGGAGTTCATACAAGGCCGCATAGGGCGCGTGTCTGAGCGGACAACACACAGATTGAGCGGGAGCGGGCACGGGTGCTCAAACGAGTTCTGGGGAAAACCCTTGTCCGCAAGATTGACGCGGCGACAATCCGAGCGTACCAAGAGGCGCGAAAGGCTGAGGGCGTCTCTGGCCGAACGGTCAACCTTGAGGTTACCCTCCTCCGCCAAATCCTCAAGCGCGCGAAGCGCTGGAGCATAATTGCCGATGACGTCGAAAACCTGCCAGAGAATCAGAACACCGTGGGGCGGGTGCTTACCAGAGAGCAAAAGCTACTCCTGTTCCAGACGGCAGCCAGCAAGCCCGAGTCGGAAGTTGCCTACTGTGCCGCCGTAATTGCGGCAAACACAACCTGCCGCAAAGTAGAACTGCTGAGCCTCCGCTGGTCCGATGTGGACCTGTTCGAGCGCGTTCTCTTCGTGCGGCGGAGCAAGACCGAGGCCGGACACCGTGCAATTCCGCTGAACGATGAGGCGCTGGCGGCATTCTCGCGGCTGCGCCGGCGGGCAGAAGCCCTGGGAGGCGGCGCACCGGAGCATTTTGTGTTTCCCGCCTGCGAGCATGGCGTGGTAGACTTCACCCGCAGCCAAAAGACTTTCCGTACCGCGTGGCGTACCATCGTGAGGGCTGCGGCTACGGCAGCGGGCCGCGAGGCGGCGCGGGCGGCGCTGAACGCGGGCGGGCGGATTGGCGCGGCGAAGGCCGCATGGCGGCGCGCGGCACAGGCTTTCCGGGGGCTCCGCTTCCACGATTTGCGCCACCAGAGCATTACCGAGATGGCGGAGGCGGGCGTACCCGAGGCGGCCATGCAAAGCATCGCCGGGCACCTCTCAAAGAAAATGCTCGAGCATTACTCCCACGTCCGAATGGCGGCCAAACGGCAAGCCGTCCAAGTCCTTGGCGGCGGGCTCATCGCGGCGGAGCCGGAGGCCGAACAGCCTAGCAGCAAGCCGAACTGAGGCATGGTCACCACAGTTACGTCACAAACCACGTCACAAGCGCCTTGCTGGCCCGTCCAAGATCCCCTCTAAGTTATTGACAACACTGGTGGGCGGTAGAGGACTTGAACCTCTGACCTCCTGCTTGTAAGGCAGGCGCTCTGACCAGCTGAGCTAACCGCCCCCTTGTGTTGACAATACCATCTACGGATGCGTCGCTACAATCCCGTCCTGTTCGGACGGTACAATTGTTGTCGGTGAAACCAGAAATTTCTTTGGAAGACATTCGGGAGGCGGCTCAAAGGATCCGCTTCATCGCCCACCGGACCCCAGTTCTTACTTCACGCAACTTCGACACAATGGCTGGCGTTGCAGCCCATTTCAAGTGCGAAAACTTCCAGCGCGGGGGTGCATTTAAGATCCGCGGCGCATCGAACTTCATCTTTTCTATTCCCAGTACGCAGGCTGCCCGCGGTGTGGTGGCATACTCTTCCGGTAATCATGCCCAAGCTGTGGCCATAGCTGCAGCCTTCCTGGGCATCCCGGCAACGCTAGTCATGCCCTGGGATGCGCCGCGTTCCAAAATCGAAGCCACACGGGCGCACGGCGCAACCATTGTCAGCTATGATCGCCACAAGGATAGCCGCGAGGCTATTGGAAAGAAAATCGCTTCGGAAACCGGAGCTACGCTGGTTCCTCCCTACGACCATCCCCGGATCATTGCAGGGCAAGGGACCGCCGCCTTGGAGTTGTTCGAAGATTTGCCGGAAATCGACGCTTTGATCGCTCCAGTCGGCGGTGGGGGATTGCTTGCCGGATGCGCCATCGCAGCCAAAGGCTTAAATCCCCGATTACGCATTTTTGGCGCCGAGCCGGAAATCGCCAACGATACCTATCTTTCACTACAAGCCGGCCACCGGGTTGAGATACCGCCCACTAACACCATCGCCGATGGGCTCCGTTCTCCTCAACCCGGGGAGATCACCTTCCCCATTCTTCAACGCTTTGCCGAAGCAGTTTTGCTGGTAAGCGAGGAAGAGATCAAGTCCACGGTCAAATTCCTGCTCAGCCGGTTGAAGATACTCGTTGAGCCCAGTGGAGCCGTGGCAGCGGCCGCAGTTCTCCATCACAAGCTTCCGGGTGACATACGCTCCATCGGAGTCATCCTTTCGGGTGGAAACATGGATCTAGAGCTCCTCGCCCAGTGGTAACTCCTACGCCACGCGTGCGTCTTCACTCGCGCTCATCATCTTCCAGGTCTATGGCAAGAGGGGTGAAAACCGCGCGGCGAAGGCGAGGATATGGGGTGTTCCACCCCTTGACTTGGTGCCACAGTATCCTGTTGAGCCGTTCTGAAGGCGCCGCGTCCGGGACATCCCAACGCATTTTCATGGAATCAAGGGCGGCCTGACGAGCTGGACCGCGAAGGGATGCCAGCTCCGGGTTCTTTTCAAATAGCGACTGTTTGGGCATGACGGCTTCATACGGAGCGTAATTGGGAGTGTCCTGGAAGCTGGCGCGCATGTCGTTGGCAATCAGGTCGAACAAAGAAAGGGTCGGCAAACCCAGGACCAACTCAATGGTTTTGAGAATGCTCTGCTGGGAATAGAACGTCGAATCCACGTACCCCCGGCGCGTATAAGGGCTGATGGCCAGCGCAACGGTGCGGTGCCCGTCCACATGATCCACTCCATTTTGCGCGTCGTCTTCCACTACAAAAATGGCCATTTTTTTCCAGAACTTCGTCTTGGTAAGGGCCTCGACAATCTGCCCCAGCGCCAAGTCGTTGTCTGCAACCATGGCTTTCGCCGAGGAAACACCGGGAGTAGCTCCCCAAGTGTGGTTGGAAGGTAACAGCATGATGGTCAGGTTTGGCATGGTTCCTTCCCGTTCCCAGCGTTGCAAATCTGTCAGGAAGATTTGTGCACGGACTACGTCCGGGATTCCAAGGCAATAGCTCGGAAAGTTCCTCGCAAGAATCCTGTCAAGCGTCGGGATAGGGCTTTTTACCTGCCATTGGCGGGAAAAGTCATCGCCTTTCTTCCAACGTTCCAGCAGGAGCATCCTTTCCTTCGGGCCTACCGTATCGATACGCGGAGCATACTCACCATAGACCCTGACCATCTTTTTCATGCGTAAAGCTGCATCCCAGATGAAGCCGCCTGCGGAGTAGGCTATGGGGTCGCTCCCGTCAAATGGATAGCTCCGTCCAGTGTAACCGGGCCAGAGGCAATAGTCGACTTCGTTGGCCTGAGTCACCCATTGGTGGCCGTCCGCGCTGTTGCCGCCAGTGGCATAAAAATTGTCCAGCAGCACGAACTGGTCCGCTAAACGATGTTGGTTCGGGGTGACGTCCTCGCCGAACATTACCAGTGAGGGATCACCGTTGCCCCTGCTAATATCCCCAAAAACTTGATCGTAAGTCCGATTTTCCTTGACAATGTAAACAACATGCTCGATGAATGAGGGTTCTCCAGCGCGCCGCGGGATAGCTTTGGGAGCGACGTTGTCGGGAGCGAGCCTGCGCCGCTGTTCCGCTGGGCCGATCATCATCCGGTTATTCTCGGCTACTGCGGTGGTGTAACTAGCCAGTTGAGCCTCATCCGGCATAGCGACCACACTGATCGAACCGCGGTAGGCGTGGACAAAACGGCGGCGCGGTTCTGTTTGCCATCCGGAACCGACTCCAAGCAGCGTGGAAACCGCCAGATACTTTCCGTCTATGCTGACAGAGAGGCCGTTAGGATACCATGCGGTCGGAATCAAGCCTTCAATCCTGAAATCGCGCGTGTTCACGACCGCTACTGCATTGATACCCCCGCAGGCGACAAACAGCCTCGATCCGCCCTGAGAGAGGGCTAAAGCGGTGGGAGAGATACCTGATACCCTTTCGCGGAAAGGCTGCAATTCCACCGTGCGAATCACGCGGTTCTGAGCCGTATCGATCACTGAAATGGAATCCGTATTCCCGTTGGCCACATAGACTAGTTGCCTGCCCTCATCCCAGACGATGGCTGTGGGATGAAGCTCCACAGGAATGGTGTGTGTCGCATTGCCCGCCGCAAGGTCCACGCGCATTACCGATCCGGTGGCGGCGACCCCTTGCTGGTTGATAACAACGCGGTCTGCACTCGACGCAAGCCCCGTAGGGGCGGTGAGGTCATCCGGCTCAGGAATACGGCCTCCCCAGTTGGTCACATACGCGATGGTACCGGCATGGTTAATGGCAGCTCCAAAAGGAGCTATGCCTGTGCTCACGGTGGTAATCAGCCGGCTGGCGGTCACATCTATCACGGCAAGTTTGTTGTCGTAAGTCAGAGGGGCAACGGCAATTCGGCGTCCTTGACTATCCCGGTCGCGCGCAAGAGCAAGCGCCCCAGCCAAGTGACTCCCGATCGCGCCGGTAACAGGTTCCGCAACGCCATTCTTTATGGATAACAGGCGCACTTTTTCCGTGCGGTCCCGCTTATCGGCGCCGCGGCGCAAACAACCCACCAAAACACGGCCCTCCGTTTCATCGTACAGAATGCTTTGTAGCCCGGGCCTCCCTTCGAGGGCCACCCGATTCAAAACACGGTTCTCTTTCCAGTCAAATCGGCACACTTGCGCCGCATTCAGAACCCAAACTTCCGAAGCATTCTGACCAAAAGCCACGCCATAAACTCGCCCTTCAAATACGGCTTGAACGCCAGCGGGTGTAATGCTTTGTCGCGTAGTCACTACTCCTGGATCCGTGACGGCGCGTACGGGCTTTTCCTGGGTCTGGGAAGCAGCGGTGAAAATGGAGAAAAACGTGATAAGGAATGCGTTCCGCACAGCCATGCCCTCCGGCATCTTCGCATTCTAGCGAACAACTATGGTCCGTTCAGGAACCTAAGAAGAAGGACGCACGAACCGCTTCTTCTTTGGCTGAACCCGGGGTGTCATCTTCGATTCTTAGCCGTACCGTACCCGCCTTTCCTAATAAAGGCTCCCTTCATCAGAAAAGGTGCTAATAACCTAAAACGGCTTGCTCGTCAGGTTCTTTGCGCTTTACTTTCTCCGACACCCATCTTTTCGATTTCACTGAAGTAGACGCGGCGCCCTTCGTCCATGGCCAGATTAGACAAAATGACCGCAGTAGAGTCCGCCAGACCAATCTCAAGGTCGGCCAATGGGCGTTTCCCGGTACGCACGCAGTCAAAGAAGCTATCCAGCTCCGTGTCTACAGGGTTGCGTTCCTCTGGCACCATTACGCCTTTGCTGTAAAGCCAGCGCCGCGCGAATTTCAATTCCCTACCGATAAACGATTCCCTACCTGTGAACTGGTCTTTCGGAAGCAGAATGGGAAAGGGTTTGGCAGCCGCACCGGTGCTGACAAGAGTTGCCCCGGCAATCACCTGCTCCTTTTTGGCTGTCTTGGCCGGAGTGACGTTCTTCGGTCTGGGCTCGTAATACCACAAACCGATTGTGGGTTCATTGTCGGTCCCGACCGTGATTTCGATAGTGCCCTCCGTTCCCAGGATGCATTCACCGAACTCGGTACGCGTTCCTCCGAACAGCGCCAGGTGACGGTTCGTACTGATGGATGTGTAAATGAGCTTCTGTTTGCCCGGATACTGATAGATCAACTGAATGTTGTCGTAAACGTCGCGCCCGTCTTTCATCCAGTCCAGGCCGCCGACGCCCACCACGAACTCTGGGCGAGAGCCGAACATCCAATCGGCCACATCGATCTGATGAGAGGCAAGCTCCGCCGTTAAGCCGCCGGAGTATTGGCGAAACAGGCGCCAATTGGTTTCCTTCTGTCGTGTGGGCACAGCCTTCATTTGCCAGCCGGGGTTGCGATTCCATTGAGCAATGACATGGGTCACCGTACCCAACATGCCCTTTTCAATCATCTGCTTCGCAGTTTGGTAGAAGGTGCTGTACCGGCGCTGCAACCCTACCTGGAGTGTTTGCCTTGGTCTCGAATTGGCTAGCGATCTCAAAGCATGTACCTCCTCGGCCTTGAACACCAGGCTCTTCTCACAAAAAACGTGCTTGCCCGCTAGCAGCGCGTCCCGGGTCACCAGGTAATGCAAATACAACGGAACGGCGATCAATACCGCGTCCAAGTCATTCCGCGCGAGCATTTCCCGGTAATCTTTATAACCCTTCGGATTGGTCCCAGCCTGCTCAATGCCTGTCTTGAGCGCTTTGTCATCAATGTCGCAGACGGCTATGCAGCGGCCGGAATCGATGCTCCTTAGATGCTTCAGAAGGTAGGTTCCGCGGCCGCCGGTTCCAATCATGCCGAACAAAACCACATTGTTTGCGCCCTTCACTTTTTGAATCGCCGGTGCCGAAATAGAAGCTGCGGCAGTTGCGAGGGTCGCAGCTCCGGCGGTTTTTACAAACTCTCTCCGGCTTGGTTGCTTGCTTGCCATTGGATGACTTCCTCTCACAAAAGATGATTATGTGGCTCTTCTTTCGAGATCAATTAGTCTATCGACTTCACCGGACACTTGCAATCGAGACACGAGGCAGGCGGGTTCGGCTCTCCTGCGTTTGCGCTGTGCCGGGCAGCCCATTCTCCGCCTGCCAGTACAACCAATGAGGCAAAAAAACTCCACAACACGATGCTAACTGAATAGACAAAGGGCCCGTACTCGCGGGCCAGCTTGGCCTGAAGCCACGGCCACGTCAGCAAATTCAGGTACTTCACCACTTCCAGCGCAAGCCCCACCCCTACTGCCGCCGGCAATACCTGAGAAGCCTGTATCCTGCGGTTCGGAAGTAGCCAGTAAATCAAAAACAACATCAACATGGAGAGCGGTATGGCGGCCATCTTGAAAAGAACAAGTCCCAGGGACGACAAAAGGCGCGTCTTCAGACCAAATAGTTTCGGCAAAAAGGCATAGTTCAGTGCAGTGAGTGTTGTCGAGGCCAGAGCTAGAGTCCCACAGACAAGTACTAGCGCCATGCTCACCGCCTGGTTGCGGAGAAAGCTGCGGTGCCGGCTAATTCCCCACGCCGTATTGAGGGCGACTTCAAGTGGCTCGAAAATGCCGTTGGCGACAAACAGTAGCATCAATAACGAAGCCAGTTGCATAGAACGCTGATCAACGACCGCAGCCAGGTTGCGGCGAATGAAGTGTAGCAAGGTTCCCGGGAAAAAGTCTGCGAGCGCCAAGTTTACCGCATCCACGGCGGCCGGCCACCTGAGGATGTGCTTGCAGAAGGTCAGCACCACCACAAGGAAGGGGAAAAAAGAAAGTAAAACGCTGGCGGCAATGGCGAATGCATATACGTGTACTTCGGTTTCCATCCAATAGCGGAGTGTCGGGCGCATTCGTCCAATCAGTTCCGCCAGGGGTCCCTCACTCTGCATGTGGAGGCGCGCTTTACCTTTTAGTATAGCTGCCTGTAGCCTTGTCTTTACAGCAACTACTGAAGCGGTGCTTTTTTTGCGTCATGCGGTGTACGACGAAATAGAGGGCTGGCAACACGAGGAGCGTTAGTATAGGCGCGGTGATCATGCTGCCAACCACGACACGCGCCAATGGCTGCTGCGTTTCTGACCCAATGCCCGTGGAAATCGCAGCCGGCAGGAGACCGATGCCGGCTGCTGCCGATACCATTAGGACCGGCCGCAATCGGAGCTGTGACGCTGCGAAAACAGCCTCGCGCAGTGCGTATCCTTGCGCACGCAGCGTGTTGATGCCCGCCACCAAAACAACACCGTTGAGGATCACAACTCCCAGAACGGCAATGAAACCGACTGCGGCCGAGATGCTGAAATCCGTTCCCGTCACTAGCAATGCGAAAACGCCGCCAACCAAAGCCGCAGGCACTGACCCCACTACGATAAACGTGTTTCGCAAATTGCGAAAGTAACTGTAAAGGAGGCAAAGAATGATCCCAAGCGTGAGGGGCACGATGATCATCAATCGTCGCAGCGCATCCTGCAATTGCTGGAATTCCCCTGCCCAAGTCAATCGATAGCCTGGCGGCAGCTTAACCAATTGCCGAATCCGTGATTGCGCGTCTGCAATCGTGCTGTGAAGATCGCGGCCGCGAACGCTGAACTTGATTGGAATGTACCGGGCATTGCCTTCCCGGTAGATGAAGGATGCGCCGGGGCGGCTGATTACCTCGGCGACGTCACGGAGTGGAATGTTTCCATTTCGAGTGCGAATGGGAATGTTGCGAATCGCCTCGGAGGTGTTCCGGAACTGTGGAAGAAAACGAACCACGACATCAAAGCGCCGCTCACCATCCAACACTTGTGTCACCGCCTGACCGCCAATGGCGGCCTGAATTGTAGCGTTAATATCGTCGGACAACAACCCGTACCTGGCTGCCCTTTGACGGTCAACCCGGATAAGCAGATTGGGCTGTCCAAGCATCGCGAGTACCCCAAGGTCAGTTACACCGGGTACACTCTTCATGACTTCTTTTATTTGGTCCGCCGCGCTCTGTAATCCTTCCAGATCTGGGCCGAAAATTTTGATAGAGTTCTCGCCTTTCACTCCGGACATTGCTTCGTTCACGTTGTCCTGAATGTTCTGGGAGAAGTTGTACGTGACGCCCGGGATCCGGCGGAGATCCGCATCCATCCGGCGGATGAGGTCGGCTTTGGTCAAGCCTTTAGGCCACTGTTCACGAGGCTTTAGGTTTACGAACAGGTCTGTATTGAACCACCCTACAGCATCAGTTCCATCGTCCGGACGTCCGAGCTGACTGACCACTGTGGTCACTTCCGGATAGCTGGCCAAGCGCGCTCGGATCTGGTCGGTAAGCCGGCTGGCATATTCGAACGAAATGTCATTGGGCATGGCGGCGCGTACCCATAAGTTGCCTTCTTCGAGCTTTGGCATGAACTCCCCGCCAATAAACGGAGCAGCGGCGAATCCACCAATGAGCGCCAAAGCGCCCACACTCACAGTTACGCCCGGCCGCGCCAAACAGGCCCGGAGCACCGGTAAATACACCGCCCTTGACCAGCGTACTAGGAACGTCTCATGATGGCTCGCGGAGGGCTTCAGAAAGTATGATGACGAAGCGGGCGCATAGGTCAGAGCGAGGAACAGAGCAGCGCTCAGCGCCAGGCCATAGGTAACAGCCAACGGGCTGAATATGCGCCCTTCGACGCCCCGCATCGTAAACAAAGGAAGGAAGGCTACGATGATGACCGTGATCGAGAACAGAATCGGCGCCGCCACTTCCTTCGCGGCGTAAACGATGTTTTGCTGCGGGTCCGGCATATGACTGGGGTCTTTCGGCGACAGACGCCGGTGAATGTTCTCGATCATAATCACTGAAGCGTCAACCAAAATTCCAAAGTCGATTGCCCCCATGGATATCAGATTCGCCGAGTCGCCCCGCAAAACCATAACAATAAATGTCAGCAGCAGCGATAGCGGTATGGAAAGAGTTACCACAAGAGCAGCTCGGAAGTCCCCTAAGAAAGCAATCATCACGAAGCCAACAAGCACCATGCCGGCAATGAGCACGTGTTGCACGGTTTTGTTTGTGACGTTGATCAGCTCCGTTCGGTCGTAATACGGAACAATGCGCATGCCTGGCGGCAAAATTCCGCCACCATTGATCTCTTGCACTTTCTGCCGCACGCGTTCTAGGGTGGGAAGGGTTTGCTGTCCACGGTACATGTAGACGATGCCCGTGACCACGTCCGGGTTGCTACCTAATCCGACCTTACCGAGCCGCACCTTGTTCCCTACGCAGACGTCCCCGAGCTGCCGCACGTACAGTGGTGTGCCATTCCGCTGCGCAACCATCACATTGCCGATGTCGTCAGCATCCCGCAACAGTCCGATGCCGCGAATGTTGTAAGTCTGCTCGCCCGTCTCCAGGTAGTTCCCGCCGACATTCGAATTGCTCTTCTCGAGCGCCTGCATCACATCGGAAATCGAGACCCCAAAGGCGATCAGTCTGTTTGGGTCCAGATCAACATGAAATTCTTTCGTAGGACCGCCGAAGCCGACCACGTCGATAACCCCTGGGATTTGGCGAAAGTGACGCACAAGAATCCAATCCTGTGCCTCTTTAAGTTCCATCGGAGTGTAGCCATCTCCCACAACTTGATATCGGTAGATTTCGCCCAGTGCCGACCAGGGGGAAAGCTCGGGGTGCACCCCGGCAGGCAAGTCCACAAACTGAAGCCGGTTCAGCACCTCTTGCCGGGCGGCCCAATAATCCGTTCCCCAGGTGAAGTAACACTTCACGTTGCTTAGACCGAAAAGCGATATTGAGCGGATCGTTTCCAATCCGGGCATGCCGTTCAGATGTGTCTCGAGCGGAATCGCGATCTGCCGTTCCATTTCTTCTGCGGACCAGCCGGGGTTCTGCGAGATAATCTCGACGATTGGAGGTGAAGGATCCGGGTATGCCTCGACGTTGAGTTGACGGTAGGCGTAAAGGCCACCGAGGAACACGATGACCGTAATCGCCAGCACCAGCGCCCGCTGGCGCAATGATAGTTCGATGAGCCTGCCTATCATTGACCACCGCTCCGCGCCTGTGCCATGCGCTGGGTTAGCAGGAGACCTCCGTGCACAACCACTCGTTCGGCCTCGCGAAGTCCGGATTTCACGACTACCCAGCCATTGATTTCGTCTCCGGTCGCGATCAATCTTTCCTGATACACTCCGGGCTGCTCCTCCACAAAGACAGTGCGCCGGTTACCGGTTGCCACGACAGCCGAAGCCGGCACGATCAGGGCGCGCTCAACCGTTCCGGATTCAAGTACGATCGTGGCGAACATCCCTGGCTTGAGCCGCCCATTGCTGTTCGGTATAACGCACCGCACGGCCACCGTGCGTTTGTCCGGATCGACGACGGAAGCCACCTGCTCTACGCGAGCGACAAACTTCTCGTTGGGATACGCGAGTGTCTCCATGGTGACCTTCGTCCCTGGCCTGACGCTTGCCAATTGATCTTCATAAACATCTGCATTGACCCAGACTGTCGAAAGATCCGCGATTTTGAACAGAATGTCGCCGCCTGCCTGAACGACCTGGCCA
>Ga0272448_1005406_pt1 | contig 14152 bp, 12 predicted proteins | sample YNPCB0191_FD_202220 | JGI IMG/M metagenome (GOLD analysis project Ga0272448, IMG submission 202220) | Hot spring sediment microbial communities from Yellowstone National Park, WY, United States - YNP-CB-019-1 | ecosystem: Environmental > Aquatic > Thermal springs > Hot (42-90C) > Sediment...
GGCGATGCGATTCGGGGGGATCATCAGGCCCCGGCAGGGGCCCTGAGCGGGTAGCCGGGGGTGAGCCGCAGGCGAACCCCCGGAAAGGCGCGTATCGATCGGCCGAGTCCCGGAGGGCCGGCAGAAAACAGGCCCGCTTGCCGTTCTTTTCCTGTCGCTTGTCGCCGGCACAGGCCGAGATGATCCTGCGACGGAGCGGCTGTCTCAGCCGGCAAGCTCGCGCAGAATGGAGGGCGTGAGCAGGAAAAGCAGCGTGCCGCGCGGCACGGGCGACAGTTGCTCGAGGTCGAGGGCGCACATACCGCCCTTCTTGAGCTCCACGTAATGCTCCGGCGATCCCCAGGCGAGCGCGCCCGCCAGCTCGCCCAGCGAAGGCTGGTGGCCCACGAGCATGAGCGCCTCGCTTTTCGCGTTGCGCCGGATCTCCTCGTAGATTGCTTCGCGCGTTCCCGAGGGCGAAAGAGCCTCTGCCGCCCGCAGCGGGGTCTTGCCGCCCAGCGCCTTTTGGATGATCTCGGCCGTCTGGCGGGCGCGCACGAGCGGGCTCGTGAGGATGAGGTCGGGGATGGCCCCGATACGCGCGAGCCCCGGGGCCGCTTTTTTCATCTTGGTGACGCCTTCTTCGGTCAGGGGCCTTTCGTCGTCGGCAAGCCCGGGCGTGCCCCGGGCGGCGGCGATGGCATGGCGGACGATATACAGTCTCATTTCGTTCTCCCTCCCGATCGTGCCGGCGGCGCGCCGCCGGCCCTCTTCGCACGAATCCGGAGTTTGCGCAGGGTCGCTTGCAGTCCGGCGAGCGCGGGCAGGATCTCCTGCCGCAATTGTGCCTTGCGCTCCCGGGCGAGTGCCGCGATGCGGCCGACGCCGGCGGCCAGGCCCGGGGAGCCGTTCCGCTCCAGGCGGCCGATTTCCTTTTCGAGCCCGGTGCACAGGACCGACCAGTCGTGATAGATCCCGCCCACATCCTGCAGGGCGCGCGCCCGGGCGATGGCTTCCTCGAGGCCGCCCGGCCAGGCCGGATCGAATACCTCCATGGCATAGCGCAGCTTCTTCGCCGCGATGCGCAGGGCGTGCAGGCGCTCGTCGTCGGCCCCGGCGAAATCGCGGCTCGCATCGAATTCGAGAAGCGGCCGAGCCGTCTCGCCGAATATGCGCCGGGCCCTTTGGATGGTGCGGCCGCCGTCGCACGGCGCCGTGCGCGGCGTTTCGCGGCGGCTCGCGGCGCCGAGGAGGTCTTCCACCCGGGAGCGCAAGCGGGCGAGATCGGAGGCTTTCAGCCTGCGCTTCAGCCGCTTTTCCTGTTTGCGCAGCTTCTTGCGCAGGCGCTCGGCGAGGTATTCCCGGCAGAGCTTTTCTGCGGGATCGCCGGTGTCGGGCAGCTCTTCGAGAAGCGCGAGCGCGACGCCGGTCTCGCGCGGCCGTCCGAGCGCCCGGGTGATCGCGCGCGCCGCGTCGTACAGCGCGCGCGCCGGCCGCGGCGGCAGCAAGTCCTCGAAGGCTTCCAGTGCGGCGCGCAGCCGGCGCGATTGTACGCGCGTGTCGTGCACGGAATCCTCGCGCGGGGCGTCGACCAGGGCGGCCGCTTCCTCGAGCAGCGCGTCGCACCTGCGCCGCAGGACTGCGGCGGCGAATTCCCGTTCAGGCGGCTCCGGTTCGGCGGCCATGAGAGCTCGATGGTATACAAATGGCTCGGACTTTTGTAACATCGGAGGGCCTCGGCATCAAGCGGTTCCTGGGTTCCCAGGGGGCCTGCGGCCGGTTTCGCAGCGCTCCCGGATCGGCCGGAGGCGGGCCGACTCCCCGCAGGAAGCGAGTCCCACATGCCGAATCCGCCCGCGGCCTTGATGGCCGCCATCGACATCGGCGCGAGCGCCATCCGCATGGATGTGGCCGAGGTGCGCGAGGACGGCGGGATCCGCGTCCTCGATTCCCTGAAGAAAGGCGTCCAGCTCGGCAAGGACGCCTTCACCACGGGAACCTTGAGCGAAGAGTCCATCCGTTCGGCCTGCGCCGCGCTGCAGGATTTCAAGCGGGTGATGGACACCTACGGCGTGCTCCGATACCGGGCGGTGGCCACGAGCGCAGTGCGGGAATCGTCCAACAGCGACCGGTTCCTCGACCGGATCCTCATGAGCACCGGCCTGGATGTCGAGATCATCGACGGGCCGGAGGAAAACCGGCTCACACTTTCGGCGGTGCTCGAAGCCCTGCGCGGAGCGCCCGCTCTGGAAGGGAAGTCCCTGCTGGTCGAGGTCGGGGGCGGAAGCGCGGACCTGACGCTGCTGGCCGGCCAGGAGCCCGTGCAGTCGGGAACCTTCCCGCTGGGCTCGATCCGCCTGCGCGCCGGCGTGCGGCCGGATGTCGGCACCCACGACAAGTGGGTGCGCTATCTGGCGCGGCAGATCTCGAACATCATCTCGACGGTCAAAGGTTCGATCGCGCTCGCCGAGGCGGATCATTTCATCGCGCTCGGCGGCGACGTGCGCTTCGCCGGCAGGATTCTGGGCGGCCCGGCCGGCGCAGCCTGCCGCAGCATCCCGCGCGCAGCCTTCGAATCGTTCGTCGAGTCGGTCTGCAAGCTTACCCCCGAGGCGCTCGTCCGCAAGTACGGGCTCTCGTACCCGGACGCCGAGACGCTGGTGCCCGCTCTGATGGTCTACGTCCAGCTGCTCCGGCAGACCGCGGCGCAGGAGGTCATCATCACCGAGGCCAGCATTCGCGCCGGCATCCTGCAGGATCTGGCCCCTGCGGAGGAAAGCGCGCGCCGCAGCAAGCTGACGCAGCAGATCCTGTCGGCCGCGCGCAGCCTGGGCCGCAAGTACCAGTACGACGAGGAGCACGCCGAGCGGGTGCGCGCCCTTGCCGAGCTCATCTTCGACCAGCTCCAGGCCGAGCAGCGCTTCGACGAGAACCATCGCCTCTACCTGCAGGTGGCCTCCCTGCTGCACGACATCGGCCTGTTCGTGGGGTCGCGCGCGCACCACAAGCATTCCTACTATTTGATCTCGCAGTCCGACATTTTCGGCCTGCGGCCGCGCGAGCGCGAGATCATCGCCAACGTGGCGCGCTACCACCGGCGGGCGCTGCCGCAGCGCACGCACCTCCCCTTCGTTTCCCTGGAGCGCGACGAGCGCACGCTGGTCTCCAAGCTGGCCGCCATCCTCCGGGTGGCGAACGCGCTCGACCGGGAACACCTGCAGAAGATCCGCGACCTCCGGGTCGCGCGCGAAGGGGACCAGATCGTGCTCACGGTCCCGGGCGCCGCCGACCTGACCATGGAGCGCCTGGCCCTGGCGACGCGCAGCGACCTGTTCCGCGAGGTGTTCGGCAAGCGCATCATCCTGCGCGAGGCGCCGCAAAGCGTATGAGCCCCCGCCGCCCCGCCGAGTTTCTCAACCGTGAGCTGAGCTGGCTGGCGTTCAATGCGCGCGTGCTCGAGGAGGCCGAGGATGCGGGCACGCCGCTGCTCGAGCGGCTGCGCTTCTACTGCATTTTCCACTCGAACCTGGACGAATTCTTCATGGTGCGGGTCGCGTCGCTGATGCGCAAAGTCGAGGAGGGCGACCGCCGGCCCGACCCTGCGGGCCTGCCCCCTGCCGAGCAGCTGGAGTTGATCCGCTCGCGGGCGGCGGAACTCGCCGGGCGGGCCGAGAACCTCTACTACAACGAGCTGCTGCCCGCGCTGGCGCGGGAGGGCATCCGAATCCTGGAAGCCGACGGCCTCGCTGCGGAGCAGAAGGCGTACCTGGACGATTGTTTCGAAAGAGAGATCTTCCCCGTGCTCACGCCGGTCGCGCTGCGGGAAGGCGGGGCGTTTCCGTATATCGCCGGACTGGCCTTGTATCTGGCCGTCCGGCTCGTGCCCGACAGCGAAGGGGAACCGGGGGCGCGGCTGGCGGTCGTTCAGGTGCCGGCCGGCCTGCCGGGCCTGGTCCGCCTGCCGGCCGCGGACGGCCGATCGTATTGCTGGCTCAGCGATGCCGTGCGCGGCAGGCTTGCCGGGCTTTTTCGCGGCTACCGGGTCGTGGAGGCGGGCGCCTTCCGCCTGACGAGGGATTCCGAACTCGAGCTGGACGACGAGGGCTCGGACGATTACCTGCGCATGCTGGAATCGGGATTGAAGCAGCGGAAACGCGCCCGGAGCGTGCGCCTGCAATACGAAAGAGGCCTGTCGCCGCATCTGCTGGCCGGCCTGCAGCAGGGGCTCGAGGTCGAGGATCGGGCGCTCGTTGCCGGGCGCGGCCCTCTGGATCCTCGACCCCTGATGGGGATCGCGGACATGGCCGGATTCGGGCATCTGCGCTTCGCGCCCCAGCCCCCGTTGCGGCCTCCCGTCTTCGAGCAGCGCCGCAGCATCTTCGAGATCATCCGGGAAGGGGACATCGTCCTGCACCACCCCTACGATTCGTTCGAACCGGTGATCGACTTCATCCGCAGCGCGGCCGATGACCCGGACGTGCTGGCGGTCAAGCAGACGCTGTACCGCACGAGCGGCCTGGCGTCGCCGGTGGTCGCTGCCCTGATCCGTGCCGCCGAGGCCGGCAAGCAGGTGACGGTCCTGGTGGAACTGACGGCGCGCTTCGACGAAGAGCGCAACATCAGCTGGGCGAGGCATCTCGAGGAGGCCGGCGCCCACGTGATCTACGGCGTCGCCGGGCTGAAGGTGCATGCCAAGATCGCCCTGGTGGTGCGCCGGGAAGCGGACGGCATACGCCGCTATGTGCATCTGGGCACGGGAAACTACAACGAGCGCACCGCCCGGGTATACACCGATATCGGCCTGCTGACGGCGGCCGAGGAGTTCGGCGCCGACGCTTCCGGGTTTTTCAACACGATCACCGGTTACTCGGAGCCTCCCGCCTTCTCGAGGCTCGTCATGGCTCCCCACCAGATGCGGCAGGCGGTTCTGGGACTCATCCGCCGGGAGATCGACCGCGCCCGCGCGGGGCAGAGCGCCGGGATAGCGGCCAAGATGAACTCCCTGGTCGATCCGGAAATCATCGAAGAGCTCTATCGTGCGAGCGGCGCGGGCATCCGGGTGCGGCTGAACGTGCGCGGCATATGCTGCCTGCGCCCCGGCGTCCGCGGGCTGAGCGAAAACATTCGCGTGGTTTCCATCGTCGACCGCTACCTCGAGCACAGCCGGGTATTCTTGTTCGACAACGGCGGCGCGCCCGAGGTCTACGTCTCGAGCGCCGACTGGATGCCGCGCAATCTCGATCGGCGCATCGAGCTGATGTTTCCCATACTTCAGGAGGACTGGAAGAGGCGGGTGGCGGCCCACCTGGAGGCGCAGTTCCGGGACGATTGCAAGGCGCGCGTGCTCGGCGCCGACGGCACCTACGAACGCGCGGGCGCCCGCCGGCCGGGCGCCTTCCGCGTCCAGGAGGAAATCTACCGGCGCCTTTCGGCGGAATACGACGAGGTGCGCCGCACGCCCCCCGTGCGTTTCGTACCCCTGGAGCGCAAGGAAAACAAAGGATGAATGGGCCGCGGCCTGCTCAGCCCGACGCTCTTTCTGCCGCCGCCAGGATGGGGAAATAGGCGGTGAAGAAGGCCACGAGAGTGCGGCGGGCGGCGGCGACTCCGGCGCGGGGCAACAGGAAGCCGAAGGCGAGGCTTTCGCCTGCGCGGTCGCTGACGGCGCGGACGCAACGGAACGGGAGGGCCCTTTCGGCCGCGACGCGGGCGAGGGCGGCGGTTTCCATGTCGACGGCGGCGGCGCGGAAAGCGCGGAACAGGCGCGCCTTCTGCGCCGCGCGGCCGACCGGCCGCGGCACGGTCAGGATTTCTCCGATGCGGAAGGCGAGGTTCGCGGCGCGCGCCGCGAGCTCGAGGTCTTCGCCGGCGCCGGGCTCCCAGGAGACCGGCGCGCCGCCTGCGGGCGCCCACACGCGGCGGGCGATGACGAGGTCGCCTGCCTGCAGCGCGGGATCCAGGGCGCCGGCATACCCCGTGACCAGAATCGCCGACGGATGCGTTTGCGCGACGGCCGCTTCCAGCCGGCGGGCCGCGCGCCCCATGCCGATGCCGGTGCGCAGAAAAAAGCAGGTGTAACCGCCGCAGTCTCCTTGGCGCCGGACCGGGCCGCGTCCCTCGAGCGGGCTCAGCGCACGACACGCCTTGCAGGCCGAAGCCAGCTCTCCGCTCAGGGCCGCCGCGATCAGGAGCGTCATGGGCTCATGCCCCGGAAGCGCATCAGGCCGGACGGCGGCAGATCCGGCACGAGAAAACGCTGCGCGCGCCCATGCGCCGCGGTCACCGCCTCCGCCGCCAGATATCCGCCGCGCACGGCGCTTTCCATGGTGGCGGGCCATCCCGTCCGGACCCAGTCCCCGGCGAGGAAGAGGTTGGGGACGGCCGTCGCCGGCGGCGGGCGCAGCGCATCGCAGGTCGCGTTGGGCGAGAAGGTGGCCGCGGGCGCGCGCAGCACCCGGGCGCGCACGAGCTTCGCCCTTGCCGACTCCGGCAGGGCCGCCCCGAGTTCGCGCAGCGCGATCTCGAGGATTTCCTTTCGGCCCAGCTGCGACCACGAACGGGAGGCGCTGGCGACCAGTTGCAGGTAGCAATCCGGAGAAGACTTCGCCCCGGAGGTCCGCGTCTTGTCGAAAAACCAGTGGACGCTCCCGCCCGGCAGGACGGCGAAATCGAGGTCCGTGACCGGGCGGTCGTACCAGAGATGGATGCCGGTGATCGGGCTGGGTTCGAGGTCCCGCGCGCGCTCGAGCCCCGCGAGGCTCGCGGCATGGTCCGGCAGCAGGGCTCCGGCCGTGTGCCACGGGAGAGCGAGAACGAAAGTGCCGGCGGCGAGCACGCGGCCTCCGGCCGCCTCGGCCTCGGCCACCCGCCCGTCGCGCAGGCGCAGCTGCCGCACTTCCGTGCGCAGGAGGATCTCGCGCGCGATCCGGCCCCGGCTGTCCGTGTCGTACAGGGAGCTCAAGGGAGCCGTGGGAACTCCGAGCCACCATGCGCGGGAATTCGCGAGGAACGCCTCGACGAAAAACTTCGCGGCATAGGCCGTTGCCGCGCGCTCGATTTGCTCGTTGAGAGCGCTCGCGACGATCGGCCGCCAGAAATACTCGGCCGCCCGGCGGGTCTGCCGCTGCGAACGGAGCCAGTCGGCGAAGGGCAGCGGCGGCAGCGTGCGCCGGCGGTACTGCCGGCAGACGGCGGCGAGCGCGCGCGCGATGGCCGCCTTGTCCCCGAGGTCGAGAAAGGGCAGGGCGAGGAACGAGGGCAGGAAGTGAAGCGGCGCCGGCAGCAAGCTCGCGCGCAGCCGGGTAACCGCGCCCCGCGGGCCCAGGAAGGGGATCTCGCGGTAGAAGCGCACGCGGCGCTCGGCCCCGATGCGGCGCAGGAAGTCGAGCAGGTTGGTGCAGCAGGGCATCAGGACGTGCTGGCCGGTGTCGATCGGGCCGCCGGCGCCGGCATCCGGGTGCGAGCCCGCGCGCCCGCCGAGCGACGGGCGCTTTTCCACGAGCGTGACGTCGCAGCCGGCCGCGGTGAGGGCCGCTGCGGCGCTCATGCCGGCCAGCCCGCCTCCGATGACGACCACCCGCGCGGCATCCGAACTCACCGGATTGCGGACTCCCAGGGCAGAAAACGCATGGCCATGGCCTTGAGCGCGATCCGGAGCTTTTCCGGGCTCGAGAGCCGCACGGTGGAACCGAAGACGTCGAACTGCCGGCGCGCGATCTTGCGCAGGATGCCGTGGTATATTTCGATCATGGCCCAGAGCGCCGGCCTGGCCGCCCTCTCGATGAGGGGCACGAGCTGCCAGGCCCGGCTGTAGTAGCTGCGGGCGCGCGCGGCCTCGAAGGCCATGAGCCGGCGGAAGCGGCCGTCCATGACGCCGCGTTTCAGCTCCTCGGCGCTGTAGCCGAACTTCTCCAGGTCCTCGGCGGGCAGGTAGGTGCGCCCGAGGCGCGCATCCTCGCCGAGGTCGCGCAGGATGTTGGTCAGCTGGAAGGCGATGCCGCAATATTCGGCATATTTCCTGGCCCGCGCATCGGAGTAGCCGAAAACCTGCAGGCAGACCAGCCCCACGGACGAAGCGACGTGGAAGCAGTAGCGATAGAGGTCGTCGAACGTGCGGTAGCAAGGCACGGTGAGATCCATCTCGACCCCGTCGATCATCCAGTGGAAGTAGCGTGCGGGGATGGAGAAGCGGCGCACCGTGTCCTCGAAGGCGGGCAGGAAGGGCGCGGCCGCCACCCTCCCGTGGAAGGCATCCTCCAGGGCGGCGCGCCACGCGCGCAGCTTCTCCTGCTTCTCCTCGACGGTGCCGGGGCTGTCGGCGATGTCGTCGCAGCGGCGCATGAAGGCGTAGACGGCGCACAGCGCCAGGCGTTTCTCGCGCGGCAGGACGATGAAGGCGTAATAGAAGTTGCGCGCGCGGCTGCGGGCCACGTTTGCGGCGAAGCGGTAGGATTCTTCGACGGTCGGGTTCATGTCCTCTCTGCGAGACGCCCCGCCGCGGCGGCGATGCGCAGCGCGCGGGCGAGGGCCTTTCCCTTGTCCAGGTGCGAGAGTTGCGGGCGGCGGGTCAGGGTGTCGTATTGCGCCTGTTCGATCTTGCGGAGAATCTCGAGTCCTCCGCTCGAGAACAATGCGACGACCAGGCGCATGCGCCCGCCGAGCAGGCCGACGAGCTCGAGGCCCTGCGCGAACAGGGTGCGGGTGCGCGCGAGCAGGTCGGCCATCATGGCGCGCCAGGCCGGGCCGACGAGCGCGCGCCCGAGCATGTCTTCGGTACAGCCGTGCCCGTCGAGAATCTCGCGCGGGATGTAGATCCTGCCGCGCCGGTAGTCGCGCGCCAGGTCCTGCCAGAAATTCGCGAGCTGCAGCGCCGTGCAGGTGCAGTCGCTGAGGGACTGCCGGCGCTCGTCGGCGCAGCCGGCGATGCGCAACACCAGCCGGCCCACGGGATTGGCGGACTTCGCGCAGTAGCCCAGCAGCTCCTGCCAGCTGCGGTAGCGGCTCTGCATCCGGTCCTGCCGGAAGGCGGCCAGCAGATCGAGGAAGGGCTCTTTCGGCAGATCGAATGTCCCGATGGTCCGCTGCAGCGCGACGAACACCGGGTGGGCCGCGCGGCCTTCGTAACAGTCGTCCAGGAGCGCCTGCCATTCGTCGAGGCGGCGCAAGGACTCGGCGGGATCGTGCAATTCGTCGGCGAAGTCGTCCGCGATGCGGCAGAAGGCATAGACGGCGGCGAAGTGGGGGCGCAGCGCGGCGGGCAGGAAGAGGGAAAGAACGGGGAAGTTCTCGTAGTGGCGGCGGGCCAGGCTGCGGCAATAGGCCGCGGCTTCGGCGCGGGAGGCCGGCGCCGGTCGTATCGGGATTGCGATCTCCGGTGCGCTGCGCATAGGCTTTCCGGCGGCGGCGCGCGCGGCGGTGCAGGCCGCTTACGGGATTATGGCGATCTTCAGATCGCCGTTGCGGTGCAACAGCTTCTCCAGGACGCCTCCGAGGGCGGTCAGGCGCTCCTCGCCGGTGATCAGCATCCGGGCGCTGATCCGGCCGCGGCGGATGACCTCCAGGGCCTCGCGTATGTGGCGCGGCGTGTGGTGGAAGCTGGCCTTGATGGTGATTTCGGAGTAGTGGATCAGCGTGGTATCCAGGGGGATCTGCGTTCCGGAGGGGCAGCCGCCGAAAAGGTTGATCGTGCCTCCGCGGCGCACCATGCCCATCGCCTGCTGCCAAGTCTCGGTGCTGCCGACGGCTTCGATGACGATGTCGGCGCCGCGGCGCCCGTTGGTGACCTTGCGCACCTCCTCGACGACGTTGGTCCGGGTGGCGTCGATGACGTGGTCCGCGCCCATCTCGGCCGCGAGCCTGAGCTGGCCGCTGCGCTTGCCCACGGCGATCACGGTGGCGCCGATGCTCTTGAGCGTCTGCACGAACATCAGGCCCACGGGGCCCATGCCGATGACCGCGACGGTGTCGCCTTCGATGATGCCGGTTTCCTCGATGCCGCGCAGGACGCACGCCAGCGGCTCGACCAGGGCGGCTTCCTGGAAGCCCACGTTGTCCGGCAGGATCAGCAGGTTCTGGCGCACGATCCGCTCGGGGATCTTGATGAACTCGGCGTAGGCCCCGTTGATGAACTGCAGGTCCTGGCACAGGTTGGCCAGATGCCGCTCGCAGAAGAAGCACTTGTTGCAGGGGGCCGAATTGGCGGCCACCACCCGCATGCCCGGCTGGAAACTGTCCACGCCCTGGCCCACCTCGGCCACCACGCCGGCCAGCTCGTGGCCGAAGACCGCCGGGGGCACGATCATGCGGGCGTGAAAGCCCTGGCGGTAGACCTTCAGGTCCGTGCCGCAGGTCAAGGCGGCGCGGATGCGCAGCAGCACCTCTCCCGGGCCGACGCGCGGGATCGGGATCTGCTCGATGCGCACGTCGCGCTTGCCGTAGAGCACGGCGGCGGTCATCCTTTCTCGCGTGATCTTGATCAGCTCTCTCATGGCGTTATCATGACCTTCAGTGAGTTTTCCGTGGGGTGCGCCGCCAGCCGGATCGCATCCTCGAGCGCGGCCAGGGGGAAGCGATGGCTCACCAGCCGGGCCACCGGCACCCGCCGCGAAAAGATCAGCTGTGCCGCCTGTTCCTGCAGGTCCACCGAGGAACTGTAGCTGCCGATCAGCCTTTTCTCTTCCATGCAGATGCGCGCCACGTCGATCGGGATCGTTTCGCCGGGGACGGTCTGGGCGAAGAGCAGGACGCGGCCTCCGCGGCGCACCAGGCGGAGTGCCTGGTCGACCGCCGCGTGGTCGGCGGTCGCCACGATCACGAGATCCGGGCCGCGGCCTTCGGTGATCTCCGCGAGCGCCTGCGCGGCGTCGCCGGCGGCGGGATCGAGCGCCAGGCGCGCTCCCAGCTCGCCGGCCAGGCGCCGCCGGGAAGCGATCGGGTCCAGGGCCGCGACCGTCGCGCCCCGGCAGGCGGCGGCCATCGTCAGCAGCAGGCCCACGGGTCCCTGCCCCATGACGGCCAGCACTTCGCCCGGCTCGAGTCCCGCGGTTTCGAGTGCCCGCAGGCAGGTATTCAGCGGCTCGAGGAAGCTGGCTTCCTCGAAGGTGATATCGTCGGGAATGCGCACGGTGCCGGCGCGCACGATCCAGTCCATCACCCGCACATACTCGGCGAAGCCCCCTCCCGCCGGTTCGAATCCGGCCGTGGTGCCCGTCCGGCGGTAGTGCGCGCACTGGGAATAGAGCCGCTGGCGGCAGAAGAAGCACTGCCGGCAGGGCACGTGATGGTGCACGGCCACGCGGTCACCGACGGCGAATCCCTCGACCCGGCTGCCCGTGCGCTCGACCGTGCCGGCGATCTCATGCCCGAATATCCGGGGGGGCGGGAGCAGGCCGAGCTCGATCTTCTTGAGATCGGTGGCGCACAGGCCGCAGGCGCGCACGCGCACGAGCATTTCGTCGGGCGATATTTCGGGCACCGGCACGGTCTCGAGCACGAGCCGGTTGGGCCCGCGATAGACGGCCGCCCGCATGGCGGGCGCCGCCGTCCGCCCGCCCGAATCCTCTTCGAGTGCCGCCGCCTTTGACGCTTTCATCGACAGGTTCCGTTCCGTCCCCCGGCGCCGCCTTCATACGGCCTTGGGACGCAGTTTCGAGACATTGCCCGCGGCCGCGACCGGCCGCCAGTGGTATCGGAAATAATCGACGGCCTGGCGCAGGGAGTGCTCGACGGGTCCCGGATCGTAGCCGAGCTCGCGGCGCGCCTTTTCGCTGCTGACGTACACCTTGCGGCGCGCGAGCTTGACGGCTTCCAGGGGGATCAGCGGTTCCCTGCGCAGCACCGTTCCCATCACGAACTCGTCCATGTAGGATGCCGCCAGCGCCAGCAGCCACGGTATCGGGATGCGGGGCGTGCGTCTTCCCGAGAGGGCGGCCAGCGTCTCGAGCACTTCCTCGAAGGTCCAGTGTTCGCCCCCCAGTATGTAGCGCTCGCCGTTGCGGCCGCGGGTTTCGGCCAGCAGGTGCCCGCGGGCGACGTCCTCGACGCCGACCAGGTTCATGCCCGAGTCGACGTAGGCGGGCATGCGGCCGCGGATGAAGTCCAGGATCATCCGGCCGGTGGGGGAAGGCCGGACATCGCCGGAACCCACCGGGGTCGTGGGGTTGACGATCACCACGGGCAGCCCCGAGCTGGCGAACTGGCGCGCCACCTGCTCGGCCATGAACTTGGACCGGTTGTAGTGGCCGATCATGTCGTCGAGGGCCACGGGGCTGTCCTCGTCCGCCGGCAACCCGTCGGCGCGCCGGCCGATGGTGGCGGCCGTGCTGGTGTAGACAACTTTTTCCACCCCTGCTTCGCAGCATGCGGAAAGCAGATTGCGCGTACCGGCGACGTTGTTGTCGTAAATCTCCTGGGGATCGCGTGCCCAGAGGCGGTAGTCGCCGGCGACATGGTATACGCAGCGGCAGCCCTGGACGCAGCGCGCCAGCGACATCGCGTCCTTGAGGTCGCCGATGACGACCTCGACGCCGCTCCCCTGGAGACCCTCGGCCCGCCTGGAATTGCGCGCCAGCACCCGGATGCGGTCGCCTCTCAGTTGCAGCAGGCGCACGATGTGGCTGCCGATGAATCCGGTCGCCCCGGTGACGAATGTCAGGTTGCTTTTCATGGACCTCGACTGGGAGCGCTGCCGGCCCCGTGCGCTCGGAGCGCTTCGTGCAGTCCTCCGGCTCCGAAAAACATCAAAGTATAGTCGATATCCAGCGGCGCATCCAAGCTTCATGTGCGCGCACCGGCGATTCAGACGCCGCCAGGAGTTCGGCAAGGGGAGTAGGTCCGCCGCGCCGCGGCGGACCGCAGGCTTATTGCTCCAAGTTACCGGTCCCGCGCGGCGCGCGGGACCTACTCGCGCGGTTTCGCTTGCCTTTGCCTTCGGCTCACCCCCCCCCAGCTGTCGGCTTCCCAATCGCAGTGCCGGTGTCCGAGTCGCAGGTGCGCGCGCAAGTCCCGGGAATAGGGTGCGCCGCCTGTTTCATGCGGTTGGGGTTGCTCGGGATCGATCCGGACTGCCGCTCGCGGCCGGCTCGATGCCGGCGCCCGGCGGGGATCAGGCGCGCACTTCGGGGGGCAGGGGGAAAGTCACCTTCTCGCTCACGTCGCCGAGGGTTTCGACCTTGGTGTATCCCAGATTCCCGAGGCGGCGGATCACCTTTTCCACGAGCGATTCCGGCGCGGAAGCCCCCGCCGTCAAGCCGACGGTGCGGACGCCGCTCAGCCAGGCCGGATCGATGCCGCGCTCGTCGTCGATCAGGCGGGCGGGCGTGCCATGGCCGATCGCCACTTCCACCAGCCGGCGCGAATTGGAGCTGTTGGCCGAACCCACCACGAGCACGAGGTCGCTCGCGCGCGCGAGGCGCGCGACGGCGTTCTGCCGGTTCTGCGTGGCGTAGCAGATATCGTCGCTCGCCGGGCCTCGGATGGCGGGGAATCTCTGCCGGAGGCGCGCGATGATGCGGCGCGTGTCGTCGACGCTGAGGGTCGTCTGGGTCAGATACGCCACTTTGGCGGGATCGGCGACCTCGACCGTATCGGCTTCCTCGGCCGAGCCGATGACCTTGATCGCCTCCGGCGCCTCGCCGCAGGTGCCGATGACCTCGTCGTGGTCGGCGTGGCCGATCAGTATGATGGTGAAGCCCGCGCGCGCGTACTTGACGGCCTTCAGATGAACCTTGGTGACCAGCGGGCAGGTGGCGTCGATGACCTGCAGGCGGCGGGCCGCGGCCTGGCGCCTCACTTCGGGCGCGACCCCGTGGGCGCTGAAAACGACGCGGGCCCCTTCCGGCACCTCGCCCAGCTCTTCGACGAATATGACACCCTTGCGGCACAGCTCGCCGACCACGTGCTTGTTGTGGACGATCTCGCGGCGCACGTAGAGCGGCGTACCGTATTTCGCCAGGGCAAGATTGACGATATCGATCGCGCGCACCACGCCCGCACAGAATCCGCGCGGGTTGGCCAGGAGCACCGTTCCGTTTTCCACCATGTTCGATGATGATATCGCCGCGCGGCCGGCCCGGCAAGCCCGGGGCTCCGCCTGGGAGGGGCCCGGCCGCGCCGCAAACGTGTCATCCCGATCTGCCTGTGCATGGCGTCTCGTCCGGCGCCGGAAGCCCGGGAA
>Ga0272448_1005407_pt1 | contig 14149 bp, 9 predicted proteins | sample YNPCB0191_FD_202220 | JGI IMG/M metagenome (GOLD analysis project Ga0272448, IMG submission 202220) | Hot spring sediment microbial communities from Yellowstone National Park, WY, United States - YNP-CB-019-1 | ecosystem: Environmental > Aquatic > Thermal springs > Hot (42-90C) > Sediment...
CTCGGCCACAGAAAGTTCAATCGGAATCCGGGCGCCGTCTTTGTGAACCCCTTCCAGTTCCAACACCTGCCCCAAGACGGGGCCTTGGCCTGTTCGGAGGAAATGCGCCACGGCGGCGGCGGCCCGTTGTTGCTGTTCCGGAGGAGCCAATAAGGCGTGAACATCTTGGCCGATCGCCTCGTCGGCCCGGTAGCCGAACATCCGCTCGGCGGCCCCATTCCAATGGGCAATTCGGCCCTGGTTGTCCATGACGATGATCGCATCCAGGGCCGTGTCGCTGATGGCCTGGAACATCTGCAAATGGGCCTGGAGTTCCGCTTCGGCCCGTTGTTTTTCTTTTTCCATCCGGGAGCGGCTTATGGCCCGCTCCAGATAGATCGGCAAGAGCGTCCGGAACAGCCCCGCTGCGTCTTTGGTCAAGAAGGTTTCCACGCCCAACCGGATGGCTTCGATTTCCACCGCGGCTTCTTTGGCGGCGGTGAGCATGATAGTCGGAGGCAGGGGGCCTTGGTCGGCCAAATGCCGGAGCCATTCCAAGCCGGTCTGGTCCGGCAACTGATAATCCACCACCAGGCCCTCGTAGGGACCCGATTGCCAGGCCCTCCAGGCGCTCTGGGCGTCCGAGGCTGTATCCACCTGGTAACCCTTCTCCCCCAGCAGACGCCCGAGCAATCGCACCTGCTCGAGGTCATCTTCGACCAGAAGAATCCGATCTGCCCGCCCAGCCATGCGTATTGCCCCTTTTAAACGGAGGAGAGTGGACTATCTTCTGCTTCCTGGGTTTCGGTTTCTAATAAATCCCGGAACCGGACAAAGACCCGGATCGGCCCTTGGATGCCCACATTGACCATGTAGTTGCGGAGCCGATGGCGGACCGCCGGCGTGATCTCCTGCCCTTTGGGACAGAGCAAGGTGCCGTGGATGGAGCGGACATCGTCGGCCAGGATCATGCCGTCGGCCAATTGATGGACGCGGACTTCCCGAACGGCGTATTCTTCGCTGATTTCCAGGGCGTGTTTGAGGGCTTCGACGACTTGGGGATCATACCAGCCCTGGCGTTGCCGGAGATGCACAAACGCCATTTCCGGCGTCAGCCCCGCTCCGATCAGAGCGGTCCAATCCAGGGCCACTTTCAGAATCCGGGCGCCTAAGGGTATCTCCTCCCCAGACCGAAAATCTTGGGGAAATCCTTTGCCGTTGTAGAGTTTTTCCTGATAGCCGATGATCTCGGCCGCCTCTTCCAGCCGGGGGATATTCCGCAGCAGTTCATGACCGACTTTGGGATGCTGTTGATAGAGTTCCAATTCATCCGGGCTGAGGATTTCGCCCCGATAGACTTTGTCCAATATCTTTTCCGGTACGGTAATACAGCCGATCTGGGATAAAGCGGCCGCTATTTCAATGGACCAGGCATTGTTGATCTGAAGCTGCTGACAAATCTGGTGGACGACGCGTCGGACTTCGGAGGCCCGACCGAAGGCCTGCGGCTTGAGCATCGACAGCACATCGACCAGGACCTTGATGGCGCCGCCGAGGGTTTGGGTGAGCAGTTGCCGTTCGGCCGTCAGCAGCCGATGTTGCTCCAGACCGGCCTGCAAGGCGTTGGCAAAATCTTCCGGCGCACAAGGTTTGGACAGGAAGCGGAAGATATGGCCCTGGTTGACCGCATCGATGGCCGTCTGCAGATCGGCGTTTCCGGTGAGCATCATCCGGACCGTGAGCGGCGCGATCTGGCGGACCTTGGCCAACAGTTCAATGCCGTTCATGCCGGGCATCCGCATATCGGCCACAAGGACCGCATAGGGTCCCCGCTGGGCGATGGCCTGCAAGGCCTCCTGGCCGCCGCAAGCGACGTCGATCTGAAACCGTTTGTGAAACGTGCGCCGGTAGGCGTCCAGGATATTCGGTTCGTCATCGACGCAGAGGATTTTTTCGTTCATGGCTGCGGCTCCTCATCCGCCCCGGAAAAGCTCCGTTTAAGAAAGTACAGAGATTTCCTGGGAAACTCCCCTTTTCCCTGGCGCCATTTCGGGGTCATCTTCTAACTGTCGGCGGATTTCTCGGATTTCCGGCATGGCCTGGGTAAAAGCGGTGTACACTTCCGGATCGAAATGGTTGCCCGCTTTGGTCTCCATAATCTGGAGGGCTTCCTGTTCGGAGCAGGGCCCCTTATAGGGCCGATGGGACAATAGGGCGTCAAACACATCGGCCACCGCCACAATTCGAGATTCCAGTGGAATTTCCTCCTGCGCCAATCCCAGGGGATAGCCTGTGCCGTCCCATTTCTCGTGGTGGGTTAGGGCGATGGTAGCGGCCATATCCATCAACGGATCGGATTGGTTCAACAGGGCGAGATTCAGATCACTCCAAGCGCCCCAAGGCAATACGTTTTCCGGGGGTTCTCGGAGCATCCGTTCGCCGAACACACAATGGCGCTGCATGACCGCCCATTCGCCGGGCGTCAGCGGACCGGGCTTAAAGAGGATCCGGTCCGGAATGGCAATCTTGCCGATGTCATGCAACGGGGCGGCCAAAGCGAGATTTTCCAGATAATCGGAGGGCAAGGCCAAGGCTTGTCCGATGGCCCGGCTGATGGCGCCGACACGGACCACGTGGTTCCCGGTCTCTGGGTCCCGATGTTCGGCCACCCGACCCAGCCGGTAAATAATCTGCAATTGGGTCCGCTTCAGCTCCACTCCCTGTCGGGTAACCTGTTCGACCAAATGCTCGTTTTGCCGTTTCAGTTGATCCAATTGCGCTTTAAGCCGAAGCACATTCTCCAACCGGGCGATCAGTTGCCCAGCGTCGATGGGTTTGGTCAATAGGTCCACGGCTCCCAGGCGGAGGGCATCGACTTTGAGTCCCGGTTCCTGCAAACCGGTGAGGACCACGATGGGCAGATCACGGGTTTTTTCATGGGATTGGATACGGCTGATCAGTTCCAGCCCCGTCATTCCGGGCATTTTGATGTCGGTTACTACCGCATCGCAGGGTTCCTGCAAAAGCCGCTGCCAGGCCTCTTCCGGCCGGTCTATATAAACCATTTCCCATCGGTCCCGGAAGTTCCGCAAAGTGCGGCGGAGGGCCGCCAGGACGTTCGGCTCGTCATCCACAAACAGAATGCGTCTTTTGGGATGGATCATCGGACACCCCCTAGGAAGGTTGGATCGGCAGCCGGACATAGAACGTGGTTCCCTGGCCGACAGCCGATCGGAACGTAATTTCCCCTTTGTGTTTTTCCACGATAATCGACCGGGCGATGGCCAGGCCTTGCCCGGTACCTTTGCCCACCGGTTTGGTGGTAAAGAAAGGCTCGAAAATCCGGGCTTGGACTTCCGGCGGAATACCGGCCCCGGTGTCTTCGATCTGCACTTCCACCCAATCGCCGTCCCGGCGCGTGCGCAGAATGATCCGGCCTTTGACGTCGGGTTGGGCGCCGTATTTGTCGGCAATGGCATGAGCGGCGTTGACAATCAAGTTCAGAAAAACCTGCGTACACTCGCTCGGCACACACTCCACCGCCGGCAAATTGGGGTCAAACTGCTTCTCCACATCGGCTACATATTTCCACTCATTCCGCGAAATGGTTACACTGTTTTCAAGCAGGCGGTTGATGTCGGCCGCTTGCCGCTGCTGCCCAGGATGGGAAATCTCCTTCATGGAGCGGACAATACTGGCCACCCGTTGGACCCCCTCCCAAGCCTGCTGCAAAGCCTGCGGCGCCTCTTGAAGCAAATAGTTGAAATCGACTTTTTCTTTCAAGTCTTGCCATCGGCTCAAGGTCGAAGCCAACGAGGCGTCGCATTCCGAGGTAGAATGGACTTGATTCAGCCATTCTTGGCATAGGTTCAACAGGGGGATCAGCTCCCCGAACGCCTCTTGGACAAATCGGATGTTATCGCCGATATATTGGGTGGGGGTATTGATTTCGTGGGCGATTCCGGCGGCCAACTGTCCCAACGATTCCAACTTCTGCGCCTGGTGCAGTTGGGTCTCTAAGAGTTTCCGTTGGGTGATGTCGCGGAAGATACCGGCAAAGATTTCCCGGTCGCCGACACGGACCCGGCTGGTAGCCAGTTCCACCAGAAAGACGGTGCCGTCTTTGCGCCGGCCTTCCACTTCGCAGGCGGCGGCCGGGCCTTCTCCCTTGGCTGCCAGCATCTGCTCGGCCAAACCCGGCGGAGTACGAAGCATGGCCGGTTCCAGAATCGAAATCTGTCGACCTAGCAACTCCTCTCGGCTATAGCCGAACATCCGGCACGCCTGGTCGTTGACCGTTTCGATCCGGCCCTGGGCATCGATGGTGATAATGCCGTCGGCCGCCGTCATCATCACTGCCTGGAGATTGCGCAGATGTTCCTGTTGCTCCTGGAGACGTTTTTCCCGCTCTTCGATCGCCGCGGCCACCGCCTCCGTATGGGAAGCCTTCAGGGTGTCCAACTCGGCTAGCAGATGCTCGATCCGCCTCTGAAGACGCAGTTCCAGCGGAGGCGCCGGTTGGGAAGTCTCCGGCCCGGTTACTGCCAGCAAATCCTGAATGTCCTCCAGCAATCCCTCCACCATCTCTATCCTCACAACTGGAATAGGCCAGTACTTTTTTCTACTTCTCGATCCAGGTCTTCGGCCAACACGGCGATGTCTTCCCGCGTCAGTTGCAGAGCAGCAATGGCAGCCGGACAAAACCGCACCAAATTCTTTCCTACCGCACTGATCCCTTTTAAGGTGCAAATGACATTGGCCAATTCCACACAAGCTACCAGCAAAGCCACTTCCCCTTTGCAAGCCGCTGTCTGGTGATGCCAACGGATCATCTGCCGAAGTTCTTCGGGGAATTTCCACCCTTGGGCTACTTTTTCGCCTAGGGCGGTATGATCGAAGCCGAAAATCCGCCGCTCCGTCTCTATCAGGGTTTCTTCCGGCCGGAGCTGTTGGACCAGTTCCACAAACCCTTGATGGGCGTATTGGTCCGAGAGAATAATGCCGATGTCATGCAGCAGGCCGCCCAAAAAGGCGTCCTCGAAGGCCGCCATCTTGCGGCGCATGGCAATCATCCGGGCGCAAATGCCCACCGACACCAAATGCCGCCACAGGCCCGTCCGACTGTAACTGCCGATCTGCTGCTCTTTTTTGAACAGTTCGCTCACGCTAGCCGTCATCGCCAAATTGCGAATCTGCTTCAGGCCCAAATAGGCGATGGCCTGCTGGAGGTTGGTGATTTTGGTCCGTAGGGCGTAGGCCGAAGAGTTCACACACCGCAACACCCGGGCGCTCAGTGCGGCGTCGCATTCCATCACCTCTTTTAGGTCCGCCGCACTGGAGTTGGGGTCGCTGGCCACTTGCATGACCCGCAGGGCCACCTGCGGCAGAGTAGAAATATCGTCGATTCGGCGGACCAGTTGTTCCAGCGTGGGCCGTCCAGGCGTGTACTGACGCACAAGGTTCATGAGTTACCTCCCCCCTTCACCACTCCGTGTGTCCGACGGCTATCTTTTTTGGAAGTACCAGAACCTGATCGTTTCCCTTCCTCTGAGACAATCAAACCGACCGTGTTTCCTCACAGCCGTTCATCTCTCAGATTTCATGGTGTGGATCATGGGAAGACGGCGCGAGCCCCCCCGCTGGGGGACATGCTTCCAAGGAAGACTTTAGCCGAATGAAGCAACCCGCCTCTCCCCCACGGCTGTCGAGAGGCCGGCTGAGAGCGAAGCGAAGCCGGAGGAAGGGACTTTGTATTGTCACTGCCGCGAAGGCGGCAGTCCAGTAAGTATCCCAGAGTTCCCACTTGCCCAGCAGGAACACCGTAGCAGGCACAAAGCAGTCTGGACTGCTGCTTCCGCAGGCAGACACACATCGCCTCCCTCCATTCGGCTAACGTGTTCCGTTTCCAAAACCTCTGCTCACATTCTCCCAGGTGAAAGGCCCTCTCTGGAACAAAATCTTCTCTCTAAAAAACTTAGTTTACAGGCCTCCTTTTGGCCAATCTTCTAGCAATTCCAGGTGTCCCCATCTGTTCCTCTATCCCCCTGAATACCAAAAAAACCGACAGATCGGGCGAAAACTCCCCCAAAATAAGGTTTCTCCCCCCCTACTTCTACTGGGGGAATTTCTTCAACGCCCTTTCGGCAAAAGGGGAAAATCCTACGATCTTTTTGCCAACAGAATTTGTCTTAAACCCGGAACATTTCCCCTGTTTGTTGAAGGAAATCCTGAAACGAGTCATTCCCTCGCAAAAGTCATCCAAAAACCAAAAACCGGGACTGCGGAGCTGTAGTGCAACCAGCCAAAATGTCCTTTTCCTCCCCGATGGGGCAAGTGTCCTTTGCGGAAAGAACCCGCCTCTGAGAAAAGCCATGCCCTTTTCCCGTAACGGATTAGAAAAAACCACTCCATTTTCTATTTAGACCCCGGTTTCTTCAAAAGCCCGCTTCTCCTACAATCCAAGAAATGGCGAAAAGCAGTCTGTTTTCGAAGAGGTGGCAAGGAGACGATGGCATGAAGAATGTGGTGGTTTTGGTGCTGGGCGGCGGTCGGGGCACTCGGCTCTATCCGCTCACCAAGTTCCGGGCCAAACCGGCTGTGCCCATTGCCGGTAAATATCGTCTGATCGACATCCCGCTTTCCAATTGCATCAACAGCGGGCTGAACCATATCTATGTGCTCACGCAGTTTTTGTCCGTGAGCCTGCATCGGCACATCCGTTCGACCTATGTCTTTGATCCATTCAGCCGGGGTTTTGTCGAAATCTTGGCCGCCCAGCAAACCGGCGCCCGCCAAGACTGGTACCAAGGCACCGCCGACGCGGTGCGCCATAATCTCCGATATGTCAAAGAGCCGGGCATCGACTACGTGCTTATCCTTTCCGGTGATCAATTGTACCGCATGGACTTCCGCACCATGCTCCGAACCCACCAGCGCAGCGGCGCCGATGTAACGATCTCGGCCACCCCGGTCCATTCGTATCAGGCCCAGGCTTTCGGCATTATGCGGGTCGATGACACAGGCCGGGTCGTCGGCTTCCTGGAAAAACCCAAAACCGAAGAAGAACTGGCGATGGTCCGGACCGACCCGGCCTGGCTCGACGCCCACGGCATTGCCAGCCAAGGCCGTGATTGCCTGGCCAGCATGGGCATCTATCTGTTCAACCGCGATTGCTTGATCGACGTACTGGAAAAGACCGATTATCAGGATTTCGGCAAAGAGGTGTTTCCGGCTTCGATTCGGACCCGGCATGTACAGGTGCATCTGTTTGACGGCTACTGGGAGGACATCGGCACGATCAAATCGTTTTTCGAGGCGAATTTGGCGCTGACGCGGCCGGGCCGGGCTTTCGATCTGAACATACAGGACGCGCCCATTTTCAGTAGGGCCCGCTTTCTGCCGCCCTCACGCGTTGATGGAGCGACCATTCGCTCCAGCCTGGTGGCCGACGGCTGCCTGATCGGCGAAGGCACCGTCATCGAAAATAGCATCATCGGCCTCCGAAGCATCATCGGCCGAAATGTTACCATCCGCAATGCCGTCCTGATGGGCAACGACTTCTTCCAAATCCCTGGTCTGCCGCCCGGACTAGGACCCTATGGCGTGCCCCTGGGCATCGGCGACGGAACCCGCATCGAAAACGCCATCATCGACAAAAACTGCTGCATCGGCCCCCATTGCTTTGTCGCTCCCCAACCCGACCAACCGGAAACCCCAGAAACCGAATACGGCATGGTCCGCGACGGCATCCTGGTGATCCCTAAAAGCGTTACCCTGGGCGAAGGCTGGCACATGTAACCGCAGGCCGCCGCCCACGCTACGACCGCGGACGTCTCGTCCCCATCCTCCGCCTCTGTCCGTTGCGGGAGAGGCCGGCCTGGCCGGCAACGCAAGGGAGCGGCATGCTGGCCGGAGGCAATGCCGAAGGCCAGGTCGGGTGAGGGCGCCCCCCGTGTCATTCCTGCGCAAGCAGGAATCCAGTATGTTATCCTCTCCCCCGGCGGGAGAGGGGGGGCCAGCCGGTCAGGCTGGTCGGGTGAGGGGCTCCCCGTGTCATTCCTGCGCAAGCAGGAATCCAGGCAACACGGGTTTTCTTCTTGCTGGATTCCCACTTTCGTGGGAATGACATTCAAAGGGCCTCATTCCTGCGCAAGCAGGAAGCAGAACCCCTTGGGCTGTCCTGCTGTTTTGGGAGGCGGATTGTCGGTAAAATATTCCCGCCAAGGGTTATTGGGTTCTTTTCGAGGGACCTACCGCGATGCTTCGGATCGAGGAAGAGCTTCGGCCGGTGGACCTGTTGCCGGCCATCCGGCGGATGTGGGAGTTTTCGGCGGAGAAAATCTTGGCCATGGAAGCCGACTGGGCCGATCGGCAAGACGCCCCTGTCTTTACCGTCGGTGGAAAATACACCAACCAGGCGTGGACCGACTGGACCCAGGGGTTTCAATATGGGTCGGCCCTGGTGCAGTTCGACGCCACGGGGCAGGAGGAGTTTTTGCACTTGGGCCAGGAGGGGACGCTCCGCAAAATGCCGCCCCACCTGACCCATACCGGGGTGCATGATCATGGGTTCAACAATGTCAGCACCTACGGCAATTTATGGAGGCTGATGATCGAAGGACGCCTGCCCGATAGCCCCATGGAACGCCCATTGTACGAGCTGGCGCTAAAGGTTTCCGGAGCGGTGCAGGCGACCCGATGGGCTCGGACGGCCGACGGCCAAGGATACATCTATTCCTTCAACGGTCCGCATTCGCTCTTTTGCGATACGATCCGTTCTTTGCGGAGCTTGGCCTTGGCGCATCAGTTAGGCCATGTCTTGTGCGGGGAGAATAACCAGCGGATTTCGCTGTTGGATCGGCTGGTGCAACATGCCCGCACAACGGCCCGGTACAACGTGTATTACGGCCAAGGCCGGGATATTTATGACGTGCGGGGCCGAGTGGCCCATGAAAGCCTGTTCCATCCGATCAGCGGCCAATATCGCTGCCCCAGCACCCAGCAGGGCTATTCGCCTTTTAGCACCTGGACGCGGGGGCTGGCCTGGGTGATCCTCGGCTATGCAGAACAGTTGGAATGGCTGGCCGACCGACCGGAGGAAGAACTTCAGCCTTTCGGCGGTCGGGCAGAACTGGAGGGTTTTATGCTCCAAGCGGCCCAGGCCACTGCTGATTTTTACATTGAACATACGCCCATCGACGGCATCCCCTATTGGGACACCGGTGCACCGGGCCTGGTGCATCTGGGCGATTACCTCCAGCGGCCCGCCGATCCGACCAACCCCCATGAACCGGTCGATAGCTCTGCGGCGGCCATTGCCTGCCAGGGCCTGCTTCGGCTCGGACACTACCTAGCCAACAAACACCCCCAAGACGCCGCCCGGTACTTCCAGGCCGGGTTGACCGTCCTCCGCACGCTATTGGCCGAACCGTATCTGAGTACGCAGCCGGAGCACCAGGGTTTGCTTCTCCACGCAGTTTACCATCGGCCCCGGGGGTGGGATTATGTGCCCCCGGGCTGCCAGACGCCGCATGGCGAGTCCTGCATGTGGGGCGATTATCATCTCCGGGAGGCGGCCCTATACGTCCAGCGTCTAGCCCAAAGCGGCCCCTATCTGACGTTTTTCGGCCCTCCCCTCCTGCCCAAAGCAGCCGCTCAAACGACCGGATAGCCTCCCCTGGCCTTTAGGGAAACAACCCCGTGGAATCCGTGGGAAAGGGCTTTCAAGAAGAGGTAATTCGCATAGGAAGACCGGCCATCGCCATGAATTATTTCATATCCACGGCGCGGACCCAGATCAGGCCGCCCAGTTCCACCGGAACCATTTCGCCTTGGGGGTTTTGCATTTTTTGATCGCCTTCCAGCAGGGCGGCAAATCCCCACCAACCCGCCCGGGGAATTGTATAACAGAAGCAGCCCTGGGCATCGGCTTTGATCACCTGGGTGATAAAGGCGTCGTTGGGCGGCTGCACTTTGCCGCCTTCGTTGTAATATTCCACCTCGATGGCGGCAAACGGTACCGGCTTGCCGTCCCGAAGCACTATCCCACGGAAACAATTCCCGGTCCATAGTCCATAGGGCCGAACCAACGGCTCAATCTCCACCGGAAATCCCACCCGTGCGTCCCAACCTTCCTGAGCGCCCGCATAGGAAACGACCACCTTGCTGTAATGGACGATCATTTTTTTCTCTGCCGGTTCGTAGTAGGGGGCCGGTTCGATGTAGAAGACATGGTCGCCCGGCTGGCGGAGCGGCGCCCGACAGGTGTAGGTAGTTTTCCCATCCTGCTTTTTGACCGTCAGTTCCTTGAGGAGATCCGTCTTTTTGCCGCCGACCAAAACCCCAAACTGCACCGGTTGGCCCATCTCCATGATGGGCCCTTGCTCCATGGGATGGGTAAAAAGGATTTGCATCGGCACCGACCGCCCCTGCTGGATCACATCCTCCACAGGCAGCAGCACCAGAAAATGTCCCCAGGCCATCCGTTCGGCAACCGTTATCGCCCCAATCGCCCCCAAAAGCAACCAAACCTTTCTTTGCCTCATGGCTCCAAACTCCTTCTAGGGATGTCAAGGAAAATCCACCGATTGTAATACCTTTTTAAAAAAAGTAACACAAAAGCGTGGCCCGGTCCAGTAGCCCGACCATGCACGGCCAATCCTTTTAGTTTGACTGTATCTACGGGGAACTATGACCACAACCTGTGGTGTTCGATCCGATTTTTAGCCCCTACATTTGGTAGGGGCCCGGCCGAGTAGATACAGTCAAATTAGGACATTCGCTTCCTGGCAGGTTGGGCAGGAGAGACCTTTATGTGTTTCTGAGCTCGGGATTTCTCCTGCTCGGGAAGCAGACATGCTTTTTTCCCTTTGTCTTTGGGAGGATGGCCTGACCTTTGCGTCCAAGCCGGCAGAGGGTCCAGACTGGGGCTTCTAGAGAAAGGATTGTTTTCCCCCCGGCGGCTTATCGGATGCGGCGCCGGCATCTGCCCCTGATGTTGCAGAAAAAGTCTTCTAGGAACATAATAAGCATGATTTTGACGGAACGATGGCAGAAAAAAGACACCTTCCGAGCAATCTTTGGAAGAGGGATTTTTTCTGGGGGGATAAAGAGGGGTTTTAGCGGTAAGGAGCATGGCAGAGGTGAGTGACCTTTCGTTGCAGCCGATTCTGGCGCTGCTGGGCTGTCCGGTGGCGGGCAATCCCACGCAATTTATGATGGAGAGGGCTTTTGTGCATCATGGCCTGGATTGGCGGTATATTTCGGTGGAGGTACGGCCGGAAGACCTGCCCGATGCGGTGCGCGGTATGCGGGCCATGGGGTTTGCCGGCGGCAATTGCGCTGACCCGCATAAAGAAACCATCGGGCAATATCTGGCCAGGTTGAGCAGTACGGCCGAAATGGCCAGCGTGGTCAACCTACTCCGACGAGAAGAGGATCAATTGGTGGGGGAAAACACGGAAGGCCGGGCGGTACTCGAAACGGTTCGACATCGAGTGGACCCGGCGGGCCGACGCTGTGTCCTGCTGGGTTCGGGCAAATTGGCCCGCTCGGTGGCTGTGGAATTGGCCCTGGCCGGGGTAGAACAAATCCTCATCCTCAGCCGAAACCCAACCGCAGGTCGCCGATTGGCCAACCTGCTGTTGGACCGGCTGGAAGTGGCCGCCCAACACGTCCTGTGGGAAGAACCCTACGCCCTGCCGCCGCAAACCGATTTGCTCATCCACGCCACGCCGATCGGACAGCAAAACCCCCAAGCTCAGGTTCCCCTGGTCTTTTCCAGTTTGACGGATTCCGTACTGGTGGTCGATTGTGTCTTTTTGCCGCCGGAAACCCATTTGATCCAATCAGCCGCACAGCGGGGCTGCCGAACTATCGACGGCCTGGAAGTGCTGCTGACCCGCTCGGCTATGGACTTCCAACTCTGGACCGGCATCGAACCCAATCGGGATGTGCTCCGAGAGGCGGTCGAAGAATTCCTGGAACTGTAACGAGGCTTCTGATAAAACGGTACACTGGCCCTGTTCCGAAAACTCTTGAATCCGTATCGGCCGGGGGTAAGACTTCGGCAGGGCGAATGGGGCTGCCCGTCCCAGACCGTCTTATCCGTAGTCCAAAGCGGCTTTTCCCTTAAGGGAAGGAGACGACGTCTCCCGAACGCCGGGCCAACCTGCTGAGAGGCTGTCCCGACATGGGGACCCAGCGGCGGCCCCCATCCCTTTCCAAACCGTTCTGACGAACCAAAATGCCGTTTTCTTAGGGTTTGGAGAGGCTTGGGGGCCGTCCGTTGGTCGTGCATCCCCGCTACCAATCGAATTTCGGGACAGCCTATGAGAAAAATCCCAACCATTTACCCCCGTCCAAGGGAAGGAGTCCTAGACTCTTAAGGAACCCCACTGCCCGAAGGCAACGGCGCAGGTGGTAACCACTCCAGGTTGGATGGATTGGCCGTGCTTGAGCTTTGGGATGTCGGTTGGGGGGCAGAGATTGGACTGGTTTCCGGCGGATTCCGAGGTGGTTCCGCCTTTCGGTCGGTGATGGAAAGGAGTTGGGCTGTAGGACGATCTTCTGGCGGAATGGCCGCCCATACATCCGGTGGAATCGGCCCCACAGCAGTCCGGGAGGTCCCTGACGCCGGTTGGCCCGAAGAACCTGGCGCCGAAAAATGTTGGGAAAATCGAGGCGTCTGAGCCATCCGGATGCCTGGCTGCCCTACTTGACCAGCAACCGCCTGGTTTGGGGAGACCATAGGCAGTTTTTGGGAGAGCCCCCCCTGGGGGCCTCCACCTGTCGGAGGTCCATTTCTAGCAGGTCCAGAAGAAGACGTCGTCCCGGCCGAGCTATTTCGGGCCATCATGGCCATCCCTTGCCCAGAAGCAGGATATCCTCGGGTCCCTCCCGAAGGACCAGTCTGGGGATACGGGGCCTGCTGGCCTGGGAGAGTTTGGGGAGGCTGAGGCCACCAATGGCTCAGTAAACTGAACGGACCGGCTGCCGGCGGCATGTGGGAAGGATAGGGGGCCGAGGGGCCAGGGGGCCAAGCCGATCGGCCTGCTCTTTGGCCACCATGTGTCGAAAAAGGTTTTCCCTGAGGAAAGGATCGGCTGGCAGGCGGAGAAACGGCAGACGCCGGACCGGCCGCTCGGTTGGCCCACCGAGAACCCTCCGCTTCCTTAGAACTCTGGGAAGGCAGACTGGCCATGCCGTTCGGCTCCGGAGAACCAGAAGGAGGAGCGTTTTGCCTGGCCATTTCTGCTGGGGAGATTTCTTCTTCCAAGACTGGCCCCATGGCCCGGATGGATCCTGCCCGAGGCCCCCGACAAGCAGTCCCCTCACAAGATCCCAGATAACCGGGATAACAGTCGTCGTAGCAGGCCCCACACATCGCGCAGCCGCCTAGACCCGCTACACAGACCCAAAAACCCAGGAGGACACCATACGGCCAATTTCCCCAAGCCCAACTCATAAACCACACCTTTCCTTCAGGTTTGTCTGCTTCTTCAGGTTTTCCGTATCCCTTTAGGGCAGCTCCCTTCGGGGGAGAAAACCAGACCTGAGCTACCCGAAAACCGAGTTTTTCCCCTCCCCGGGGATTCGGCAGGGATAGTTTGGGTGTGTGCCGATTCCCATGGGGTAGGCCGGCCGTGGGTTATTCCGACTTTGCTCTAGGAGGAGACCTGTTGCCAAGCTATATTTCGGCGGAAAAGTTTGCTTAATTCATATATTTTCTCATCCGCAGGGAAAAACGGCAAAAAGAAGCTGGCAATGGCCCAAGAGAAGCTTTCGCAAACCTCTTACGCGCCCCCAAACCCCCCAATCTTCCAGAATTCCCAACTTACTTCGACGACTTATCTTTCCAAAACCCCCTCCTGGTGGACCCGGTTTCCCTGGAGGCTGGTGGGGCTGGTGCTCTTGGCCGGGGCTGTCCGATCTGTGGCTCTGGACCGGCCTCTTTTAGGTAATTTTGCCACTAAAAATGTCGTCCTGGCCATGATCGCCCGCAATTGGGCCGAAGGCCGATCCCCCTGGTGGTACCCCCGAGTGGATGTGCTCATCGAAGGCCAGCGGGGCCTCCATCTGTTGGAATTGCCTGTAGGGGCGTATTTCGTAGGAGCGTTGTGGAGGACCTTCGGCGGATCATTGGACCTATGGGGCCGGACCTGTTCGGTCG
>Ga0272448_1005408_pt1 | contig 14149 bp, 10 predicted proteins | sample YNPCB0191_FD_202220 | JGI IMG/M metagenome (GOLD analysis project Ga0272448, IMG submission 202220) | Hot spring sediment microbial communities from Yellowstone National Park, WY, United States - YNP-CB-019-1 | ecosystem: Environmental > Aquatic > Thermal springs > Hot (42-90C) > Sediment...
CGTATCTTAAAGCAACTATGGGTGGAACCTTTGAAGCCCTGTATGCTGGAATCAGCCCACCGACGGTTCCAACAAAGATCGCCATGCCAAGTGATCTTAGGAGAAGGTCGATGGTGATCGCTGGCTTCGCGTTTATTGTGAAGCCGGCTGCGCCGCTGACTGAAAACGAGCCTATGTTTGATAGGAGATAGGCTCCTGTTGTCCCAAGGGCCAGTCCTATGACGCCGCCTATGACGCTCATTATTACTCCCTCGGTGAGGATGAGAACGAGAATGTTCTTGCTTGAGAATCCGAACGCCTTCAGCACCCCAATCTCCTTTGTCCTCTCTATTATTGAAGTGAACATGGTCGCCATCGTCCCGGTTATCGCGACCGCGAAGGCTGACGACGAAAGTGAGAAGAGCAAGAAGTCTAATGTGTCGACGATGGAGTTTATCGTCTCAGCGATCTGCTGGAAGGCGATGACTTGAACTAGGTCTCTGTACTTGTCTTTCACCTGCTTTGTTATCGCGTCGACTTGGCTGCTTTCCTTTGCGATGATGAAGAGGCCCGTGTACTGTGTCATTCCCAGGATGGCCTTGCCTGAGCTCAGTGGAAGGAAGATGGTCATATCTGGGTTTACGATTATCGAGCTGCCATACTTCGCCAGAGACCCAGATATCCTTAGGGAGACCGACTTAAACTCCAGTTTGTCTTCCTTGAAGATCGGCACCTTTAGGGTTATCGCGTTTCCGACATCGTAGATTCTCTTGCCATCCTTGGTGTGTATGACCTCGTAGCCTACTGCGGCTGACGTGGTCATGGTCTTCTGTGGCATGGTTCCATTCTCGAATTTTAGGCTTGAAAGGGACTTGAACATGATATCTAGGTCTGTTGCGTATACGGAGACCTTCAGCTGCTCTCCATCACTTCTCTTGAAGGAGGCTTCTGTAGAATAGAAGGGTGTTACCTCGTCTACGTTCTTCATATCCTTTATATTCTGTACCATCGTGTCACTTATCGTATACCCTTTTTGTGGGAAGATGACTATCGTGTTTCCCCCTAAAGATGTCAACTGGTCAAGGATCGTCTGAGAATACCCCTGTGTTGTGCCGATGATTGTAACCATTGAAGCTGGGCCTATGGCGATCCCTATGATCGTGAGAACTGCCCTCAGCTTCTTTTCCGATAGCACTCTGAAGGCGAAACGTAACACATCTGAGGGTCTGATCATGGTGTAGTCAACGTCATAGGCTTATGTTTGGTCTTCTGATACATCCTATAGATTATGATGCCGCTTCCAACAAGGAACGCTATGGTGACCGCCACCAGTGCCAGCTTATAGCTGTCTCCCAGTTGCAGCCATGGTACTGTCTCCGTTTTCGTCTCCGTCGGCTTCGTGTAAACTGTCACGTTTATTGGAAAGACTGATGTAACAGGCTCATTGAATACGTTTCGATACTGTACGATCAAATAGATGGTCTTTTCGCCGACGACGTCTTTTAAGGTCGTGGTTATGCTCACTGGCACCTGTGAGCCGACATCTACGTCTCCGACGTATGCGTAGTTCCCAGTCAAGTTCTTGAGGGCTGCTCCACCGAGAGATACCTCGACATTTCTTGCCTTGTATGTTCCAAGATTTAGCAGTGTTGTGGACACAGTAAGCGTCTCCCCCGACCTCGGCTGCTCTGGAGAGATGGCGGTGTCCATCAGCTTTAGGTCGACGACTCCTTCAACGTAAACTATTGCCGTCTGGTTGAATGTCCGCCTGTTCCCCAGCATGTCGCTGTAGCTGATTACGATCACGATCGGCAGAGATCCCGTGTATGGCGTCTGAGGGTTGACGGAGGCGAGCCAGCTTAGGTTCACATCCCTGCCGGCTCCAATTTCGGGAAGGTATTTGATCGCGGACGAAACCGAAATCCCCTGCGGGGCTCCCCCTATCGCCACATACACGTCCTTGATGGATGCTGTACCATTGTTTCTTACAGAAAGCTGTATTGTGGATGTTCTGGTTCCTATCAGGAGCCTTGATCTGCCCTCCACTATATCCAATGTGTTAGTTGAGCCTGGAAGCCGATAGGTTACGTTGGCTTGTGCATTCTGCCTGCTGCCCCATTGATCTATAAAATTGAATTCTATGTTGAGTTCGTAGTCTCCTATGCTGGTTTCTGCATCGACGTCTACCTGTACATTCAATGCAAGCACGTCGCCTTTGCCTGCTTGGATCTGTGTTGGAGGGGTAGTCTGTCCGAGGGGTAGTCCTTGGCCTGAAAGCAGGCTTACTATGTCCTGGATTTGCGCTGTTGAACTGTATATTGTAGGTGTCACGTTGACCTTGTTTGTGCCTGTCTGGGTTGACTTGAACCCCTTTGGCAGGGCTACTGTAGCGTAGACTCCCCTCATCTGGGGCACTTCACTGTTTCTCACCAGGATTAGGAGTATTGCGCCGGTGCTGCCTGGCCCTGGACTGGACCTCATCCAGTTCGAATATATTGGCTCAAGTCCTCCTAGCCTGTTCACTCTCACGGTTACTTTGGAGTCTTCAGACATTCGCAGGCTTTCTCCCCCGCTCAAGAGAGTGTACTCGATGCTCAAGTCGCCTACATAGTTGCCTGCTGCCGTATCCGATTTCACGTTTACGCTGAACGACAGTGTTGTAGTCTGCCACGGGTTTATTGGGCCTGAAACGTAGCAGTGAAATCCGTTCAGGTTTCCCTCTCTGAAGTGCTCCGGAAGCTTGAGGGAGGCGTAGACGCCTGAGATCGTGTATGGTGCCTGATTTGCTAATTCTACATTGAAGGTGGCATTTTCTGTTCCAGGATATGTTGGATAGCTGTTAGCCCACCCACTGCTTACGATCTTGACGTATGGAGCCTGGACAGGGGGCTTTAGGACCTCGATCTGGAAGGTGATGTTCTGACTCCGCTCCAACTGAGCGCTGTAGACTTCGATGAAGTAGACGCATTCTATGCTAAGGTTGTATCTTCCACATGCTGTGGATGGATCTATGTTCACATAGAAGGTGGTAGAGGAGAAGCCGCCAGCAGCCAAGTTTGGTGACAGCTCGACTACGTCGACGACTCTGTCGAAGGCTCCGCCAGTGTCAAGCTTCAAGTATGCGCCTCTGATAGAATAGAATCCTCTGTTTGTCATTTCAACCGTCAACGGTACATACTTTGACCCAGGATAGGCGGTTCTCAGGCTGCCTTCTGTACCCCAGTAGGCGGTTAGGAGAGCTAGCTTGGAGTTGTATCTGTCCGGGTCTTCGACCCTAACTGGCACGTAGATGGTAGAATATACTATGTTGTTGCCTGATGTGGGGTTTGCGTTGAACGTTAAACCCAATATTATGTTGTAGTCTCCTGGGTTAACGTTCTGGGTTATGTTGAAGTCGAAGGTCATTGTAAAGGATGAGCCGGACGGTATTGTACCCACTGGATAATTTGAGCCTATCAGCTTGAAGCCAGCCGGCGCCAGCACAGAGGATTTGAGGCCAGAGAATGTGTCTTCCCCCCTATTCACTATTGTAACAGAAAGTTGCACGTCTCTTGCTCCGGGGATCGCGACCGCAGGCTGTCCGTTGACGACCCATTGTACGGCCGCGAGATCTAGATAGAATGATATGCCGCTGACGACTATAGGCAGTGTGAAGTTCTGGCTTAGGAGAAGCTGGGAGCTGTCTCTTGAACCGATGCAGTTGAAGGATGCCTCCGCATAATATGTTCCTGGGCTGACGTTTGTCGAAATATATATTGGCCCAATAGATATGGTAGCGAAATTGCCGTATCCGATGTCAGCTGAAGATGTGGCGTTTATAAGGTTCTTTCCATAGGGGTCTTTGAAGCCGTTTGGAAGCTTGACGTAAACGAGGGTGTCACTTAACGTGAACTCTCCGAGGTTCTGGACTTCGACGTCGAGCACGATCGCCCTTGCGCCAGGATAGTTTCTTTCGAAGTTATTCCATCCGATCCTGACAATCTGGAGGTGGGGAGATGACGTTTTGGAGACTTCAAGTTGTAGACTTAGAATGTTTGATGACCTGTTGGCTGCATTACCGTATCCTATGAATGTGCAGTTCAGATGTAGATCTTTCTCGTATACGCCAGGTTCTGTTGTTACAGGCACAGAGAGCTGGTTGAATGAGAGTGTGAAGGTGCTTCCTCGGCCAACATCGTTGGCTGTGCTTGCTGCCTTTGATGGATAAAAGTCTTCTCCAAGGTTCAGCTCGGCATCGACTACGTTGATGCTGTCTTCTCCGATGTTCTGTAGGATGACGTTGAGGTCTAGATTGCGGGCTCCTGATGATGCGTTGACTCGATATCCTCCTGCTGTCGTCCAGTAGACATCTACTGTTCGAAACCTGAATGTGGGAAAACTGCTTACAGTAAAGCTTACCGTAACATTGTCTTCGCCGTCAACGTAGGATATGCCATCGAAATATGTGTATTTAAGCGTCGTCGTGCAGCTGTAGTCTCCTGACGTCGCGTTCTCGAAGATGTCTAGGGGAAAGTTCAAGGTGAAGATCTCTCCAGCCTTTATCAAATAGCTTATGGTTCCATTGTGTTGTGTGAATCCAGCCGCTGTGACGTTTTTCTTTCCATCAAGGCTCCGTATCCCCTCAGGAAGGAAGATCTTCCCCGAGACGCTTGTCAGGTCATGGCTGAAGTCGTTCCTTATTGAAGTCGACAGTATGACATTATAGCTTCCAGGATAGGCCTTCTGTGGGTTGGATTGAGACCCCCAGGCCGAGCTAACAAAGAGGAAGTTTCCCTGTGCTTCCGCGACATGTGGAAGATTAGATGGATAATTCTGGAATATGAGGAAAAAGATCAGCATGAACGAAATCTTTTCGATGTTCCTACGTCGCATACTATAACACATAGCCCTGTTCAGGTGAAAATATATATGTCTTACATAAACGGACATAGAAAGCCCTCGCATTTTAGAAGGGGGGATGAATGCGCTCAAATATCCGCTTGAATGACAGCAGTTTGAGTGGGTCGCTCATGCTCGCCAAGAACACAATCAGAGCAAAGGCTCTGGAGCTGAGAGAGGCAAAGAGACGGCTTCTTGAAGGAGAGTGTCAGAACTGTCAGAGATGCTTTAGAGGAGAGAAAGACGTTAAGCTGAATTCTGCGACAAGACAGTAGGCTGAAGTATTCCTTATGAGGCTCAAGAGCCAAGACGGTGAAGAACTACATCCAAAAGGAATATCCACTGACAGTGAGAAACGACATATTTGATGTTCACAAGAAGGATACAAAGCTGACACCATACAAAAGGCTGAATAGCTCTCCTTTGTATAGGCTTGCTCAATTCATAACATGCAAGGCTTCTTGGCTTGGTATCCCTCTTCAGGATTAACGGAACACACATCTCGAATCTGCCATAACTGCGACAGCGAGCCATTGGCTGAGGTGACATAGCCCATAACCAAATAGGATGAGGTGCCATGGGGAGCACCTACAAATCTGGAACCACATAACCCTTCATGGAGGTGGAAGGATGTCCGGGTTTCACTATTTGAATATGCACTTTGAAGGGTCTGGGACTTCCTCGCCTTGGATTGTGCCATCTCTTATGTGTAGGACTCTTTTAGTGCAGGACGCGACTTCGGGATTGTGTGTCACAGCGATGATCGTCTTACCAGCCGAATTCAGTCTCATGAACGTCTGCATTATGACCCTCGAAGATGCGGTGTCAAGGTTTCCTGTCGGCTCGTCGGCTAACAGTATCTGCGGGTCCCCGACTATCGCCCTTGCTATGGCAACCCTCTGCTGTTGTCCACCTGACAGCTGGTTGGGCTTCTTGGTAAGCCAAACCGTTTCTCCTCCAACCATTTCAAGAGCTCTCTTAACGGTTTCCATTCTCTCTTCGCGGCCTATTCCTCGAAGGACTAAGGGGATCTCTATGTTCTCGAGGACATTCATTCTGTTGATTAGATTATATTGCTGGAACACGAAACCGATCTTGACGTTCCGTAGCCTTGAAAGCTCGACATCTTCGAGTCTGCTGGTGTCCACGCCATCGATTACCACCTTGCCTGTTGTCGGCTTGTCAAGTAAGCCAATAAGGTTCATCAACGTAGTCTTTCCGTGGCCAGAGGGACCCATGATTGCCACGAACTCGCGTTCATAGACTTCCATATTGACGTCTTTGAGTGCCCAAAAGTCGATTCCCCCCGGTATCTTGTAGACCTTGGATGCGTTCTGCACCTCTACAAGCTTTCTGCCCTCCATCACAATCTATACGACAAGTTTTTCTGAAGATAATAAAGCTTTATCGTCTGTCAGCTGGGAGAGTGGGGATGTCTAATTCTGTGATCTTATGCATTTTATGAGGAGCGCTATTGCCACAGTCTGCAGTATCAGGCTGTAGGTGAAGACTATTGAAAATGTGATTGAGTAGTCTAGGAATAGGCCGAAGAGGGCTCCGCTTGCCAAGAAGCCTAAGCCATATATGGTGTTGAATAGGCCATATGCTGTTCCCCTTGATTCTGTGGATACAAAGTTGGATACGGCTGCCCTATATATGGACTCTTGCATGCCTAGGATCGCGCCGAAGAATATACTTGCCAACACAAGCGAGAGTAGTCCTCCATCTTGGTACACGAATAGGGTTGGGATCGTGGACAAGGCGAATGGTAGAAAGAGGATCTTTAAGCCATGCTTGTCGAACATGATTCCTGAAATAAGGGCAGTCGGCGCATCTACTAATTGGACGAGCATAAATAGTAGTGGAATCAGCCACTGCCCGTTTACCGGATCCAGCATGGCTGAAGCCTTGTAGAGGATCAGGGACACGTGGACGAGTCCTAAGACATTTACTCCAACGGCCAATATGTAAAAGTAGAATCCTTTAGAGAACCTCAGCGTGCCCCCGCCTCTTTTCGGCATCCCCTCTGCAACCTTTCCCCTAACATTAGCGTACATGAAGAAGAGGATCGCGAGGAGGGCAAAGTATGGGATGAACAAGGTTCCGAAGGTCACCGAGTAGCTGTTCATTGTGTAGTACATTAGGGCTGACACAAGAAGTGGGCCGATTACGGCTCCTATTTGGTCCAGTAGTTCATGTAGGCCGAAGGCTTTTCCAACGCCGACTCCCCTGCTGACGATGGATACGATCGTGTCTCTTGCAGGAGACCTTATAGCTTTACCCACTCTCTCCAGTATTACCAATGTGGCTGCCAAGGTCCAGATGTTCGTAAGCGAAAGCATCGGTATGGCGACGATGAGCCCGTAGCCGAGGAACATGAACTCCCAATATGTTCTTCTCTCATCTGTAACGTATCCGCTGACGAGTCTCAAGGCGTATCCGATGAAGTCGCCCAGACCAGACACGGTTCCAACAGCGAGTGCTGAAGCCCCCAGAAATCGTAGGTAGTCTGGGACCAGCCCCCTTCCTCCCTCATAGACTATGTCGCCCATCATGCTTACTGCTCCTATGAGCACGATCGTCATGTAGATCGTTCGGGTCCTGCTGTCCATGAACCTCTTCCGCTATTCGATGGTCGAAGAAGGCTTGATGCGGTATTTTAGTCTTCTCTTGCAACTGTCTCGAGAAATCTTCGTCTCATCTTCTGGAGCAGTTCTTCCCTCTTTCCATAGATCATCTTGGGCTTCACCTTATACCCTTTTGCGAGAACGTAGGAGAAGAGTAGGGGTGCGGTTATTGTGATGTCCGAGTACACGGTTACCTTGTTCACTTCCTTCTGAGGCTTTATCTTCCCCCATGAAACCGCCTCCTGCAATGTGGCGCCTGATAGTCCACCATACTGTGGAACGTCCACAGACATCTGTATTACATAGTCATGGCCGCCTCTGCCGATGGCAAGTATTTGATCTAGCATGGGTTGGGTCTGAAAGTAGAAGTTCTTGGGTGATCCTCCACCCAATACTATGACGCCATTTTTTGGACTGTCGAATACTATTGCTGCTGTCTCTAGGACGTCTATGTCTGGGTCAACTGATAGACCTCCTCCATTCAGCTTAAGCCGTGCGATGTTCATGCCGATGCTTGAGTCGCCGGGGGAAGGCGTGTATACTGGTACGTCGTATTCTGCGGCGGTGGCCAATATCGACTCCTCTGCCCTTGGCGCGGTTTCGAGTAGTCTCTTGCCTATAGCATGATGTAGCTCCGCTGTTGAAATAGGCTTCGAAGTTCTGCTGCTGTATTCGCCTGCCGCCTCCCTGACGAACCTGTCGGTCTCGAGCAGTGTCTCATCTGGGATGAAGATGTCATATATTCTCACGATTCCCTGCTTAAGGAGCAGTTCGTCGTCCACGTTGTAGGTGCCCTGATGTACTGGTAGGTTGAGGGCGAGGTGGATGTCATGGTAGAGGTTTGCGCCTGTCGAAATCATGAAGTCTATGAGTCCTGCTTTTATCGCTGAGATGATGTATCCGCCTAAGCCTGTCGGCGTGAAGGCTCCGGCCAAGGTCAATGCTATAGTAGTTTTGTCCTCGATCATCTTCTCGTAAAGCTTACATGCTTCTGCCAGTCTGCCAGCATTGTATGCGCCTGAGTTATCATAGCTTTCTATTAGACTGAGTATGCTCTTTGTGTCATCTGGAGTTAGCCCTCTGATCCTTCTGCCTGATAGAAACTCTTGTTTAGACGGCATCGGTGGCTTCATCTTTCTCCGAGTTCTTAAACTTATATTTCGCTGAATGATATCGTCTAAACGAAGAGTGGTAGAAGCTTCTGTTGGAGTACGTCGAATATTCCTCGGTCGGTCATCCGCGCTACTGGAGCGACTGGTAACGCGAGGACCATTATAGGCATTATCGAGGTATGATATTCAGCTATCCCCATTTCCTTTGTAACCTTCCTGAAGTGGTAGACCTTCTCGGCTATCTTTGACGCTGGCTCATCTGACATTATGCCGCCTACTGGAAGCTCGACGAGTGAAAGTATCTTCCCATCTTTGACCGCGACCAGTCCTCCTTGGACTTCGATCAGCCTGTTTACTGCCACGCTCATGTCGTAGGGGTTCCTGCCGACGACTGTCAGATTGTGGGAGTCGTGGGAAACCGTGGATGCTACAGCCCCCTCTCTTAGAAAGTTCTTTATTATCCCTATCCCTCTGCTGCCTATCCTGCCATGTCTCTCGAGTACGGCGATCGTCTGAAATTCTCCAGGATTCAGGATCCAATCTTCGACCTCTAGCTCTTCTTGGACCAGCGCCGTGAGTATTGTGCCGGCGTCGAAGACGCGAACTTCTATCTTTCCCTCTTTGATCGGCGCCTTTATCTTGAAGTCGTCTGCCTTGAACTTTGACGCGAATTTTACAGTCTTCTTGGCCGAGGGTGGAACTTGGTATTCGGGAACTGTTTCGACGAGTTTTCCCTGTTCTCCAACTATTTTTCCTTCAGCTATGACTCTGTAGACGTCGAACTTGCTGAGGTCTGGGGTGAGGATGATGTCTGCATTCTTGCCTGGTGCTATCGCGCCGAGGTTATAGAGCCTAAGGTGCTTCGCTGGTCGAATCGTGGCAGCCTGTATTGCGTCGACTGGGTCGACACCGTTGGCTATTGCAGCTCTGACAGTATCGTCTAGGTGCCCCCGAGATACGAGGTCGTCTGGTAGGATGTCGTCTGTCACCAGTATGAAGTTCTGGTGGTCAGGTATCTTGCTGAATCTCTTCACAAAGTCTTGTTGGTAGAAGAGGTCTTTTCTCAACTTTGCATACATTCCGACACGCATCTCCTCGGGGACTCCTTCGAAGCTGAAGTTCTCGTGGTTGGCGTCGATCCCTGTTGACGCGTAGGCGCAGAGTTCTCTACTGTTGAGCATCATGTGGTGTCCGTCGAGTACCACGTTTGCTTTGACGCCTGCCTTGACTATGTCCGTTATCCTCCTATGTAGGTTGATTACGCCAGGGTAGTCCATGATCTCCGCGAGGCCGATGACCCTCTCCCACTTCAGCATTTCTTCGACGTCTTCTGCGAAGAACTCTGCTCCGGCTGTCTCCACATTCAATAGTGCGGGGACGCATGTAGGTACAAGAATGAATACTTTAAGTGGCATGTTGCGGCTTGAATCGATCATCAGCCTCACGCCATCTTTGCCTATCACGTTTGCGATCTCGTGGGGGTCTATTGCGACGGTTGTAGTGCCATGAGGTAGGACTGCTTCAGCGAATCGAGTCGGTATAACCATGCTGCTTTCAATATGGAGGTGTGAGTCAATCAATCCAGGTACAGCGTAGAAGCCGCCTGCGTCAATTTCTTTTCTGGCCTGTAGATGGTAGGCGCCTGCTTCTCCGACGTAGGCGATCTTGTTTTCCACTATTCCAATGTCCGCCTTATATATTTCTGCGGTGTACACGTTGACGAGTTGGACGTTGACTACTGCCAGGTCGAACGGTGTCTTCCCAACCGCTGCCTCTATGAGCTTCTCGTAGCTCATCTGGTTCCCCCTCACCTGCTCCAGTGCATGAAAAGAGAGAGCAGCTGCGATGGGGTGCCAAGTGTGAACGCGTACACAAAGAAACCTATAATCCATGCCGCGATATATATTTTGTCCCATTTTGTCGCCTTGGTTGTGTAAATGTATGTTCGCGTCTCATAGGCGCCAAATGCCCTGTTTTGGACAGCCATACTTGTGAGCTGAGACTTTCTTATCACTCCTATCAGTAGAGGTTCGACGGTGATCTGCAGCTTCTTTATTCGCCCTCTTATTCCTTTGAGTTCCATGTCCACCCCTCTCACGATGTGGGCGTTTGTGATGCTCTTAAGTTCATCCTCGAATATTGGAACAAATCTGTAGGCTGTATTGATCATGAATCCGAACATGTATGGCACCTTCAACACTTGTACTAGGCTAAATGTTAGCCTTCTGGGGTCGGTTGTCTTTGAGAAGATGACTCCAGGCACTACGACCGCAAGCATTCGAAGTCCCATCGCCGCGCCATAGAATGCGTCTCCTGTCACAAGCACGTTCAGCAGGGAAACGGTGAAGGCTGTAGGTGCTATTATCGCAAGAGCCTTCGCCATCTCAACAAATCCTATCTTTCCACCGAACTTGCCCATGAGAACCTGCAACATGAGGAGTGCCAAGACAGAGTATGGGTCTGTCATAACGAAAAGGAGGAAGACTATTATTATCATCCAGATGAACTTGACGCTTGGGTCCATCTTGTGGAAGAGGGAGTTGCCTGGCCTATATTGCAGCCTCAGCTTCATCTGATCACTTCCTTGACAAGTTCCGAGCAGAATTGGTCTGTTGTGACGATTTCTGGGCATGTGAGCTTGGCGGCTATCTTGTGGACAGGAGGATCATCAAGGCCTGAGGCTTCAAGGATTTCTCTGCTATTGAATAGGTCGACGACATCCCCTTGGAACACTATCTGACCGTTGTCTATAACTATGACGTTGTCTGCGCACATGGCGAGGAAGTTCATGTCATGTGTAGCGATTATCACTGTAATTCCTCGTTCTTTGAGTTTCTGAATTAGATGGATGAGATGCTCTGTGCTCCGTTTGTCTTGGCCTACGACAGGTTCATCCATGATCAGTACCTTGGGTTCGAGGATCAACATTGTCGCGAAGCTCAACCTCCTCTTTTCTCCCATGGATAATGTGAGCGGGTGCCTGTCAGCCATCCTCTCTAGACCGAACATCTGCAACATTTCCCTCGACTTCTCTTCTATGATCGTTTTGTCGATGTTTCTAATCTTCAGGCCGTATTCGATCTCGTCTTTCACGGTCTTCGTAACGAATTGGTGTTCTGGATACTGGAAGACGTAGCCGATGTCGCGGAACACATCTTTCCTGTTGATCGAGTGGATGTCGACACCATTGAGCATGATCCTACCTTTTGTAGGCTTCAGTAGGCCGATCATGTTCTGGAGCAGGGTGGACTTGCCAGATCCATTGTGTCCGACAATCGCAGTTGTTATGCCACGTGGGATCGTTAGATTGATGTTCCTCAATATTTTCGTCCCGTTCTCGTAGCTGAATTCAAGGCCTTCGACTTCTATGACTGTCTCATAGGATTTTCTTTTCCTCTCGCGGTTCTGTGGCTGCAGGTTGAACTTGTCGTATTCGACTTCTTTCATGCGAAGGGGAACCGGTGTTGTCCCGAGCCGAAGAGATATTTCAACTATCTGGGGGAGATATAGGCCATACTTTTCCATGAGGTCCTTTCCATGGCTGGCCAAGATGTCCCTTGGTCTACCATTTAGGACAACTTTTCCTTCATTGATGACTATTATTCTGTCGTCATCTTCCAAGAGCTCTATTATGTCATCTACTTTGTGCTCTACCAGGATAAGCGTCTTCTTCAGCTCTCTCAGTTTCCGGATTACTTGGAAGACTTCTTTGGTGCCTCTTGGGTCAAGGTGGGCTGTAGGCTCATCCATTGCTATTATCTCTGAGTTCATCGCGAGAGCCGCTGCTATAGCGAGCCTCTGCTTCTGTCCTCCACTCAATTCTGTAACTATCCCGTCTTTTTTATCGTAGAGGCCTACGAACTTGAGCGCTTCCTCCGCATCTTTGATGATCTCTTCTCTGGGCCTGAGAAGGTTCTCTGGGCCGAAGACGACCTCATCCCAGACGGTCATCTGTGTAAGCTGGGCTTCTGGATCCTGCATGACAAGAGAGATCGTCGTCGCCATCTCATAGACCTGGGATTCGGTTGGATTCTTGCCGTTGACTTCAATATGTCCCTTTATTCGTCCTCCTATCTCATGTTGTAGGATGCCATTGAGGGAGTAGAGAAGGGTGCTCTTTCCCGAACCTGAAGCGCCAAGAATGAGCACAAATTCTCCATCTTCAATCTCTAGGTTAACTTGGTCAAGGGAAGGATTCTGCATCCTCGGATACCAGTATGATAGGTCCTGTAGCTTGATCATCTTAGCTCACCTCCCCGAACAAAAAAAGGATAGGGTAAGGTCTCCTACCATTACGATTCTACCGTCAAGTCGCTGCCTTTGAATCCTACTGAGCTCAGAAGCTTCGAAATACCCCATACCACTATTCCAGTTATGATGCCTCCTATGATCGTCAACGTATAGTACCAGATGTAGAGGAGGTATGCAGGCGACCCTGGAAACTGTTGAGTTGGAAGAACGAGGACACCGAGCCACGCCAAATATATGGTTTCTCCAAAAAGAAGCATTATGATGGATGCGATAAAGGTCTTCGCGAACTTGTTCAGTCTATATCTGAATACTATGGCGCCGACGTCAGCAGCCAACCCTTCTATGAAGTTGTATACAAACACCATGGCTCCAAATGGGTTTCCAATCGCAAGCTCTATCAAGGTCCCTGGCACCATTACAATTGTTCCGACACCTATCTTACCTATGAGGACGGCTGAGAGAAGCCCCCACATGTAGAAGCCGGTGGAGAAGACTGGGCCGATCAGTGGGCCGACGAGCGCTTCGAGCTGAGCTCGGCCGATACCCCAGAATCCCTTGAAGACGCCGCTGACGGCGATCAGAGCTCCCATGAGAACTATATCGCGGACGGTGTACATGCTTAGGAAACCTTTCCTAGACCCCCTTCCCGCCATATTTTTCATCACTGCTTGTAAAAAGAAGGTTCCTATATAATCCTTGTTAACAGGTTCGCATCAAAATCTGGCGTTTGGCATAAGCTGTACTTTCTGCAAGCTCACAGGAGAATCCGATGATGTTCGCAGGCGCATGTGGCTTGGCAATAACGCTTTTAAGGGCATGATGTTACCTTTCCTTTATGAGCGGGGAATATTCCGCTGAAGATTTCTGGAGGTTTGACATCAGAGTTGGTGCTGTGTTGGCGGCAGAAAGGGTTCAGGGTTCCCAAAAGCTCATAAAGATGGTTGTGGATCTCGGCAGCGAAAGCCGGACGATTGTGACTGGGATAGCTGACGAGCATGATCCCACAGAACTTGTTGGAAAGAAGATGCTGTTTGTAGCAAACCTGATCCCTAAGAAGATATTTGGCATAGAGAGTCGGGGGATGCTTTTGCTGGCTGAAGACGACAAGAAAAGAACTTATCTGGTTGTCGTAGACGATGTTGTTCCTGTCGGAGCCAAATTCTATTGATTGCAAGCTTATAATGGTTGGTAGCTGATCGACTATGGTATGACTAAGATATCGGTTGGTATTGTTACTGCCGGAGGGGATGCTCCAGGCATGAATGCCGCGATCAGATGCTGTGTCAGGCTTCTGCTGGCAAA
>Ga0272448_1005409_pt1 | contig 14149 bp, 10 predicted proteins | sample YNPCB0191_FD_202220 | JGI IMG/M metagenome (GOLD analysis project Ga0272448, IMG submission 202220) | Hot spring sediment microbial communities from Yellowstone National Park, WY, United States - YNP-CB-019-1 | ecosystem: Environmental > Aquatic > Thermal springs > Hot (42-90C) > Sediment...
GAGCCTTGTGGCATCATTATGATAGCAGTAGGGGCAATTATGATGGGCCTGGGATTCGTCGCCATTCGCAAGATCGTGAACATTGAGGTCTAGGCAGAGCTTTAAGGTTGGGAGGGTAGTTATATGCCACCTTTGTTGCTTCCGTTAGCTGGTGTGATGGTCGTCATCGCGCTCGCCTTGATCGTGGTGGGCCTGACGTCCCCAAAGAGAACGGATCAGGTGAGCATCCGACTGGAGGAATTTGCCAGCCGGGCAACCCCTATGACCCTTGAGGAGATCGAGCTATCTCAGCCTTTTGGCCAACGCATTGTGCGGCCGATTCTGTTGGGTCTGGCCAAGTTCGTGACTCGTTTTACTCCGGCCAGCACTGTGGAGGCGACGCGACACAAGTTGGAGCTGGCCGGCCGCCCCCATAACTGGGGACCCAGCGAGTTCTTTGGGGTGCGAGCCGGCGTGGGCATTATGTTCGCCATCTTGGCTTTTCTGCTTATGAGTGTAGCCAAACAGCCCATCCTGTTCCGCGTTGGTGGCCTGGCACTGGGTATGCTGCTGGGTTTCCTTTTTCCCGGGATATGGCTGGGCAGCAAGATCCGGCGGCGTCAGGCCGAGATCATCAAGGCCCTGCCAGATGCGTTGGATCTGCTCACTATTTGTGTTGAGGCTGGCCTGGGCTTTGACTCGGCTATGGCCAAAGTGGCTGAAAAGTGGGACAATGAGCTCAGCCGCGCCTTTGGACGGGTTATTCAGGAGATGCGACTCGGCAAGCTGCGCCGTGAGGCATTGCGCGAGATGGATCGCAGCATCGGCGTCACCGACGTGACCAGCTTCGTGGCAGCTGTGATCCAGGCTGACCAGCTGGGCGTCAGCATGGCCAAGGTTATGCGCATCCAGTCGGAACAGATGCGCATCAAACGCCGCCAACGCGCCGAAGAGAAGGCACACCAGGCGCCAGTAAAAATGATGTTTCCGCTGGTTTTCCTCATCTTCCCGGCCCTGTACGTCGTACTGCTGGGACCCGCCACCCTCGTGGTCAAGAACCAGTCAGTGTTTGGTGGCGGATAGATGGCACTGGAATAGTTCGGGCGGCTGGCACGCCACATGTCGTTTGCCACGCTGTTGCGCCAGGCCAGCCAGCAGTTGCTGGACCTGGTCTTTCCACCGCGTTGTGTAGTATGTCAGCGGACAGGGACCTGGTTGTGTTCCACCTGCCTCGCAAGGTTACCGCGCCTGCCAATCCAAGTGTGTGTCCGATGTGGCAAGCCAGAGGCCTCTGGCCTGTGTGCCAGCTGCCGCCAGGCTCCGCTCGCCATTGATGGCATCCGTTCGGTACTACGCTTTGAGGACAGCGCGCGTCACACTATTCACTGCTTCAAGTACGCCAACCGCCCCGTGTTGGCAACTCCCTTAGCCGGGCTGATGGCCGAGTACTGGCGGGAGCAGCCCTTGCCGGCTGATGTGATAGTGCCCGTGCCCTTGCATGTTGCCCGCCAGCGCGAACGCGGGTATAATCAGGCCGACCTGTTGGCACGTGCCTTGGGACATTCCATCAACTTGCCCGTCTCAGGCAATGCCCTGCGGCGGGTCAGGCCAACCCCGGCTCAGGTTGGGCTCAATATGGCGGAACGGCGGGCCAACGTGTGCGGGGCTTTCGCTAGCCCGGGTATATCCTATGCACAGGGGTCATCCGTCACCTGGGGCAACCCAGATGTTCCGGTATATGGTCAACGGGTGTTGGTCGTGGACGACGTGTGTACTACTGGGGCCACTTTGGAGGCATGCAGCCTGGCGCTGCGCGCGGCCGGGGCGGTCAGTGTCTGGGGTTTTACACTGGCGCGTGCCTGACAAACTGGACGAGGGTTGACCGGGGTCATAGCAGGTTCTCTCGTCTGAACTCCGTGGCACAGCCAGTTGCGAACGTGATACTATTGGGGGGTCAGAAAGGAAGGGAAGAGCTATGCAACTGATAGTAAAGGGCAGGAATCTGGAGGTCACCGAGCGTATACGCAACTATGTCGAAAAGCGGGTCAGCAAACTGGACCGTTACCTGTCGGGCATCAATGAGATACGAGTAGACCTGTCCTCTGAAAAGACGCGTAGCAGTCAAGACAGCCAAGTTGCACAGCTCACAGTGCGCAGCAACGGGGTCATCCTGCGCTCTGAGGAGCGAGCCGAGGAGCTATTCACTGCCATAGACAGTGTGGTCGAGAAAATGTACCGCCAGATCGCGCGCTACAAAGGCAAGCGCGTGGACCGCTGGCACGGGCAGGGTGCGGGCCGCGTTACTGAGGAAGAAGCGCTCCCCCTCAGCCAGGAGACGCTGGACGAGCTCGCCGAAGAAAGTCAGCGACGCATCGTGCGCACCAAGCGTTTCGTGGCCGCGCCGATGAGCGAGGAAGAAGCTATCGAACAAATGGAACTGCTGGGACACGATTTCTTCGTCTTTTACAACCCCAACACCGGTATGCTGAACGTATTGTACCGCCGTCACGACGGCAACTATGGCTTGCTGGAGCCCGAGATAGGTTGAGGCGCGTCTCGCTGGATGGCGTCTGTTTGAGCCACGCGCGGCGGGTAACGAGCAATTCCACAACTGGCGAAAACGGTGGCACGGCGCAGCTCAGCTGCGCCGTGCCTCTTTATCCGGCTTAACCGCCCTGGCTCGACTGAGTGGCACGCACATAGTCTTCGGGCGTGTCAATGTCCAAAAAGATGCCCGGATCGTCAACCTGTACTCGCTCGGCACGCGCCGCATAGCTGGCCAGCAGAACTCGACCGCCTACGTCTTGGCTGAGCTCTCTCAGCTCTGGAAACACGCTGCAATCGAAAAGAACCGGGTTTCCGCGCCGACCGTTGTATTCGGGCCACACGACCGGGGCCAGAGTGGCGCGATGACGTTCAATCAGAGCATCCAGAGTGGCAACCCCCAGGCGCGGCTGGTCAGCCAACAAGAACAAAGCTGCCTGCACGTTGGGCGGTAGAGCTGCCAGACCGGCGCGCACGGAGCTGCTCTGGCCCTGCGCCCACTCAGGATTGAGCGCCACGATCACCGGTCGCCTGCCCAGTGTTGCCCGACAGGCCTCGGCCTGATGGCCCAGCACAACTACCACGGGCTTGGCCTGGCTGGACAAAGCCGTGTCAACAACCTGGCTCAACAGAGTGCCCGAGCCCCACGGCAACAGCTGTTTGAGCGCACCGTAACGACTGGCCGCACCGGCCGCCAACACTATGGCCGCAACCCGCCCGTGGACCTGCAGCACCGGATCAGGCAATTGGGCAGCACCCATAGCGGCCGCCTCGACCCACGCACAGGCCAAGAGGTAGCCAGCCAGCTGACGCGCCTGGGACAGGGCAGCGTTGCTTTGCTCTGGTTGTACGCGCTCCACCTTGTTGATGAAAGGTACCAGGCGCATGCCCGGCTGCCAGCCTTTGCAGCCGCCCTGTGGGTGAGTCAACACGGCTGCCGCGATCTGAGTTGTGATGGGGGTGCCTGGCTCTACACCGGCCAGTTGGGCCACCCGCTCAGGGCGATGGACATACTCGCCGGTGAGCGGACGGCCCAGCACATCAATGCCCACTACCGGCACCAACAGTGTGGTACACGCTGGCACAACGGGTTCGTGCCCGGCCGGCGCTTTCAAGGAGCGACCGCGCGCGCCGTCAGCCTCTACCAGGACAACATCAACGTTGGGACTGCCTGCGAGATCGGCTATGACTTCGGCAGGCACTCCGCTCACTTTACCTGTGTCTGGCTCGAGTGGGCCACTGACCACACACTGGCTATGGCGGTCCAGCTGCTCAGCCAGCCGATCGGTGAAAGCCTGAAGCGGTTGACCTGGAACGTAGATGAGGTGGGCTCCAGACTGGGCAGCCTGCCAGGCATACAGATGAGTGGTGGTGGTGATCAGCACCCGCTGACCGCGGGCAACCAGCTCGCCGGCCAGTTTTAACATGATCGTCGTTTTGCCGCCGGCGCCTACCAGCGAGACGACTTCCTTGGGCCGAATACGCAAGGCTTGTGCCAGTTGCATAGGCGAGCCACCCTATTCGTGCTGAATGGCCTCGACGATGCGCACGTTGGCTGCCCGTCGCGCCGGATAAAGAGCTGCCAGCTGCGACACTACCAAAGCGATCACCAAGCTGATCAGCAGGGCTGCGGGTGGGAAATTGTAGTGTACGGTGTAGCCGGCGAACTTCTGCACACCGAGCAACAGTACCTTGGAGAGTACGTAGCCGAACACCATGCCGAAGCTGCCGCCGATGACGCCCATGGCCCCGCTTTCGGCCAACACCATGCGCGCCACCTGGCCCCGCGTCATGCCCAAGCTGCGCAGGCCGCCGATCTCGCGTTGCCGTTCGAAGACATTCATGAGCAGGGTATTGACCACACCCAAACCGGCGATGATCACACCTATCAGTCCCAACACATCAAACAGAGCAAAGGCCTGGTCTGTCAACCTGAGTATCTTGCCACGGAACTCAGTTGCCGTTTCTATTGCAATGTGCCGGCTCTGGCCGTAACGTTCCTTCAGTCGTTCGGCCTCAGCCTTGGCATCAACGCCTGGTTTCAGCGCCACAATGAACTGATCGGCAGTATGCTCGCCGAAGTAACGTTCCAGATCAAGACGGCTGCCATTGACCACGTAACCCTGGCTGGAGAAATCCACCACGATGCCCGCCACCCGGAAGGTGTGCAGACCCCGTCGGGTCTCAAGCGGCAGCTGGTCGCCGACCTGCAGCTGGTAGCGGTCGGCCAACGTAGTCGAGATGAGCAGGGCATCTCCAGCAGCCAGCTGGGCCAGAGCCCCGGGCGTATCGAGCGTACTGTCCTCAAACACAAATGAGGCAACCCGGGCGTAGCTGGCCGGGTCAATGCCAACAAATAGGATGGTGTCGCTTTGTTCAGCGGTCTGACCGGGCGGAGTATGCCTCACCTGGTAGAAGCTGACCGGGCTGACCGCGGCCACCGAGGGTTCGGCTGAGAGGCGCTGACCAAACTCCAGGCGCATCGGGATCGGTGAGCGCACATACAGATCACCGCCGACGGCGGTAGTCACCCAATCGTTGATGTCTACCTCGAAGCTGGTGGTCATAGCCTGGATGCCGATGATCATGGCAACGCCGACCATAAGCGCTGCCACAGTCAGTGTGGTGCGATTCCTGGCACGCCGGATGTTGCTGGCGCCCAGCCAACCTTCGCGGCCATAGAGCGCGGACATAGCGGGGCGCAACCCGCGTTCAGCCACGCCAATGGTGATCGGCACAATCAGCGTTGCACCCAACAACATGCCGAACACACTGGCAGTACCAACCGTATATTGCGCCTCAGCGCGCACCGGCAGGTGGTAGATGGTCACATAGGCCATAGCGATGAGGGCCGCGCCGACCAGCCAACCATAGCGTCCCAGCGGCACACCTTGCGGTCGGGCAGAGACGCGCAAGGCTTCCAGCGGCGATACGTTGCGCGCCCGCCAGGCTGGCAACCCGGCCGAAATCAGTGTCACCCCGAGACCCATCAACAGCGAGGTGAGCAGACCCTCCAACGGGAGATATAGCTGGCTGATCTCGGTAGCAGTCACAGCTGCTATGGAGCGCATCAGCCCACGAGCCAGCAGGATGCCGAAGGCGGCGCCCAGTACCGAACCGATGCTGCCCAACACCACTGCCTCGAGCAAGACCAGGCCGGCGATCTGACCCTGCGTAGCACCCAATGTGCGCAACATGCCGATTTCACGGGTGCGCTCGACCACGGTCATCGTGAAGGTGTTGTAGATAAGGAAGGCGCCCACGAAGAGCGCCACCGCGCTGAAGAAATCCAGCCCCAATTGATAGGAAGCCAGCATACGAGCGACGATCTTGCCCCGGGCAGCCGGATAGAGCACCTGATAGCCATTACCCAATGCCGCGGCCAGGCGTGTCTTCAGCTGCTCCAGGCGAGCCGGCGAATCGGCAACTGCCGGCTCGGCCAGAATGTCCAGCTGGGTCAGATCGCTCCCCATTTCGAAAATAGCCTGCACGGTGCTGATGGGTACAATGGCTACCGCGCCGCGATTCTGCAGCCCAGGGCCGGCTTTCTTGATCAGGCCCACGATGCGCAGCGCTTCTCGGCCGTTGGGGGTTACAATGATCAGGTCGTCGCCTACCTTCAACTTCTTATCGTTGGCGTACTCCTGCACCAACATGGCAGAGTAAGCCCTGCGATCGTCGGACAGGAACCTCCCGGCCACTACCTCGTAATCTCGTACTTCGCGATCGATAGTCGGGTCGATGCCGAACAGCAAGAGATCATTGGCTACGCCGGTACCACCCACCGAAACGCTCAGACCCCAGCTGTCGGCGTCGGCTGCCAAAAGAGTTCTGCGGCTTGCCGTAGGGGCCACGCGTCGCACACCTTCCAAACGAGCAGCCCGCCCCAAGGCGCTGCCGTCGAAAGGGGTGCCGGTCACCGAGCTGCTGACCACGATCAGATGGGCGCGACCGGCTCCTTCGTCGAAGACGCGCTGAATGGATGCCAGGGTACTGTGGTTGGTGATCGACACCGCCAGCACTACAGCCACCCCCAAGACGATGCCCGCGACCGTCAACAGGGTGCGGCTTTTGCGCTTGCCGAGGTTACGGAAGGCTAATCCCCAAAAAGAGACCAGCTGGCTTCTCCCCTATCAGTAACGTACCCCCGAGGGATACACATCTCCTGCCTGAACGGTAAACTCAATGTACAGACCACCGTCCATAGTGTGTATCTGGCGACCAGTCGCTGGCGAACTGCCCATCAGGGTATAGGTTCCTGGCTCGAGCTCCAGGGTTACCACTGCGTACGGCTCGCCAGGCTTGGTGGCCGGCACCTGCAAAAGATGTGGTCCGACGTCAATATTCCAATCTTCGCCCGTGTAGTTGTAGAAGACAAACAGTGCCTTACCTGGCGGGGCTACGAACTCGGGTGTAGGCTCGGCCGCTGCGGTGGGCACTTCGGTGGGGGGTGCCGGCTCCGGCACCTGGGCCGGCTCGCTGGGCTCCGGCGTGGCCGTAGGCTGCTCTTCGGTAGACGTGGCGGTGGGCACAACAGCGGTAGGCGTGAGCGTGGGACGCTGCGGGGTTGGCGTGGCCGTGGACACAGTCGCAATCGGTGTCGGCGTAGGGTGTTCCCGGGTTGGCGTGGCCGTGGGCTGCTCTCGGGTAGGTGTGGCCGTGGGTACAGTTGCCGTAGGCGTCAGCGTGGGACGCCCCGCAGTCGGCGTGGCTGTATCCTGCTTTGGGGTCGGTGTCAGCGTGGGACGCCCAACGCTGGGCGTAACCGAAGGTGGGGCCACAGTAGCCGTCTGCAAGAGCCTGGTAGTGGCTGTCGGCTGTGCTGCCTTCGGGGTGACGGGCACAGGTGTGGCCTGTAACGATGGCACACTGATCTGCTGCGTCGCAGTCGGTGACGCGGTCGGCGTGGGCGGCCCCGCGGCCACCAGACACGCTCCAACGAACAATAGTCCAGCTATTCCATACCTTCGTGCACTGCGTCCCATAGCTACCTTTTGAGTCAAATCGTCAAACTGGTTGGCATATCACATTTGGCGGAACAGCGTAAGGAGCAAGCACGTTCCGCCAGGAGCGCGCGGGCATCTCAAGTCTTGCACAGTCTTGTTCACGCCCTCGGCACATCGTCCGCCTTCAGGTCACGTTTCCATCTGAGCCAGGTGTTGCTGAATGAGGCGAATATCCTCGCCCTGGTTGCCTGTCATCTTCAGGTGATCGACAATCCGGCCGTCTCTGAGGAATACCACCCGATCGGCGTAGCTGGCTGCCTTGGCATCGTGAGTGACCATGACCACGGTCTGATGCAGCTCGCGGCACGATCGGCGCAACAGACGCAGTATCTCATCACCCGTCTTGCTGTCCAGGTTGCCGGTTGGTTCATCGGCCAAAACGATGGCGGGTTCGGTGACAAAGGCACGTGCAATTGCCACGCGTTGTTGCTGGCCGCCCGAGAGCTGGTCCGGCTTGTGATGACGACGGTCACTCAGGCCAACCAGTTCTAACAGCGCGTCGATGCGGCTTTGATAGTCTTTGACATTCCGGCCATCAATCAACAGGGGCAAGGCGATATTCTCTTCTGCGGTAAGCGTGGGCAACAGATTGTAGAACTGAAAGACAAAGCCCACGTTGCGACGGCGGATAAGCGTCACCTCATGGTCATTCAAGTGTGACAACGTCTGTCCGGCGACAATCACCTCGCCAGTAGTGGGACTGTCCAGTCCACCCAGCAGGTGTAGCAAAGTGCTCTTGCCGCTGCCGGAGGGTCCCATAATGGCAACGAATTCGCCCTTTTCAACCGAGAAATCCACTCCTGCCAGGGCATTGACCGTCACTTCACCCATCTGGTACTGCTTGCTGACCTGTCGCGTCTCCAGGATTGTCATGAACTGGATATCTGTCTACTGTCTGTATGCTTCCTGATGAACCAGGCCAGATGGTAAGCCACGGCATTAACGATGGCATCCGGCACCCCATCGGGGGTATGCGACTGCAAGCGTAGATCGACCGGGTCGTTGACATAATCCACTACAACGAACGTATCTTGGTCAGTACAGGCGATCTCGGACGAGAACAGGTGCAATTGGCATACTTCGGCGATACTGGCCACCGTGCTGCGCAATGAGGTCAAACCGTATCTGCCCTCTTCGACGTCGGTCAACGCCGTATACTGGTGTGTCTGCATATCCCACCAGCAGGGGAACATCTCGCCGGCGCAATATATGACTCGGAACCAGGCAGGACGACCGCTGATTCTTACGGGTGTGACATGCGCCTGCAACAAGTAGCAGTCGTTCGGGTACTCAAGCCGAGCGGTTATAACGTGGCTAAGTTCGTTGGCTTGTACGATCACCCCTTCACCTCCACCACGCCGGGCCGGCTTGATACAAAAACAACCCCCGAGCACTCCCAAGTCGATCGGTGGCAAAGTTGGTTGATCACGATAAGCGGGTAGTATGATAGTCGTCGGCGTGGCAACCTTGTGAACGAGGGCAGAGTGCATAGCCGATTTGTCCCACGCGCGCTGAGCCAGCTCGTAAGGATTGATACGCACGCTCGCGTGTCGCCGGGCCCAATCAACCAGCACTCCGAAACTGGCATCTGCGTCCGAAGCCCGATCCCAGAGGGCTCGAAAGGCCAACCGTCCCTCGCGAAGCGAAGATGCCGTCACATCCAATGTATCCGGCGTAACCGTCAACAGGGATAATCCGTGAGCCCGGCACGCTGCCTCGAACACAGTCACTAGCTGCACGTCATATTCCCAGTTCCAGGCCAAACACACATCGAACGTCCCATGCACTTCAGAGCCCGCGAAACTGTCGTGCGTATAGTTCAGCATACAATCCACCGCGCGCCAATAACTCCTGGTGCGTACCCTGCTCCACCAGGCGGCCGCCATCCAGTACATATACCTGATCGGCGTTACGTATGGTGCTCAAGCGATGGGCGATCACAAAACTGGTGCGCCCCCGCAATAGCTTCTCCAGGGCGCGCTGGATGGCCCGCTCGGTGCGGGTGTCTACGTGGGCAGTGGCCTCATCCAGAATGAGGATGCGCGGATCGGCCAGCACGGCTCTGGCGAGACTGATCAACTGGCGTTGGCCCTGGCTCAATGTACCACCTCGTTCACCCAGTTGGGTCTGGTAGCCGTCGGGCAGATTCACAATGAACTCGTGAGCGCCCACTGCGCGCGCGGCCTCTTCTACCTCCTGGTCAGTGGCCGTCAGGCGCCCATAACGGATGTTTTCGGCCACGCTGCCTGCGAACAAGAAGCTATCTTGCGGCACAATGCCCAACTGCTGGCGTAGACTGGCCAGGGTCACCTGACGCACGTCGAGGCCATCGATCAACACCCGCCCTCGGGTCACGTCATAGAAGCGCGCCAACAGACTCACCAGCGTGGTTTTGCCCGCTCCAGTTGGCCCGACGATGGCCACGACTTGACCGGGCTCTACCCTCAGATTGATGTCGTTCAACACACCCGGGCCGTCGCTCCCATTACCGGATGCGGAGGCGTAGCTGAAATGCACATGATCGAACACCACATGTCCACGAATGGGCGGCATGGGCTGCGCGTCGGGCGCATCGCTCAGGTCAGGACGCTCGTCCAGCAGGTCGAAAATGCGCTCGCTGGCGGCCAGCGCCGACTGCAACACGGCATAGACCGTACTCAATTCCTGCACTGGCCGGAAGAACATTTGAACATAGCGCAGGAAGGCAACCACGACACCTACCGTCAGCAGGCTAGAAAGTGCCAGGCTGCCACCCACACCGATGACGATCGCCATGGCCAGCGTGCTGAGCACGTCCATAGCCGGCGCGAACGCCGAGGTAATACCCACTGCGCTGACGTTGGCGTCCCGGTTGGCAGCGTTTAGCTCGGCAAAGCGCTGGCGATCGATCTGTTCGCGGTGAAAGGCCTGAGCTACCCGCACCCCCGAGATCTTCTCCTCCAATTCGACGCTGACATCGCCGATGGTGCGGCGCGTCTTGCGAAACGCTGCCCGCGCCCGGCGCGCCAGGATATTGGCCACTACCAACATCACGGGAATGATCGACAGGGTAGCCAGTGCCAGTTGCCAGCTGAGCAACACCATCGCCACCACGATGCCTGCCAATTGGAACAGGCCGCCGATCATCTGCACCAGTCCGTTGCTCAGCAGCTGGTTGAGGACGTCAATATCGTTGGTCAACCGACTCATCAGATCGCCCGCGTCGTGGCGGTCAAAGTAGCTCAGCCCCAACGTGTGTAGTTTGTCGAACACTTCGCGCCGCAAGCGGGCCAGCACATGCTGACCCGCCCACCCCATCAGGTAGATCTGGCCGCCCATAGTGACCAGCGCGACAAAATAAACGATGCCCAACAGCAAGACAATGCGCCCTAGCCCGGCCCAATCACCAGCTGCAATAAACTGGTCAATAGCCAGTCCAATCAGATAGGGGGCCGTCGCAAAGGCCGCGGAGCTGAGCACGACAAACAACATCACCAGCGCCAGATAAGGCCAGAACGGTTTGAGATAAGCCAACAGGCGACGGGCCGTCACACGGCGGGCGTGCGGTCGTTCTTCCTCGAGCTCAAGCAAGCGCTGGAAACTATGCATGCCCATGCCCGTCCCCCGTCTTGCTGTCGAGTTCGGCTGGCGCGGCCATCGTTAACTCCGCCGCTGGCACAGCCTCCGCGGTGAGATCATCGCGCAGCTGCGAGTAGACGATCTCGGCGTAGACCGGGTTCTCTTCGATGAGCTGCTCGTGGGTGCCGGTCGCCACCAGCCGGCCCTGATCCATAACCAGGATGACATCTGCATTACGCACTGTGCTGATGCGCTGGGCAATCACGAAACTGGTACGTCCACGCATCAGCTGGTTCAGCGCCTGCTGGATGTGATACTCGGTTTCGCTGTCCACACTGGAGGTGCTGTCATCCAAGATCAGGATGCGCGGATCAAGCAACAGCGCACGCGCAATGGCGATGCGTTGCCGCTGACCGCCGCTCAGACCCACACCGCGCTCTCCCACTATGGTATCGTAACCATTGGGCAACTGCTGGATGAACTCGTGCGCCTGGGCAGCCCGGGCTGCTGCCTGCACCTCTTCCAAGCTGGCTTCCGGACGACCGTAGGCAATGTTGTCGCGCACGCTGCCCGAGAAGAGTACGGTTTCCTGCAAGACGATGCCTATCTGAGAGCGCAGGCTCTCCAGAGTCACCTCGCGCACGTCGTAACCGTCTATCAACACCCGTCCGGAGGTGACGTCGTAAAAGCGTGGGATGAGGTTGATGATCGTGCTCTTTCCCGAGCCGGTGGCACCCAGGATGGCAACCAACTGCCCTGGTTCAATGCTGAAGCTGACGTCGCTTAGCGAGTTACGTTCGCTTCCCAGGTAGCGGAAGGAGACATTCTCGAAGGTGACACGTCCTTGAATGGGTGGCAAAGGCACGGCGCCCGGTCGGTCGCTGACTTCAACCTGAGCGTCCAAGATCTCAAAGATACGACGGGCGCTGGCCGCCGAGCGAGCGGTCATAGCACTCAACATACCGATGGTCAGCAGCGGCATCATGAGGTAGTTCAGATAGGTGATGAAGGCGGTTAGCTCACCCAGGCTCAATTGGCCGGCAATCGCCAGGCTTCCGCCTAACCATACGATGCCCAGAATGCCCAGGTTGAACACGAAGAAGACCAGTGGGAAGTGGGTAACAAAAATGCGCAGTGCCTGCAAGTTGATCGCCAGGTACTGCTGATTGGCGACCGCGAAACGTTCTGCCTCGTACGCTTCACGCGCGAAGGCCTTCACAATGCGAATGCCGGCCAGATTCTCCTGCAAGATGGTATTAAGCCGCCCCAGGCGTGCCTGCACTTGCTCAAACAGGGGGCGCACTTGAGTGACCAGATGCGCCAACAGAGCCAATACCACGGGAATAGTTGCCAGGGTGAGCAAGGCCAGTCGCCAGTTCATCAGCAATAGTAGCGTGGCGCTGCCGATCAGCGCGGCCAGCGCCTGGATAAACTGAAACAGGCCCAAGCCGGTGAACTGACGCACCATCTCTACGTCACTGGTCAGGCGGGTCATCAGCTGCCCCGTCTGGGCCCGATCGTGGTAGCTGAAGCTCAGATGCTGGATCTTGGCAAACAGGTCGTTGCGCACGTCAAAAGCCACTTCTTGTGAGGCGCGCTCTGACCAGTAGCTTTGCAGGAAGTTGAATACCCCGCGCGTCAGTGCCAGCCCGATGAGACCCAACGCACCCCAGAGGATGATCGCTCGGCTACCGGCAATAATGCCTCCGTCCACGACGTAGCGGAGCATCTGTGGGATGGCCAGATTGGCAGCGCTGACCAGCAACAAGCTGATGGTCGCGCCCAAGGCAATCGGCCAGTAAGGTTTAAGATAGCGAAGTGCGCGCGGCAACGAGTGCATCAACAGTCTCCACCGACTCAAGCGTCGGCTTGTTCAAACAAGTGGTTGGATTATAGCACCAACCCTGCCCCGATGCGAAATGTGTGGTGACTTGCCGGCCGCGGATAGTGGTGATAGAATGACGAACGTTAGCGGCGTCTCGCACAAGTGTCGCGCTGTCGTCCATCTCTCCTTGAGTCGAGGATAACCTGCTATGTACCAACGTTACGGCTTCCAGGCTCCCCGCAGCGGTCTGGCTGTCACGGCCGAACAGGCTGTGGCGCTTGCTGGCGAGATCGGCTACCCGGTTGTGCTCAAGATCGCCTCGCCTGACATCCTGCACAAGACCGACATTGGCGGTGTAGTGCTTAATGTAGCCACAGACGAGGAGGTGCGCCGCTCATTTGAGCGGATAATGACTGCCGCACGTGCGGCCTACCCCACAGCTCGGTTGGACGGCATCGAAGTCCAGGAGATGGTCACACGCGGCACCGAAATCATCATCGGCCTGCTGGACGATCCCCAGTTCGGACCGGTGGTGATGTTCGGCCTGGGCGGTGTGTTCACCGAGGTGCTCAAAGATGTCAGCTTCCGGGTGGCCCCGCTGGAGCGTTCCGATGCGCTCGATATGATCCGCGAAATCCAGGGCTACCCCATCCTGCAGGGCTATCGTGGTCAGCCGGCTGTGTCCGAGGAGATGTTGGCCGACCTGTTGCTGAATGCCGGTCGTATGGCCATCGATCTGAGTGGGCAGTTACACTCGGCCGACTTTAACCCAATCCTGGTCTGGGGTGACCAGCATCGGGTGTTGGACGTTAAGTTGATCTGGCATACGCCGCCCAAAGCAGCCCCCTCTATCGCTCCGGCGAATCCGCGTCACCTGTCAGGCTTCTTCAAGGCCAGGAGTGTGGCGTTGGTGGGTGCCTCGGCTACACCGGGCAAGGTGGGCAACGCCGTGCTCGATAGCCTGCTCAACTATGATTTCAAGGGCCAGGTGTACCCCATTAACCCCACGCGCAGCGAGATCATGGGGGCCAAGACCTATCCATCCTTAGAGGACATCCCATATGCGTTGGATCTCGTGGTGGCAACGGTTGACCTGCGCCTGGTGCCCGATATCGTCAAGACCTGTGCGGCGCGTAACGTCCGCAACTTGGTGGTCATCTCCGGTGGCGGCAAAGAGCTGGGTGGCGAGCGGGCACAACTGGAGGCCGAGGTACGCCGCCTGTCGCGTGAGCTGGAC
>Ga0272448_1005414_pt1 | contig 14135 bp, 11 predicted proteins | sample YNPCB0191_FD_202220 | JGI IMG/M metagenome (GOLD analysis project Ga0272448, IMG submission 202220) | Hot spring sediment microbial communities from Yellowstone National Park, WY, United States - YNP-CB-019-1 | ecosystem: Environmental > Aquatic > Thermal springs > Hot (42-90C) > Sediment...
GCCTCTGTGAGTGCTTTCGTTAAATTAGTTGGGGAGATGTAACTTTGATAGGTTGAGTTGCTGTTGGTATCATCCCAGCAGATGCCTGGCCATCCCAGACCATGGTCCCATAATATTAGCATGTAGTGATCTGATTTGAAATTACTAGTGACGTTTACAACAAAATCTCTAAGCGTTTCCCAGGAGCCCATGTCCAATTCCCCGAGGCTCTCATTTGTCCTATTTTTAATATCGTATAGCCACGCCTCTTCATTCAGCCTGTCCAATAAAACCACAACATTTACGTTAGCCCCAGGATTAAGACCGGCATAAATCTGTTGGAGGTTTAAAACTCCGTAAGTATCCAGATTGTTGTCGGCATCCAAATAGACCATAATAGTCCATTTTGTAACCCCATTGTTGTTTGTTTGTTCTTCGCCAATATCCGAATTGGCATACAGCGGTGTCGTTAGAATCCCTATGGAAAATGCTGGCGAGATTATCATGAAGATTAGGGTAAAAGCGTATGGTTTTCTCATAGAGACTCATCCACATCATAGAAGAGATTAAGTAAAATATAAAACTTTTCTTTTTATTAAAGACAGTTTATTTATTTAAAAATGTAAAACAGTTAAACAGCAAAATAGATTTGCGAATATAATATAATTTTTTGAAAAAAATATTATAACTGCTTGGAAAAAAGTTGAATAAAACTTGATTTTTGTCAAATATGCAAGAAGGCAACTGTTTTCAAGTCACCAGAAAAAGCATTAAGAGCAGAAATTTTGTTTATCTCGTTCCAGGATGAGAACTTTAACTTGATGACTTTTGCTTGGTTTTTCGGAAAAACAGGTATGAGGCAAGCGCAACGATCAATGCAGCGACGGCACCCACCATAATTACAGAAGTGGACCCGAATATGCTAGGGGATATCTGAACCGTTAAAATTTGACTGGATGATGCGGCGTAGTTCCCTGCACCCTCATACACCGCTTGAATTAGGAGAGATCCAGAGGACCTTGGAACGAATTCAAGTGTGGCTTTCCCAGACGAGTCGGTCTTTGTGCTGCCAATTACTGTCCCGTTTGCCAAGAATTCCACGGTGTGTCCTTGGATCGGAGATCCTTTGTAGTCCGAGAGGACTGCGCTCAGGGTAGCACCAACCCCTTCCGTGAGGGATGGTGGTACCGTGAGAGCTATTTTGGTGGGTATAGCCACAACTACAAGGTTTGCAGTTCCGTCACTGGCGAGGAATTCGCCGGTCCCGGCAAAGTGTGCCCTAATTGTGTGTATTCCTGGAGTCAAGTTTGCATCATAAACAATTGTTGCGCGCCCTGACGAGTCCGTTGTTCCGTATCCAATGGCATTCTCATCCACAAAGAACTCAATCTTCTGGTTCCCCAGGCCGACGCCATCCGAAGTCAGATTGGCTTGTATAGTGACGGCCCCGCCTATTATTACTACACCCTGGTCCAGCGTGACAGAAAGTGACGCCGGAGTCCTAGTGACCGTGACCGTCCCGTAGAAGTAGTCCCTATGAATGTTGCCCACAAAGTCATAGTAGCTTATAGCAAATTTGATGTTGTACTGACCTGTTCCGAGGGTGCTTGGAGCGACCAGTGTGAAGAGTGTTGACTTTATGGCTCCGGGCAGCAGATCCTCAAGGGAGGCAGTTTGTGGGTAGACCACCAGCCCCGCGGAATCAACTATCGAGACGGTTGTCAGATACATCATATCGTTCCCGTCGTTAGACAAAGAGACGACCCACCCTGAGCCCTTAGCAGAACCCCTAGGCACACCAACCTGTGGGGCAGATAGGGTAGGAGTAAGTTGAACGACATACACTTGGAAGGATCTCGCATCTTCAAGGTAATATGTTCCGCCGTCGTCCCACCATAACTCAACTTTCACATTGTGCAGACCTGGGGAAAGGTCAGGCAGTCGCCAGTACTGAGTTCCTGTCAGGTACCTAAATATGTACTGTGAGCTGGAGATTCCCAAAAGTGAACCGTCCACATAAAGTTTTGTGAATAGCCTCACTCCAAGAGTGCCGACTTTATCGTTATAAAATGTCAGGTTGCACCAGACGGGTTGTCCTAGCATAACCTTAGCCTGTCCGCCGTTTATTAGATCAATAAAACCGAGGCCATTGTTTACTATTAAACTGGTGAAATATGCGCCCCCCGCACCCTGTGCAGAGACAACCCCAACTTGAGTTTGCGCATATGTAGCAATGACGATAAAGCTGAGGATTGTAAAGGTAAATAACATATTTAATTTGTTTTTCATGATTCTGGGTCTTTTCTTGAAGTTCATGGCTAATCAATATATTGATTACCTTATAATTTAGTTAATAAGAGTTAGTTTTTGTGGATCATATTTCGGAAGGAGCCATGGAAGACTTGGTCGCGAATGATGACTTTTTATTTTAAGAAGGCAGTCTGCCACTCTTGGGCTAAGGCAAATGGATGACTGTATTATCAGTGATTAAAAAAACTAATTTTCCTAGCCTATAGTCTAGAAGAGGATTCCATCAGAAGATTGTTAGAGTGAGTGAGCATAACACCAAGCGGCGTAATGTTCTTCTTGAAACGAAAGGCAGAGCTAGACTCCTACATATGGTGATCCGTCCCTAAAAACCCCCTAACGAGGAAAATAATTTAAAATCTAGTTATTGGACCAAAATGACTCTGGCAGGTTTGGCAAGACAGTCCATAACCTTATGCGTGGTGGCTCGGTGGCGTCCAGTGGTCCCCTTTTAGTGGCCTAATAAGAATGAGCCTTTCAGGTGAAGAATTCATTTTAATTTTTTTGTGAAACTTAAGTTTCTGGTGGACCGGGTGGGACTTGAACCCACGACCCCCTGCGTGCAAGGCAGGTGATCTGCCACTAATCTACCGGCCCTCCTTTTGTAGAGGAACTAAGGAGATTTTTATCTTTTTTGTGCCTATGAGAAAATGGTTATAATTCCCAAAAACAACAATATTGTGAATGTTATGAAAATAGGTGAGTTTGTTTCTTCGCATTTTGCAGTGAAGGTGAGCGACCCACTTATAAAGGCTGTGAGTCTTATTGGAGGCGGAAAAGGTCGCTACAGATTAGTAGTCACAGACGATGAGGGAACAGTCAGGGGAGTTATTAGCGGAAGAAGGATTGTAGAGGTGCTCATTGGAAGGCGGGGGACCTCTGTCATTGAAGAGAAAGGTCTGGACCTGACATTGAACGAATCAGTGAACCTTTTCATGGACGAAACGCATCAGATCTTTTTAGAAGATACCAACCTGGAGACTATCTTAAAATATGTTCGAGAAAACATGGCAGGATACGTAATATTGGTGGATCAGTCCGGTCGGTTCAAAGGGATTGTTGAGGAGATTGGGTTCCTAGAGAGACTCAGGGGGAAAGAAATCGGAATCAGGGTAAAGGAGATAATGAGTGTAAGACCCCGGACTGAAAATGCAGGGGCGACAGTTTATGATGCCTCGAGAAGAATGGTGAACGAAAGGCTGAGGCGCCTCCCGATCCTTGACAAAGGGAAAGTGGTGGGTTTGATAACGATCAGCGACATCCTAAAACAACTAGCTAGTGCAAAAGAGGCGGGCATAGAGGCTGCGGTGAACAACATCTTCAATCGCAAGGTAGAGGAGTTGATGACAAAGAAGGTTGTTGGTATAGAACCTGACGCAGACGTGGGCGAGGCAGTCAAAAGCCTCTTAGAAATGGATGTGAGCGGGCTATTAGTATTTCGAGGGGAAGATCTTGTTGGGATATTATCGAGGATCGACGTTGTAGGGAAGACTGCGAGGATCAAGGGCATAGAGCAAATGGTCGAGATGATGCTCTGAATGGCGAATATAGAGGACTATGCCCCCATAGTGGGCAAGGGAGAGATCGAGAGTATAAAGGAGCTGGCTGAACATGTTAAAGGTGCTAAAGTACTCCACATAAACGCAACGAAGTTCGGCGGAGGGGTTGCCGAGATATTGAATAGAGTTGTGCCGCTGGCAATATCAGTAGGACTCAAGGCTGAGTGGAAGACCATTCATGGGGAGAAGGACTTCTTTTTAGTGACTAAAAAAATTCATAATGCCTTGCAGGGCGACGAGTCGGTGTTCTTGGATGAGGGGATGATGAGGCTCTACTTAGAGACCAACAGGAGGAACGCCCCAATTATATCACATGACGCAGAGGTTGTCGTGATTCATGATCCTCAGCCCTTACCCTTGATTGAAAACAAGAAGGGAGGGAAATGGGTCTGGCGCTGCCATATTGACACATCAAGTCCAAACATGAAGGTTTGGTCAAGGTTGAGCGCATATGTCAGGATGTATGACGCTGCCGTGTTTTCATTGGAGAAGTACATACCAAAGGATCTCTACGGGATGAGGGTCTTGATAGACTATCCAACAATTGATCCTTTGGCTGCGAAGAATATGCAGTTGAGTCCAACCGAGATCCAGAAGGTGTTGGAGAGGTATGGCGTTGATCCCGAGAGACCTATTGTTGGGCAGGTCGCGAGGTTCGATCCCTGGAAGAACCCCACTGGTGCGATAGATGTTTTCAGGATGGTTAAGAATAATTTGGACGACCTTCAGCTTTTATTGATTGGGTCCTTTGCGCTTGATGACGCCGAGGGCGAGGAGTGGTACAATAAGACAGTGAAGTACGCTGGGGGCGACAAAGACATCCACATACTCACAAATCTGGATGGGGTGATGGATAAGGAGGTGAACGCATTCCAGAGGTCTTTCAACGCCGCGTTGCAACTATCGACCCGCGAAGGGTTCGGGCTGACTGTGGCGGAGGCGCTGTGGAAGGGTGTGCCGGTGGTTGGTACAAAGGCTGGAGGGATTACGCTGCAGGTCATAGACGGCGTCACGGGGTATCTCGTGGATAGTTTAGAAGAGGCAGCGGAGAGGGTAAAAATTTTAATAAAGAAGCCTTGGCTCGCTAGGGAGCTTGGGTATGCTGGAAGGCAGCACGTGAAGTTGAACTTTTTGGTAACTAAGGGTTTGAAGAACTACCTCAGGATGCATATAGACTTGGTTGGAAAGTGAGTTTGCGGGTAATTGTTGATTTTTGTTAATCATTTTGGCAGTCAATGGTGTTGATTATTTTGATGTCTGCAGGTTGTCATAAACATTAAAGACCATGCTTGCTGCAGGCAATTGAGATCAGATCCGACAGCAACGCGTAGCCCGTGGCTCTCCTCCCAGCCCCAGGACCCATCACGGTTACATCGCCCAGGCAGTCAGTCTTGAAGGTGATGGCGTTTGTCACGCCCATAACGTTGGCGAGTGGATCGGAGACTGGTAGCGGAGTTGGCGAGACCTCGGCGAGAATTCTCTCCCCCTCCTTCTCAGCCCTCCCTATGAGTTTTATGCGCTCGCCTTTGCGCTTGGCATCTTGTATATCCAAGGGAGATACAGAGGTGATGCCCTTCCGCTTCACGTCCCCAGGTTTTATATTAGCGCCCAAGAGAACGTTGGTGAGAATGGTCAGCTTTGCGGCGGCGTCCATTCCCTCTACGTCCATGGTCGGGTCAGCCTCAGCGTAGCCCAATCTCTGTGCCTCTTTCAGGGCTGCGGCGTAATCAGCGCCTCTCTCCATCTCTGTTAGTATGAAGTTGGTCGTGCCGTTCAATATCCCTTTCATAGAAATGACTGAACAGCCCGAAAGGGGGCCCTCAAAGAGGTTGAAGGCAGGGGTCCCGCTGAGGACTGTCCCTTTAAACCGGAGATGGGCCCCTTTGCTTCTGGCTAGGTCCATGAGTTCACGGTAGTACAGGGCAATCGGGCCCTTATTGGTAGTAGCGACGTTCTTACCCAAGGAGAGTGCGGTCTTCACGTGAGTGTAGCCAGGCTCGCCATCGATGATGTTCGTCCATGTTACCTCTATTATTGTGTTGGATGGTGACTCTTTTATCACCTCAATGGGAGATAGACCCTTTCTCTGGGAAGGTAGAGACCCAAGATTCTTGCCAGAGTCAGCCAGACGCAGAGCCTCGGATAGGTCTATGCCTTTGTCGTCAACCACCGACCCAAGCTTTATGTCCGATATGGCGACTACGCGCCAATCAACCCCGTAGACCCTCTCCAACAGTGATCTCTTCTCAATCAGGAGCTCAGCGAGACCTCTCCCAACGGTACCAAAACCCACAAATGCAAGATCGAAGCGCATCTTACTCGCCCCTTTTTGTTGAGTGGATGAGTGATCATATATTTCCCCCATTTATCATTTATCCATGGCGTTTTGTGAAAATGAATTAAACTTCGTGTGGATAGTAATTCCTAGAAAACTTATGTTGTTGTTGAGCGTTGTACTTTTGGGCTTGACCGCGGGGTTTTGCCCAGTGAACTTGGCAATGGTAACACCATTTATGCCGAGCCTTGTAGGGTCGAGGGGCAAGGTTTCGTCGGCTGTATTCTTCTCAGCCGGTGTGTCAGTTGTGTTTGCTCCTCTAGGAGTCCTGGCTTCATCTTTCGGGGCGATTATGCCTCGCGGGCTGGAGTTCTGGCTAAATCTCGCGGGAGGGGTTATCATACTTTTCATGGGTATTTGGACTTTGAGGTTGGTCCGCCTCCCTCTGCGCGTTGTAAAGATGAACAAAATCCGGGGCGGAATTTTCGTGTTTGGTGTCGCGTATGCTATGGCGACCCTAGGAAGGGGCGCGCCGATGCTGATCAGCACGCTTGCCTTGGCAGCATTGGACGGGGATCCCCTCATCGGCGGAGTTGCGCTGATAATTTACTCGTTTTGTTTGGGTTTGCCGCTTATCGTGTTTGCCATTGCCGTTGAGGCATTGAGGACGGAAAGGAGGGAGGCAGTTCATAAGTGGTACGCGGAGCTTGAGCGTGCCACAGGAGTACTTCTCTTGTGTATCGGGTCTTACTACTTGGCAAATGCCCTAACGGTGCTGTGGACAAGGGTTTAATAGAAATGCCGAGTATTAAGTAATGGAAATAAAAATGGTGAAGAGAATAGCCGTGGTGGATGTTGACCTTTGCGTTGGATGCCAGTCCTGCATGTTTGCGTGCAACAGGCGCTTTGGTGAGGCAGGGCTTGCCAGGACTGCGATATTCGTCCAGTCCACAGGGGGTTTTGAGCACGGGTTTGCTGTGAAGGTCTGCAGGGCGTGCAGGGAGCCCCCCTGTGTGAAGGTCTGCCCGACGGGGGCCCTCACCAAGAGGGAGGGGGGAGGTGTGAGGCTGGACTACAGGAAGTGCATATCGTGCGGGAACTGCGTCTCGGGCTGCACCATAGGGGCCATCTTCTGGGATGAGGTTTTGGACAAGCCAACGGTCTGCACGTACTGCGGGTATTGCGTCTCATACTGCCCATACGGGGTGATAAAATTGGAGGAGGTTGAGGGTGCATGACTGAGGCATCTGTGCTCTCGAAGGTGCTCTATGTAGACCTCAGCAACAAGAGGTACTGGATAAAGGATAGGGGGGACCTTTTCAAAGAGCGTCTCGGTGGGACGGGGGCTGCGATAAGGCTGTTGAAGGAGGAGTGCAGGGAAGGGACAGACCCACTCGCGCCTGAAAGCCCCATAATACTGTGTGTGGGATACCTCAATGGCATATTCCCCTTAGCCTCAAAGACCGTGGCGATGTTCAAATCCCCTCTCACGAAGAACCTGGGCGAGAGTCACGCTGGGGGGAGGTGCGGGGTGGCGATGAGGATGGCGGGTCTCGGGGGCATTGTGATAAAGGGCAAGAGTGAGATACCCGTCTATTTGGTGGTCAACGATGAGGGCGTCAGGTTCAAAGACGCCTCGGCTCTTTGGGGGATGAGCAGCAGCTCCACCGTGGGCAGGATAATTAGGGAGAGGGAGGCTGGCGCGGGCGTCAGGGCGATAATGAGGATAGGGAGGGCGGGGGAGAATCTGGTCTTGTATGCAGGAGTGATCACCGAGACCTTTAGGCACTTCGGCAGGCTAGGACTGGGGGCGGTCTTTGGGTCAAAGAAGTTGAAGGCGATAGTGATCCACGGCAGGACAAGCCTTACCCTGAGGGACGCGAGGGGCTACAGGGAGGTTTACGAAGAGCTTTTCAGGAGCTTCACAAAGACCTCGCTGATGAAGAAGTACCACGAGCTCGGGACGCCCATGAATGTCTTGCCGTTAAACGCGGCAAACTCGCTCCCCTCGAGAAACCTACAGAGGGCGACGTTCGAGGGCGCCACGGCGCTCTCAGGGGAGGCTATGTCGGAGAGGTTTTTGGGAAGGAGGGCGGCCTGCGCGCACTGCCCGGTGAGCTGCATCCACATAGCGGCGCTCAGAGTCCCCTACGAGACTGAGCCGCACTTCTACAAGACTAAGATGATATCGTATGACTACGAGCCCATATATGCGCTTGCTTCAATGCTGGACATAAGGAGCCCAGAGGGGTTCCTCCAGCTCATGGACAGGGTCGAGGAGCTTGGCTTGGATGCGATGAGTACTGGTGTGGTCCTTGCGTGGGCTACAGAGTGCATGGAGAAGGGGATTGTAGGACCGGAGGAGACAGGAGGGATTGTCCTGAGTTGGGGAGATTACAAGGCTTACATTGAGGCGGTGGAGAGGATAGCCGGGGTTAAGGGGGAGTTCTATGAGGCGCTGGGCAAGGGCGTGGAATACGCCTCCTCGATTTACGGAGGGGAAGAATTTGCACTCGCCTTTGGCGGGAATGAGATGCCGGGGTACCACTGTGGACTCGCTACGCACCTCGGATTCTTGGTTGGAGCGAGGCACAGCCACCTCGACAACGCAGGCTATGCCATAGACCAGAAATTGAGTGCTGAGGGGAGGAGGGCAGAGCCCTCCGAGTTGGCTAGAATGATATTTGAGGAGGAGTGTTGGCGACAGGTCCTCTCCAGCCTAGTAGTCTGCTTCTTCGCCAGGGGGGTTTACACACCGGAAGTGGTGAGCAGATGCCTCTCTGTGACGGGGATAAACCTCAATCCAGAAGACCTGAAGAAAATGGGGGAGGACATACTGAGGGAAAAGTATGAATTCAAGTTCAGAGAGGGCTTCTCTTTCGACAGGCTCAGGGTGCCCAAGAGGGTGACGGAGATCCCTACCCCGCGGGGGTTCGTGACCGAGAGGGATCTCAGGGAGGGTATAAAGAGCTTTGAGGGGCTCCTGAAAAGGCGCATAAGCGCAGGAATGCCATGAAATTCAGGCGATCTCTGACTGACCATCGAAATTCAGAGGCAAACACCCCGCCTGGGTGAGGCTTTTCGAGGTCAAAATGTTGGAAAAACAGAATAGTTTGAAATAGTCGTTTGAGCAACCTATCCATGAGGGCACAAATTGAAGGAAATAATATTCTTTTTTGAGATGCACCAGCCGAGGAGAATTAAGCGGAACTTTGGTAGGAAGTACACCTACCAAGGGGGAGTTGAAGACATTTACTTTGATGATGAACTTAACAGGGAGATACTGCACAGGGTTGCCAACCACTGCTACATGCCAGGGTTGGAGAATCTGTTGAAGTCTGCCGAGGAGGACGGTTTCAAGTGTGCTCTGGGAGTCTCTGGGATTTTTCTTGAGCAATGCAGCTGGTGGGAGCCTAGGATAATCGAACTGATCAGGGAGCTTGTCACATCAGGCGCATGTGAGCTTGTGGCAGAGACTTACTACCACTCACTGGCATGCATGGTAAACTTTGATGAGTTCAAAGAGCAGGTGGGTGCCCACAGGAAAATTATTAAAGAGCTCTTCGGCCAGGAGCCTTTAACTGCTGAGAACACCGAGTTCATCTACAGCAACGATATAGCCAAAGTCTTTGAGGAGATGGGCTTCAAGGTCGTTCTAACCGAGGGAGTGGAGAGAATACTGGGGTGGAGATCACCAAATTATGTCTACAAGGCAAAGGGGTCAGAGGTCTCTGTATTGATGAGAAACTACATGCTCTCAGACGACATTGGGTTCAGGTTCACCTGCAGAGACTGGAATGAGTGGCCTCTCACTGCTGAGAAGTACGCCGATTGGCTGCACAGGAGCCCTGGAGACCTCATATTGATAGCCATGGACTTTGAAACTTTTGGCGAGCACCACTGGCCGGATAGCGGGATCCATGAATTCATGAGTGCACTTCCGAAGGAGGTCAATAAGTGTGGAGATATGAGGTTCTCGACCCCCGCGGAAGCGACCTCTAGACTCCAGCCAGTAGACGAGGTTGATGTACCAGAGGCCATATCTTGGGCGGACCTGGAACGGGACCTGTCAGCCTGGCTCGGGAATGATATGCAGAGGCACTGCTTTGAAGTCGTAAAGTACCTTGAGCCCATGGCCAAGAGCACGGGCGGGAGGTTCCTCAGGGCTTGGAGGTATTTCACTACGAGCGACCATTACCACTACATGAGCACAAAAGGCGGAGGGGCTGGGGCGGTACACTCTTACTTCAGTCATTTTAACAGCCCAATAGAGGCCTTCCTGAGCCTCACATGGGTTTTGGCAGACTTCAGGTACAGGCTGTATGAGGCGATGGGGGACAGGGCAATATACTACAGGATGCTATTTGGGGATCTGCCAGAGACGCATGCCTTCCATTTCTACTCAGGATTTGCAGAGCCCATCGGTGTGAGTGTGAAGAACTTGACAGAGCTGCGTGAGGCTCTGGACAAGATAGAGGAGAGGTCTCTGAAGTTCCACTTAGCCAGGGGGGATTTGAGCAGGTGGGTGGAAGAGGTTATCGGGTGCAGAGCCCTAGCACAGGAGTTGTTGGTGCTGAAAACTCTGCCTGAAGGTTTGAGGGAGAGGGTCATTAAGGCGGTCGAAGAAGCCATAAATTCGGCAAAAAAAGCGCTCTTCGGGGGCGAGGAGCATGAAGCTGGAAAAGTTTAGCGAATGCGCGAGGCTTCTGGACCCTAGGAAGGGGTTTGCAGAAATTTCTCAGGTGATAGAAGTAAGAGTGGACCCTCTAACAGGCGGAGTTTCCAGGATAAACATGGCGAGAGGGTTGAGACCGAAGCAGGAGATAAAGGGCTTAGACACTCCCACCCCGCCAGATTGCCCTTTCTGCCCGCAGAACATAGATAGAGATACCCCGAAGTTCCCCGAGGACTGCGTGAAGGGGGGGAGGATAAAAAAGGGTGGCGCAACCGTATTCCCCAACCTTTACCCTCTTGCGGATCTCCACGGAGTTTGCGTTTTCACGGGCGCTCATAAATTAGACCTTGACAAGTTCTCAAAAGAGGAGCTGATGGAAGGGCTCAAAGCCTCTAAAGAGTTCTTCAGAATAGGGGCTGAGAGAGGGGCGATATACCATTTTTTGGGATGGAACCATATGCCGAACGCGGGGGCGTCCATACTCCACCCCCACTTTCAGCTGATAGCCTCGAGGTCGGGATTGAAGGGGGAGAGGGAGCTCTTCGAGGCTTGTGAAAGGTACTGGAAGAGGGAGGGGAGGAGCTACTGGTCGGACCTGGCAGAGGAGAGGAACTCAGAAAGATATGTGGGGGAGGAGGGGGGTATAATGTGGGTTGCCCCGTGGGCTCCAATGGGGGCTTTTGAGGTTATCGGTTTCAGCACTCAGAGAGTGAGCTCGCTGGCGGGGCTTGGCGATGGGGGGATGGAGGCGCTCTCTGAGGGGATCGTGAGGGTACTCAGAGGTCTGTGGGATCTCGGCGTAAGGGCAGTTAACATGGCAGTTTACTCGTTCCCCGAGAGTGTGGAATGGTTCAGCCTTAATGCCAGGGTGATGGCGAGACCGAGCGGTACCACCACAGACAGGGCATTCCTAGAGATCTACGGGTCAGAGGTCGGCCTGACGGCGCCTCCGGAGGCTTATGCCAAAGTGCTCAGGAGCCGTTTTAGAGAATAGTTGAATGGGAAAATAAAACCAGTCAGGTATTTACTAAATCTATTGACTTGATAAGCTTTGGTTTCCAAAGACGTCCCTAAAAGGCCCTATTGCCCTTATCTCCCCCTCGTTGAGCAGGGCGACTCGCTGCGCCAGCCTTTCAGCCTGAAACATGTTGTGCGTGGTCATAATGATAGTGGTTCTTTTTTCTCTATTCAGGCGCGAGAGAATGCCCTCAACTATAGAAACGTTCTTCGGGTCGAGATTGGCTGTGGGTTCGTCTAGCAGGAGGAGTTTGGGCTCAGCCACAAGTGCTTGGGCCAACGCGACCCTTTGTGCCTCGCCACCAGAGAGAGCCAGGGCGTTCTTTCTCTCGAAGCCGCTCAGCTCCACATCCTCGAGCACCCTCGCTACCTTCCGTTCAATATCAGCCTTAGCAAGATCGCCCCTGATCTTAAGTGGATATGCCACATTGTCGAAAACGCTCATGTCGAATAGGACTGTGTGCTGGAAGACCATACCTATCTTCCTGCGGAGAGTTGCCCTGTCCTTTGAATAGTCCACCTCCTCCCCCTCAAAGAACACCTTGCCAGTGGTCGGTTCTTCGAGGAGGTCAAGTATTCTGAGGAGTGTTGTCTTGCCTGAGCCATTGGGACCCAGGAGCACAAAAAACTCCCCCTCATGGACATCGAAGGTCACGTCTCTCAGGACGAGCCTCCCCGAGTAATCCTTGGACAGACCACGGACCTCCACGGCTCTCATGCTTGAACTACCTCCTCGCCCCCTTGATTTGGAGGACGGTCAATGCCAGATTGATCACAAAGGCTATGGACAATAGTATGGCGCCAAGCGCAAGAGCCATATTAAAGTTTCCAAGCTCGGTCTCCACCACTATTGCGGTGGTCAGTGTGCGCGTGAACCACCTTATATTTCCCCCGCTGATCATTATACCCCCAACCTCAGATATGGCTGCGCCGAAGGCGACTATTATGGCTGTCAGGACGCCTACGCGAGCCTCCCTCAGTACCAGAAAAGCCGCCTGATTTTTCGTGGCGCCTAGCGAGAGCGCCTTTTCCATTATGGATCTCTCAACGCTCCCCACTGCTGACATGGTCACGCCGATAATTATAGGGACAACCATGATCAGCTGTGTTATCACCATGGCGGTGGGAGTGTAAAGGAGACCCAACCAGCCGAGAGGACCAGACGAGGTAAGGAGGAGGTAGACAACCAGCCCAACGGCGACGGGCGGGAGACCCATGAAGGTGTTTATTATGCTCTTTAGCATTACGTCAACTAGTCGCATCATCGTCTTTTTACCTTTAAACTGCCGGAAGCCTAAGAAAGCCCCGACCGGGATGCCTATCAGGGCCCCAATTAGCACAGCCGTGCCAGATACTCTGAGAGAAAGAAAGGTGATGTTTATTATTTCTTGGAGAAAGACATCTTCAACCATTATTCACTCCACTCCAAATTGGATCCTAACCGGAGGTTGCTTGCGGATCCCCTACGATAAAATGCATTGTGACTATGGCTGATGAGTGTCATACCAGGCGATCTCCTCCTGCTGGTCCGGAAATCCAAACTCACGAGCCATATCATAGTTTCGGGCCATAGGTGTGAAGAGAGCCTCGCCCAATTTCGTGAAGTTGCCTATGAGGTTTTGACCCTCATCTGAGATCATCCATTTGGCTAGGGCGATGGCACCATTAATGTTTCTCTGGGGGTATTTTTCCGGATTAACCAGTATCACTGAATACGGGTTCAGCAAGAGTGGATCACCCTGGACGAGAGCCCTCAGGTTAGCAAGTTGACTCTTGAACGAGAGCCATGTTGCCTTGTCAGTGATTGTGTAGGCTCTCTTCTCGTTTGCCATGCGCATCACAGCACCCATACCGGCACCCGCTTCCAAATACCACTTCTGAGCTTGGCTTGAGGGCTTTATTCCGAGGCGCTCCCATATCCTCAGCTCGACCATGTGTGTCCCAGACTTGTCTGCCCTAGAGACAAATGAAGTGACGCCCTTACTACCAGCCTCCGCGATCCTCCGGAAAGCCTCTGTTGCATTTGTCAGCCCTCCTATGCACGCTGGGTCTTCTGCCGGGCCGATTATGACAAATTCGTTGTACATCACAGCAACCCTGTGAATGCCATAGGTGCTGTTGATGAATTCAAGCTCCTGCTGCCTTGAATGCACTAGTACGAGATCTACGTCACCCCTCATGGCGGACTCTATAGCTTGACCCGTGCCCACCGGGATCATATGGACTTTAACCCCGTATTCACTCTCAAATTTTGGCAACAGGTAGTCAAGGAGGCCTGAGTCATAGGTGCTTGTGGTTGTTGCAAGGACTACCACTGATCCTC
>Ga0272448_1005415_pt1 | contig 14133 bp, 12 predicted proteins | sample YNPCB0191_FD_202220 | JGI IMG/M metagenome (GOLD analysis project Ga0272448, IMG submission 202220) | Hot spring sediment microbial communities from Yellowstone National Park, WY, United States - YNP-CB-019-1 | ecosystem: Environmental > Aquatic > Thermal springs > Hot (42-90C) > Sediment...
CCGTAGAGCAGGTCAATCTGGGTGGCCGCCGTAGCGCTCAGTTGTAGCTCATCTTGCAAGAGGAGGATATCTCCCGGCTCGATCTGATCGAGGCCGATGGTTACCTCGTAGTCCACGCTAACACCTTGTTTGCGCGATGCCTCCGGGTCCAGCGAGAAGACGGCCACCTTAGTGCCAAAGAGCTGGCGCAGCCCCTTGACAAAGGTTTTGCGCTGTTCGTCCTGAGTCTCCCAGGCGTATTCATTGTGCATATCGAAGATCAGGTTCGACGCCACGTCGGTTTTGATGATACCGGCCAGAAGCAGGCGCGCCAGGAAACTCTTCCCCGTTCCGGACTTGCCGAAGATGCCATTCGACCGCTCGACGAACTTCGCCAGGTCAATACACAGCGGCACGTCAAGCTCGAGCGGCTGGCCAATCTGAAAGTGGGTGCCTTCCTCGATGCCGAAAACAGTCTTGAAATCCTCCTCATTGGCCACCGATGCAGGCGAGAAGTGACTGGGCACCGTCTTCACCGGACGCAGGCCCGGGTCTTCGGCAGTAGGCTCCTTCTCAAGCATAAGCTGTGGAGCCAGAGCCACTGTGCCAAAGATGCTCGTGCCTGCCAGAACCTGGCGGGCAAATGTCTCTTCATCCCCCGGCGGGTCCATCAAGACTTGCGCATTGGTGGACTCCAATTGCACATCGGAGATCAGGCAGAAGAAGTTCTTGTGCTGCCCTTCCACAACGACAAAGTTGCCCACCCGCATATTTTCCACCGATGCAGTGGGATCCAGGCGAACCTTCAACCCTTCGACAAGTGACCCGGCTGTGACCACACCAATACGTTGACGCTCAGCCATCGCTTCTTTCTTCTCCCTTCCCCAATTTCCTATTTGACCGTCGTCGGTACCGGCGGCAGACCGGGCTTCTCGATTTCTCCGCCGGATGATTCCAATCCTTTGATGACACGCTGGACGTCTCCCGGATAGACCGGGCGTGCAGATGACATGAACGATGTCAGGACCGCCACACCGTCACTGACGCCGTCAGCCGTTTCGGCATTGCGGTGAACCAGGGCCAGGTAATCGAACGGCACAACGGTGAAGCCGGCCAACGACCTGCTCATCGCCCGACCAAAGCGACGGGTCGTGGGACTGTAGAGAACCCACCAGGCCGGCTTGCGCTCGTTTGCCAGAATGCGCTTCAGGTTGGTTTCCTCGGCGGCATAGACGACTCGTTGCCGGTGGTTCGTCTTCATGTAGTGCTGCAGTGGTTCTTTATCCCAGAAGGGGAACGTTGCCACCACAATCAAGTCGTCCGGCGAGGCAGCCCTGGCGACATAGCGTGCCAGGGGGCGCCAGGCCGGCCGTGCAGGTTCGCTGTAGTATCGCTCCAGGCCCGAAGCGCTGAGCAAGATGATCACCAGAAAGGCCGCCAAGGCTGCTCCTGGCGTCAGCGCCTGCGCGATCGTCTGCGCCCGCCGGCCACAACGTGCCACCAGCGCCCATGCTATGGCGATCAGGGCACAGAGTCCTTCGGCCATGCCGAGAATGAGCATGGGCAGCATAAAGATGAAATAACGCTCCGCAACAAAGTGACCGGGATTCAGGATCATGATCAGGGCGAATGGCAGCGACACCGACATGGCCACAAACAGCGCGCCAAGCGGCCGGCGGCGCAGCATAGACAGTAACCCTATGGCAAACAGGGCGCGGGTGACCCAGCGCACCACGGGATGGGCCATGAAGCCCCCCAACATGAGGGTTATCACATTGGTCACGACGCTCAGGCGGAGATTCGCCTGCCATCTCTGGCCATAGGGGTTGGCCGAATAGTTCTCTCGCATAAAGCTGAACAGGACAGGCAGCCAGGGCAGATAGAGAATGAAGACGGCAAGCAGCGATAGGGCAAGATAACCGGCATTGCGTAATGCATCTGTCCTACGCCCGGTGAGCCATTGGACGGTCAGGCGCACACCGGCGTAGATAACCAGTAGCCCAAGAAGCAAAAAGCCGAAGAAGTGCGTGTAGATGCCCAATGCCGAGGCCAGGGTGAAGCCAAGCCACCAGCGGCGGGCAGACGAGCCTCTCCACCCCCTTGCCTCGGCAGCATTGGCCGTTTTTCCCTGCGGGTTCTCCTGGTGGTCAATGTCGCAAGGGGAAATGGGCGACAGCGCCCGCAACAGGCAATACCAGGCCAGCAGCGTGAAGAGGAGTAGAAGGGCATACATACGCGCTTCCTGGGAGTAGTAGATGGCAAAGGGCGACAGAGCCATCATGCTTGCTGCCAGCAGGCCGGTCAGTGTGCCCAGTAATCGCCGCGCCACTGCATACATGAGCGGGATGCAGAGAATGCCGGCCAGTGCCGAGGGCAGGCGAAGGACGAAATCGCTACTGCCAAGCAGCAGAAAAGCGTGCACCAGGAGAGGATGCAGCGGTGGCGTATCCAAGTCGGAGCGAATAGCATTGATGATGCCTGTCACATCGAGGGGAGCAATACGCGCTGTGAATGCCTCATCTAGCCATAGACTCTGGCCGTCCAATTGCCAGAGGCGTAGCACGGCACCAAGCATGGTGACGGCAGCAACAAAGGCAAGAATGGTTGACCGTTTGGCAGGAGCAAGGAGCATAGGCCGCAACTCCGCTTTCGATTCAGACGTTGATGCGCGCCAGGATCGCCCGTAACCGGTCATAATCTTCCTTGAGCAGCAGCGCGACCTGGCGCCCGGCCCGCAAGGCAAACGTGGGGTCATGCGGTCGGCACTGGCATGCCTGGCGGATTGTCGCTGCGGTCAATTCGTCGGCGGGAACGTGCAGATTTGCCAGAATGGTGCGCAGATAGGCAAGGTCCTCGGTGAAAGCGCACACCTCGTCGGCCGTGCATACGTAGGCCGAGTAATGCAATGGCGGCGGCTGCGGAGGGAGATACTGGCGAATGACATTGTTCTCCATGAAGCCGACCGTCAGCGCCAGGAAGCGGGTGCGCATGATCTCAGGCAGATCTGGGTAAGCATGGTAAATCTGATCGTCTCGCAAGTCGTCTCGTGCGCGCACGGTGACCTGGGCGCCGGGGGGCTCACTGCCGGTTGATACATCGTAGACGACACCATAGACCCAACCGGCCTGATCGAGGAGAGCTGCCTTGACCAGGGCGCCGAAGTCGGGAGCTTTGAAGAGTTCATGGCAGGCGACGGTGAACTGTGGTGTACTCGACTCGACCACCTCGCCTACCGGCCGATTACCTGGCGTCATATTCCCCTCACTTGCTTGCTGCGTGCCTTCTCCGAAATGGGAATCGTGAGCTTCAGCTTGACCAACTGCGCGAGGATGAGGTTGTCTACCGTCTCGCGGTCGCTGGCGGTGACCACGGCCTGCTCGTGAGCCCGGGTTAGCGCCGTCGGATAACCATTGCCGTTCTGGCACTGGTCGTAGACGACGGCATGGACCTGGTGCAAGCGTTTTTCATCCTGCGCGACCCACATGGGCACCTGCACCTGCGCAATTTCGTGGCCCGTGTTCAGGTAGAACATGACAGGCTCGTTGGGCCCATAGTCCTGGAACAGGCTGGCCGACACCTGAAACAAAGCGGATCGCTCCCCTCGCCTGAGAGGAGCAGGCACATCTGGCTCGTTGAGCGTGTTATCATACAACACCCGATCACGTAAGCCACTAAGAGCGCAACCGCGCTCATCGCCCTGTGACCGTCCCCGACAGAAAGCACAATGCTCCACCTGGCGCTGGCATACGCCGACCCGCAACATGTCTATGACCCATGTTGCGTTCGAACGGCTGATGAAACCTGCAATCGGTAGCCCCATCTGCCGAATCTCATCTAGGGCGGCCCGATACTGGCCGATGAGCTGCTTGCCAACCCAGGCATCCTCACCAGTCAGCTTGGCAAACAAGGTGAGTGTGCCATCAATGAGCAGAACAGCCGGAAGATCACTTGGGACATTCTGCGCCAAACGGGCCAGGTCTTCGATCTCGGCGACCGATCGTTTCATGGCCAGAATCTCGCCGTCAACCGCAGCCTCACGGGGTTCGTCATCCAACGTTGCGTTGGCCTCACGTTCCTCGACAACGTATAGATCTTCGTGGCGATAGTATAAGCGAGGAATACTGCGAAAGCTGGCCGCCGCGTTGTGACCATAGCGAATCAAAGCTGTTCCAATGTTGATCAAGTAGTAAATGACATGGCCATGGCGGTCTGGCTCGGCCTGTGAGCCATCAGCTGCGGCGACGGCATAGTCGTATGGGCAGAGGGGTGGGGCATGGCGGGCAGCCAGGGGCTCCATGGGCAGTGCAGCGCGGGCGGTGCGCGTTTGTCGCGACTGACGAATGGTGGCGGCGACCTCGTGATAGCTATTGCTATGCTTCTGCAAAAGCAGGCGCGCCCAGCGTACACGGTCTGTGACATCACTCTTGGTCGAGGCAATATCCTCTCCCATCTCGCGCACCTGAGTAGCAAGGGCAATAAGGTCGAGACTCACGCTACGCTGCCTCCACACTCTCCGCAATCCCCGGTGCCGGAAACTGCATGGCCATCTCGCGCACGGCCAGGCGCACAGTGGTGCAGACGTTGGCATTGCCTCCGCTGGCAATCACCTGGTGTATCCAGCGGGCGATCTGGCGCATCTCGCCTTCCTTCATACCGCGCGTGGTCACGGCCGGTGTGCCCAGGCGAATGCCGCTGGGGTTGTAGGGCGGTCGCGGGTCATAGGGAATGGTGTTGCGGTTAACCGTTATACCTGCCGCGTCGAGGGCCTCTTGGGCGTGCTTGCCGGTGATGCCCTGATTGCTGAGATCAATGATCATCAAGTGGTTATCGGTGCCGCCGGTGACCAGGGAATAGCCGAGGCGTAGCAATTCATCGGCCAGCGCTTGAGCATTCCTGACGATCTGTGCGCCATACTCGTTGAATGCCGGCGACGCTGCTTCTTTGAGGGCAACGGCAATGGCTGCCGTCTGGTGGTCGTGGGGTCCACCTTGTAAGCCCGGGAACACAGCCTTATCAATGGCATCGGCGTAGGCTTGCCTGCACAGGATCATGGCCCCGCGCGGGCCACGCAGGGTCTTGTGTGTCGTAGTGGTTATGACGTCGGCAAACGGCACCGGCGAGGGATGGACGCCTGCCACCACCAGGCCGGCAATATGGGCAATGTCGGCAGCGAGATAAGCGCCCACGCTGCGGGCTATGTCGGCGAAGCGGGCAAAATCAAAGAAGCGGGGATAGGAGGTGGCACCCACCCAAATCAGCCGTGGACGATGTTCGCCGGCCAGGCGCCAAACCTCATCGTAGTCCACCAGATGTGTTTGACGATTGACACCGTATTGCACCGCGTGGTACATTTTGCCGGAGAAGTTGACGCTCCAGCCATGGGTCAGGTGGCCGCCTTGGGTCAAACTCATGCCCATGATGGTGTCGCCGGGATTGGCCAGGGCCATATAAACTGCCTGGTTGGCCACGCTGCCGGAGTAGGGTTGAACATTGGCATGCTCGACGCCAAAGAGCCGGCAGGCACGTTGGCGTGTGGTTTCCTCTATGATATCAATGTATTGATTGCCACCGTAATAGCGTTTGCCGGGATAGCCTTCTGAGTACTTATTGGTCAAGACTGTGCCAAGAGCGGCCAGGACTGCGGAGCTTGTGTAATTCTCCGATGGGATCATTTCCAGGCCGCTCAGTTGTCGTTCACGTTCACTCTGCAGGGCTGCATAGATTTCTGGATCGGTACTCTTCAAGATGTCCAACGGACGGTCTCCTTGTGCAGGTCGAAGACGGTGCGTCCCTATTCTGGAGTCTTTCGTCGTTCCAAGCAAATCGTTCTTTGTCCTGTATGGCCTAATTGATCACGTGCTCGCCACCCGTCCACGTATCAGCTTCTTCTTCAATCGCTTCCTGGACACTGGCGAAGTATTCGTTCCATCGCTGGGTATCGGTCAGGGCCAGATAGTGCTCAATCATGCTCCACAGGGCATCGCGTGCTTCATTTAGGGTCTTTCCGGTCGCCGTGAGGTCGTATTCGGGGCAGCGAGCACGATACTGTTTACCGTCCCATTTTATTATGACCTTCAGATGGTCGTGTTCTTCCCATTGTCGTGGATCAGCCATAGGCGCTCCTCCTGCGCTGTTGTGTGATTGCATTGTACCACATCATGGTTATGTCGTCAAAGGCCGCGCGGGAAGGGTAGTGTACTTGAGTCTGTGGAAATTCGTGTGCAGGTCACCCCGAGTCCAGCATTTGCGCCACGATGGGGGCCAGCCACCCCGTCCGAGTCGTCTTGTTGTGCTCAGCCCCCTTTTGGCTGACCAACCAGAACGCTCCCATCAAGCCGCTCTCTGACCAGTACGCCCCTGCCTGCCGCCACTTGGTGCGCAGATGACGATTGAATCGCTCCAAGCCGCTGGTTGTCCGCAGATAGACGTCTAGCCACCTCTCTCCTCCCGCTTGTGCCTCGGCAAGCACGTGGTAGTACGTGAGGGTCTGCTCAAAGTCGCGCTCCAAGGTCGCACCTGCTTTCGGCTCTCGCTCAGCCCATTTCTTGGCAAACGCCGCTGCCCGCGCACGTGCTTCCTCGGCGGTGGGCGCTTCATAGACGCTACACGCATCCTCCAGAACCGCCTTGACGTATGCCTGCCTCTCCTCTCGTTTCATCTCTCCTGTGCCCACCACAGCTTGCACCACGTTGCGCAGCTTGTGAAAAATGCAGCGCTGTCGCCGCACTGGCCCGAAGTCTACCACCTCCATCGCCGCATCGAGCCCACTGCTCCCATCATGTATGAACAGGCGCAGCCCGGTCTCGTACCGCACGCCACGCTCGTACAGCATGGTCAACAGGCATACCCAGGCATCGGTATCTTCCGTCTTCCCCCGTACCCACGCCAGGACCTCTCTCTCCCCCGTCACCGGATCGACCCCGTAGGCCAGCAACACCGGCACCTTCTGCTTCTGCTTGACCTTGCGCCGACGCCCTTTCTTGTCCAGCCGGCGTTCCCCCGTGTCGGCCATGAATGTTCCCCAGAGGCCATCCAGCATGACCACGGCAGGAGCAGCGGTCAGCGGCTCAGCCAGCACCTGGGCGGCCACAACCGCAGCTCCCGCCACACGCCGCTGCACCGTGCCGATGCTCACCACCTGACCACTCTGCAACTCCAGCACGGCTGACACCGAGCGCAGACTGAGAGCCACGGCGGTGTACTGGACAATGGCGGCATCCAGGTCGCTCCAGAGGCGGTCATAGCGGTCGAACAGAAGTCATGGCACAGGCGGGCAATGCCCACAAACGCATGCGCCCCGTGGCACGCTCAGATGCAGATTGCCCCACAAGGTCAAGAGCGTACGCTGGTCATGCCCATGACGGACGAAGTCCAACGTGGCCTGACGCGCACACGCCGGGCAGACGAGCGGACTGGGCGTGGCCTGCAGGCCGGCGCGATGCTGTCCCTTGGGGCGTCCGATGTAAGCCGTCACCTCGGCTTCCAAGGCCTGATGGAAGCTCTCGGTCACCCTCGGCAGGATCGCTGCCATGATATCACAGCGGAGTGCCTCCCGGCGTTGTTGGCAGAGAGTACCGCGGTTCGTAACTATTCACCGTTACCCTGGAAGCAGGTGCATCGGCATGCCTCTACCCTCCCGCAGGTTAGCCAAACCTGCGGGAGGGTATGGAGAACGCTTTCCAACTTTCCTTGCCCTAACCGTGAACAGTTACCCGTGTCAAATGAGTTGTGAAACGGTCCTCAATTTGGTATAATAAACATGGTCGAACCTCAGCTTGGCTTCGTCTGCATGAGGGTGTCAACTCCTTTGATCGCTGGAGTTACACCATGACAGCTCGATTGACCTGCGGCAGGCATGGATCGTTCCCTTCAGGAGGGATCTTCGTAGAGCGACAGACTGTTGAGTCGCTCAGTCACGTGTGTTTACTGCGCGCCGCAGACTCCTATTGTGCTTGATGCGCAGGGACTGCGGCTTTTCCTTTTATCTTATGGACCGAATCGATGGTGCAAGGCTGCGAGGCTCTGTATCGCAAGGAGGTTGCCCTTATGGAGCATCTATTTCTGGTCAGCATTGGCCCGGTGCAGGAGTTCATTGCCAGCGCCCGCCGCAGTCGGGACCTGTGGTTTGGCTCATGGCTGCTGAGCGAACTGTCGAAAGCTGCTGCGAAAGCCATTGTTGACGACGCCGGCCTCGACGCGCTGATCTTTCCCTCTCCGGCCTCCCTCGACCGCCTGCAGCCAGGAAGCGATCTCTCCGTCGCCAACCGCGTGCTTGCCCGTATTAGAGAGGACCCAATCAGTGTGGCTAAACGGGTACGCGAGGCCATCTGGGCGCGCCTGGACTTCATTGCAGACGACGACAAAAAAGGGGCGTTCAGCAATGTGTGTGGAGACTTCAGACGCGACGTAGCACTGGCACAGGTAAGAGACCTACCAGAGCTCTACTGGACCGCGTTGCCGCTACCATCTGCGAGTAAGTATGGGCTCGTGCGCAGCGATTTGGATGCCATCATGGCGGCCCGTAAGGTGACGCGTGATTTCCAGAAGGTGACATGGGGAGCCGCTGTCCCCAAGTGCTCCCTGGACGGCCAGCGCGAGTCGGTCATCCCCGAGTCGGTCTACAACGACCCGAGCATGAGCGAAGCAAAGCTGCGCAAACTGTATGGGCTGCGCGACAAGGCTGAGCGGCTGTGCGGAGTTGGGCTGCTCAAGCGGCACGGCCAGCGTGAGGGCTTCCGGGTCTTCAGCACATCGCATGTGGCAGCAGGCCCGCTGCTCGAGCACCTGCGACATGGCCAGGTAGCACGGATCAGTGCACATGTGGAACAATACGCCAGCACGCTCGTCAAAGAATGCGGCATGGACACAGATGATCTTGGCAACGTGCCTGGCGAGGAACCACACCCGGCTTTTGGCCGCTACGATGGGCACATCCTCTTTGAAGAGAGACTGGCGGAGATGGTGGATGAGAGCAAGCTGCAGGAGGCCAAGGACGCACTCAGACAATTCCTCAAGTCTGTTGCTCCTGACATCAAGCGACCTTTGCCCTACTATGCACTGCTGGTTGCTGATGGTGATCGCATGGGTAGAGTCATCGACAATCAGTCAACAATAGACGAGCACAAGAAGCTCTCACAGGCCCTCGCCCAATTTGCACTTGACGCGCCTCGTATCGTGACCAAACACGGCGGATCCTCCGTCTATGCCGGTGGGGATGACGTACTGGCCTTTGTCCCCATACACACTGCCCTGGCCTGCGGGCAGGAGTTAGCACAGAGGTTTGCCGGTCTGCTGGGAGGCTTCAGTGACAAGGACAAGAAAACGCCCAGTCTGTCCATGGGCATCGCCGTTTGTCATCACCTGGAGCCTCTGTCGGACGCTCTGGAGGCAGCACACGACGCCGAAGAAGAGGCCAAAGCTATGCCTGGCAAGAATGCGCTGGCCGTGACTGTGACCAAGCGGGGCGGAGCCCCCGTCACAGTGCGCGACCACTGGGAGGCACTTGACGCTCGTCTGATCCAGTTTACCGAGTTGCACCGTGCGGATGCGCTGCCGGATAGCGCCGCCTTTGAGCTGCGCGATCTGGCCCTGCGCCTGCGCAGCGACCCCGGCAGCCCATCGGCGTCCACTCTGCACAATGCCATGTCTAAAGAAGCAGAGCGTATTCTGAAGCGCAAGCAGGCGCAACATGGCGCCCATGCGGTCGCCAGGGATGTTCTGGATGCGCTAGTCAGCCATCTGCACTCCGGCGAGGTGTCGGTTGACGAACTGGCCAATGAACTGATCGTGGCGCGCATTTTCGCCGATGCTGCCAGCATGGCCGCGGCCCCAAAGGAGGCGTAGATGCACACATGGATTATTGAGCCTCGCGACCCGCTGATCGCTCGTGACGGGCGGCCGTTCCAGGCCACACCGGGGGCGCGGGCCAGGACGCTAACTTTCCCCTTTCCCTCGACGACAACCGGCGGCGTGCGCGCCAGGGCTGGGCTGGATGCCAACGGTGTCTTTGACAGGGAAACAATGCTCGCTACAGTGAAGCAGATAGCTGTCGCCGGACCTCTGCTTGTCGAGATGGATGACACAGGTGCACTTGAGCGCTGGCTGGTGCCTGCGCCCGCGGATGCTCTGCTCCTGCCGCTGGATCCCCCGCAACCACATGCCGCTGACCTGCGCCGCCTAGTGCCACTGGCAACCCCGGCAGCAGCGGTCACCAATCTCCCCGGCGGTCTCTTCCTTGTGGGGCAGCGCCAGCCAGACCCACGCAAACCAAGGAGGGAGCCCCGTTACTGGTACTGGGATTGCTTTGTCGCCTGGCTGGCAGATCCCAAGGAAGAGCGCGTTGACCCGGCTGCGCTTGGGCACAATGGGCCTATGCTCGAGCAGCGCACGCATGTGTGCGTCCAGAGCGACGAGCAAACAGCCAAGGAAGGAGCGCTTTTCCAGACGCGCGGGCTGGAGTTCACATTTGTCAGCCAGCAGAAGGGCAAGCCCGCTCAGCGCAGGCGGCTTGGCTTGGCGGTCATGACCGACGCCGCTATCAAGCCGGGCATTGCCCCACTGGGCAGCGAGCGCCGCCTGATGTGTTGGCGCCAGAGCCAGGCGGCGCTGCCGCCCTGCCCCCAGGGACTGCGCGACCGGATCGTCAAAGACAAAGCCTGCCGCCTGGTGCTCCTAACGCCAGCCCTTTTCGACGAGGGATACAGGCCAGGTAGAGTGCTCACGGCAGGCCAGGATGTGACCATTGACGTGCAGGCTGCTGCGGTGCCGCGGCCACAGGTTGTCTCGGGCTGGGACATGGAGCGTCTGCAGCCCAAGCCGACCAGGCGACTCGCGCCAGCCGGAAGCGTCTACTTCTTGAAGCTGACGAGCGACGATGACGCGGCTGTTGCTCGTTGGGCCGACAAGCTGTGGCTGAGCTGCATCAGCGACGACACAGAGGCGCGCCGCGACGGCTTCGGCCTAGCAGTGCTCGGCGCCTGGTCGGGGACGCCTGAGACAATGGAGATGAAATCATGAGACAATCACCACCAACCCCCCCGCCTCCGATCGTAGACCGCACCGATCGCCAGATCGTGCTGCAGCGCCGCCGTTACGAGCTGATCACCCCGCTCTTTGGCGGCGGTGTGGTGCCTGCCCAGGCTGATCCGGTGACGGTGGTGCGGGCGACCGAAGTGCGGGGCCACCTGCGCTTCTGGTGGCGTGCCTGCCGTGGTGGGCTTTCTGGCGGCGATGGACAAGCCATGAAGGATGCTGAGGACAGATTGTGGGGGGCGGCCAGCACGTCCCAGAACCCCCGCCCTTCACTGGTTCAGGTCCAGGTGGAGGTCGTAGCACGTGGCCAGGACGATCAGCCATATGAGGTGCGCCAGGGCCCGATTGACCCACGAACGGGACGGCCCAGGCCACAAATCAGGCCACGACAAGGCAGTGTGTCGCCTGCCTATGTGAGCTTCCCGCTGCAGCCGAGACCGGAGGAGTTGGGCACAGCGCCCATAAAGGCCGTCAAGGTGGGGGTTGCCTTCATGCTCACGATCTCATTTCCTGAGAGCTGCAGAGCGGATGTTGAGGCTGCACTATGGGCGTGGGAGACCTTCGGCGGGCTGGGTGCCCGTACACGACGCGGCTTCGGCGCCCTACGTTGTGCTGAGATCAACGGCAGTCCGGTTAGCGCACCCGTGGCGACCGATGTGGAAGCAACCATTCGCAACGGTATCGCCACACATGTGCGTGGCGAGCGTTGGCCAGACAATGTTCCGCACCTTGGCGGCAACTCCATCTATAAGGTGACGGCTGTTCGTGAGTCGCCGCTTGCTGCCTGGAGCTACCTCATTGGGGAGCTGACCCGCTTCCGCCAAGCGCGTATCGAGGGGCCGATGGGACGCAGCCAATGGCCGGAGCCTGAAGCGATCCGGGCGCGGAGCGGCCAGCGCCTGCCACGGCATGCGCCCTTGCCGGTACAGATCGCCAAGTTCCCGCGCGCAGCCTTTGGCTTGCCCATCGTTTTTCACTTCAAAGACGGGCGCGATCGTGACCGCATGCACCGCACCGACGTGAACATTGACCCGCGCGACACGGTTCTGCAAGGGGCTACGCCGGCCCATGACCGGCTAGCCAGCCCGCTTATCCTTCGCCCCCTGGCCTGTTCCGGTGGAAAGGCAGTGGGCCTGGCGCTCGTTCTCGATGCACCAGCCACCCCACCCGGAGGATTCGCGCTCAAGGACAATCTCACACTGGCCGACGTTGGCACGGGCCCCATCGTCAGCGCCCTGACGCCAGGCGAGGCGGCGCAGATCAAACCGCTGCAGCTGCAAGCCAACGTCCTGCACGCGTTCCTGAATACGCTGCGCTAAAGGAGATATGAGGATGGAAACTCGCCTACTGTTTGTCCATGTCCTCTCGCCGCTCCATGCTGGCACGGGCCAGGGCACAGGAGTCATCGATCTGCCGATTGCCCGCGAGAAGGCCACGGGGTTGCCATTCCTGCCCGGATCGTCGCTCAAGGGCATCCTGCGCGACGCCTGCACAGACAAGACCCTGCGTGTGCGTGTCTTTGGGCCCGAGACGGAGAATGCAAGCGACTACATGGGGTCGGCACACTTCGCTGATGCACGGCTGCTCCTCTTGCCCGTGCGCAGCCTGGCTGGGACGTTTGCCTGGGTCACATCACCTTATGTGCTGCAGCGGCTGGCCCGCGATGTGCAGGATCTAGGGCTCACGGCCTCATTCCCGGCGGTCCCGGTGCCTAAAGGTGACAGCCAGTGCCTGGTGGGTAGCACCTGTGCCTTGTCCACCGGCGGCCACGTGTACCTGGAAGACCTGGATCTGACGGCGGTGACCGACAGCAATGCCGATGCGTGGGCCGACGAGATCGCCAAGCACGTGTTCCCCGAGGACAGCATCTGGCATGGTATGCTGGCGGCCCGGCTGTGCATTGTCCACGATGACGTGATCAGCTTCCTGTTGAGCACGGCCACCGAGGTCACCGCCAGGGTGAAGCTGATCGAGGACAAGAAGACCGTGCAACAAGGCGGCCTCTGGTATGAGGAAGCGCTGCCGGCGGAGACGATCCTCTCGGGATTGGTGGCAGCCATCCCCATCAAGGCAACTGAGGTTGAGGTGTTTGACCTGTTGACAGCCCTGTGCGCCAAGGCGATACAGGTTGGCGGCAAGGCTACGGTGGGGCGCGGTCTTTGCCGCGTGCGGATCGGATAGGGGGATAGGACAATGCAGACGAAAGATCAGACCTACGCGGCCAAGATCTTCATGCAGGTATCTGCTGTCGCAGAGGGCGACCGCAAGAAGTATGGGGCCATGGCCCATAAGCTGCCCATCCTGATTCGCACGGCAGGCTTAGCGCAAGCCCTGGCGTATGTTGAGGCGCGCAGCGAGACGCCCACTAAGCTGCTTCTCGATCACCTGGCCGAGGTGGTGGGCGCGGGCAGCCGGCAGCAGTTGTTGGTCCACAGTCGGACCGCATCACTCAGCGAGTATATGCGTTTGACGCGCGATGCCCTGGCCGCCTTGCTGTGGTACAAGCGCTTTGCCCAATCGGTGTTGGGAGTGGATGCTAGCGACGAGGGGGGTAGCATATAATGGAAAGCCGCCGTGTACGCCTCGAGCATGTAGAACTGGCAGCGACAACTAATGCCGGCCTGTGGCTGGACAAGTACATGCGGGGCCAGCTCAGAAGCGGCGAATCGCCGGGCCGCGACAAGGAAGTGTTCACCCATCGCCTGGTCAGAGAAACAGCTGCCATCGCCGTGCCAGAGAGCTACCGGGCGTTCTTCGCGCAGTGGAGCGTGGCCTTGCTCGAGATAGGCGCTGTGGCCCGGCCTGCCACAGTGCAGGGGCGCATGGTCGTGGGCCTGGGCGAGGAGAGTGTCCTGGAAACGTCTGTCACACTGCATCACACCTACGGCATCCCGTACATACCAGGCAGCGCCCTCAAGGGGCTGGCTGCCTCCTATGCCCGCAACAGGCTGGATCCACAGACTTGGGGAAAGGACAAAGACGCCTACCGCTATCTCTTTGGAGACACCCAAGATGCGGGCTATGTGACCTTCTTTGATGCTCTCTACGATCCAGCAACCGGAGGCGCTGGACCTCTCCACAATGATGTGATGACTGTTCACCACCCGGATTACTACCAGGGCA
>Ga0272448_1005416_pt1 | contig 14129 bp, 16 predicted proteins | sample YNPCB0191_FD_202220 | JGI IMG/M metagenome (GOLD analysis project Ga0272448, IMG submission 202220) | Hot spring sediment microbial communities from Yellowstone National Park, WY, United States - YNP-CB-019-1 | ecosystem: Environmental > Aquatic > Thermal springs > Hot (42-90C) > Sediment...
AGGGATTTGTGAAAGGTCAAGCGTTATGTTCATGAAGCTTTCCCTGTAATCTTGTACATTTTGGTGCCACAGTCTGGGCATTTCGCTACGAGCGCATTTATCTTCTTTCCCCTATTGTTTCTGAAAGCTATCGGAGAGTAGTCTGTGCAAAGCTTCTTCTCCCTACATTTGACACAGTAGAAGACCTTCTGTTGCTCCATTTCCTAGTCTCCTCCAAAATATTTCCCCTTTATAGCACGATGTCCCGCATGAAGCTCCCTGTCTTTGCCAAAGTCTCTCAAAGCAATCTCGTTCGTGTCGCTTCTAACATAGTAGTAGACTTTGCCACCTTTAACCATCCCAGGATGCACGTCCTTTTCCACCACAAGAGCCCTTTTGCCGTCTGAAACCTCAACCTGCACCGTAGTATGGTCCTTATCCTTCAGCTCCCTAAGTTGTTGCCTGGAAAGTCTTATGCTTCCCAGCACTGGACTGTGGCCACAGTTCACAGGAGGAAGCTTCCTCTTCAACGGGTGTTCTGGCAGATCCTTTCTAACCATATCCCACCATTAAATAGAATATTCTATTTGTTGATAGAATGTGAGTAAGGGAGTTTATCTTGGGAAAACTGTTCCAGACTTTTGTAGGCCTGGCCTCGACAGCCCTATAGAAGTTAGAAGGATATGCTCTCGTATCTTGGAAGACTATCATTCCAAGCGCATTTCCTATAAAAGAGCGATGTCTAGGCTGAATCTGCTGGAGCTTATTGTGCAGAGGAGCGGAAACTTTTCAAGCGAAGAGAAGAGGAGGCTTAGAAGTTCTATAGATGATGCGAGGGGGAGGCTTGCTGATGAGCGTTATAAGCTTGGAAGACGTTAGCAGGTACCTTAAGGATGTCGCAGAAAGGGTTATCGCATCTAATAAGCTTGACACATCAAGCCCACTTTTCAACGGGAACATGCAGTGTATAGGCAAGTTCTTGAGAAGCAAGAGGGAGCCTAGGACCATAAGAAGCTATGGTCTAGCATTGATAAAACATGTTCTACCCTATGCGATGAAGCTTGGCAAGGGGGTTTACGAGCTTGACGAGAAAGATTTGGCAATATTGTATGAGCGCCTAGAAAAGAACAAGGTTTCCGTGATGAAAGCATCCTGCGCATGCATAAACTATCATAGGGTGTTGAACGGCATGCCCAGGATAGACCAGAGGAGGGTTAGGCTCCTCAACCCTAACGTCACCTTCTCCGAAAAACAGAAGTTTTACGTGGACCTTACGCCAGAAGAAGTGTATGCCATAGAAAGGAACGTTAGCACTGTGGAGCTTGCTTTAGCCGTGGAGCTTATGGCATATTCGGGCCTGAGGCCGAGTGAGGCGCTTGGCCTAAGATGGGGTGATGTAAACTTCAAGAAAAAGGATGAGATGCTCTTTGCTGTGGCGAGGATAAAGCATCGTCCAGGAGACTATGGAGCTAAAGGCGTGAAGGGGGAGAGGACTGTCCCACTTTCTCCTAGAGCCGTCAGGCTGCTAAAGCACCTTATGACAGAATACGACATTAGTGTTGCAGACGATCCTACGGTGGCAGAGAAAAGGATTATACCATACTCGTATGAGATGTTGAAGGTCGAGTTCAAGGCTGCAGTAAAGAGGGCTGCAATAAGACCCAGAGACTATCCGATAACACCTCACAAGCTCAGACACTATTTCGCCATCCACTACCTTAACATTGGAGGAAGCCCGACTGAGCTGAAGCAGATAATGGGCATAGACATTCGCACACTCCAAACCTACATCGAAATATCAGGTAAGGCCACAGAAGACGCATACTTCACAAAATTCTATAGGGAAGCATTGAAACCTAAACCTTCATAGCCTTTAGAAAGCCCTTCTAAATGCACATTTTTATACATTATTGCAAAAAAAGTTAGCATTATTTCCATTTTGAACAGGATGTTGTCGGCAACTTTCCCCATACACCAAAATCTGCTAAAAACACAGCCTTGCCTTTTAACTATAAAAGAGGTTTAGACATTATTTTAGCAGTTCATTGACTTTTTTATTTTTCACTTTAATAAAAACTCCCTTTAATTCTCCGATAATAACTCTTTTCAAAGCCTGTTCAGACGCACTGCTTGTTATGTAATGAATGAGGTCCCTGTATGTCATTTTTTTCTTGGAAGCCAAAAGTTGGAGATTTGTATCATACCTCCAGGTAAAAAGATAATGTAAATTTAATATATAGTGTTGTGTAGTTTTTATTGGGGCTGATTTGAGCAAACCTTTTGAAACAAAATTAAATATATTAGTTGGAAGATTATTAAGTAGTGAACTCGGTCTAAAGGCCATAAGCGAAAGTATTTCATCTCATAGGAGACCTGATGTAATTGTCTACGTTAATGGAGTAAAAATTGTATTAGAAGGATCATATTCTAAACTTGATGCGGAAAGGGATGTTGAAAGAAGGTTGGAGGAGGGGTTCGCTGAACTTGGTATAGCCTTGCACTATAGGGAAGAATTTTCACCTAATCTTACTGATTCAGAGCTTGAAGATAGGCTTCGATCCTCTACTTTCGGAGTAAGACTCATACTATCTAAGGATGTGTCTGAAACATTACTTCCATATCTTATTGGCAAAAGGATTTCGACAGAATGGGTTAGTGGCTGGATGGACGCTAAGCTTGCCGACTTACTTCCAATCTTAAATGAAACATTACAATTTCTTTTAAATGAGAAGGATGTTGAGCAGGTTTCAGAAAAGATTGAAGAGAAAATTAACGAGTTTGTTTTAAGCGTGAATAGCGTGGATGCAGATAAGGAGATAGCCAAGAAACTATATGATATACTCTATAAGCTGTATGGGCTTTCAGTCGGCGATTATAGGAAAATAGATGAATTAATTTACGCACAGTCTGCACTCGCTATACTGCTTAGTGAAGCATTTTATCAGTCGATTAGCGCTGGAGTAGGGTTGAAGAGCCTAGAATCTCTTACTAGAGCCTACGGTTATAGGCTTGGAATAAGAAAGGCTTTCGAAGAAATACTTAAAGTGGATTATAAGCCAATCTACAACACCGCCCTTCAAATAATAGAGAGTATTCCAGACTCGCTATCAACCTCATTAAAGGGTCTTACGGAAATTGCTGAAGAAATTTCGTCGAAAAGAGCTTTATTAAGACGAGATTTTACAGGCAAAATTTATCATAAAATTGTAGGAGACTGGAGTGTAAGGAAGGGATTTGCAACATATTTTACTACAGTTCCAGCAGCATACCTTTTAGCCTACCTAGCAACTTTTACTAGAACAGGCGTCTTTAAAAATCTTGAAAAATTCAAAAATCTCGAGGAATTTAAGGATAAAGGTATAAAGGTTGGTGATTTTGCATGCGGAAGTGGCACGTTATTGGCGGCATCTTATTCTGCATTGAAAGACCTTTACGTTTATTCAATGTTTGGTGAAGGTGAGGAAATAGATTTTTCCAAATTTCATAAGGTTCTTTTAGAAGAAAGTATTTGGGGTCTTGACGCACTAAAGTATGCTGTTCAAATAGCATCGTTAAACCTGGCTTTTCAGAACCCTACAGTTAAGGTTGAAACTATGCGAACCTTTTCTGTCCCAGTGGGAATTGTAGTTAATGAGAGTAGATCTCCTGAAGTTCTACTTGGTTCTCTTAAATTTTTGGAAGGAAGGGCTTTCCCGAAAATATATGCATCGTTTGCGGAACAATCTTATTCTTTTATGGAAGGAGTTGAATCAGGTGCAATAGTTGACACTCAAAAAGTGCCAAGCGAAATACCAGAGTTTGATTTGATTATAATGAATCCTCCGTTCACAAGAGCGACAGGACGAGGTGGTCGGGAAGGAGGGGGACTGTTCGGTTTCATATTAGATGAAAATGCAAGACAGCTAATACTAAACAAATATGGGGTTGAAAGAGAAAAAGTTAGAAGGATGTTAGAAAATTTAACACTTAGACATCTTTCTTTAACCAAATTAAATGAGTTCGGTATAGGCACTGAACTATACAATATTGGTCAGGCTGGAGAAGGGTTACTGTTCCTATATTTGGCTTCTAAACTTGTAAAAGAAGACGGTAAAATAGCTTTCGTGCTACCAAAATCATTACTTACTGGAATAAGCTGGACTGCTGCAAAAAGTCTTCTACTAGAACAATTTTGTGTAGAACATATTGTCTTAAGTTACGACTCTAAAAATGGTTACAACTTTTCGGAATCAACCAGCTTAAGTGAAACTCTTATTGTAGCAAGAAAGAGAAGGAAAAATGAGGATAAAAACAATGAACAAACTATAATAACAATATTGCTTAAAAAGCCAACAACTTCTCTGGAAGCTAGAGCTTTAGCCCTGAAAATAGTTGGAGGCAGTGAAGGTTATTTGGAGGTTAATGGTTCAAAAGCATATGTTTCAAAAGTTTCAAGGGAAAAGCTTATTGAAAGACTGTCAAACTGGGGTAGTATCGCAGCATTCCCAGACCCGAAGCTGACGCATGTTACAGATGAAATTTTGTCTGGAAGACTATTTGAAGCAAATATTCCAGTTACAATGCTAGGAAAGGTCGCCACTATAGGAATTGATGCACACCAATTTCATGATGCATTCAAAATAGTTGAAGGAAAGCCATTAGATAGCTGTCCAATCGTCTATGGTGGAGGGGAGGAGATGAGATTGCGAATGCTAATAGAACCGAATGCTAGAGCAGTACCAAAAGAAATGGAGACGAAAAAAGGTAAAGTAAGGAGAATGGGAGAGCAGCTATTCAAAGATTTTTCAAGCATCCTACTAGTTCCAGACAGAATATGGGTTGATACTGCTCACATAATAGCCATGTGCTGCACAGAGCATGTTCTCTCAAATATATTCTATGCTGTCAAGCTTAAAAGTGGTGAAAATGTTGGTAATAGGTCAAAAGCTCTATGCTTATGGCTGAATACAACATGGGGGGTCCTCTCAATCCTAACAAACAGGTCGGAGACGAGAGGACGTTGGATAAGGCTTAAAATGACCCACTGGAAACTTCAGCCTGTGCTTGATGTTACAAAGCTGGAGGGGCATGTTATAGATAGACTTGCATCAGTTTTTGACAAATATGCTAATGCGGACATGTTTAGGCTAACTGAACAATTTAATCTAAATAAAATTGATCCTGTAAGATTTAATATGGACAAAGATTTTCTTGAAGCTTTAAGCATAAAATTTGATGAAGAAAAAATTAGAGAACTTTACAAAATAATATACGAAAATTTGATCGTATGGATTGGTGAATGAAGAAATCAGAGTGTATACTCTATTTAATTTTGAAGCCTGCTACTATGAATGTTATAGAACAACCTATCTATTATGGTTATTCGCTGCTGGTGGGAACAAGGAAAGATTAGCATATAAGAGAGGATCTACTTTTTATGTAATCTAATGTCTTATTTTTCTTTCAAGTTTTCTCTTTAACGATATGTAGAGGGAGCCGAGTATTGGAATTGAAATCAGTCTTTCTGTGAGAGTTAGCGGGTCACTGTTGTAGTAGAGTTGGAAGAAGGCTGCAGTACTAATTTTAAGGGAATCAAGGGAATCTATGGGGGCGTTCATGTATAGTCTAGCGAGTGCAAACAGTGAAATTGTTGCAAGTATCCAAATGATGGTTCTTGTGTAACTTTCTCCGTAGAGGCAAAGTAGCTCATAAGCTGACATAATAATCTTTTCTACAAAATTAGAAAACCTTTTCTTTAACCTCATTTCATTGACAAAGAATTTTCCAGACTCGTCATATCTCAAGTAATAGTCATAATTTTCTCTTAGAGCTCTATAAACAGCTAAAACATTATCCAAGGTTAAATCTTCATCTTTTTCTATAACATGCACAATATTTTCCTCTATTTCTTTATCACTCTTACCCATAGCTTCTTCTACTTCTCTTTTTATTTCATCTAGTATGTTTTTACGTTCTTTAAGTAATTCGCTAAGTCTGGCCTCTTCACGCTCACTCTTTTCTTTTTTGCTTTCTGATTGATTTATTAACCCATTTATTTCAATTATTTCTTTCAGCTCTGGAATTCTTAACTCTACTACTTTTATTATCTCTTTTTCTGTCTCATCAGCTTTTCGCTTTCCTTCTAGAACTTCTGAGATTTTTTCACTTGATACTTTTGATATTTTATCTAATATTTCATTAAGTTTTCTCTTTTCATCTTTTAAAAAGTTTCCTCTTTCTTCTTTTGACTCTTTAAGCAGGAAAAGTTTTTCATCATATATCTTAAAGTTCTTCCACTTTACATTTCTAAACTTGACCCTTTCAAGGTCCGTGCAAATGAAAGAAACTCTTTCCATGTTACAGCCATCGAACACCACCCTCTCCTGCCTCTCAAAATTAGCATGTTTAAATGAGATGCGATTATAAGGGTCTAAACTTTTTTCTAGCACGTCAGGCGAAAAATCAGAATGTACAAAAGAAACAGCACCTGAAAAAGTAGTGTAATCAAAAAGCACTTTCCCAAGAAACTTTACTCTATTAAATGCTACTGCACCAGAGAAAGTAGCACCAATAAAGTTTACTCCAGAGAACAAAGCACCAGAAAAGTTTGCTTCAGAGAACTTAGCCCTAAGAAAGTTTGCTCTTGATGAGAAAGTAGCCTCAATAAAGTTTGCTCCAGATGAGAACTTAGCCTCAATAAAGTTTGCTTCAGAGAACAAAGCACCAAAAAAATTTGCTTCTTCATGAAAAATTGACTTAGTAAAATAAACGGGGGCTTCAAACTTTTTCTTGTAAAGATTAATATTTGGCAGGTTATAGCCGATGCAAAATAAGGACTTTTTGTTGTTGATAGCGTCTTCAACTTTTTCCATAAACTTTTTTCTAACTTCATCTTTATGCTCTCTCCAATATTCTGGATGATGGAAGATACAAAAGCCATCTTTTACTGCATCTCCCTCACACACGTAAAGTTTAGTTTCACCAGAATCAAGATCCATGTATTCATGTTTATACTTACACTTTTCAGGCATTCTTTTTATTTTGTTTTGTTTAATTTTTAAGCTTTTTCTATAATGTGATGGTTAAGTCTAAGTGTGTTCTTTATTTGATTTTGAAGGTTGCTACTACTAGGGTTATGGAACGTTCTATTTACCACAATTATCCTCTGCTTGTGTTCTGGGAGCCTTCTTGCTTGAGAGAGCTTGAGACGATAATGAGGTTGGGTAGGGCTAAGGCTGAAGTGATTTTGAAGAGAAAGAGGGAGCCAATATATGATGTGCTAAAGTTCTTTATCCTCCGAGTGGGTAGAGGAAAAGGTGTAAGGAAAGCGGACTTCGTATTGCTTTATCCAGAAATAGGCGTGAATGCTAGAGGGGAAATAGACTACATGGTGGCACCTAACAAGAACGTTAATCCTTCAGCATACAATGTTTACCTAGAATATCAGCTTGGCAGGTTCATTAAAACGAGAGAAGAACGTTTCCTAATGAAAGCTATTGGAATGCCGTGCTACGATAAGCCTCCAGAGCCAATCATAAAACAGCAGTGGCCAAAATGGCATGGAAAAGACATAACGGACCTTGTAGCAGAAAATGTAAGTTGGCTCCTTGGGCCACCGAAGGAGGAGAATAGCCTTGGTTTTTAGCCTTCTTAGAACATGGTGTCCTATTGTCTTTTTAGCCTGCTCTTCCTGTTGTCAATAGTTTTAGCTGCTGGAGAACTCGCTCAGGAATTGGTTCGAGGCCTCTGAGATCTAGGAAAAAGTTCAGCTTCTCCAGGCTGGAAAAGGTGTGAATGAATGGTGCTCCAGCATGCTGTTCTGGAATAAAAATTTCGTAGCCGTCCTCTCTTGGTATCACGCCTGCCTCGAAAACGTGCGTGTCCCCCTCGATGTGACAGTTGTAGTGCAATCTTATCGGATGCTTTGAGGTTGGATGATTAGCCCATGTCATGCTCCAACACCACCTTCCTGATTTTCCTCCTCGAAGGATTTAACGTATTCCTCGTAAAGCTCTTGAATCCTTTTCTCCTCTTCAAGGTGTGCCCTGTATCGTTCCAGCATCTCCTTCTCCATTTGACTTTGAGATTTTGTCGGTGCTGTAACAAAATGTTTCTGAAGCTCCCTGTCCAGGTCCAGCCATCCATCTACTGCCTGAGCCATGTCAATGTGGTAGAAGCGATCGTCGAATACGTCTGCGTCACCGCCTTCCGCTACGAAAGCGTCTTTTCTCGACTCATAGTATTTCTGTAGGCTTCCGATGGGAAGCATCTTCCTGTTCCTCCAACGCTCTGACGCCTGCAACCACTCCTTGTACTTGGTTCTCACGACAGGATCTATTATGAGCCCACGAAACCTGGATGGCTTGGATGGCGTTGATGCTGTAGGCGGAGGCGGTCTAGACACGATTTTGGATTCAATCTCATGCCTTCGTTCCTCAAGCCTTTGCTCTGGAGGTGCTGTGATGGGCCTTATCCTCCTGCTTTCGTCGGTGTAGAATCCAATAACCTTAGCCCTAGGATGGTTGCTGTAGCGTGATAAAACCTTCACAAGATACTTTTGCGGAATGTGAACTTTCAAAGCATTTCAGCCTTTCCTTGGATCAATAGACTTCAATCCATTTCTTGCCCTCGCAAGGTTCACTTTCCTAAAGTATTCTTGCACAATGGGGTCTTCTATGCTCACAATCTTGAACACTTTCCTGGAAGAGGATGGAAGCCTTTTCAACGCATCCTCTGCAGCCTCCTTGCTCTCGAACCTGCTCACAACAATACCTGTACCCTTGTGAACTATGGCATGAGTGTACTCTACCAAATTTCTCCGCCAATAGATAGAATACTTCTATATCTCGATGGTGAAGATCAAAGGATTCTACACAGATGAACAGAAGAGGATAAGGCCCATCACAGAATATTTCAAAGAGTATGAAGAACGTGGGAAGATTGAAGAGCATAAGCAGGAGCTTGTGCAGAAGATCACAAGCCTTCCCCCAGTGGACCCTAGACCGAAAAGTGCACGCCAAGCTATGGAGCTGTTGAGTAGGGGCCAGCTTATGGCCGTGGAAGCACAAGGCCTCCAAATTGTCTTCGACAAAATCAACCAGGAGAAGTTTAAGGGGAAGGTTCCGAAGACTCAGATCCTTTTTGCAAGGTTGCCTAACGTCAAAAACTATGGATTCTGCACGATACTGAATGATGGACGAAGATGTATTGTCGTAAATGTTGCTAGGGCCAAAAACAGGGAGGAGCAGGAGAAGGTGCTAAAACACGAAATGATTCACGCTGGAGGCATATTGAGCCATGATTTCAGGTTCAAGATATGGTGCCAGGCCATAGAAGCCCCATTCGCTATAACAGAGGATGGCAGGTTTCTAAGCGTGGACGATTACGAGAAGGAGATGATGGAAAGGGAAGTGAAAAGGGAGAAAGAACGAGAGAGGAAAAGAGTAGAAGCTTACAGAAAATTCAGGGAGCAACATCCAGAATTATTTACAAAACCACATGCTAGAATATTAGGATGGGAGGAAAGAGATGGCCACTTTATTGTGCCACATGGAAGTGTGTATGCAGAAAATGTTCCAGTGAATGCGAAAAACATAATAATTGTATTGTTTGACGAAGACGGTAGACCAACCAGACATACAGAAGTTAAAACGAGAAAAGAGTTGCTGGAGAAATATTTTGTAATACCATAGTTATTCCATGTCCAGAATCTTTTTCCAGGATTCATCATATTCTTCTGGCGCATCCCTAAGCGTTTCCTGCTCCCGCTCTTCCTCCTCTTCTGGCTCTTCATCCTGCGCCTCTAGATCTTCTTCCATTTCTGCCACCGTGCCCTGAAGTGGTGTGCCCTTGCGTCTTCTGTCCATGAACTTTTTCTCGTACTCTTTTTCTGGAAGGAACGGTTCGTATACTGGCAGTGGGTTTTCTATGGTGCCAATGTCTTTGAAGAGTGTTGGAACATTATGCCATGATTCGTAGGTTAGGCCGTATTCGTGGAACTGGTCCCATGCGGTCATGTCAGCCATTTCGGCTCCAGTTGGAGGTAGGCAGGGTCTTATCACGTTCACCTTGCTGTCCAGCAAGTTTATCCAGAGGAACCAAAAGTATGGCGACGTCCTAATCTCGCTTCTCTTCAGAATTGTGTCCACTACGTTCACGTCTATGGCGTTTGGAGGCAGACGTTCCTCCACTGTTTCGACATCTCTTTTTTCTCCAAGGAAGCTTGAGAAGATGTGGCTTACCTGGCTTCTTGCGCCTGCTGCTACGAAGAACGGCCTCTGCGTTGAAACAAAGCATGCTATGCTCAAGCCTCTAGCTCCACGCATGAATATTTCCGTCTGCTCAGCACTCCTCATGTAAACTCTTGAGTACCTCATGCTGATCTTCGATGCTGCACCAAGGTATGCCTCATCGATTTGCACAAAAACTGGAACATCCTTCCTGCTCATCCTCCATTGGGTTAAACTTCTCATAAGCGTCATGAATGCTGCTGCCGTCTTCCTTTCACTGTGGAAGCGTAGTGTTATGAGCCTTCCAGGCTTGTAGATGTGGCCCCATGGAAGGTGGAATGCTAGAGGCTCTTTAACGTAGACGATGCGGTCTATTTTAGTTGGGAGTGTGGTAAGCTGGTCTAGGTCTCTCTCATCTTGCACTATCATTAGGCTTAGCACGTTAGGGTCCCTGCATGTCTTCTCAAGCTCATCCCTTGTTGTATTATCCTTTGGAACCGCAAGGCCTCTGGGCTCCATGCCTAAAAGCTGAAGCTCTTTCACGCCAGCATGGTTTCTGTTCAAGGGCAGTGCCATGAGCTGGCCCTGCATCCTATCGTCCACGTCCACTTCAAACCTCACTCCGAAGTTGTTCCTTTCAAGCATGTATAATGCTAGGCTATTCAAGAGGGTTGTCTTCCCTGATCCTGTCACCGCAAGTATTGTCGCAAGCAGGGGTCTGCTCGGCTCGCTTTTGCATGGAAAGTCTGGCATGTGAAGGTTCACTGTGCCATGTGATATTGGTATGCCTGTAGCCCATGCCCTCCTTTCCACGAGAAGGAATGGAGCTGGAAACTTTTTCGCTACAGCATGCAGCCACTGAGATGGAAGAGCATATTCTATGCGAATCTGTGTCTCAGCACTGTCTAGGGCTCTAAGGTGTGGTGTTAGAAACGCTCTATTTTTAGCCTGAAGCCTAGAGTACAGCAGGCTGTATTTCATGAACATCGCTACGTACGTGCTTCTCTTGAGCTTTGGCCCATGTTTTGCGAGATAGAGGTAGCATTCGTGCAAGAGCGAAAGCTTCAGCAGTTTTATTGCTGGCCTAGGGTTTAAGCCTAAAAGGATGTGGATGGTGCATGTTATGATCGCATTTTGGAAGCTTGGTTGCTCGCTCCCCTGGGCTAGAACCGTTCCAGTGCTGCGGTAGAAAAGTTGGTCTGTGAACGTTTGGTTAACCAGGCTGTGCAATGGCATTCCGAAGGCATCCTCCATAACCTTCCTAGCTCTATGCAAGAATGTGAAGATGTCTCTTAGAGCCTGGTACTTTAGCTTGAAGAACAGTTTTGCTCCGTCCTCGTATCCTATTGTAGGCTTGAGGCCTAGGCTCCTCATCGCTTCTGCTTTGACAAGATATGGTGTGGTCATGAGGTTTTTTGCTACATCGAACGCCTGGTATGCGGACAGTGGATCCTCTATGCCAAGCTCCATGCTCAGCATAGATGCAGCCTTGAAGGCGTCATCTAGGTCGTTGTTCAAGAGCTTGCTCACAATATTCTCGAACCCGAAGACTGTCTCGATGCGTAGTTCCAACTCGCTCAAAGGCCATCACCTGCTTGGAATAGGCTGTTGCGACTCCGCAACCGTCAAGGCTTTAACCATGTTCTCGTAGCGTGCCTCAATCTCCTGGATGCGCATCTGGTATGCTGCATCTATGAAGGTGATGATGTCAGCGCAGACGTTGCTCACGTATGATATGAACTCCAAGTTAGAATACTGTTCTCTCCCCCTCTCCTCTTCAGTGTCCTGAAACATTATCAGATAATATCTTGCCCTGTACTCGTCCCATACTGTGTCCAAGCGTTTCACGATGTTTTTGCCGTATTCGATTAGCTGTTCCCGCTTTTCTTGAGGTTTTAGCGTTTGAGGTTTCCGTCTTCCCACTTTTATTATGGATGTGATCTTCGCCTTCAAACCCTCCTTCTTCTGCTGTTCTTCTTGAGGCTTCTCCTCCTGTTGCTGTTCTACCGTCGTCTGCGCTTCGATCCTTCTTATCGCCATTTCGAACGATAGGAGCCTCTGGATGAGTGGTGTGACAGTGTTCTGCACGTTGTAGAGTAGGCGGTAGAAGGTGCCGTAGTCTTTGAAAAGCTTGTTCGAGGGTAGGAAGCTGAGTAGCTCCTTAACAGACCCATTCGCTTCATCCATTTCAGACTGTATTTTCTCCTTTTCCTTCTGCAGTGAGGCGAAGAAGTCTTCTATGCTACTCATGGGTAGCTTACGCCCTCTCAACCAGGATGAAGAAGAACATCGCCCCCAGGATCGATCCTATCACTCCTGCCGTGAAGGCGTCTAAGCCTGTTAGAACACTCGGCAATAGCGCAGAGCATAGTATTTGGCCGCCTACTGCTGCGAAAAGTAGCTCGTAGTATCTTGCCTGCACTGGAGTCTTTTTCGCCAGCTTAACTTCTGCCTCACTTGGCTCCTCTAAGATATGGCTTTTTGCAGCTCTTCTAGCTATGTCGGTCTCCTTGCTCATCTGTGCAAGTTGCCTTTCCGTCTCCTTCATCCTCTTTCGCATTGCGTGAATCTCCTTTTTCAGCATACGGTTTTCTGTCCCTAGGAGCAGTGCAGAACGTATTCCCGCACCGATCTCTGTCAGGGCCTCCTTCAGCTCCTGGGGTATCGATGCGGCATTTGTTTCATCCACCTTTTCTGGGTCCAGCAGTGGCATGAACAGGTGAGTCTTCACTCTGCCGAATGGTGGGATCTTCATGCTACCTCCCATGTCACATCTTATCCCGAAAACGGCCTGTCTTCTAATGTAGCCAAAGGGTATTGTGAAGCTGGTGTAGGGGCTTGAGAACATGTGACCTTCCAGGTCCTTTTCGGATAGGAAAACGAACGCATGTTTAACAAAGTCTCTTCTGCAACCGTAAACGTGAACGAGTCTTCTTAGGTCTTTGGCCGCTATGTTCTGAAGCTTCTCTTTAAGCTTGCTTATCTGCTCCTTTCTTGTTGCATCTGTCTCCTTCTTCTCCCTCTCGTCCAGGTCGCCTAGAACCATGTCCTTTACCTGCACAAGCGCCTCCTCTGAGAGGACATCCGATATGTCCACCGTTAGGGCCTCGAACCTTCTGAAAAGTTTCCCTGTTATGCCGTAGAAGATTGTTATGCCGAGAAGCTTTCCTGGAAACGCTGGTCTAGTGTTGCTCAGGAGCCATGCGATAAAGAGGACAAGGAATGAGAGGACGATGAGCGATGGTATGGTGTAGGTTTCATAGAACATTCCCCATGCCCCAGAAAGCATCAGCAGTACAAGAGCAAATACTGAGGCATACAATGTTATAGGAAGGGTTCTAGAGTCCTTCAAGGCTTCTCCTCGCCTCTTTGGCTTTTAACGTATAATGCGATCACTAGGATCAGAACTATTGAGCCGAAGACTACGATGCTTGTCCAAGCGTTGGCCTGGAAGCTGTTTAACGTGTTTTTCGTGAAGCTTGTCATATCTTTCGACAGGGCGTTCAATATGTCAATGTTCTTGGCAAGGGTCCCAGTCTCATTCTTCAGGCTACTTACATCGCTTCGCACAGGCTGTAATTCGCCTCTCAACGCTTCCACAACAGATTTTATGATGTCGTTTTTCATGTTCTGCCACTGTTTCATCGTCGATGCTGTGACCTCGTCTGGTGTAGGATAATGTGGTGCTGGAACGCTGTCCACTATCGCTTGAACCTCAACTTCTGGAGAATACACTAGCATGCTCTGCGAGCTACGTTGCGGTGTGGTGTCGGAGAAGGTGCTTACCGTGATAGAGCGCCATGAGACATCCTTGTAGCGCACATCTATGGTTATGAAGTAGGTGTCTGTCTCGTTGCTTCTGAAGGTTACCGTGTTACCCTGTATGATGAGACTATATTTTGTGCCCTGGAGCGCTTGAACGGTAGCGTTCACTTTATCCGC
>Ga0272448_1005417_pt1 | contig 14127 bp, 11 predicted proteins | sample YNPCB0191_FD_202220 | JGI IMG/M metagenome (GOLD analysis project Ga0272448, IMG submission 202220) | Hot spring sediment microbial communities from Yellowstone National Park, WY, United States - YNP-CB-019-1 | ecosystem: Environmental > Aquatic > Thermal springs > Hot (42-90C) > Sediment...
CCGTCATTTTGTCGCCTGCCACCGGGCCGACGAATTGCGGTTGGCCGGCGTGGACCTGGTGAGGCAGTGATAGCCTGGGATACCGACAAGGAGACGCAGTGAATAACGCTATCCGCGGCAACCGGTTGCTCCGACATGAACCAGAGAAACGGGCCACATGGGGCGACCAGGGCGACAGGACATTCCGAAACCCGATCATCTGGGCTGACTACAACAATCCGTTCCTGCTGCAACACGGTGATGATTTCTACATGGTTGCTGCCTCCCATCATTTCATGGGCATACCTGTCTTGCATTCCAAGGACTTGGTGAATTGGCAGCTTCTCACCCGTATCTATTCGCGACTCGATTGGGACGACAAATACAACCATCCTGGCCAAGCCTATCAACAGGGAAGTTGGGCGCCGGTGCTGGTCTATCATGATGGCCGGTTCTTCATGTACTGCATCAATTCAACGGACGGTGTCTTTATGACCTCGGCGGCCAGCCCGGTCGGCCCCTGGGAGCCAGTGACACTGATTCAGCGGGTCTTCCATTGGGAAGATCCCTATCCCTTTTGGGACGATGACGGCAAGGCCTATTTCTTCCACAGTGGCTTCGCCAAGTCACCGATTGTCCTCCATCGCATGAGCCTCGATGGCAAGCGGCTACTCGATGAAGGGACTGTGTTGCAGGAGACGCTGCCCAATGCCCATAATCCCTTCGTCATCAAGCGCAACGGTTACTACTATCTCTTTGCCACAGGCAGCCGTCGCTCAATGAGCGGCGTTGGCGGCGTCGAAGATGTCTATCGTTCAACGACTATCTACGGTCCCTATGAGCATCGCGTCATCCTTGACGCGGGCGGCGTTGGCCCGTCACCAGGCGGGGGCGGCTTCGTCGAGCTGCCGTCGGGCGAGTGGTGGTTTCTCCATCATGTGGGTATTGCCAGGCATGGACGGCTACCCTTTCTGGAGCCGGCCGGATGGGAAGAAGATTGGCCGCGTATCGGTATCGGCAGCATTGAGGGCGGCCCCGGCTGGCTTGTCTGGGCCCATGCCAAGCCCAATACGGGCCAGCGACAGCCTATCACCATACCCGCCAGTTCCGATGAGTTTTCATCGCCGGAGCTCGGCCCCCAGTGGCGTTGGAATCACAATCCCGACCCAACCTGTTGGTCGCTCACAGAACGACCCGGCTACTTGCGCCTGCGCGCATCACTGCCGGAAACGGCGGGGGGCAGCGACGGGGAACATCACCCGGTACCCTTTGCTGCCGATTCGATCATCTTTGCCAGGAATACGCTGGTTCAGCTCATGATGGGCAAACACTGTATCGGCAGTACTGTCATGGATGTGAGCAACATGGCCAACGGCCAGCGGGCCGGTCTCTGCCTGTTCAACAAAGACTACGCCTGGATCGGTGTCGTTCAGGAAAACGGCCGGCGTGCAGTCAAAGCCTATCGGAACAATGCCGTCGTTGAAGGGCCGCAGCTCACGCAGGATACGATCTGGCTGCAGGCCATCTGCGATGATGGCAGCGGTTCGCTGGCCTATAGCCTGGACGGCCAGACCTTCGTGCCGCTTGGCCAGCCATTGGACTTCCAGATTCAATGGTTCGAGGCGCAGAAGTTTGCTCTTTTCACCTATAACATAGACGACAAGCGCGGTACTGTTGACTTTGATTGGTTTCACCTGGAGCATGATTGAGGGTTAGGCCGGGAAATATCCACGGCGTGCATAGCGCGGCTTTGCCGGCCATGCGGCGGGAAGCGCACCGCCCTGGGAATTGTTAGGAGGATTAGTGTGGCAATAGCAGTGCAGAAGTCGGCCAGGATTACGGTTGATGCTGCAAGATGGCTGGGGGAATTGCCCCATAACTGGAACTACATCGGCTACGATGAGATCAACTACACCTACACACCCGAAGGGCAAGAGCTGCTGACCAAGTTTGCTCAGATGCAGGAGAAGCCGTACTATGTGCGTGCTCACCATCTGCTCTGTACGGGCAATTGCCATGGCTTCTACAAGTGGGGCTCAACCAATTGCTACCTGGAAGACGACGACGGCAAGCCCGTTTACAATTGGACGTTTGTTGACCTCATCTTCGACACCATCCTGAAGCATCATTGCAAGCCGTTTGTCGAGCTTGGCTTCATGCCGCAAGACCTGGTTGATCCAAAGTACTACGATGCGAGCACGGACCTGCGCCGGATGCAGAACTACCAGACCTATGGCTGGGCCTGCCCACCCAAGGACTACCAGAAGTGGTATGACTTGATCTATAACCTGGTGCAGCACTGCATCGGCCGCTACGGCGTGGACGAGATCAAGAGCTGGTACTGGGAACTGTGGAACGAGCCGGATGGCGCATACTACTGGAAAGGGACGATCGAGGAATTCAACAAGCTGTATGACTACACGGCTGCGGCGGTGAAAGCAGCCTGCCCCGACGCCCGCGTTGGCGGCCCGGCAGTTACGCGGCCAGAGGTGGAGCCAGGCCGCCGGTCTATCGAGTATCTCGATAGATTCCTCGCCCATTGTGCTTATGAGACAAACCATGTCACCGGCGAGAAAGGCGCACCGCTCGATTTCATCTCCTTTCACTGCAAAGGCGGCGGCTATCGGGCCGATCCCAAGGCCGGTAAGCAGTCGCCCCCGTCGGTCAAGAAGATCCTCGGGCAACTGCAGAACGGCTATGAAATCATCAGCAAGTACCCCGGCTACAACACGCTGGAGTGCGTTCTCTCCGAGATTGATCCCGATGGTTGGGCGGCCGGCGGCGCCTGGGACAACCCCAACCTGAACTTTCGCAACACCGAGTACTATGCCAGCTATGTCGCCGCCGTCTTCGACAAGGTGAGCAAATTCGCCAGAGAGAAGCATTGGGACGTTCGCCTGTTGACATGGGCTTTCATGTTCGTGGGTGAACGCTGCTTCGAGGGAACACGCACATTCTCGACGCAGGGTATTGACAAGGCAATCCTGAATCTATTCCGCATGTATGCCAAGATGGGAACGCAGGAGGTCGCCTTCCATAGCAGCGCTGCCAAGGACCCCATGGCCTACGCCGACCTGTGGGGCAGCAGCGAGGAACCCGACATCTCCGGCTTCGCCACTCTCACCGGTATCAAGAGCCTGGACGTTCTGATCTACAACCACCATGACGACTGGGATCGTGCCGGCGAGTATCGGGTGGATGTCGAAATCCGCAATCTGCCCTTCGCCGCAGACTGTGTTCGGCTGAAGCACTATCGCGTCGATGGAACCCACAGCAATGCTTATACGGAGTGGCTGCGCCAGGGTAAACCCATGTACCCGGCAGCCGGCCAGCACGCTGCCATCAAGGCGCGCGATGGTCTTGAGCTTCTGGAACCAGAGCAATGCCTGCAGCTCTATGACGGGGCAGTGAAGGTAAGCTTTACACTACCGGTTCATGGCATCTCATTGTTAATTCTGACCCCCTGACCAACCTCTCCTGGAGGTAGTTCGCAATCTCCAGGAGGATTATAAGTGGAGGAACATATTATGTCTACAGGACCTGAGAAGACCATCCAGGTGAAAGTTGACGCTGCACGACAGGTGGGGATGCTGCCCCACAACTGGACATACATCGGCTACGATGAGATCAACTACACCTACACACCCGAAGGCCAGGAGCTTCTCGCCAAGTTTGGCGCGCTGAAGGATCGCCCATACTACGTGCGTGCTCACCATCTGCTCTGCACCGGCAACTGCCATGGCTTCTACAAGTGGGGCTCGACCAACTGCTACCTGGAAGACGACAACGGCAACCCCATCTACAATTGGACGTTCGTAGACCTGATCATTGACACCATCCTCAAGCATCATTGCAAGCCGTTTGTCGAGCTTGGCTTCATGCCCCAAGATCTGGTTGATCCCAGGTTCTACGACATCACCAAGGACAATTGGCAATTCCAGACCTATCGCTCCGTCGGCTGGGCCTGCCCGCCCAAGGATTACGGCAAGTGGCATGACCTGATCTACAACCTTGTGCGCCATCTGGTCGAGCGTTACGGCGTAGACGAGATCAAAAGCTGGTATTTCGAGCTGTGGAACGAACCCGACATCTTCTATTGGCAGGGCACAAGCGAAGAATTCAACAAGCTGTATGATTACACCGTGGCCGCAGTCAAGTCGGCCTGCCCGGAGGCGCGCGTGGGCGGCCCCGCCACGACCAACCCAAGCTATGGCCGCAACTCCGCCGACTTCCTGGACAAGTTTTTGGATCATTGCGCCCACGGCAGCAACGCCGTGACCGGCACAAAGGGAACGGCCCTCGACTTCATCACCTTCCACGTCAAGGGCGGCGGCTATCGGGCCGATCCCAAAAATCATAAGGTTGACCCACCATCCATTAAGCGCATCCTGGCCGATGTCAAGACCGGCTATGAGATTATCTGCAAGTATCCCGGCTACAAGGACTTGGAATGTGTGCTCTCGGAGATTGATCCCGATGGCTGGGCGGCCGGCGGCGCCTGGGACAACGCTGCTCTGAACTTCCGCAACACCGAGTACTATGCCAGCTACGTCGCCGCCGCCTTCGACAAGGTGAGCCGGTTCGCCAGGAAAAACAACTGGGATCTGCGCCTGCTGAGCTGGGCGTTCATGTTCGTCGGTGAGCGCTGCTTTGAGGGCACGCGTGCTTTCTCCACCCAGGGTATTGATAAGGCCATTCTCAATCTATTCCGCATGTATGCGCAGATGGGCAGCCAGGCCATTGCCTTCGAGAGCACCGGCACCAAAGACCCGCTTGCCTATGCCGACCTGATCGGGCGCGGCGTCGCCTCGGACGTCTCAGGCTTTGCCACTATGACCGCTAACGAAAGCGTCGAGGTTCTTGTCTACAATCACCATGACGACTGGGACATGACCGGCGAGTCGGATGTGGACGTGGAGATTGCCAACCTGCCGTTCGCAGCGAAAAACATCACCGTGACGCACTATCGTGTAGACCAGACGCACAGCAACGCCTATACGGAGTGGCTGCGCCAGGGCAAACCCATGTATCCGGCAGCCGGCCAGTATGCCGCCATCAAGGCGCGCGATGGATTGGAAATGTGTGAGGCACCGCAGACACTTGCTTTGCATGACGGCAAGGTCAGGCTGAGCTTCAAGCTACCGGTGCACGGCATCTCGCTGCTCATCGTCACGCCTGCTGCGTCATCATAATCATTGAGGGAGGAGAATACTATTATGTCAAAGCCATTGAGTGAACGAACCCTGGGCATTATCCATGCCTCATCGCTGACCATTCGCGCCATCCAACCGTATGTTGATAAGTACATTCCTGACGTAAGCGTGATGCACCTCGCCGATGACACGATCCAGCGCGACAACATGCGCTCGCCGGTGGGCGTAATCCCAAAGGTCAACTACTACAAGTTTGCCCAATACGCCCACAACCTGGAGGAGGCGAAGGTTGACATGATTCTGCTGGCCTGCTCCACCTTCAACTACGCGGCCGAACTGGCACGCCCGATGATCAACATCCCAATCCAGCAAATAGACCGCCCGATGATGGAGCTGGCCGTGAGCCAGTTTACGCACATCGGCCTGCTGGCCACCCTCAAGATGACCGTTCCATCGTCGGAACGATTACTCAGGATCGTGGCCAACGAGAAAGGGAAGCAGATAGACATCAAAACGGTCTTGTGTGAGCAAGCCTTCGCTGCCATCGAGAAAGGCGATGTCAAAACGCACAACGCTATTCTCATCAAGGAAGTGCACAAGCTGGCCGAGTCGGTCGAGTGCATTGTCATGGCTCAGCTCTCCATGTCGGCCCTCGCCCCTGAGCTGACAACGGTGAAAGTGCCCGTTTACAACAGCGGCGACACCGGCCTGGCGCGTGTGCGTGATATGCTGCTGGCAATGGATTGACAGCAACCAACATCTGCCTACTCCCACCAGGGCTTCGCGAAAGGACATCTCTGTTATGCGTATGCATGAAATTGCCATACCCTATGGGCACGAAGAACTCATTGCCCACGTTCCAGACGACCGTCTGGCCTGGGTTGTTTCGCCGGCAGACGTGCCCGGCGTGCCCGACGTCGCCGCAGCCGTTCATGCTGCCGTCCGCAACCCCATCGGCTCGCCGCCGCTGCCCGAACTCGTCCGCCGGCACGGACGGCGCGTCGTTTTGATCGTTGACGACAATACGCGGCCAACACCGCAGCATCTGCTCCTTCCCCCTCTTCTCGACGAACTCAATGCTGCCGGCGTCCCCGATGAGGACGTGACGGTTCTCATCGCCTTGGGGACACATCGCCAGATGACACCCGACGAATGTCGCCAGCACTATGGCGAGGCAGTTGTCAACCGCGTACGCGTTGAGAATCTGGACAATGCCAATCCGGCGGCGTTTGTAGATGTAGGGTACACCAGCTCGGGCATTCCTGTTCAGGTGGCGCGTCGCTACCTGGACGCAGACGTCAAGATCGCCGTTGGCAACATCATTCCCCATATGTACGCCGGCTGGTCAGGCGGTGCCAAGGCGGTGCAGCCAGGCGTGTGCAGCCACCTCACCACCTGCCGCACCCACGTCATGGCCGGGCCAAAGGTCTATGAGATTCTGGGAGACCTCGACAATCCGGTTCGCCAGGAGATAGACGAGATCGGAATGAAGACCGGCCTGACATTCATCGTCAACACCATCATCAACCGCAATCACGAGGTGGTGCGCGTGGTCGCCGGGCAGCCGATTGCTGCTCATCGAGAGGGTGTCAAGACGTCGCGCCAGGTCTACGGCGTGCAGATTCCCGGCCGGGTTGACATTGTCATTGCCGGGGCCAAGCCTGCCGAGCGCGACTTGTGGCAGGGTTTCAAGCCGCTTAACGCCGCCGGCATGACTGTGTGCGACGGCGGCGAGGTCATTCTGGCCATTCCTGCTCCCGAAGGGCTATCACCCGATCACCCGGCGATTATGGACTTTGGGCAGATGCCCAATGAAGAGGTGCTGGCTCAAGTTGCCGGTGGCCACGTGAAAGATGAAGTGGCCGCAGCCACATACATGGCCATGAACGTCACTCGCTCACGGGCGCGCATCACGCTGGTATCCGGCGGCATTGATCCTGAACATGCCCGGCGGCTAAACCTGGGATTGGAACGTGACCTGGACAGAGCCGTTGCCGCAGCGATGGAGCGCGCCCGGCCAGGGGCGCGCATCGGTGTGATCACCCATGCCGCCGACATTTGGCCGATCATCACGTAGAGGAGGTAAAGAGGTTGGGCTATCATCCAGAATCGCTCATCCAAGAGCTCAATGAGGTCGCCCGCCGGCTCCGGCTGGACGTGATTGACATGATCTTCCGTGCCCAGTCCGGGCACCCCGGCGGTTCGCTCTCCGCGGCCGACATTGTGGCCGCTTTGTTCTTCCACCACATGCGACTCGATCCGCACCAGCCCGATTGGCCGGAGCGCGATCGCTTCATCCTGTCTAAGGGCCATGCTGCCCCACTCCTCTACGCGGCATTGGCCGAGCGCGGCTACTTCCCCACAGAAGAGCTAAAGACATTACGTCAACTTGATAGTCGGCTGCAGGGGCATCCCGACCGGCTGAAGACCCCCGGCGTCGAGATGACGTCGGGTGCACTGGGACACGGCATTTCCATCGGTTGCGGCCTGGCGCTGGCAGCCCGGCTCGATGGCTCCGACTCGCGCACCTTCGTTCTCGTCGGTGACGGCGAGATCCAGGCCGGCGTCGCCTGGGAAGGCGTGATGCTGGCCGCCAAGTACCGACTCGCCAACCTCACCGTCATCCTGGACTATAACGACGTGCAGCTCGATGGCTTCGTGCATGACATCATGCCCCTCGAACCAATGCTGGACAAGTGGCGCGCCTTTGGCTGGCATACATTGGAGATTGACGGACATCACATGCGCCAGATCGTGGAAGCCCTGGACACGGTATCGAATATCCACCATGCGCCAACGGTGCTGATTGCCCATACAACAAAGGGTAAGGGCGTATCGTATATGGAGAATCGCTCAACATGGCATGGCCGAGCCCCAACGAAAGAGCAATATGAGCAGGCTTTGGCCGAATTGGGAGGGATGTAGAATGGCCGACAAAGTCTCCATGCGTATCGCCTATGGGCAGGCATTAGCCGCTTACGGTGCCGAGAACAAGAATGTGGTCGTCCTCGATGCCGATGTGTCGGCGTCGAGCCAAACACATTACTTCGCCAAAGCCTGCCCGGAGCGCTTCTTCAACGTGGGCATCGCCGAAGCCGGCATGGTTGATGTCGCCGTCGGTTTTGCCCTGCGCGGCAAGATACCGTTCGTCAATACATTTGCCTTCCTGCTGACGCTACGCGCCGCCGAACAGATTCGCACCGCCGTCGCCTACGCCAACACCAACGTCAAGCTCATCGGCTCCTACGGTGGCCTGTCCGATTCCTTCGACGGACCAACCCATCAGTCCGTCTGCGACGTGGCGGTTATGCGCGCTATGCCTAACATCACCGTCATCGTCGCCGCCGATGCCGTTGAAATCGGCAAGCTGGTGCCGGCCATCGCCGAATGGAATGGCCCGGTCTACCTGCGCGTCAGCCGCGCCGAGGTGCCAGTGCTCTTCGGCCCGGATCACACTGTTCAGATCGGCAAGGGTAATGTGCTGCGAGACGGTTACGATGTCACTCTGATTGCCACCGGCGTGATGGTCGGCCGCACACTGCAGGCAGCCGATGAGCTGGCACGGCAAGGGGTGAGTGCCCGCGTCCTGGAGATGCACACGATCAAGCCGCTGGACGCCGATCTGGTGTTGAAGGCAGCCGGCGAGACGAGAGCCCTGGTCACGGTGGAGGAGCACTCGATCATCGGCGGATTAGGAGGCGCTGTGGCCGAGACGGTGAGTGACGGGCGCCCCGTGCCCGTGGTGCGCGTGGGCATTCATGATCGCTTCTGCGAGACCGGCCCTTACGAGGCATTGCTTGACCGCTATGGTATGGCTGTCGGGGACATTGTCGCCGCTGCCAGGCGAGCAATCAGCATGAGCTGAGTGCTGAGTTAAGAAAACCTCCCGCAGGTTTGGCAAACCTGCGGGAGGTTTTTTGTTCTGCTAGAGTTCGCCCACAATGATGGGCAGAGCGATGATGAACGTGCGTCGCGTGGGTGTTGCCGTCGCCGTCGGCGTGGCCGTTTCGGTGGCGGTCACGGTTGGCGTGCTGGTTGATGTCGTTGTCGCCGTTGGCGTGTTGGTAGACGTTGTTGTCGCCGTTGGCGTGTTGGTAGACGTCGCTGTAGGCGTATTGGTGTGCGTCGGCGTGATCGTTGGTGTATTCGTTGCCGTCGCCGTCGGCGTGGCCGTGGGCACGGGAACATAATAGGTGACGTGGATGTAGGCCGGCCGATCAATTGGGTTCTCCATGCTGGCAATACCGAGAGAATTGGTGTCGTTGTGATCGGTGACCATGACGCCATAGTTCGGTTGAGCGTCGCTGATCCATTCCTGGAACAGACTTGTGATGTTCCAGGAGCGATAGCCGGGAACGTCTATGGGCACCCACTGTCCGCCCACGGCTGTCGGGTCGTAGTCGGGCTGATTGTTCCATGTGATAGTGTTGTCGGCCCAGTCGGTGAGCGGCCGAAACACATCGAGATAAACATCCCCCGCGCCACCGTCTGTGTACCAGAGAAACATATCGGCTCTGGTGATGATGGCTCCCGCGGGAATACCGGCACCCGCCACATCGAATTTGAACCAGGATCGCAATTGGCGCCCACTACCGGCCAGCAGTTCCGTAGCCGTTCGATAATTGGCATAGGGAGCACCCTGACTGGTGAACGTATCCTGGATCACGACCACATCGCGCGTGTACATGCCGCTCGGTACCGTGGGCGTAGGCGTAGGGGTGATAGTTGCCGTTGGCGTGGGGATCTCGCTCGACACCTGCCTGATTGCGATGGCGCTGATGAAGGGCGCATCCTTATCGGTGTGACGCACGAATTCAAGATTGAGCTGTCCGTCGGCGACATTGACGGTGAGCGTGCGGTCGTAGGCCTTGTAGTACGCCCCGGCCGCCTGGAGCACATCGAGATTACCGATGACCGTCTGTCCCTCTGCCTTCACATCAAAGACGCGTCCGCCAATGGCCGTGCGCTGATAGATCTCGGCAAAGCGCAGCTCGACCTCGTAGACCCCAACCGGCACCCAGAAGTTGTAACTCCCACCCGACGGAAAGTAGCGTTGGCTCTGATACAGGACATCATCGTCGGTATTGGCAATCGGTTGTGGATTGCTATAGACCTCCCCGCCGACGGCGCCCCAGTACGGCGGCGCACAGGGCTCGAACTGGTGATCGGCAGACCACACCTGCCCTGTGCTATCGGCGTAGACAGATCCTCCCGCGTTCACACGTACAAAGTATGGAGATGGCAGCGAGACACACGACAGGTTTGACGTTGACGTAGAGGAGAGGGCGGCGGATGAATCGGCGACAACGGACGTGGAGGGCGAGGCAAGTAGAACGGCAGCGAGCAACAGCGCGGCACAGACCAGAATGGCAAGGGGCAAGCGATCAGGTTGGGACAAAGACGGCCAGGTACGCATGGTATCCCTCCAACAGTGATGATGTATGGTGTAGAGCCTCACCGACCGGGATGAAGCGACCAACACACGGGAGCACAGCAGAGGTGAACAAGCCCGCTTTGTGGTCTGCTCTTGTCGGTCGTTGTGGCATGGTGCCAATGACACAAGCTAGAGGTAACATGGCAGGCGTCACTCTGTCTACCGTATTTATTATAACATAGAGATCACTGCCGTCAAGTGTGTAACGGCCGGTAACTGTTCACGGTTAGGGTAACAGGACTTTTACTGGAATGCCCTCACCCCCTGCCACTTGACCCTCCCGCAGGTTACCCAAACCTGCGGGAGGCCAGGTCTTGATGCCAAGCCGCCGCAGGACGGCTTCGCGTCGTCGCAGAGGCGGTTTCCCTGTGCCTGTCCTGTGCCGGACAGGCACAGGACAGGCAACCGCGCCACTGTCCACCGCGCCTACCATCCGCCCCCGCACGCGGGGAAAGGGAGGAGCGACGCGGACGCCCACGCCCCCATCGCATGATGAACGGTCATGACTACCTGACCCGGCAGATTGCCTGCAGATTGGCCACAGACGTCTGCAGAGGCACGGCGCATTCCGGCCCGACAATGCGCACGCCGGCTGCCACAGCATAACGCGCCTGCGCCTCGACCTGCTCCGGCGTGCCGCCGTAGAGCACCTCTGGGTTGTTGACGTTGCCGATCAGTGAGAGACGCTGACCAACGGCGCGTACGGCGTCCTGCGCGTCAACCTTAGAGTCGAAGTGAAAGGCATCGAAGCCGGCGTCGGCGATGTAGCCCAGGCGGTCGAGGGTGTTGCCGCAGATGTGCAGAATCAGCGGGCAGCCAAGCTCCTGAACCAGCTCGCGGTGAACCGGTTGCAGGAAATCGCGGTACATTGTGCCCCGCACCAGGTCGCCTGTGGCGTGGTCGGCCAGGCAGAGAATATCGGCGCCGGCCGCAATCTGCGCTTTGCCGAAGATGATCGGCACCGGCTTGAGTCGGTCGAGAAAGCGGCGAACTTTGTCCGGCTCGGTCAGCGTCTCCAACAAGAATTCATTGATGCCGTGCAGGTGGTAGGAGAGTGTCCACGGGCCCATCACCTTGCCGATGATCGCCACCTTGCTGCCATACTCACGGCGCAGCATGCGAATGGCGTCGAGCACCGTCGTGAGCGCCGGATGTTCAAGAAAGTCGTTGGGGATGGTGATCTGCTCGGGCTCGGCGAATGGATGATCGGTGGCCACGGGCATCATATCCGGCGCACCCCAGTTGATGGTGCAGCCCAGGGCTGCCGCTTCCTGGACAACACTGAAGACAGGCATGATGGTATCATAGCCGAGAATCTCGTAGGCGCCGGCCGCCAAACGCGCCATCTTCGCCGCGTCCAGATGAACGTCGGGGAAAAAGGCACCGGTCTGCTCCATCTGTTCGACGGTCGCGACAGAGGTGGGGCTACCCACGGGTATGCGGTCGACGCGTCCACCCAGTACGCCGGCCAGAAAGCGGCGTTTGGGCGTCATCGGCTGAATCGTCATCCTCTTACGCTCCCTTCACAAACCACGCGCGTCGTCATGCCCCGGCATTCAACCACGTCAGCAAGTCGTTGTGATCCTTGATGTCAACCCACATTTGCAGCACGTGCAGGCCGGGCAGACGGGCCAGAATCTCTTCGGTGTGCAGTGTTCGATCATCTATGAAGACCACCTGATCGGGCGACAGGGCGATGCCGTCGGCGGCGAACTCGTCCAGCATGCGGGCGATCATGTCTCCCTTATGCGGATGATACTCGACCTTGGGGTGCCGGAAGTAGTGTCTGAGGCCGAACAGGTCAAGCATCTCGAACACCGGCTGCGGATAATTCCAGCTACAGACCGAGAGCAGGTAGCCGCGGCGCTCGAGCTCGGCCAACACGTCGCGCACCTGGGGAAAGAGTGAGACCAGCGTTCCCGCCTGGTCGCGCACGGTATTCTCATCAACCAGAACGAACGGGCGCTTCAATTCTGACGCATCTTCATGATTCCAGAGCGTCAGGTCACAGTCGAAGATAACAAGGCGAACAGGCAAGGGCACGACCACATCCTCCCTCTCATAGACAATAGTACCGCGCCATCGGGCATCCGGCCCGGTGCACGGCCGGCCTATGCCGATCGTTCCTGGGCGGCCAGATGCACGGCGCCCATGGCCGGCTCCTGCTCCAGGCGGGCGATCTGCGCATGGGGAGCAACGGCGCGCAACGACCGGATCAGCGGCTCGATAATCAGCTCACCAGCCTGAAACACACCCCCCGACAGCGCCACAGGCACGGCTTCTGCCTGCATGCCAAGACCGACAATGACGGTTTTGGCGGCCAGAGCCAGCTCGTCCGCCGCTTGAGCGTACAGGCGACGGGCAACAGCATCCCCCTGACGCGCTGCCCGCTCAACGACAGGCGCCAGGGCGGCAATTTGCAGACGCGGATAGCTGCCGCCGTAGACCACCGAGCGCAGATCCTCCGGCTGGGACAATGCCCAATGGGCGACAAGCAGGTCGGTCAGCGCCGTCGGCTGGCCGCGGCCATCGTGGGCGCGCACGGCGGCGCGCAGCGCCGATAGCCCGATGTCAAAGGCGCTGCCCTCATCCCCCAGGATATATCCCCAGCCGCCGGCGCGCCGTGTGTCACCCTGCCTGTTGCGGCCCCAGGCGATTGAGCCGGTGCCGGCGATGATCACCACGCCGATCACCTCGCGGCTGGCTGCGGCCAGGGCGATGAGGGCATCGGGTACGACCCACAGACGGGCGGCAATGCCCAGGGGAGCGAGCGCCGCCTCTAGCGCCTCTTTCTCCTGAGGGCGATCGCCCCCTGCCACACCCAGGCAGGCCAGGGTGGCCGGGCGGGCGGTGAGCCCGGCCGCCTGCCAGGCCGCCGCCACCGCCTGGCCGATGGCGGCCACGGCCGCAGACAAGCCAACGGCCGACACGTTGGCCGCGCCGGCCTCGCCGCGGCCGAGGATACGCTCCTCCTGGTCGGCCAGCAGGCAGATCGTATGGGTTCCCCCGGCATCAATGCCGAGAAGGTAGCTCTCGCCGATCATGCTTAGCCATCCTTGTTGCCGACAGCACCGAGACCGCCGCGATTGCTACTCGCGCTGGCCCATACGCAGCGCCTGGAAGATGTCCTTGCGCGTTGCCTGGTAGAGAATAGCGCCTTCGGACAAAATGAGCGCTGTGGCGAAGGCAATGGCAAACCAGCGGATGCTGGCCCAATCGACAAGCGGGATAAACGGCGGCAGCGCCGTGGCGGCCGTTACGTTGAACTGGAAGAAGGGCACAAAGAGAAACGACACGATTGCCCCGGCCAGAACACCGCCCAGAATGCCGTAGAGAATCACCCCGGCGTATTCCACACCCTCCATCAGCAGGGCTTCATTCGTCTGCACACCGATTGCCTTGAGGACGCCGATCTGCTGCATGCGACCCTGCATGGACGCCGACGTGTAGACGAGCAGGCCCAGCCACGACAGGATTGATCCGGCCAGGAAGCCAATGGTCAAGACGCCGAAAATGCCGATCCACTCGACACGCTCGATCTGTTTGCCGATCGTGCCCGGC
>Ga0272448_1005418_pt1 | contig 14125 bp, 13 predicted proteins | sample YNPCB0191_FD_202220 | JGI IMG/M metagenome (GOLD analysis project Ga0272448, IMG submission 202220) | Hot spring sediment microbial communities from Yellowstone National Park, WY, United States - YNP-CB-019-1 | ecosystem: Environmental > Aquatic > Thermal springs > Hot (42-90C) > Sediment...
TAGAATATTGGAATATTTATGTTTGGCAAATTCTCGCTTGTCTGACATTGTAATTGGTGTGTAAATATTTTTGGGCCAGTTCCGAACCGGCACAACCGAGAAATTCTTTATAGACTTGTTGGACAATCGGATTCTCATGGGCTTTGCGAATGGGCAAATTTTTGTCGATTTTATAAAGCGCTTCCCGCCGCTTATTGATCACCGCCAATGTTTGCGGCTTTGGCTGACCGCCACCGCCGACACAACCGCCGGGACAAGCCATGACTTCCACATAATCGTACTTTTGACCGTTTCTGATTTCATCAATAATTTTTTCCGCGTTGGCCAAACCGGTCGCTACGGCAACCTGCAAATCTTGGCCACCCCCGAAGGGGGCTCCTTTGGAGCCAATATTTAAAGTGGCTTTCTTAATGCCTTCCATCCCGCGGAATTCCTCGTAATCAATTTTCTCAATTTTTTCGCCATGAAATATATCGGCAAAGGTCCGGATCGCTGATTCCATCACCCCGCCGGACGCGCCGTAAATCGCTCCGGCGCCGCTGGCTTGACCCAGCGGCGCATCAAATTCAGCCGGCTCGATATTTCTTAGATCGATTTTGGCTTCTTTTACCATCTTGATAAATTCGCGGGTGGTTAAAACCCAATCAACATCCCAATAACCTGATTTATCCTCGCCTTCGCGCCGCGATTCAAATTTTTTGGCGACGCAAGGCATAATTGAGACCACGATAATTTTTTTATAATCTAATTTAAGTTTCTTGGCAAAATAGGTATTAATCAAAACCCCTAAACATTGTTGCGGCGATCTGACCGAGGTGATATTGCCGATGAGGTCCGAATGAAAATCTTCGATGTATTTTACCCGCGCCGGACAGCAAGAAGTAAAAAGCGGCGTGGTGCCATCTTCAAGACGATCTTTAAGATCATAGGCCTCTTCGACAGTGGTGAAATCAGCGCCTAAGTTAACATCAAAAACATAATCAAAACCGAGTTTTTTTAACGCCGCTACCATCTGACCCTCCAAAAACTCACCGGGTTCGCCACCAAAACTTTCGGCTAAACTTACCCTTGAAGAGGGCGCAGTTTGCGCCACCACAATTTTATCGGGGTCAGCGAGGGCCATTTTGACATCTTCAATATTTTCTTTTTCATGCAGGGCCCCTGTTGGACAGACCATAACACACTGGCCGCAACGAGTACAATTACTTTCAGACACTTTTAATTTGCCCTCGGGACGAAAATAAGTGCAATCGCCAACCTTTGTCTCCACCGGAACGCCCAAATTGTTGTACTGCAAACAAGCAGTTCGACAAAGGCCGCAACCAATGCACTTGGACTCATCGCGAGTCAGTGCAACATCATCAAAATCGCGAAAATATTGACATTGCTGATTGGCGAGAACATTTTGACGCGGCTCTATTACAAAATTTTTACCATTAATTTCGACTGCCATTAACCCTCTTTACAGAGCTATTCAAAAGTTGTTCGAAAAAGCCAAATCGCCCCGACTAAAAAGAAAAACAAAGCAACGATGGTTACCACGGTCATTGACTGGCCGAAACTCGCATTATCAGCCGCGACAAAAAGCCGATCCGCCCCCAAAAGAAGAACGCCAACCGCTAAAATTATCAATCCAATTGTAATCCGATGGCTTTTTTTTAATTTTGACATCTTAAACCTTTACCCTTGATGTTTATTAAGCCAATCCTTTAAGGCATCGGCGGTCTGATATCCGACTAATTGATCGCCATTAGCCGCGACAAAGGTGGGGGTGCCCGTGATATTGTACTTTTTGGCTAAATCCGGATTTTCACCAACATTCATGGGTTTAAGTTTATATCCCTCTTTGCCCAGCTCGGGCAAAACTTGTTCTTTTTCTTTCTGACACCAATGACAGAAATCAGAATAAAAATACATTACTTTAGCATCTTGGCTAAAATATAGCGAGGAATCGGTTGCGGCCGCGACATTTTGAGTTGGGCTGGAAGGTTCAGGGTTGGTAACAACTTGTTTTTTAGAGAGTTTAAGATAGCTAATTAATCCCAGCCCGACGATTAAAATTAGTCCAATAATGCCGATTAAAACCCAATCTTTACGCAAAGTTGCTCCTTTCGATCGCCTTACAAGGCGAATCCTTCCAATCTGCTTACAATATTTCTAATTTTAAAGTCTATTCTCAATGAATCGACAAAATTCCGCCAACCGATACGAATATCCCATCTCATTATCATACCAAGCCACTACTCTTACAAGATTACCATCAATGACCTGGGTTGACAAGAGGTCAACAATGGCACCGTGAGGATCGCTCTTAAAATCCATACTCACAAGCGGCTGATCAGTGACCGCGATTGAACCTTGATACTTTGGATCTTCGGCCGCTTGTTTAAACGCCTCATTAACTTCGTCAACAGTGGCGTTCTTGGAAATCAAAGCGACAAATTCCAAAAGTGAAACCGTGGCGGTTGGCACTCGGTAAGAGATGCCATTCATTTTATCTTTTAATTCCGGAATAACCGCGGCCGCCGCCTTCGTCGCGCCAGTGGTGGTGGGAATAATCGAAAGAGCGGCGGCACGGGAACGCCGAAGATCCTTATGGGCGTCGTCCTGCAATCGTTGATCCATGGTATAAGAATGAATTGTCGTCATTGATGATTTTTCGATCCCAAAATTTTTATGTAAAACCCAAGCGACCGGCGCTAAAGCATTGGTGGTACAAGAGGCCATTGATAAAATCTCTTCATTGGGATTAAACTCGGCCTCGTTAACCCCCAATACGATCGTCTTGACCGGCTCTTCACCTTTGGCGGGGGCGGTAATAATCACATTTTTAGCGCCGGCTTTAATGTGGGCCAAAGCGGCTTGGCGATCGGTAAAAACACCGGTGGATTCAATTACCAAATCAACGCCTAAATCTTTCCAAGGCAAATTCAAAGGATCTTTTTCCGATAAGACAGTAATCTCCTGGCCGTCAACAACGATTTTGCCTTCCTGAATTTCAATTTTGGCTTTGAAGATGCCATAGGACGAATCATATTTTAAAAGATGGACTAGGGTTTTAATATCGCCCAAATCATTGATCGCCACAATATTGAGTCTTTCCGACGGCGAAGCATAAGCCGCCCGAAAAAAAGTTCGGCCAATTCGACCAAAACCATTGATGGCGATTTTCAAGTGTGTCATTTTTCCTCCATAACGACCCATGGCCGGCGGTCATTTTTTTTGAAGACCACGGGCATTAAAAATTTGATTGGTTTTTTAAGAGAAATCACGGTCGCAAAGCGAGCATTCCGATGTTTAGCCCAGAAACTTTTATCCATCGCCGCGACTTTTTGATAATGATTCTCAAGCTGTTGAAGCGAGGAGGGGTTGAGCATCTCGAAATACAGACAATTGTCTACCGTGGCTTGGCCAATGATTTTACCTCCGGAATTTTTTAAAAAAATTACATCGTCTTTTTGAACTGCTAAATAAGGAGCAATGCGGTTCTGGCTCAATCTGATTTCAACGGATTTTTGGCCGGATAAAATTTTTTCTGCCACGCCTTTCAGGAAAATCGCAAGGTGTCGGCGGGCCATCGGTACTCCTTTGCCCTCCTCTTTAAAACTGACTTTGAAAGCAAACCTTCTTGGGCGCCGATTTTTTCAATCACTGAAGCCGAATTAATAACGCCCCACTTCAAACAAGTCGGCAATGATTCACCTTCTATTATACCAGCCAGAAAAGCCGCCGCAAAGGCATCGCCGGCGCCGGTGGCGTCAACGCGGTGCGCCGGGTAGGCGCCGACGCGGAAAAAATCAAGACCGTTGTAGGCATAAGCACCTTCTTTGCCGTCAGTAATAACCACTATTTTCGGACCTTGAAGCTGAATCACTTTTGCCATATCGCGAATATTAGGCACACCCGGCAATCCCGATAATTTTTGGGCTTCTTCGCGATTCAGGAAAATAACGCTGATGAGTTTTAATAAACCACCGAACGAATGAAGACCGGCTTCAATCTGGACCGCGCCCGGATTGATGGCAATTTCTAAATCATTTTTGACCACTTGGGTAACGATTTTATTAAACAAACTTTCAAAGCCTTTGGCCATCGGTCCTAAATAAAGCCACCTAGTTGATAAATTCTCCGGTAAATGAAAATCCCTGGGTTCATAAGCATGGTAGACAAAAATCGTTCGTTCGCCTTTATAGGAGATGATAACCGAAAAACTAGTCTTACGACGGTTATATGTCTTAAGCAGCGTCGTTGAGACTTTTTGAGCCTGCAATTTTTCATGAACATTTTGGCCGGCATTATCCGAACCAACCGCCGATAAAATTGCTGTTTTATAACCTAGTTTGGCAAAGCCGACCGCGGTGTTGGCGGCGGTTCCGCCGATTCTAAATTCCACATCCTCGATTGTAATTTTATCACCCAAACCAAAAACAAGATATTTTTTGAAATTTTCCTCACTTTTAATCTGACGCGCTGTCGCCGGCTCTTCCATCTCCGAAAGCGCTGGGAAAAGGAAAATATCCCGCATCGCGTCGCCAATTGTGATACAATCATATAACATAATGTAAAATTTAAACTGCAAAAATCATACTTTTCCATCCGACCCAAAAAGTTTTATCCTTCCCTCAACATATTTTTGAATTTCAGCCATTACTTTTGTCAAAATTTCACGGGGATCGTTTTCTTCGGTATTGCGTTTTAAAATTTCACGGATGGATTGGGAAAAAGTATGACGGATGTCAGTATCAATGTTAATTTTGGCAATACCGTTTTGGATGGCTTGTTTGATATCTTCATCCGGCACGCCGGAGGCGCCGTGCAAAACCAGCGGCACCCCAGTTAAGGAATTGATTTTTTTTAATAATTCAATGTTTAAGGCTTCATTTTCCCCAATCCCATGCTGGGAGCCGATGGAAACCGCCAAAAAATCCACCCCGGTTTTTTGAACAAATTCAATCACATCGTCGGGGTTCGTCAATCGGCTTTTGGTAGCGCCGGCTTTGCCCAGAGAGCCAAGTTCGCCTTCGCAAGGAACATCATGAGAGTGAGCCATTTCCACTGCCTGACGGGTCAAAATCTCATTGTGTTCCAATTCGGAACCAGAGCCGTCAAACATCACCGAGGTGTAGCCAATGTTAAGACAATTTTCAACCATTGCCAAGGTAACGCCATGATCCAAATGCAAAGCCACCGGAATAGGAGTATTTTCCGCCTCGGATTTGATAATTGAAGCCAAGGTTTCAAGTCCGGCATATTCAATCGCCTTCGGCGAGGTAGCAATAATGACTGGTGATTTTTGGGCCTCCGCCGCCGCAATAATCGCCTTGGTAATTTCCAGATCCGAAGTATTAAAACAACCGATGGCATATTTTTTGGCTCGCGCCTCAAGAACCATTTGTTTGGAAGATGTTAGCATAAAATAATCCAATTTCTAATTAACCTAATTGACCCAAGTTATTAAAATTCCAAGCACCAAGCAACAAGCTCCAAACAATATTTAAAGTTCGAAAAGCAATGTTTTAAACCTTGGAATTTTGGTCATTGAAATTTGTTTGTGATTTGAAATTTGTTTGTTATTTGGAATTTGATTATTGGAATTTTTCCTAATTGGGATTTGATTAGGTTAATTGGCCATTTGTTAATTCAGTGATTTATCCTCCCCGCTGCCTCCCGGCAAATTTTGATAAATTCTTTGGCCTGCAAGGAGGCGCCGCCGACAAGCGCGCCGTCAATTTCTGGCTGATAAATAAATTCGATGATATTTTTAGCGTCAACCGATCCGCCATAAAGAATGCGTACTCGCTCGGAAACCCCCTGGCCGTATTTTTCGCCCACAATCTCCCGCAGGCGACTGATGACACTGGCGGCATAAGCGCCGGTCGCCGGATTACCCGTGCCAATTGCCCAAATTGGCTCGTAGGAGATAATAAGCTTTTCGGCATTTTCTTGATTAACTCCTTTTAGGGCATGTTCTAACTGATGGATAACATCCGAACGAACCTCTACCTGCGATGGTCGGCCGCGACCGCGTTTTTCCTGATGCATTTTTTTAAGTTCGCCAACGCAGACTATCGGCGTCATTCCATGATAGAAAGCGGCCTGAATTTTATCATTAATCAGTTCGTCTGATTCGAAAAAATGTCGCCGGCGTTCGCTGTGACCCAAAATAACATATTTGACTAAACCCTTGAGCATCAACGGCGAAATTTCCCCAGTCATGGCGCCTTTGTCGGCAAACCACATATTTTGGGCGCCCAGAGAAATGTTAGCCGGAGCGTGTTCCAAAATTTCCGCCATGGGCACAAGCCAAACAAAAGGCGGGCAGAGAACGACCTCAATTGAATCCAAATCTTCGACGGCATTTTTAATCTGGGTCGTCAAAACCGTAGCATCCGCCAAGCTGGTATTCATTTTCCAATTGCCAACAATCAGAGGTCGTCGCATTTTGCTCCTTTCTTTCAATATACTATACCCAATTTTAATTTACAAAGAGCGAAGCCAAATACCCTCAAAAGTGGCTCTCGCAGGCCAAAAAGCATGGTCCCAGAGCGAAGCGGCGGGTTTTTGGCCGAGAGCGCAGGCACCCCCGCCACGCTGGAGGCGGGGTAGTGCCGGCATCTTTTGACGGGTATTGGCGAGCGATAGTTATTTCAAGTCCTTCCGATGTCGGAGGCGATAGTACTGGATGGCAAACCGGTGGGCTTCGTCGCGGATTCTTAGAAGTAACTTTTTATCAACGGCTAAATTATTGGCACCGATAACTTCGTCTTTGTTGCGCTCTGCTCCTTTGGCAATGCCAACGACCGGGATATTGAGACGACGGGCCCTTAAAATTTCGAGAGCGCCATTTACTTGGCCCTTGCCGCCATCAACTAAAATTAAATCAGGATATGACCATTCGGTGTGATTAAGTCGACGCGAGAGAATTTCTTTAAAAGCAGCGATGTCGTCAGCTCCCTTCTTCCAGCTTTTAGAAATTTGAATTTTGAATTTTCGATATTGGCTCTTATCCATCAGTCCTTCCGTAAAGACGACCATTGAGCCAACGGCAAAAGCGCCGTGAATATTAGAAACATCATAAGCCTCAATCCGCGCCGGAATATCTTCCGGATGCCGGAGGTCCTCTTCTTGAATTAAGGCTACATCTTGAATATGGCGCAGGGCAAAAATTTTATCGCGCAGTTTGGCGGCTTTTTCAAATTCCATGTCTTTGGCGGCTTGTTTCATCTCTTTTTCAAGTTCTTTAATCACTCTCTTTTTCTTACCGCGTAAAAATAATTTAATTTGATGAATCGTTTTTTGATAATCTTTTCTGCTAACTTTCCCGGCGCAAACACCCGGACACATTCCCAAATGATATTCAAAGCAGGCCTTGCCTGAAAGCGGCGTACACGATACTCGGAAAGGAAAAATTTTGCGAATAATTTGGAGAGCCTCGCGGACTTGATTGGCCGACGGGAACGGTCCGTAAAACTCGCCCTTGGGTAACTTTTGCGTAATTCGGGCTGGAAAAATTCGCGGCCAATCTTCTTTGGTGATAAAAATACCCAAAAAAGTTTTGTCATCTTTGAGACGGACATTATATTTCGGCTGATATTTTTTGATCAGATCGTTTTCTAAAAACAGTGCCTCAATCACGGAGTCGGTTTTTTGGAGATCAATATTCGATACCTGCGCGAGCATCTGCTCGATTCTTGTTTCTTGCGGTCTTTGGAAATATGAAATTACTCGTCGCCTTAACGACGAGGCCTTACCAATATAAAGCGGCCGGCGCCGCGAATCGCGCATAATATATACGCCGGGGGTATCGGGGAATTTCTTGATTTTGGAAATCAGCTGATTATTCATAGAGAATGATTATATCATTATTGATTGCGTTTTAATACTTTTTTTAAATACTGGCCAGTGTAGGATTTTTCGATTTTGGCGATTTCTTCGGGCGTGCCGGCGGCGACAACGCGGCCGCCGTTGTCGCCGCCTTCGGGACCGAGATCGATAATATAATCGACTTGTTTGATGACGTCTAAATTATGTTCAATGATGACAACGGTGTTGCCGGCATCAACCAGCCGTTGTAAAACCGCAAGCAACCTTTTGATATCATCAAAATGTAAACCAGTGGTAGGCTCGTCCAAAATATATAAAGTTTTACCCGTTGCGCGATGGGCTAACTCGCTGGCTAATTTCACCCGTTGGGCTTCGCCCCCGGATAAAGTTGTTGCGGCCTGGCCTAATTGAATATAGCCCAAACCGACATCTTTTAAAATTGCCAAAATATCCGCGATTTTGGGAATATCCCGGAAAAAATCCCATGCCTCATCCACTGTCATCGCCAAAACATCGGCGATATTTTTGTCTTTATAGCGGACCTCCAAAGTCTCACGGTTAAAACGCTTGCCGCCACAGACATCGCAGGGAATGTAAATATCAGGCATAAAATGCATTTCGATTTTAATCAAGCCATCGCCATCACAATTATCACAGCGGCCGCCGGGGACATTAAAAGAAAAACGGCCGGGGCTATAGCCTCGCCTTCTCGCCTCTTTGGTTTTGGAAAACAATTCACGAATTGGCGTAAAAAGATTGGTGTAGGTCGCCGGATTTGACCGCGGTGTTCGGCCAATCGGCGATTGATCAATGATAATCGTCTTATCCAAAAATTCCGCGCCTTCAAGGCGGACGTGTTTGCCCGGTCGTTCTAAAGCGCCCATCAATTTCCGGGCCAAAGCCTTATACAAAATTTCATTGACTAATGTTGATTTCCCTGAGCCAGAAACGCCAGTAACACCAACAAAAACGCCCAACGGTATATGGACCGTAAGATTTTTTAAATTATTCTCACTCGCGCCGATGATAGTTAGATATTTATCTTTGAGCCGGCGGCGATTGGCGGGGATTGCAATTTGCTTTTTGCCAGATAAATATTGGCCAGTAATTGATTCTGGGTTGGCAAGAATATCCTCGACCGTTCCTTGGGCGACAATTTTTCCGCCATTAACACCTGCACCCGGACCGATATCAACAATTTGATCAGCGGCGCGGATGGTTTCTTCATCGTGCTCAATGACTAAAACCGTATTGCCTAAATCGCGTAAATGTTTGAGAGTTGTCAGTAAACGAATATTATCGCGGGCATGCAAACCCACTGATGGCTCATCTAAAATATACAAAACGCCAACTAACCCCGAGCCAATTTGCGAGGCAAGACGAATTCTTTGCGCTTCGCCGCCAGCCAAAGTATAAGCGGCCCGATCCAAAGTCAAATAATCCAAACCAACATTGACCAAAAATCGCAGCCGGTTTTTGATTTCTTGAAGGATCTTTTCGGCGATGAGAAATTCCCTTTTTGATAATGATAGATTCTCAAAAAACGACAGCGCTTGGATGACCGACATGGCTGTCACTTGGGAAATATTTTGACCAGCGATTTTGACCAATAAACTTTCCTTTTTTAATCGCGCGCCGTGGCAAAGCGGGCAGGGTGTTTGGCTCATATAACGTTCAATTTCCCGACGAACATTATCGGATTCAGTCTGACGATAACGGCGCTCAAGCAAAGGGATGATGCCTTCAAAATTAATCCAAAAAGTATTGGCCCGACCGTGAGTCCAATAACGAAGGCGTAAAGTTTGCACCTCGCCAGTGCCGTATAAAATGTCATTTAACTGTCCTTCGGACAAATTGGAAATTGGTGTGTGTTCGGAAAAACCTAAACGCTCACAGACGGCTCGCAAAACGACGCCATAATAATTATTTGGTTTGTAAGAAAGCGGCATAATCGCGCCTTGGGCGATCGATAAATTTTTATCCGGGCATATTAGATTGGGATCAATTTCTTTTTTGGAACCCAGACCGTCGCATTCCGGACAAGCGCCAAAAGGCGAGTTAAAAGAAAATATCCGCGGTTCGATTTCCGGGATACTGGCACCGTGAACCGGACAAGTTAATTTTTGATTCATCAGAATTTCTCGGCCGGACGAAGCAATAAGCACCAAACCATCAGCCAGTTTCAAAGATTGTTCGATATCATCAGCCAGGCGACCAATGTTTTCCGCTTTAACTTCGGTCTCGTCGATAAGTATTTCAATCGTCTGTTGTTTATAACGCGCGAGTTCTATTTTTTTATCAAGTTCAACCATTTTACCGTTGACGCGAGCTTTGACAAATCCTTTTTGAAAATAATTTTTCAACAATGTTCGATATTCGCCTTTGCGGCCGCGAACAACCGGAGCAAAAATTTTGATTTTTTCGCCTTCGGGCAAATCCAAAACCCGTTCAACCATTTGTTCGGCTGAAAGTTTGGTAATTGGCTCGCCGCCGATTGGACAGTGAGGAACGCCGATGCGAGCAAATAAAACTCTTAAATAATCGTAGATTTCGGTGACCGTGCCGACAGTTGAACGAGGGTTGTGAGAAACTGCTTTTTGGTCGATCGAAATTGCCGGTGACAAACCTTCGATTGAATCCACATTGGGTTTTTCCATTTGCCCCAAAAATTGCCGGGCGTAACTTGAAAGCGATTCTAAATACCGGCGCTGACCTTCGGCATAGATCGTATCAAATGCCAAAGTCGACTTGCCGGATCCGGAAAGTCCAGTAAAAACGATGAATTGGTTCCGCGGGAGCTCGAGATCCACATTTTTCAAATTGTGCTCACGGGCGCCGCGAATAATTATTTTTTCGTACATAATATAAAATCCCAAATTCGAATATCGAAACTCGAAACAATATCTAAATTCTAATTTTCAAAAGTTTTAAACATTGGATTTTAATATTTTGAATTTGTTTAGGATTTCGGATTTCGTGCTTCGGATTTCTTCTTTGTACTCAAAAATTTACCGCTTTTGGCGGGTTTTCCGATAAAAAATTTAGGGGTGCATGATACATAAACTTAAATGTGCTGGTGATATTATATCAAAATTATAATTCTGAATCCACCTTGGTGGTTTTTTGATTGACGCAGAATAAAAAAATACTTATAATACAACTATCTTCTGAAGAGAGGTGAAAGCAGTGAACGTCGTTCTTCCAATATTGAAATATATTGGAATAAGTGTCTATCTCGTCGGCTCTTTTACAATCATGGCAAAAGGAATCCTCTGCGAATTGCAAAAGGTAAAAGAGAACGAAATATTGGATAAATTTGGACAAATGGTTGATTACCATGGAAAGGGTATCGGACTTTCTAGGGGGAAACATTTTCCCGTTCTTTTCATCGATCGCGTTTTATTTAAAATAAAGATGTTTTCCAAACAGAGGATCATCAAGTGGCTTTCAACGATAATCGGATTACTGCTCGGTGCAATTCTTTGGCCAATCGTAGTCCCTGCCTTTCTGATATGGGCTTATTTCGATTTAAAAAACACAAAAAAATAGCTTGCTGAAAACTGCCAATTCTCGATCGTACCCACACCGCCCGCCCGGGCGGTTTTCATTATCCAACTTATTTAAAAAATAATCGCTCCAGCTGTTATTATTGAAAACCATTTAAACCCACGTCGGATGTGGGCTTAAATAAGGTAAAGCGTTGTAACACCTTATTGTAACACCTTAGAGGTGTTACATTTTGGTTGGCCTTGTAAAATCGTTAAATAATATTCCGCATTCCGCGGTCGGCTAATAGTGTTGAGTAGTTTATTTTATAAACGGAGTTTCTTTAACTGCACAATTTCGTCCCGCAGGATCGCCGCTTCTTCAAAACGTAATTCTTGGGCCGCTTTTTTCATCTGGGCGGTTTTAGCTTTAATCACCGCCGGCAGATCCTCTAAACGCTCAAGCTTAACATATTCGCGTGTCACCTCCGGCTTTAATTCATGGTCAATAATGGTTTGAATCGCTTTTTGGATGGTTTTTGGCGTGATGTGATGTTTTCGGTTATATTCAATCTGCAGTTTCCGCCGACGGTTGGTTTCATCAATCGCGCGCTTCATTGAACCGGTAATGTTATCCGCATACAAAATGACTTTGCCGCGAACATTGCGGGCGGCTCGACCAATAGTTTGGATTAAAGAAACCTCACTGCGCAAAAAACCTTCTTTATCGGCATCTAAAATCGCCACTAAAGAAACCTCCGGTAAATCCAAACCTTCGCGCAATAAATTAACGCCCACCAAACAATCAAACTTACCCTTACGAAGATTATCCAAAATATTGACCCGATCCAAAGTTTGAACTTCACTGTGAAGATATTCAGCGCGAATGCCAACTTCTTTAAGATGTTCGGCTAAATCTTCAGCCATGCGTTTAGTCAAAGTTGTGACCAAAATTCTTTCCTTGGCTTTAACGCGATGGCTAATTTCTTTGATTAAATCATTGACCTGACCTTCGATGGGTCTGACTTCCAATTCTGGATCAACTAAACCGGTTGGCCGAATAATTTGCTCAACAATTTGACTCGACTTTTCTTTCTCAAATTTGGCCGGCGTGGCTGAGGTAAAAATGGCTTGATTAATTTTGCCCAAAAATTCCGAAAATTTCAATGGTCGATTATCGCGAGCGCTCGGCAATCTAAAACCGTGCTCAATTAAAGCGTCTTTACGCGATTTATCACCTTCGTACATCCCCTGTAATTGAGGGATTGTCACATGCGATTCATCAATTACTATTAAAAAATCTTCCGGAAAATAATCAATCAAAGTATACGGCGCCTCACCTTCTTGCCGGCCGGTCAAGTAACGCGAGTAATTTTCAATTCCCGGACAATAACCGGTCTCGCGCAAAAGTTCCAAATCGTAACGTGTGCGGCGACGCAAACGTTCGGCTTCAATAATTTTGCCTTCTTTTTCAAAATAGGCCAATCGTTCTTCAAGCTCTTTTTCAATTTGGTCAATTGCCTCAGCCATTGTCGGCTCATCAACCACAAAATGCTTAGCCGGATAAATGGCAATGGCTTTTTGGGAAGAGATTTTTTGCATTGTCAACCAACCAAATATTCCAATATTCTGCAGAATGTTGGAATTTATTTCTAAACGAATAATGATTTCTTGATCCGCGGGGACAATATCAATAATTTCGCCATGGACCCGAAACTTACCCCGCCCAAGAATCTCTGTCCTCGTAAAATAGAGATCAATCAGTTTGTGGATAATTTCATCGCGGGAAATTTCTTGGCCAACTTTTAAATTTAAAAAACTTTCGCGATAGAGCGCGGGGCTGCCCAAGCCATAAATGCAAGAAACGGAGGCAACAATAATTACATCTTGGCGAGTCAATAAGGCTTGGGTAGCGGCGTGGCGCAAACGATCCATTTCTTCGTTAATTTCCACTTCTTTCTCAATATAAACATCGGTTGTCGGCAAATAAGCCTCGGGTTGATAATAGTCATAATAAGAAACAAAATATTCAACCGCGTTTTCCGGAAAGAAGGCGCGAAACTCCGCCGCCAGTTGAGCGGCTAAAGTTTTATTGTGGGCGATCACGAGTGTTGGTTTTTGAACTTTTTGGATGACATTGGCAATAGTAAAAGTTTTTCCAGAGCCAGTCACACCTAAAAGTGTCTGGAACTTTTCTTTATTAAAAATCCCTTGAGCTAATTTGGATATTGCTTGAGGTTGGTCACCCGATGGCACTAATTTTGAGGAAATTTTAAATTTCATAACGATAAAATTTTACCATATATATTAGATAACAAAAACCCCCATGATTCTTTTCTGAAATATTGGGGGTTTTTGATGTTAGTTTCTACTCTTCAGCCGCTCCGGCTTCATCTTGATCTGACTCTTCTTCCTCGCCGCCTTCTCCTGGCTCTTCTTCAGCGGCCTCTTCCTCATTCTCTTCGTCGCCTTCCTCGGTTGGGGCTGCAGTTTCCTCGTTGTCTCCCGCTGGCATGGCAGTGTCATCAGCAGCGGTATCGCCAGTGTCATCACCGGCAGTGTCACCGGTCATGGTTGTGTCTTCGTCCATAAAACCTCCCTTTGTCCGCCTTCCAGCGGACCGGGCAACCCCTATGCCGACCACGCCGTGGTCCAGACCGGGGCTTAGCCTCATTTATTTTTATTAAAAACAACTTGAGTTGTTTCTTTATTATTTTCTCAATTGATCAATAAATTTGTCAAGCGTGATAAGACTTGACTTTTCTTGGTCGCGTTTTTTGACCTCAATTTCATCCCCAGTTTTTTCAGAAACAACC
>Ga0272448_1005420_pt1 | contig 14123 bp, 13 predicted proteins | sample YNPCB0191_FD_202220 | JGI IMG/M metagenome (GOLD analysis project Ga0272448, IMG submission 202220) | Hot spring sediment microbial communities from Yellowstone National Park, WY, United States - YNP-CB-019-1 | ecosystem: Environmental > Aquatic > Thermal springs > Hot (42-90C) > Sediment...
CCAAATTCTTTTGCCGCTGAAGGACCATTTCCAGTAATAATTTTCCCATCAACTACCACTGAATCTGATTGATAAATTGCACCATTTTCTTTTAATATTTTTACTGGACTTTTGTCTAAAGACGAAGACCAAACCGTCGCTTTTTTACCTTCCAGAACTCCGGCTTTAGCCAAAATAACTGGCGAAATGCAAATTGCGGCCAAAACCTTATTTTGAGAAACCGTTTCTTTTGCTACTCTATAAGAATCTTCATTATCTAAATTTTCCAGACATCCCGGTCCTCCCACAAAAACTACTACATCATATTCAACAGGATTTATTTCAGAAACCAATAAATCAACATTAACTTCTCCCCCGTCAGCTCCAATAGCTGTGCCTTTTTGATTTGAAGCAGTTTTCACTATTATTCCAGATTTTTCTAAAATTTCTTTAGGCACGAAATACTCTTCGTCGCGAAAATCCCGAAAAGCAATTATCATTACTGCTTTTTTGTCAGTTAGAATAGTCATTTTTATTTCAAATGAAAGTTTGTTTTCAATGGCTTTTAAAGTTTGAAAACACCAAAAACCTATTACTATTACTATAACAAAAATTCCTGTAAAAGCAATTATTTTTTGGCTAGTGCTTAAAATAATATTTTTCATTTAAGGTATTTTGATTTATTTATATTATGTTCTTCGTATGTTTTGCTAAAAATTGTTTTCCCGGTTTTGGGATCAGTTAAAAAATAATTATATTCGGTTTCTTTTGGAAAAATAGCGGCCTTAATTGATTCAATGCCAGGATTGGATATTGGGCCTAATGGCAGGCCTAAATTTAAATAAGTGTTATAAGGAGATTTGATTCTGGTGTCTTCATATGAATATTTCCATTGATTAACTCCTTTAATATAAGCGATAGTGGCGCAGCTTTGGAGGGGAATCCCCATTTTTATCCTTTTCCAAAAAATACCCGAAACAATTTCTTTGTCTTCTTTTGTTTTTACTTCCTTTTCAATAATGCTCGCCATTGTGATAATTTCAAAAATAGTTTTATTTTGTTTAGTTATTGCTTCTCTTAATTCTTTTGTTAATTTTTTGTCAAAATTTTCTAATATTATTCTAACAAATTCTTTGACTGATTCTCCGCTTACAACTTCATAAGTATCGGGAAACAAATATCCTTCTAAGTTTAGGTTTTTTGGTTTGTCTTTTAAAAAATCAAATTCTTGAGAAAAATCATAATTATTAACCGCATCTAAAAATTCCTCTTTCTGGTATATTCCATTGTTTTCCAAATAAGAAGAAATATTATCCAAATTCCAACCTTCAATAATGGTAATTTTTTCTTTTATTGTATCGCCCAAAATTAACTTTTTGACGATTTGCGGTATGTTCATTGAAGTAGAAAATTCGTATTTTCCAGCTTGAAGTTTTCCACTAATGCCTTTTATATGCACATAAACCCTGAATAATGGTGCCCAATCTATTATTCCTTCTTTTTGCAACGCATGAGCGATTTCTTTTGCTCCCATTCCTTTTTCAAATGTGAAAATTATTGTTTTATTAAAACCGAAGGTAGATTTTGGAAGATAAATTTCTTTCCAAAAGAAAAAAACCGCTAAAACAACGAAAAAGAAAAAAAGAAAAAGGATTAGTTTATTTTTTTTATTTCTATTCATTTTGATTGATTAACGGAACAAAAATAAATCCCGGATATTCAATTTCTTCAAAATCTTTTTCTGATTTCTTAATAATAACCCAGATAGAATTTTCAACAGGAGCAACAATTCTTCCATTAATTTTTAATTGTTCTTTCCACGCTTTAGGTATACTTTTTGCGGAGGCAGAAACTAAAATCTTGTCATAAGGAGCCTCTTTTTTATATCCTTTTGAGCCATCAGCGCAAATACAATTTACTATTCCCTTTTCAATAAAATTATATTTAGCAATATTCTTTTCGCCAAAATCTTTTAACTCGGGAATTATCTCAATAGCAATTACTTTTCCCTTTTGGCTCACACAGTGAGCCAAAAGGGCGCTTGTCCATCCTGAACCTGAACCAATATCTAAAATTTTTTCTCCCTCTTCCGGCTGTAATTGTTCTAACATAAATGCGACAACCAAGGGTTGGGAAATTGTTTGGCCATAACCAATAGGCAGGGCATCATTTAATTCTGCTAAATCTTTAGATTCTTCTGGTAGAAAATCTATTCTTTTTATTGTCTTAAATGCGTCAATAATTCTTGGCGTTTTTAACCAACCGTCTTGAATTAAAGAATCAATTAAATTCATAATTTTTCTAAAAACTAACGTAATAACAATGCTATGGCTTTTTTACTACGACACTTTTAATTTTAATTTTAATCTTAATCTTTGCCAAAAATTTATTCTATCAATAAATAAAATTCCGTTTAAATGATCAATTTCATGTTGAAAAATCCTCGCTAAATAGCCATTGGCTTTTATTTTAACTTCTTTTCCTTCTAAATCTAAAGCTTCAACCTCAACCTCGCTTGCTCTTTTTATTTTCAAAAAAAGCCCGGGGAAACTTAAACAGCCCTCTTCATCAATTTCTGTTTTTTTGCTCTTTTTTGTAATTTTGGGATTAATAAAAATCTGGGGGGTTTTTATCTCTTTCTCTTGAATAGGACAAACCGCAATAATTCTCTTTAATTCGCCTACTTGGGAAGCAGCGAGTCCGACTCCGTGATTTAATATCATAATTTCAATCATATCTTGGCAAAACTTTTTTATTTCATCTGTAATTTCTTTCACCTCTTCGCATTTTTTTCTTAATATTGAATTTGGGTATTTTATAATTTTTAAATTTTGCATTTTTATTTTTATTTTTTTATTCGTATCTTCTTAATGCTTCCACTGGCTTCATTTTAGCAGCTTTTCTTGCCGGAAAAAAGCCGGAAATACATCCGACAAAAAAAGAAAAGAATAATCCAAAAAAAACAAGGCCAGGAGTCACAGATGCAGAAAAATAAAAAAGAGGATGAATTTGACCATAAAGTTCAACTAATTTTGCTAATATAGCACCCAATAATGTTCCGCCAATACCCCCGACAAAACCGATAATTCCTGCTTCAATTAAAAAAATTGAAAGAACAGTATAATTTTTAGCGCCGATTGCCTTCATAATTCCTATTTCTCTTGTTCTTTCTCTCACCGAAGTAAACATTGTATTAGTAATTCCGATTCCGCCGACAATAATTGCTATACTGGCAAAAGCCACAATCGCTAACTGGATTATAGCTAAAATATTTCCGGCAATATCTCCCATTCTTTCTGAAGTAATAACGCTGAAATCAGCCGTGTCTGTTCCTGCTTTTCTTTTTCTGGTTCGAGAAAGATTTTCTTTAATCTTTTCAGCAACATTATTAGTGCTAGCCCCTTCTTCAACCCTTACAAGAACTTGCTGGGCTGTTCCTCTTTTTTCTCCGGTTAAACCTTGATAAAGAGACATATCCATATATATAAAAGAATCATCTGTTTTGCTTCCTAATGAGTTTAATATCCCAACAATTTTAAATTTTTGTCCTTTTAAATTAATGTCGGTACCAACTTGAACTTTTTTGGCAAAGATTGTCTTTGCCACTTGCTGCCCAACCACCACCTCTTTTCTTCCAATCGCCGGCCACCTCCCTTCGGCTAAACTCCATCCCTGATAATTTTTTAAAATTTCCATCCCTGTTTCTAAAGGAAATCCTCCTAAAAATATTGTTTTCCCCTCTTCTTTGTATCTCGCCACAACACTTTGATATGAAAGCGTAACAACCTTATCAACTCCGCTTGTTTTTTGAATTGCTTCGATATCTTCTTTTTCTAATTTCGTTCCGCCAATAAACATTGAGAGAGGATTGGAAATATCGCCCGGCATTACAAATATCATTTCTCCTCCCAAGGATTTTAATTGTTTTGTAATTGTTGTTTTGATACCTTCAGAAAGTGAAAGCAAGCTGACTATCAAAAAAACCCCGATCACAATACCTAAAATAGTAAGCCAACTTCTTAAAGATCTCATTTTTAAATTTCGCAAAGCAATTTTAAAATATTCTTTTATTTCTGAAACAAAGGAAGTAAATTTTTGTTTTGTTTTTGTTATTAATAATTCTGCCATAAAATTTCTGCTGTTTGCTTATGATTGTGAATGATTTCACCGTCTTTAATGTTAATAATTTCTTTGCTATAACCTGCGATATTGGGATCGTGGGTAACAACAACAATTGTTTTGCCTTCTTTTTTATGAAAATTTGTTAAGATTTCCATTATTTTCTTACCCGTTAGAGAATCCAAGTTGCCAGTTGGTTCATCGGCTATCACTATTTCCGGGTCGTTGGCAAAGGCTCGGGCAACTGCTACTCTTTGTCTTTCTCCTCCGGATAATTCGGTTGGAAAATGAAAAATTCTTTTTTCAAGTCCTACTGAAATTAAAAGCTCTTTTGCTTTTCCTTCTCTTTCTTGTAAAGGACTTCCTTGAAAAATCATTGGCAACATTACGTTTTCAATTGCCGTAAGATGAGATAATAAATTAAATTCCTGAAAAATAAAACCTATTGTTTTTCCTCTTAAACGGGATAACTCATCTTCGGAAAGTAAAGAGATGTCTTTGTTGTCCAAAAAAACTTTTCCCTTGGTTGGAACATCTAAACATCCTATCATATTTAAAAGAGTAGATTTTCCCGAACCAGAAGGACCCATGATAGCTACAAAAGCACCTCGATTGATATCGAGGTTTATTCCTTTTAAGGCAACTAGTTCTACTTTATCCATCTGGTAAGTTTTCCAAACGTCTCTTAATTGAATGACTGGTTCGGTCATTTTTATTTATTTCTAATAATTATTTTTTCTCCCTCTTGAAGGCCGGAAATAATTTCTATTAAATCATCGTTTCCTTCAATGCCGGTTATCACTTCCCTGGTTTCAATTTTACCGTTCTTATAAACCTCAACGAATGTTTTTTCGTCTTTTTTCTGAATTGCTTCTTGGGGAATTATTAAAGCATTTTCTTTTTTTGTTGAGATTATTTTAATATCAGCAGTCATTCCGGGTTTGATGTTTTGAGGTAATTCTTCATCAAAAACAATTGTTACTTTATAATAAACTACGCCTTCAATAATTTTTTCTGCAGGATCAATTTTTGCCACTTTGCCATTAAATATTTTATCCGGGATAGAAACCAAAGAAATTTCTACCGGATTTCCAATATCTATTTTAACTATATCTTCCTCGTAAATATTCGCCTCTAATTCAAATGATGATTTTGGCAAAATGGTGATGAAAGATTCTTGCGGAGAAAGTTGAATTAATTCTCCTTCTTTTTTTGTAATTTTAGTTATTTGCCCGTCAATCGGACTTCTAAGATTTGCATCATTAATTTGTTTTTCTAAAAGAGATATTTGTGCTTCGGCTTGATTTAGTTGCGCAGAAAAAAGCCCTTCATCGCTTTCTTTAAGCTGATTCTTTAAACTATTAATTTGATATTGGGCGTTATCAATGTTAGTTTTTGACTGAATTTTTATCAAAGAAATATTTTGCTGGTTGCTTATCACGCTGGCATAAACTGCATTAATGTTTAATCTGTGGTTATCTAAATTAGTTCTGTCGGTATTTGAAACAATAAATCTATAAGGCGCTGTTTCTATCTGTTTGCTTACATCTTCCAAAGCTATTTTTACTTTGTTAAGCTCCTTTTCGAATTCTGATAATGTTTTTTCATAGTTTTCTCCTTCACTTTTAGTAGTATCAATATAAGATTTCATTTGTTTTAAAGCTTCATTAATTTTATTTTTATCGTCTAATAAACTTGCGCTTTGTGCGTCTGATCTATAAAAATAAACATCTCTTAAATAGTCAATAAATTTTAAAGCATTATAACTTTTTAAATAAGCGTCATCTAAAACAGCAAGGGCGTCTTTGTATGCTTTTTGAATTGTTTCATTTGAAGAATCTATAACGTTTTTTAAATTTTCTTCTGCTTCTTTTAAAGAATTTTCGGCATCCGTTTTTTTGGCATTAACTATAGCAAGGTTAGCTTTAGCCTCCTGAAGTTGAATATTAAGATAAGAAGTGTCTAATTTTGCTAAAACTTGATTGGCAACAACATTATCTCCAACATTAATATAAATTTTGTCAATTTTCCCAGAATTTTTAAAATTAAGATTTATTTCTTCTCCTTTTTTTATTTTTCCTGTTTCTGAAACCTCTTTAACAATTGTACCTCGTTTAACATCAACTAAATTAAATCCGTTTTTTTTGTTTTTGAAAAACGCCTGATAAATACTGAATATCAATAAAACAACGAGAATTGAAATTATTATTTTTCTTTTATTTTTTATCGTCATAATAGCAAAAAAACGGGTCTGCCTCGATTCGAACGAGGAACTTCGCTTTTGGAGAGCGAAATTATACCATTTAACTACAGACCCATTTATTACTCTACTTCTTTGTCTCTTTGTGTACAGTGTGTTTTTTGCACCACTTACAGAATTTTTTCAATTCTAATTTTTTCTCGCTAATTTGTTTTGATTTACGAGTCAAATAATTTATCCTTTTACATTGCGTACACTGAAGTTTTATAAATGGTTTCTTTTTAACTGCCATATGAGCCGATGGCCGGATTTGAACCGGCGACCTACTCCTTACCATGGAGGCGCTCTACCACTGAGCTACATCGGCAAATTTGTTTTTTTTGGGTGGGTGGTGAGGGACTTGCACCCCCGAAGGCCAGTGGCCGCCAGTTTTACAGACTGGTGCGTTAGCTACTCCGCCAACCACCCGAAAAAAATCAAAATTAAACTTAAAAATATATTAACAAAAAATCTTTTATTTGCCAATACTCTTGCCGTATTTTTTCCGCCACTCTTCAATTTTTTTGTGATGGCCAGACAATAAAACTTTTGGCACCCGCCAAACTTTCGGACCCCGAAACTTAGGCGGGCGAACTTTCCATTTTTTGCCTTTTTTGGGCTTGCCCGCAGAAATTTGCTCTTGCCAAATTTTGGCGGGAGAAAAAACCCCTGGCCTGGTATATTGAGGATATTCAATAAATCCTTTTTCTTTTGTTATTCTTTCTTTTAATAATTCTAGCTTTCCTAAAACGCCGGGAATTAATCTAGATACCGTCTCCAACACAACCATGGCCGGCAATTCCCCTCCCATTAAATCATAATCGCCAATTGATAATTCCATATCAGTAATATTTTTTGCTACTCTTTCATCCACTCCTTCATAACGACCGCAAATCATAATTATTTGGTTCAATTTTGATAATTGATAAGCAATTTTTTGATTAAATTTTTTCCCCCGAGGAGTAAAAAGAATAACTTTTGACTTTTGGTTTTTGAATTTTGACTTTTTTTTAATCGCTTCAACTGCTTTATAAATTGGCTCAACTTTCAAAACCATCCCCAATCCCCCGCCATACGGCCTGTCATCAACGGTTTTATGTTTGTCAGTTGTAAAATCTCTTAAATTGTGAATCCTAATTTTAATTAAGCCTTTTTCTTGAGCCTTTTTAATAAAAGATTCTTTTAAATAAGAATCAAAAATTTTAGGAAAAATAGTAATAATATCAAAAACTAACATAAAACAAAAACCGTGCTATTTTGATAATAACACGGTTTTTGGTTCTTTGTAAAACGAATTTACAATTTTAATTCATCCAGCGCTTCGGCCGGAGCTTTTCCTCGAGCACTTCTGCCGCCTTCCGGCTCTTCGATCTTTAAATTCACTCTGGCGTGATTTTTTAGACCGACTATGCGAACCAGATTTCTAATAGACTTGGCGGTAGATCCTGCCTTTCCGATGATCTGACCCATGTCTTCAGGGTTTACTTTCAAAGAAAGTAAAACTCCCATTTCATCAACCTTGCGGTCAACTTTGACATCTTCTGGGTGATCAACTAAGGCCTTGATAAGGTACTCAAGAAATTCTTTATCAGCACCTTCTTTTGCCATATTATTCCTTCTATAAATAATTGATAATTAATCGTTTCCAGTAGCCCGACCTTTTTCCCACTAAAGTGAGAAAGCCTATCTCTCTTACAATCTGTCAGAGAATTGGCTAAACTAATTATCAGCTACTACTTCTATTTTATATTTTTTAAAAAATTTGTCAACTTCCAACAAGTTACCAAGGAAATAAGGAGAGAGATTTTTAAAGTCCTTCCTTGGCAACTTGTTGGAAAGGAGCGAGGTGCAAACGAGTAAAACTCTCCCTCGCTCCTTTTTTTTAACTGCACCTCGGGCAATTCTGTCCGAGGTCATAAACTGCCCCACAGGTGGAACATTTCTGCCCCTCAGCCGGGCGACGGAGAACCGCTGTTGCGACTTTCATAATCACCTCCTTCTTGGGTGATAGCACACACTAACCCAAGAAAGAGATGATTTTTATAATAGAACTATATTCCCCATTCCTTCCATTCTTCTCCTCCCTGCCTTCGCTAAAGCTTCGGCAGACAAAACGCTCCATATTTATTTTTCAATGTTCTTGCTCTACAAACAATAGTCGGCTCTTTGGAGAGAGCCGACTATTGGCATGAATTATTTTTTAACACTCTCTCCATCGTTGAAATTAAGATTTTTTAAATTTTTAAATTTTCTTCACTTCGCTTACACCGATATTATAGCATATCTACAGAATTTGTCAAGTGTTTTGGTAAAAAACAAGGGATACAATTATGTATCCCTTTAATGTGCTTTTTGAAAAATTTTTAAAGATCTATCCTTTCTCACCTCCTTCTGTTTTATTTGGTTTTTCAGTTGGACTCTTTTTTGGTTTTTTGTGTTTCAAAATTTTTTTACCTTCAATAATTTTTTCCGAAACCAGTAAATTAAAAACTGTTGGAGAAGGTTTAGCCCCCACTGACAGCCAATATTTTATCCTTTCTAAATTTAATTTTTTTTCTTTTTTAAGAGGATTATAATAACCGACCTCTTCAACAAAACGACCAGAACAAGGTTTATTTCTTTTATCTGTAACTACTATTTTAAAAAATGGCTGATTTTTTTTACCAACGCGAAGAAATTTAATAATTAACATATTGTTATTTTACCAATTTTTTATTTTTAGGGCTTGTTTAGCTGCCTCTATTTCTGCTTCTTGTTTTGACGAACCTTCTCCTTTTGCAATTAATTCTTTATTTAGAAAAACTCCAACTATAAAATGTTTTGCATGATCTGGTCCCCACTCTTCTAAAACCCGATAAATAGGAGTAATGCCTGTCTTTTCCTGAGCAGCTTCTTGGAATAAAGATTTTGCATCCTTAAAAAGACCTTTTTTGATGATTTCCGGTAATTTAATAATTAGTTTTTTTTCAATAAAATCTTTACATATTTCATATCCACAGTCAAGATATATGGCGCCAATTAATGCTTCAAAGGTGTTGGCTAAAATATACTGTCTTGCCTTACCCATTTCCTTTGACTCTCCTCGGGAAAGTAATAAAAAATCATTAAAATCTAATTCTTTCGCAATTTCGGAAAGCATTTTAGCATTGACGAGCGCCGCTCTCCAGCTTGTTAATTCGCCTTCTGCTTTTTTAGGATATTTTTTATATAAATATTCCGTTACTACAAGCTCTAAAACCGCATCTCCTAAAAATTCCAATCTTTCATTATTTTCAAATTGAAAATTAGGGTTTTCGTTTAAATAAGAACGATGACAAAAAGCCTGAATGAGTAGATCCTCGTTTTTAAATTTCAGATTGAGTTTCTTCTCAAGAAGTGAAAATTCTTTCATAGATTCCATACGAATTTCAATGTGAATTTTATGGATTTCATACGAATTTTGATTCGTATGTTTATTGTTTCTCCATTTCTTTATATACTGTTCCTAAAACTCCATTGACGAATTTTCCTGAACTTTCTCCGCTAAAATTTTTTGCTAGTTCAATTGATTCATTTATAGCGACTTTCGGCGGCACCTCTTCTTTATTGGCGTATAATAATTCGTAAAGCCCTATTCTTAATACATTTCTATCAATTAAACTGGTTTGAGAAATTGGCCATTGTGGAGCGGCTTTTTCAATAATTTTATCAATTTCCGAGAGATGTTCTACAACCCCTGTTACTAATTGCCAAACAAAACTAGGATCTTCTAACCCAGGACCGAATTCTTTAATATTTCTTTCTACAATTTCTGTTAATTTATCCGGTTTCTGGCCATGAAAATCCCACTCATATAAGCTCTGCATTGCTATTGACCTTGATAAGTGTCTGCTAGACATAATGTTATTTTCTTGAAAGTTCTTCCATTGTTAACGGTTTTGCTTCTTTTTTCTCTTTTGATTCCCCTGCCTTTATTTCTTTTTCTTTCTTTTTTCTCTCTTTTTTATCAAGCTTTTTTAAAACATCAATAACTTCTTTTCCTTTATAATATCCGCAGTTTAAACAAACAGTATGGGGCAAAACAGGCTTTTTACATTTCGGACACAACGATAAAGTCGGCTTTTTGATAAAAAGATGCGCTCTTCTTTTGTTTCTTCTTGATTTTGTGTGTTTTTGTTTTGGGACAGCCATAATAAAAATAAATAAAAATTATAAATCCTAAATTATAATAACATATTAATTAAATATCTTCAATGGTTTAAAAGATCTTCGGTGAATTTTACAAGGTCCGTATTCTTTTATTTTAGCTAAATGTAGTTCTGTTGGATAACCTTTATGAAGATTAAATTTATATTGGGGATATTTTTTGTGGTATTTTTCCATTATTCTATCTCTTGTCACTTTAGCTAAAATTGAAGCAGCAGCACAGGAAAAAACTTTTTCATCGGCTTTTATTATGGATTTTTGAGGAATATTTATTTTCAATTTTATATTACCATCTAAAATAAGGAAATCTGGCTTTGTTTTTATTTTTTTAATTGCCTTTATCATTGCCATTTTTGTCGCTTCCAAAATATTAATTTTATCAATAATTTTTTCAGAAACAATTCCTATCCCCCATTTTATGCTTTTTGTTTTTGTTAAGATTTCATAAAATTCTTTTCTCTTTTTTGGTGTTAATTTTTTAGAATCTTTTAATTTGAGACTTAGGAATTTTAAATTAGGAATTAAAGAAACTGCTGCTGCCACTATCGGTCCTGCCAAAGGGCCTCTTCCTGCTTCATCTAAACAAACAACTCTTTTAAATCCTTTTTGCCATAATTTTTTTTCTTCATTTAATTTTGGAGAATCCATAAAGTTAATAAATTTTATCAGAATTTATTTTTAATCTCAAGATTGTTTTTACTCTTTATTTTAATTAAAAATTTTTATATAATAATATAATTCGTTTGCGGCCTTAAAGGAAAGGGTTGTTTGTTAAATAAATTATGTCCAAATTTACCCATTTACACGTCCACTCTCACTATTCTCTTTTAGATGGTCTACCAAAAATAGATGAGCTTTTAAATTATGTAAAAGAATTAGAAATGGATTCAGTCGCTTTAACTGACCACGGCGCTTTATATGGTGCGGTTGAGTTTTATAAAAAGGCAAAAGAAAAAGGGATAAAGCCGATTATTGGCGCTGAAATGTATATGGCTTTTGAAAAGATGACACAAGAAAGACCAAATATCGATGATAAAAAATATCACTTAGTTTTGTTGGTTAAGAACGAAGAGGGCTATAAAAATTTAGTTAAATTAATAACTAAAGCTCATTTAGAAGGTTTTTATTATAAACCAAGAATAGATGAAGAATTATTATCCCAACATTCCCAAGGGCTTGTTTGTTTATCAGCCTGTCTAGCGGGAAAAATTCCCCAATTGATTTTGTCTAATAAAGTCTCAGAAGCAGAAAAAACTGCTCTTTTTTATCAAGAAATTTTTGGCAAGGAAAATTTTTATTTAGAACTCCAAAATCATCCTAATATTGAAGAACAGAAAAAGGTAAATAAAGCTATTTTGGCAATTTCCAAAAAATTAAAAATCCCTTTGGTTGCCACCAATGATTGCCATTATTTAAAACCAGAAGATGCCGCTGCTCAAGATATATTAATGTTAATCAATACTGGCGCTGACCCAAATGATCCGGAAAGATTAACAATGAAAACAGATGACTTTTCAATGCGAAAGCCGGAAAAAATGATTGAAGATTTTAAAGAAATTCCAGAAGCTATTGAAAACACTCAAAAAATTGCCGAAATTTGCAATTTTGAATTTAATTTAGGGCAAATAAAGTTGCCGAAATTTGAAACTCCAAACGGAAAAAGTTCGGAAGAATATTTAAAAGATCTTTGCTTTGAAGGAATAAAAAAACGATATGGCCAAAATCCCGGAAAAGAAGTTCTTGAAAGATTAAATTTTGAATTAAAAGTGATTAATCAAACTGGTTTCGTTTCTTATTTTTTAATTGTCCAAGATTTCGTTAATTGGGCGAAGGCAAATAGAATCGTAGTGGGACCGGGAAGAGGTTCAGCTGGCGGTTCTTTGGTCGCTTATTTGTTAAATATCACCAATGTTGATCCTCTAAAATATAACCTTTTATTTGAAAGATTCTTAAATCCTGAAAGAATTTCTCTGCCCGATATTGATCTTGATTTTGCCGACCGCCGACGAGATGAAGTAATAGAATATGTGGCTCAAAAATATGGCCGGGAAAAAGTTGCCCAAATTATTACCTTTGGAACAATGGCGGCCAGAGCGGTAATTAGAGACGTGGGAAGGGCTTTGGGATATCCTTATAGTGAATGTGATAAAATTGCGAAAATGGTTCCTTTTGGGTTAACATTGGATCAAACTTTAGCTCAAGTTTCGGAATTTCGTCAATCCTATCTTTCTGACCAACGAATCCAAAAATTGGTTGATTTTGCCAAAAAATTGGAGGGTTGTGCCAGACATGCTTCCACTCACGCGTGCGGAGTTGTTATTTCATCAGAAGTATTAGATAATATCGTACCATTACAACACCCCACTCAAGATGATAAAGCAATTGTTACCCAGTACGAAATGAAATCAATTGAAGATTTGGGCCTTTTGAAAATGGATTTTCTTGGTCTAAAAAATTTAACCATTATTGAAGACACGTTGGCGCGTATTTACAAAGTTCAAGGGAAAAAAATAGATATTGAAAATATTCCTTTAGACGACAAGGCAACTTATAAACTTTTACAAAAAGGAGAAACAATTGGCGTCTTCCAGTTAGAATCAGAAGGTATGAGAAGATATCTGAAGCAGCTTAAACCAACCGGCCTTGAAGATATTATTGCAATGGTAGCTTTATATAGACCGGGTCCTATGGCTTTAATTCCTGATTACATTGCTGCAAAAAACAAAAAAAAGGCCATTGAATATTTACATCCTAAATTAAAACCAATTTTAGAATCAACTTACGGAATTTGTGTTTATCAAGAACAAGTAATGAAAATAGCTCAAGATTTAGCCGGTTTTTCTTTATCTGAGGCTGATGTTTTAAGAAAAGCTATAGGAAAAAAAATTAGAAAGTTATTAATGGATCAAAGAGAAAAATTTATAGAAGGAATGATAAAAAATGGAATTTCTGACAGTGTAGCAAATAAAATATGGAACTGGATTGAACCTTTTGCTAGATACTCTTTTAACCGATCCCATGCCGCGGCTTATGCTTTAATTGCTTATCAAACTGCTTATCTTAAGGCCAATTTTCAGGTTGAATTTATGGCTTCTCTTTTAACCTCAGAAAAATCTGATGTAGAAAGAATTGGCTTTTTAATTTCGGAATGTAAAAAAATGGGAATTGAGGTTCTACCTCCCGATATTAATGAAAGTTTAGCAAACTTTACAGTTGTTGGAAAAGACAAAATTCGTTTTGGGTTAACTGCGATTAAAAATGTTGGTCTGAATATTGTAGAAACAATAGTTAATGAAAGAAAAAATAATGGTCCTTATCAGTCAATTTTTGATTTTATTAATCGTTTAAACTCAAAAGATTTGAATAAAAAATCGTTAGAAAGCTTGATTAAAGCTGGTGTTTTTGATAAATTTGCCGAAAGAAAGCAATTATTGGAAAATTTAGAAAAATTGTTAGAGGCGGCACGAGAAAATCAAAAAATAAAATTAAATGGTCAAAAAGGTCTTTTTGACGGAATGACTCGTAATGTAAGTTTTCAATTTTCCTCAACTAGTCCGGCGAGTGAGAAAGAAAAACTAACGTGGGAAAAAGAGTTATTAGG
>Ga0272448_1005421_pt1 | contig 14122 bp, 14 predicted proteins | sample YNPCB0191_FD_202220 | JGI IMG/M metagenome (GOLD analysis project Ga0272448, IMG submission 202220) | Hot spring sediment microbial communities from Yellowstone National Park, WY, United States - YNP-CB-019-1 | ecosystem: Environmental > Aquatic > Thermal springs > Hot (42-90C) > Sediment...
GGCCGCCGGATGGACACTGCTTCGCGGATACAGGGGGGCGGATATTGTCTTTGCAGCGAATGCAGGCTATCTGGGGGGCATCAGTGCGTTGCTGCAAAAGATCTTCATGACGCCCTTGGTGGAAACGTGGGGGGAGGGAGCGGGGGCGGGGCGCCTCGCCGCCTTGTTGTCCGAGCCGTACGCATACGCGTTCCTCGTGACCTCTATGGCCTCGTTCGCCATGATCCAGGTCGCCTACCAGTTCGGAAAGGCAGTCAGGGTCGTTCCGACGTTTTCTTCGGCCATCATCCTGACGCCGGTGGCAGGTGCGGCGGTGGTATTCCACGAAGAGATACGGGGTGGGCAATGGGTGGGGATAGCCCTGATCCTGGCCGGGATTTTTCTCCTGAGCGCTCAAAAGCAGAGACCGGGATAGAGGGGTGAGACCAGGATCTGCAGAGCACGACGCTGCGCGGATACTAAAGAGGCGGGAGCCGTTCGAGAACTTCTTCGGTGAATCTCATATAGTCCGCTGCGCCGCTGGAGTGAGGGGCGAAAAGGAAAATCGGCCGTCCTTCGAGCTGCGATTTGTTGAGATCGGTATTGACCGTTATCTGGGACTTGAACACCCTGCCTCCGAAATAGTCTTCCAATTTTTTTTGGATCGTCGCATTCATTACCGTGTTTCGGTGGTCCACCCTGGTGGGAAGGATACCCAATATCCTGAGCTGGTGATTGAGCCGGTAGTTCACGGTTTCCACTGTCTCCAGCACGCTCTCCATACCGTCGAGTGCCAGGGCCGACATCTCGCACGGGATAATGAGGTAATCTGCGGCAACGTAGGCGTTGACGGTGAGATGGCCAAGGTTTGGGGGGCAGTCGATGATGATGAAGTCGTAATAGGTTCGTGCCGTGGCTAGTGCTTTGCGAAGTATGAATTCCCTGCCGATCTTGGCGGCGAGCTGGCTTTCGGTCTCCAAAAGCGAGCGGTCAGAGAGGGTTATGTCCAGGCATTCGATGTCTGTAGGCACCACGGCTTGAAGGAGCGACCCGTTCCTCGAGGCGAGAACAGTTGATATCCCGTTGCCGTTTTCCGCATAGCCTTGCTGGAGGCTCGGACTGACGTGGCCTTGGGCATCCATGTCCACGATGAGGACCTTGAGGCGTCGAAAAAGGGCCAGTGCTGCGCCGAGGTTGACGGCAGTTGTGGTCTTGCCCACGCCGCCTTTTTGATTGGAAACCGCTATGACGTGGGCACGTTTCGGTCCGAGGGCCTCCTGCTCCTCGAAAGAAAGTATCTTCTTTATGCGCGAGGCGAGTCCTTCCTTCATTGTGTCACTCCCCCCTTGTGCAGTGAGCGTGTTTCTGACTAGGCGCTTGCCGATCACATACCACAGCAGCCTGTCGCTGTCAAGTTTTTCTACCATATGTAGTGGCTATGGTCCCCTGCGGCACAACATATAAGGACGAGGGGTTTGGATTTATAGGTCTCTTTTTGTTATCATCAGCTGGAACGTGGTGCCGCGATCGAGGAATGTCGCATGTACTGTTCCTTTTACGGAATCAGCGAAAAGCCTTTCAATATCACCCCTGACCCCCGTTTTCTGTTCTTTGGTGCGACACACAGAGAAGCCTTTGCACACCTTATATACGGCATCAGGGAGCGGGGCGGGTTCGTCGTTATCACAGGTGAGATAGGCACAGGAAAGACCACCCTTTGCAGAGCGATCCTCGAGTACATGGACAAGGACACGCTGGTTGCGTTCGTGTTCAACCCGACGCTGTCCGCCATAGAACTTCTCAAGACGATCAACCAGGATTTCGGGATCTCCTCGAGTGGAACAACAAAAAAGGAACTGATCGACGAACTGAATCAATTTCTGCTGGAGAAAAGAGGCGAGGGGAAGAATACTATCCTCATTATCGACGAGGCTCAAAATCTCGAACCTGAAGTGCTCGAACAGATACGGCTGCTTTCGAATCTCGAGACCAACACGGAGAAGCTTCTCCAGATCATTTTGATCGGCCAGCCAGAACTTCTCGAGATCCTCGAGCAGCGCGGCCTGAGACAACTCAACCAGCGGATAACCGTACGATACCATTTGCAATCCCTCTCGTCGCTGGAATGCGAGGACTACATCAGACATCGGCTCGCAGTTGTCGGTGCGGAGGGGAAGGTCACGTTCACCAAAGAGGCGTTGAAAAGGATATATCAGTACACGAGAGGCGTCCCGAGACTGGTCAATGTGCTCTGCGACAGGGCCCTGCTGGCGGGCTACACGCTGGGGACCACAGAGCTTGACGGCAGGATCGTAACGCGTGCATATAAGGAGGTTTTCGGACGGTCGCGAAATCTCGCCGCTCCTACCTCTGAGCGGATTCGGCCAACACGGGCCTTCCTGGGGGCGGGTGCGGGCATGGTAGTTTTGCTGCTCCTCATCGGCGGCTTCTTGCTTTTCGGCCGGCATCTGACCCATTCACCCCCGCTGGAGACAAGTGGGGCAGAGACGAACGGGGCAGGAACACTTCATACCGCCCCGTCGGCCCCTGGGCCAGGGGATGCTCGCGTGGCCGAGTCTGTCGAGAACGTCGGGTTGGGGCAGGGACCCGAGTCGGCAGCACCGCCGGCAAGCGAGCAGCCCGAGGCCGGGGAGCAGCCGACAGTGGCACAGGGTTCTGGAGAAGAAGCCGAAGGTCCGCGTCCGATAGTGAGTCCAGAGACGCCTGTCGTGACCAAAGAAGCGGTAAGAGAGCGTTTTCAGGGGAAGAGCCTCCTCGAGACGAAGAGGATTGCACTTGCAGCGCTGCTCCACAGCTGGGGGCAGCTTCCCGAGGGAGAGGTAGCGTTGCCGGCCAACGACAGCCTCGACGTCTACAAGATCGCCGAAAAATTCGGGTTGCTCTGCAGCTACATCGCAGGGAATGTCAATCTGTTGAGATGCCTGAATCTGCCGGCCGTCCTGCCGCTGAATTTCGGCGGTCCTGCGGGCAAGAGATACGTGTGCCTTCGCAGACTCGATGGGGAACAGGCCGTGATCGCCCCGCCGCTCGATGAGACGACCGCCACGGTACCGCTGTCCGTCCTGAGTGAATTCTGGTTCGGAAATGCGTACGTGTTCTGGAAGGATTTCAAGATGCAGGGCCGCCATCTGGCCCGAGGGGTCCGCGGCAGCGACGTTGCATGGCTGCAACACTGCCTGCGGGACATGGGGTATTCTTTAGCCGACAAACCAGGGGTTTTCGGCAGCGATACAGAGGCGGCCCTCAGGGCCTTTCAGAGGGACCATTTTCTGGACGAGGATGGGGTAGTCGGGCCCATGACCAAGATGGTCCTCTACCATCGACTGAAGGAATTCCCCATGCCCAGCCTTGCGGGCCAGCAATAGTCACGGAAGGGATCGAGCATCCATGAGCTACATTCTGGAGGCACTCAAGAAGCTCGAGCAGGAGAAGGCGCGGGCGCGCAAGGAGGTAGATCCCCTGCGCCAGCTCACGAGGATGGAATACGCCTCGTCGACTCGCCCCCGCAAAGGAGCCCTGTGGCACAAGGCAGCGGTGAGCATAGTGGCAGGCGGGATTCTGGTGGTGAGTACCTTTCTTATAACGCGCCACATGAGCCTTTCTCCCCCTCCCTCAGGGAGAACCGGGCCAGCCGACGTGGAGAACGCACACCCCGGCATCGAGGCAGAGGGTGGGTCGAAGGGAATCGCCCGCGAAATCCCGGCCTCGAGCGATCTTGTCGCGCACGGGCCGCCCGTGCACAAGGAGACCCCATCGGAGAGTGGTGAGGGCGTTGACCTTGGATCCACAGAAGAACGTGCTGCAGACAAGGACGGGGCTGGAAGCCAGGAACGTGCCGCTTCCCCGGGAGAGACGCCTTCCGGCGCCACCGGCGAGTCCTCGAGTCCTGTGGTGGAGACTGGTGAGACGGAGTTTAGTGCGAGCCCTGAATCCGACCAGTACTCGACAGAGCCGCTCGAGAAGAAAGGCGCACTGGTGGCCCGCGCAGGAGCCAGAGGCGGCCCCCTGCCTTTGACGTCCCGAGTGCCTGCCGGCTTCCCTTCGCTCAAGATCAGTGCCATCGTCTGGAGTGCGGACAGCGAAAAACGCTTTGCAGTGGTGAACCTGCGAAGCGTTCGGGAGGGGGATGCAATCGAGGGGGCGGTCGTCTCCGAGATCCAGACCGATGGGGTGGTTTTCAGGTGGCAGGGGAATGACTACAGGCTCTCAATGAGCAGGCATTGATGCCACGGGTTGGTCGCCCGAGATGACAACCAGGGCGTCCACAGCGACTGGCTTTCCGTTGCGGACCTTGAGGGGATTGATGTCGACCTCTTGAATGACCGGGTTCTCGAGACCTATCCTCCCCAGGGTAACCAGGCACGAGGCGAGCACGTCGAGATCCACAGGTGGCTCTCCGCGAAACGCATCGAGGATCTTGCGTGCGCGGATCTCGGTGACCATCTCCAGCGCGTCGTAGGTCTCGAGCGGGGCTATCCGGAAGGTGACGTCGTTGAGGACTTCTGTGAGTATGCCGCCAAGGCCGAACATGACGCACGGCCCGAACTGAGGGTCTCTTGTCAAACCTATCACGAGTTCTCTGTGGCCGGGGACCATCTCCTGGACGAGAACCCCCTCCCATTGGGGCGTCGCATGAGCCATGAGTTCGCGGTAGGCCCCGAGGGCTTCCTCGCTCGTCCTCAAATGAAGCCGCACGAGATTCCCCTCTGTCTTGTGAGTCAACTCGGGACCGCAGGCCTTCAAAACCACCGGAAGGCCTATCTCGTCTATCGCTCGCGCCAGATCGTTTTCCGAGGTGACGAGACACTCCTTGCACACTGGGATCCCGTGAGACTGAAGGAACTTTTTGGAGGAATGTTCTGAGAGCGTCTTGTGCCCCTTGGCAGCTGCTTCCTCGAGAATGCCCATACCTGCCTCGCCTCGTCCTGTGAAGTGTTTCATCCGGGGTGCGGTCCGCCTTCGCAGGCCGACCGCGCATCAGGAGAGAATCTCGGCACGCCCATCCCTCAGGACGACCTCTCCTCGTTGATTGACAGCTTCCACAGCCAAGATGGTAACTCCACCATGGGCCTGCTCGACCCAACCCCGTGTCGTAACCGTGTCCAGAGGAAGGATAGGCTTTGCAAAGCGAACCTTGAGCCGCTTGATCCTCAGAGGGTCTCCCCCGCAGCATTCATCCTGAATCGCTTTGAAGCAGAACGCCATGGTGCACAGCCCTTGCAGTATGATGCCAGGCAAGCCGACCGATCGAGCGAACTCCGGATTGACGTGAATCGGGTTGTAGTCTCCCGATCCCTCGGCGTATCTGTAGGTTTGGTCTTCCTCCACCTTCATGGTCTGGGTAAAATCGTAGGCTCGGACGGGGTGTTCCTCGGCACCCTTCTTCTTGTCGGATCCTGACCGAGCGCCTCTAATGAAAAAGGTCCCCGACATGTCGAGTACTGCCTGATCGAGCTGATTCCTCGCGTGAACGTCGACGACAAAGATTTCCCCGGTGCTTTTCTCCTCTATGCTCGCGATCGTCCCCACTGAGGTTATGAGATCCCCAGGTCGGACCGGAGCGTGAAAGGTCATACTGTGCTCCCCGTGGACCAGCCTTGGGAAGTCCACGTTCAGGTCAGGGTCGAAAAAGGCCTGTGCGAACGGGGCACCGGCGTATTTTACACCGAACATGGGTGGGGCTATGATGCCTCCCTCCCTTGCTTCGTCCAGGAACAGCGGGCACGTTTCATTGTACCCGTATGCGTATTTCTTTGCCTCCTCGGCTGTGATCTTGTACTGCTGGGGAGGATACTGCTTGCCGACGAGAGACTTGTTGAGTGCCATGCCAACCCCCGGCTGCGCCGCAGATGCAAAAGAACGAATTCTTTCCCAAAAAACGACCGAAGCGACAACAAGACCGAAACTATATGTGTCGGCCTCGAGCTTGTCAACGCCTTGGCCCCGCTGGCCTGTGGCAGTAGAGCGAGACTGAATCCACGGCCCGGTTGCGCGTGCTCGGACTCTGCCCCTAGCCTTTCTTCTCCTCGGCCGTCGAAGAGAGCTGGTATGCTGCTTGGGCAATGGCCTTCGTGACCTTTACCGCCGTGGCAATATCCTCAGCGCTCAAATTCGACCGCAAGTCCGCGTACGCCTTGTCGATGATCCTCATGAGGACTTCCTTGAGCCTTTTCCCTTTTGGGGTGAGATAGATCCCCAATGCACGGCGGTCGTTCTCCACGCTCTTGCGCTCGACCAGTCCGTCTGCCTCCATCTTGTCGATGACACCTGTCATCGTGGACTTTTCCAAGAAAAGCTTCTGGCCGAGTTTCGACATGATAAGCCCGTCTTCATCGGCGAGGGCGAGCAGTATGCCCATTCTGCTCGGGTTCATGTTCTCAATTTCGTTTTCCTGGAAGGTCTTCTTGAGGTACTTGTAGATGCTGAAGTAGGCCTTGAACAGGTGGATTCCCAAATTGTCCTCGAAAGCGATCATGGCTGGATGCCTTCTCCCCGAAAGACCGAAGGATAGTACTCGTCTAAACTGTTCGAAGCTGAACTAATAATCGCACAATCGAGGGGACTGGTCAAGAAGGAGGCGGTTGCACGGTTGTTCGCATCGAGGAGACAAGGAGGAATGCAGTCATGAAAGCAGGAAGGAGCGGGAGGCGCCGGGCGCCTCTCAGGATTTGAGTGTCCTGGAACGCGGACTGACTCGAGGGATCCAACGGTGCTCTTCGTACCACTCCACGGTGTTCCTCCATCCCTTGGCGAATCGAGGATATTTCAGGTGGAAGCCTGTGGAGTGGAGTTTGCTGGTGTCCAAGACGAGCGGCCGCAGCCCGAATTCGAACACGTCCTTGTCCATCCGCGGGCTGAGAACCTTCTGGAGGTGGTGTTTCTTGACCAACCTATTCCAGAGAACAGTGTTCATCCTGTTGAGCGGGCTGAGGATTTCGTCCTTGAGGAGGGACGGAAGTATCGAGCGAATCAGGGTCGTCGCAGGATAGGGGATCCCTGGGCCCAGGGGCCTTAGGCCGTAGGTTTCCATAGCGATGTTGATGAAGTCGGTCAGGGGCCGGGGATCGTTATCTGCGATGTTGAAAATCTCGCCATAGGCGCGAGGGTTGTTCAGCAAGAATACCGCGGCCCTGGCGACGTCCTCGGCGTGGACCATGTTGGTCAGGGGACCGCCTTTCATCTTGGGGTAATAGGGACCCAAGGACCTGACAAGGGGAGGCAGGGTGGCGATGGATGCCATAAAGGAAGCGCACCTCGGGCCATATATGACTGAAGGGCGAATAATAGTGACATGGGGCGGGAGCATTCTCGGTTTGGACAGGAGGAGATTCTCGGCATCGATCCTGGCTTTTTCGTGGTCGTTGGCTGCCTCGAGCGGCGCGCGCTCGTTGACCGGGCGCGTGGAGCGCTTGTAAACGAGCCCGGTGCTGATATGGACAAAATGGCCGACCCCTGCCTCCTTCGACCTCTCGAAGAGGACCCGTAGCGTCTGGAGATCGAGAAGTGCAGAGGAGTCCTCAAGGGCGCCCGTGGCTGCGGCCGGCATTGTGTGAATCACTCCATGAACGCCGTCGACCAGTGAGGAGACAAAGACCGGATCGTGCAGATTCCCCTCGAGTACCCTGAGGTTGCCCCCCCGCAGCACGCTGTCGGAGGCCTTGGCGTCAGCGGCGACGACGCGATAGCCTCTCCTGAGCAGTTCCCTTGCCACAAGGATGCCCACTGGTCCGAAGGCACCTGTCACGAGTATGCTTTGCTCGCTGACAGGGAGCGGCCTTGCCCTCGGCGCAGCCGATACAGGAGACCGGCGCTGCGGCGACTTGCTGCGGGCCGGTGCTATCCTCTCTCGTGTCCGATTCTTCGACAAACCGACTCCCCCGCTCTAGGCCTACCCCCTCTACCAGGCTCCAAGAGGGGATGGCGGGGCGCGTAGTTTTCGTGATGCGCCCCTTTGTGCAGCGCCTTGCATTGTAGCTCTCGGTCTTATACCATTACAAGCCTCGGGCAGGGAGAAATGCGGCGCGCCACCAGGACGCTGGCACGCCGGCGAGATTTCCCTGGAGGTGTTGAACGAGGGAGGGGAAACTCATGAACCGCATCGAGGCACTGACATTCGCGCTCGGCTTTGTCGCGCTCGTCTTCGTGGGGACGACTGTCGGCCGCGTCGAAGGAGCGGCAAAGGAAGCACCCGATGAACTCGTCATTCATTCGGACGCTTGGGGTGCAAAAAAGCACGTGGATGTAAAATTCACTCACAAGGTCCACGCAACGGACTATAAGGTGGAGTGCACGGGTTGCCATCACGTCTACGAGAATGGGAAGAATATCTGGCGTCAAGGGGCCGATGTCCAGAAGTGCCAGTCGTGTCACACCAACACCATGACGGGCAAGGAGCTGAGCGCCGCCTCGGAGAAGGAGAAGAAGCTCAGTTTATTCAAGGCATTTCATGACTCCTGCCGCGGGTGTCACTCCAAGGAGAAGAAAGGCCCTGTCAAGTGCACGGAATGCCACGCAAAGAAATCCTGAGCGTGAAAGGGGTCAAAAGGGAGTACAAGCCGTGGCTGTGAACATTGTCCGCAAAATAGACGATAGGGTCAGGATCAGACATGCCCTGGTGAGTGTTTCGGACAAGCAGTATCTCGACCGGTTGGTCCTTCCTCTCGTCGAGCTCCTCCCCGGGATCACTCTTTTCTCCACAGGGGGCACACACGAGGCCATAGCGAGGATGCTCGGCAAGGATGCTTCGAAGAACTTACGACAGGTCTCTTCCTACACGGGCCAACCAGAGACACAAGGGGGGCTGGTCAAGACCTTGGACTTCAAGATCTACCTGGGGTTGCTGACCGAGACCTACAACCCGGCACATCAGGAGGATCTCGCCAGGACGGGTGCTGTGCCCATCGACCTCGTGGTGGTGAACCTTTACCCGTTCGGGAAGGTCACCGCGAGGCAAGGGGTCACCCTGGAGGAGGCAAGGGCCAATATCGACATTGGCGGCCCGTGTATGCTGAGAGCCGCTGCAAAGAACTTCCACAGGGTTGCAGCACTCGTCGACCCGCTGGATTACCAGCCCTTTACCGAGGCGTTGCGAAGAAACGGGGGCTCGACCACCCTGGAACAGCGTTTCGAGCTCGCCAAAAAGGCGTTTCGACACACTGCAGAATACGACGCCGCTATTTCGCGATATCTTTCCACGGTCGTGTTCGATGCCGCTTCGTCATGTTATGAAGTCCAGTGAGTCCGGGGGTTGTGCGCAGTATGGCAAAGGATGTGAAGCACATCTACAAGGAGATCGTCGAGGAGGCCTTTCCGGCGAGGCTTACGATCAGCTTCACAGAGGGAGCGAACACCTCTCAGTCGCTCGTTTACGAGAAAGTAACCTGGGACATCCAGGGAGAACGCAGAGGGCTTCGATACGGGGAAAACCCGGGCCAGCCTGCCGCACTCTACAGGCTCATCAACGGGAATCTGGTTCTCGGCGATGTTGCTTCCATCACACCCGGTAAGTATCTGGTATCGGACGCCGAACTTCTTCAATCGGGCAAGCATCCCGGCAAGATCAATTTGACCGACGCGGACAACGCTCTGAACATCCTTCGGTATTTTCATCATGTGCCCACCGTGGCCATCATGAAACACAACAATCCCTGCGGCGTCGCCTCCGCCGAGAGCCTGGAAGAGGCCTACAGGAAGGCCTATCGCGCGGACCGTGTTGCCGCCTTCGGCGGGTGCATAGCAGTGAATAGATCCGTGGACATGGCGACCGCCGAGGCGATCGCCTCCCACTACGCCGAGGTCGTGGTGGCACCAGAATTCGACCAAGGGGTCATGGGGCTTTTCGAAAAGAAGAAAAACCTGCGAGTCATGCGCATAAGAAACATGGAGCGGCTGCACGAGTACGTGGGCCAACGATACCTCGATTTCAAGAGCCTCGTGGACGGGGGGCTCATCGTGCAGTGGTCGTATGAAACTCGTGTCAGGAGCCGTTCCGATCTGGCGCTGGCCTCGTGCACCTACAAGGGGAAGGAGTACCGTATTCAGCGAAGCCCCACCGAGGAAGAGTACGAGGACATGCTGTTCGGTTGGTTCGTCGAGACCGGGATCACCTCGAATTCGGTCATTTATGTGAAGAATCGCGTCACGGTCGGGATCGGGACCGGGGAGCAGGATCGAGTCGGCGTGGCTGAAATCGCCAGGGACAAGGCGTATCGCAAGCGCGCGGACTGGCTCTGCTACTCGGAGTACGGGATTCCGTACAACGATCTCGAGGATCGCGACAAGAGGTCCGAGATCGACCGAAAGGTAGCCCTCGAAAAAGGGGGGCTGCTCGGAGCAGTAATGGTGAGCGATGCCTTTTTCCCCTTTCGCGACGGCGTGGAGGTTGGGCTACGCGAGGGTGTTACCGGGGTGGTGCAGCCTGGTGGCTCGGAGCGGGATTTCGAAAGCATCGAGGCCTGCAACGAGGCCGGCGCCACCATGGTGTTCACTGGGGACAGATGCTTCAGACATTAGCTGCCTTCCGCCCGAGGGCCGGCCAGAGCTACTCGAGGCGCCAGGGGAGCGAGGACCGAGAGGAGGGCCAGTGCCGATGTGTGAGTCTGCTGCCTATGTGATCCGTAAGAACGGCGAGGAAAAACTCCTCGATGATGTCACCTTTCTCAAGCCCGACAGGGGCCGGGTCTTCCTGAGAAACCTGTTCGGAAAGGAGCTCTCGATCAAGGGACGGATAGAAGAGATACGGTTTATGGATCATAAAATCATCCTCGTCGAGGATGAGTAGCTGGGCGTTCCGTCCCTGGTGACCCGTCCTCCGACCGATCCCCGCCTTATTCCCGGCGCGTTTTCTCGATCGCCCTGTCCATGTAGCGTTCCACAAGGGAAGGGCAGAGCCTCTTTGCCAGAAACGTGAGCGTACTCTCCACATTGGGAACGATGAGGAATGAGCCTTTTTTCACCCCTCGAAGCAAGGCGGCGGCCACCGCATCGGGGTGCATGAGTCGTGCAGCACTCGAGACAGCCCTTGTCTCCGGCGGCTTGGTGAGATTTTCAGCCTCGAACCCGGGCGTGTCGGTGTCCGGCGGGCAAAGGACAGAGACGTGGATGCGGTATGGCTTCAGTTCGCTTCTGAGCACCTCCGAGAGCCCTATGAGGGCGAACTTCGATGCCGCATAGTCAGCGTAGCCGAACACGCCGATAAGGCCTGCCATCGAGGAGACATTCACGATCGCGCCTCCGCCTCCGGCCCTTTTCATGTGCGGCACGAGCGCCTTTATCGTGTTCCAGGCGCCGTAAAGGTTTATTTTCATGGTTTCGTCGAATTGGCGGTAGCTGATATCCTCGAAGCAGCGTGGGCATGCCCTGCCAGCACAGTTGATCAGTAGATCAGGGACACCGAAGGCCGCCACAGCTTGTTCCATCACCTTCTCGACCTGTTCGGCGCGGGCGACATCCACTTGGGCCGAGGCGAATCTCTGGTGGTCCGAGATGCTGCGGCCCTCAATGGCGATACGGGCTTCCTCGAGCCGCTTCTTGTCTCGGGCAAATATGATGACATGGGCACCGTGGGCGGCGAGCAGTTTTGCTGTGGAGAGCCCGATACCGCTCGAGCCTCCTGTAATATACGCTGTGGCGCCCGGGAAGTGCCTCATGCGCGTGCAGCAGCCCTTTCTCGACGGGGTGGACTCTCCGCGTGCCAGGCTGCGGGTGCGTCGTCCCGGTGGTCTCGGAGGGGCATGGGCTGGTTGCGGAGAGCTTTTCTGGAAAAGGCTACGAAGCCCATTCGATAAGCCTTTGAGCTATGGCGTCGGCGATGCGTGTCAGATCGTCGGCCTGCGCGAAGGGCGGTCTGGACTCCATGTCGGCCCTGATAACCGATTCGGTAAATGGAAGGAATCCAAGCACGGGGATATCCTTTGTGTGGGCCAGGATAAACTCCCGGTCGGCATCCGTTCTGATCTTGTTGCCGACAATGGCGAGCTTTTCCAGATGGATATGAGACGCGAGCTCCCTGATCTTCTGGGCCGTCTCGATACTCCGCTTCCCGGGCTCGACCACAATGATCAGCCTGTCCACGAATCCTGCCGTGCCTCTCCCTAAGTGCTCGATGCCCGCCTCCATGTCCATCAGTACGACCTCTTTTCTCTCGATGAGCAGATGCTGGACCAGGGCCCTCAGAAGGGTGCTTTCCGGACAGACGCAACCGCCGCCCCCCTTTTTCACGGTACCCATTCTCATGAGACGTATTCCGTGAGCTTCCACACTGAGCTTCTCGGGGAGGTCGTCGACCCTCGGGTTCATGGTGAACAGAGCGCCGACAGTCCCGGCTCGGGCGCCGGTTCTCTCGAGGACGAGGTCCTGCATCTCGGCGATAGGCCTGATGGAATCAGGGTTGTCGATACCTAGGGCCGTTGCGAGGTTGGCATCCGGATCTGCGTCGATGGCGAGGACCCGGTAGCCCCTATCCGCAAACGCCTTTGCGAGGAGTGCCGTCAGTGTCGTCTTGCCCACTCCGCCTTTGCCGCTCACTGCGAGTTTCATGCGTTCTTTCCACCTCGGTAGTCGCTCGAGCCGGGACCGCCCCGGCCCGGGAGCAGCCCCGAAGGGTACGGGCCGTCCTCTGATATCAGCGGCTGCCCCAAGAGACCAGCCGCAGTGCCATCATTTGGGCAGACAAGACGATGTCCTCCGTGGGGAGGTAATGTGCGACGCTGCTGTCGAAGAGGACCGAGAGCCGAGGGCCGAACTCCGCATCCGCTTTCCAAAAGACGAGTGTGACCGGTACGCGAGGCAAAAGGGGTATCCTCAAACCCAGGTCGCCTATCTCGACCCGTGCGGCCTCGAGCCTTTGCGCCGGTCCGACCACCTCCTCCGGGCATGGCCCGTAGCGTTGAAGCAAGGGGGAGACAACCCTCTTTTCGAAGTTCGGCGCGTATACCCTCCCCTCGGGAAGCTCTGAAAAACTGATCGGCCGCCCCGTCAGTGGCGTGCCGTCTGCCCGGTTGAAGTAGTGGAGCAGAAGGATCTTCTCCCACAGGGCGGGTTCTTCAGCACTATCGCAGTAGTTGATGTCACCCGTCGAGAGGATCTCGTAGCGTTTTCCGAGGAAAAAGAGAGACGCGCAGGGTATGCCCTGCTCCGGCCGAGCCCTTCCCCACGGTATTCCCGCGTTTCGTGCCTGGAGCTCGGGGTCCTTGCCCCGAAAGGTACTGAGCGCTATCTCGAGGGCCTGTTTGAGATCCTCTTGAGTCGGCATGCAATGATATCATCCGTCCTGCGGGACCATTCGAAGCAAACGTCAAAGCTCGAGCCACGAGTCCGAATACAAGGACTTGCCGAGCAGCACACGGGCCGTCTTCACATAGTCGGATTCCTCTTTGGTCAAGGTAGCCGGATCGATCGGCTCTTCGTTGAGCACCTTTCCCACGAGTGCGACCAATTCAGGCCTCCTGCCGCGTGCGATGTCTTGAAGGTCCTTGTCGAACGCGTCGACGATGGCGCCTTTGACCCCGCAATGGATCAGTATCGTGAGGAATGTCTGGTTGAGTATGGGTCGCAAATGGTCCGGGGCACCGTTCGAGACGTTTGAGAGGCCGTTCGTCGAGCGACACCCCGGGGTGAGCTCATCCTGGAGCTTATAGAATTGCATGCAATGCACGAGCTGTTCCTGCTGCACGTTCACCGGGGTGATGATGGGGTCGATCCAGATATCTTCGGGCTGAATGCCTGCTTCTGTGGCGGCCATGTAGAGCTGCGATGCGTACATGGCCCTCTCGTCCGTGTCTCGTGGCATCCCCTCGGGCCCCCACAGGAGCGCGACCATGCCGGCATCGTATCGGGCTGCCAGCGGGATCAGGGCATCCATGCGTTCTTGACGCGCCATGATCGAATTTATCACTGCCTTGCCCTTCTTGGGTTTGTAGACCTTGAGGCCAGCCTCTATGGCTTCCACATTGCTCGTATCCAAGAAGAGGGGGAGATCGGTAACCTCCTGAATGATCTTCACCATCCACTCCATCAGCTCCGCCCCGCCCTTGCGGGCAGGCCCGAGATTGACGTCTATGTAATCCACGCCCGCCTCGGTCTCCATTTCGGCCATCTTTTGTAGAGGACCTGCTTCGCGATT
>Ga0272448_1005422_pt1 | contig 14119 bp, 12 predicted proteins | sample YNPCB0191_FD_202220 | JGI IMG/M metagenome (GOLD analysis project Ga0272448, IMG submission 202220) | Hot spring sediment microbial communities from Yellowstone National Park, WY, United States - YNP-CB-019-1 | ecosystem: Environmental > Aquatic > Thermal springs > Hot (42-90C) > Sediment...
ATGACCTCGTTAATAAAAAGCAATATTAATATCCTTATTAATAAGAATTACTCGTCTTGTTAATAATATCAAGATAAATGACCTTGTTAATAAAGATCAATATTAATATCCTTATTAATAAGAATTACTCTTGTTGTTAATAAAATCAAGATAAATGATCTTGATAATAAAGAACAAGATAAGTACCTTTGTTAATAACAATTGAGATTAATATCCTTATTAATAAAAAGCAAGATAAATTCCCATTGTTAATAAAGATAAAAGTAAATGATCTTATTAATAAAAATCAAGGTAAATAATCTTGTTAATAGGAATCAGGATAAATTATCTTCTTGTTAATAAGAAGTAAGATAAATGTCCTTGTTGGTAAAGATCAAGATAAATGACCTTGTTAATAAGAAGCAAGATAAATGGTCTTGTTAGTAAAGATTAAGATAAATAACCTTGTTAATAAAAATCAAAATGAATGGCCTACTTATTAATAAAGATTAAGATAAATAACCTTGTTAATAAGAATCCTTTTTGTTAATAACAAGTAAGATAAATGACCTTGTTAATAAAGATCAAGATAAGTATCTTTATTAATAACGAGCGATATAAATGACCTTGTTAATAAAGATCAAGGTAAATTACCTTATTAATAAAAATTTAGATTAATATTTTTATTAATAAGGATTACTCTCTCTTGTTAATAAAATCAAGATAAATGACCTTGTTATTAAGATCAAAATAAATGTCCTTTTTGTTAATGAAGATCAAGATAAATGATCTTCTTTTTTGTAAAAATCAAAATAAATGTCCTTTTTGTTAATAAAGATCAAGATAAAGCCCTTTTTGTTAATAAAGATCAAGATAAATAACCTTGTTAATAATGATTAAGATAAATTGATTTGTTAATGGAGATCAAGGTAAATTGTCTTAATGACAAAGGTTGGAATGTATAACCTTGTTAATAAGAAATGCTTTTCTTGTTAATAAAGATGAAGATAAAATGACATTATTAACAAACTTGCTCTTCTTGTTAATAAAGAACAAGATAAGTACCTTTGTTAATAATAATTGAGATTAATATCCTTATTAATAATGATTACTCTTCTTGTTAATAAAAAGCAAGATAAATAACCTTTGTTAATAAAGATAAAAATAAACGATCTTATTAATAATGATTACTCTTCTGTTAATAAAAATAAATGACCTCCTTATTAATAAAGATCAAGATAAATAACCTTGTTAATAGGGGTTAGGATAAATGACCTTCTTGTTAATAACAATCAAGATAAATGACCTTGTTAACAAAAAGCAAGATAAATTATCTTGTTAGTCAAGATCAAGATAAAGCCCTTCTTGTTAAAAAAGATCAAAATAAATAACCTTGTTAATAAAGCAAAATGAATGACCTACTTATTAATAAAGATTAAGATAAATAACCTTGTTAATAAAGATCAAGATAAAAATCCTTCTTGTTAATGAAAAGCAAGATAAATAACCTTGTTAATAACGAGCAAGATAAATGACCTTGTTAATAAAGATCAAGATAAAAATCCTTCTTGTTAATAAAAAGCAAGATAAATAACCTTGTTAATAACAAGTAAGATAAATAACCTTGTTAATAAAGATCGAGATAAGTATCTTTGTTGATAAAAATTTAGATTAATATCATTGTTAATAAAATCAAGATAAATGATCTTGTTAATAAAGATCAAGATAAATGACCTTATTAATAAGAATTGCTCTTCTTGTTAACAAAAATTAAGATAAAAATAAATGACCTCCTTATTAATAAAGATCAAGATAAATGGTCTTCTTTTTTGTAAAAATCAAAATAAATGTCCTTCTTGTTAATAAAGATCAAGATAAATAATCTTGTTAATAAAGATCAATATAAAGTTCTTCTTGTTAATAAAGATCAAGATAAATAACTTTGTTAATAAGATTTGAGATTAATAACCTTGTTAATAAAGATTAAAATAAATTCATTGGTTAATAAAGATTAAGATAAATTCATTGGTTAATAAAGATTAAGATAAAATGACCTTATTAATAAAGATCAAGATAAATTCATTGGTTAATAAAGATCAAGATAAAGTGACCTTATTAATAATGAGGATCAAAATAAATGATCTTATTGTTAATGAGGATCTAGATAAGTGATCTCATTGTTAATAAGGATCATGATAAGTGACCTTGTTAATAAAGATTAAGATAAATGGCCTTGTTAATGTCATATCTATACACCTCTAATAACAACATTTTGTTAATTATAAAGATATTAAGATAATAATAACATCTGAAAAATTATAATTAGGAGGTAGTTAAAAAGTTATATATGATATCAATATTTATTAACAAAAATGAGACAGTAATTAATGATTATTGATTTTTTTATTAATAAAATTGAGTTTATAATTGAGGATTTACCAATTTAATTAAGATAATGGATTCTAATAAATATTTTATCACAGCGGCACTGACCTATGTTAATAATATACCACATTTAGATAATATTATAGGTCAACGTTAAGTGGTGTTGTACAGGCTAGATTTTTAAGAAAAATTAGTAAACAAGTGTTATATTTATGTGGAACTGATGAATATGGTACTACAACTGAGTTAAAAGTCAAACAAGAAAATTTAAGTTGTCGTGATAAATATCATCAATTACATAGAGAAGTATATGGTTGGTTTAACATTTCATTTGATGTATTTGGTAGAACTACAACTACAACTCAAACACAATTAGCACAAGAAATATTTATTAAACTGTAAGAAAATGGTCATTTAGTGTCAAAATAGAACGAACAATATAAATGTATGAATTGTAATACCTTTTTAGCAGATCGCTATCTCAAATGTAAATGTTACCATTGTCATGAAATAGCTAATGGTGATCAATGTGACTATTGTGGTAATCTGTTGGAAATTGATAAATTAACCGAATTATGGTGTTCAATTTGTAAAAATCAACCTCTTTTAAAGAGTCATTAAATCAATTGATCTTACAATGTTTCTACTTAACACCTAATGCCTATCAAATTACTCAATCTTGGTTAAATAATTTACTTAAAGATAGATGTATAACCCGTGATCTTAAATGGGGTACACCAGTTCCAAATCTTCCTGGTCTAGAAGATTACCAAGATAAAGTTTTTTATGTTTGGTTTGATGCCCCTATTGGTTATTTATCTATTTTAGCTCACCATTACTTTGACTGGAAAGAATGGTTAAATGGCAATTGGGTACAATTTTTAGCTAAAGATAATGTTCCCTTTCATACCATAATTTTTCCAGCTTGAGCCAATTAAATTATCCTCTGGTAACACACTTATCTTCAACTGAATATTTAAATTATGAAACCCCAAAATTTTCCAAAAGTCAAGGTATTGGTGTATTTGGCAATCAAGTTATAACTATCTCTAAAACTTTAGGTATTGATGAAGATTATTGGCGTGATTATTTGTTGAAAATTAGACCTGAAACTAGTGATTCCTCTTTTAATTTAACTGAGTTTGTTTCTGTTATCAAATCTGATTTAGCCCAGAAATTGGGTAGTTTTATTCATAGATGTGTAGTTCTTGTTGATCAATATTATGGACATCAATGTTTTATCCAATATAATATTTCAAATATTCAGGAAAAAGCCTCACTCCTCTCTATTATTAATAATTATCGTAATAATATTCTTAACTTTCATTATCGCGAAGCTATCAAAAATATTAATGAGCTAACTCATTTAGGTAATTCTTATCTTAATGTTCATTCAATTTGGAAACTTTGTCAGGACGATCCTATTAAACATGAACTAATAATGGGCAATTGTTTGTTTATTATTTATTGTTTAGCCGAACTCCTTGATCCTATAATTCCTCGTAAAGCTAATACTATTAAATCATATATCACAGTTCAATCAGATACTACTATTTTAACCGTTTATTAGAGCATGGTACTATTCAATATAACAGTCAAGGATATCAAAAACTATTTAAACAGATTACTAAAGATCAACTAGTTAATCTTTTATAAACTATTATTTACTCAAAGATGATTGATTGATAATCAATTATCTTTAAATTTTAATATTCAGACACATTTGAAAACTAATATAATATTTAACTCGTCATAGTTTATTTATAATCAATAAACAATATGTTATTAATTGGTATGTAAAATTAAATATTTTACTATTAATATTCTGAATAATTATCTTAGTTGTGATAATTTAAGCAATAATTATCTTAATAATATGATGATTATCAGCTAATATACTCTTATTAATTATCTCAATTCTTGTTAATTGATACGTATTAATTAAACTGTTAATACATATTTTATTTATTCTTAAAATCAATCTTCGATACTAAATAAATAAAAAGATAATAACTATGATATTGTCATTACATATTTTATTAATTATCACAGTTTGAATATGAAACAAAAATGTTACTTATAATTATCAAATAAATAACATCCACTTTTTATTCATAAGTTTAAGATGGCCAATAATTATTAATCATCTTATATTGAATAATGATGATCATTTTTGTAAGCATTGATCTTTATTATACCATGATGATGAGCATTTTAATATAGAATTATTTCTTGATAAGTACTTAATAATTATTTATCGTTTGAGTGGTATTATCAACTACAAGTATATACAATATGAATAGAAAATAAACATATAAAGGGGGGTTAACAAATTTACAGTATAGATTGAATGTATAATAATTAATCTCCATCCCAAAAATTATTAAATGACTTAATAAATATGTCAATAATTAAAGTTTTGATATAAATGTTAGTATTTATACTATGTTGTTGATATTAACAATGAATAAGTTATATTTTAATAATGGGTTCAATCTGACAAATATAAGTTACAATAATCATCAAAAATAAGTTTAATTTTAGCAATAATAGGTGATAATATATTATCACCTATAATATTAGTTACTAACATTTAATCATTAGTGGTTAAGGTTATTATGATAATAAGCTATTAATTCATCAAATGATTTAAAAATACCTAACTTATCAATTAACTTTTGTTTAATTTTTTTGATGTCGTCTTCTAAATTTTGTAAATGTTTCATTTCATCCTCTAAAAAACTAGTTTTTAATAAATCTCTTGTTCCTATGAATTCTATTCTTACATTTAAGAGGTTGGATTTAACATTAGTATTAGAAATGATATCATCTGAATCTAATATTTCATGGAGAGGCCATTTTTTTCTATAATAACTATGATAATTTCTGTTACCATGATAAGCTATACAATTTAATAATGGATCACTTCTTCTACATTTATCACCTCTACAATCACAAGTAGCTTGTTCCTCACTAAAGGGTATAACTGGTAAATGAAAAGAGATTAAATATAAAGCATAAGTGGTATTCTCTTCTTTCATTTCATATAAATGATAATAAATAAAATGACGTTCTTTTATATCTTCTTCCTCTAATAATTCATCAAGTTGCCTTGGACATTCTTCCTTGACATAACTTTTAAGATCAAATAATTCACAATTGTCAAAATTATCAAATGAGTGAGTAACTAACTTATCTGCATGATAAGAAAAATTATCATCATCAGATGAATAATAGACTAACTTTTCATCATAATAAGATATATTTTTAGATTGATCATATAACTCAAATAGTAGATAATTAGAATGTAAGCTTTTAATAAAATCATCTTTATTGATAGGAATCAACGAAAATTTAAGATCTTTAGAAGTAAGACACTTTTTGAGATCAATTGATGATTTAATCAAATTCCTAAGGTCCATTTTAATTAGAAAATTCTTATGTTTTTTTATCAATTTTAATCAGATTTATCAATATTATTATAATAATCAGACAATAAATCTGTAATTGTCTTAGGATCTAATGATGAAAAAAACGGATCTCGATTAAATAATTCTCGAAATTTTAACTCTAAATTAGCATTAAGCCCCTTGACTTTTAATAACATGGTATAAACCCAGATACCATAACCATAAATCTCTTTAGTTGACCAGGTTTTAGGGGGGTCAACTAATAGACCTTTTAGATTACTATATTTATCAGCCATTTTAACTAATTTAGCTTCTGTCGAAAGGAACTCTATATTATATAGTTGATGTTGCTTTTTTTCAACTTTATTGAGGACTTTATCATCAGTACATTCTAATACTATATTAGTAATATGAGATCCAAACTCCAATAGTAATTCATCTTTATTAGTATCAGTATCTTCTAATACATCATGTAAAATCCCTGCGATTAATATGTTAACATCTAATATTTCACACTCTGCTAATATGGTAGCTACTTCAATAGGATGATTGATATATGGAGTTAATTTATTATCTTTCCGAAGTTGAGAGGAATGTTTTTGTGCTGCGAAGTTAATGGCCTTCAATAAATTGAGCATTTTAAAAATCTATCTCTAAATTGGTAGATTTCAATTTTTAATAAAAATTTAATTGCTTCAATAAAAGATGAAAATTGAAGATTGGGTTAAATCTGAAAATGGTATTGACCAATATTATGCTGATTATGTGGTTATTGGTATAGGTGCTGCTGGTGCCTTAATGGTTAATAGATTATCTGAATGTTATAAGAATAGTGTTATTGGTATAAAAGCTGGTGAAAATTTAAATAATAATAAACCAATCTATGATTCATTATATGCGGGAGTCGAATTTGGACTTGAAGAAATTTTTAATCCTGTTTATCTTTATCAACAAACACCAGTTAGAAATGGTAGTTTGGGATCTCTTGATAATTGTGATCCCTCTAAAAATGTAATAGTCCGTTATAACTGTATTCGTTTATCTGAATTTTCAACTCAACCCGAAAATGTCGGTATTTATACTACGGGCAAAGTATTAGGTGGAGGATCGTCTATTAATGGTGAACAATATGTTAGAGGTACTTCAGGAGTTTATAATTTATGGGCTCAAATTGGGGGTCCTCACTGGTCATATAATAATGTTGTTCAAAGCTTTAAAGAAATTGAAAAATATAATGGATTAACTACTAATCCATTAGTACATGGCTATAATGGTCCACTTGACATTCGTCAAGCTCCTCTTAATCCAACTACTATGGCTGATAAATTTATTACTGCCTTAACTACTGCCTTACCATCAATTCAACGTATTCCTGATGATGATTATAATAATCCTAATTATCCTTTAGGGGTCTTTGGTAGATGGGAATTATTTCAACTACCTGATGGTAATAGAGCTAATTCAGTTGTCGCTTTTCTAAATCCACAAGTTATGAAAATGACTCCTAGTGGTGATGGATTAGGAATCAATGGTAGAAAATTATTAGTGTTAATGAAATCCACTGCCTTAAGAATAATATGGAAGAAAAATAAAGCTATTGGTGTTGAAGTACTCAAAAATGGTAGAATGATTCATGTTTATGGTAAAAAATGAATTATTATTTGTAATGGTATCTTTAGTGCTGATTTTTTACAACGATCGGGTGTTGGGCCTGATCCTTTACTTAAATGTCTTAATATTCCATTAATTTATAATAATCCTAATGTTGGTGAACATATGGTTAATCAAATTTTCATTCCTATTACTTTTACAGCTGATCCTACTGATAATGCTTTGCCTCCTACTGATCTAAAAGCTTTATATACAGGTGGTGCTTTTTTACCACCTCTTTTATCTTCAGATGATCCTAACAGAAGAGGTTATCAATTAATAGGTGCATCGGCTAATCCAGGTTCCTTTATGTTACTCTTAATCTATTTACAACCCCATAGTCAAGGTAAAGTTAGAATTCAAACTAGCGATCCCTTAACTGTTTCTTTAGCTGATAATAATTATTTTGGTGATCCTCAAGATCTTCAAGCATTTATCGCAGCTTTACGTCAATATATATTACCACTAGCTAATTCTTTTACACAATTATATCCCCAATATCAATTAGTTTCCCCTTCTGTTGATGTAATCAATGATGATGATCTTGTTAGAGATTTTATTTATGATAATTTTGATCATACCCATCATTGGATGAGCAGTAATATTATGTCTACTACACCAGCGACTGATGTGGTTAATGGATTTGGTTCTGTCTATGGTGTTAAACATCTTACCATTGCCGACGATTCGATCGCACCAATTATGAACGATGGTAATACTTGTGCTCCTGCATATTTAATTGCCTGGATTATTTCAACTCTATTATTAAAATTTAAGAAATGATATAATATTCATGTAGAAAATAACATATAGTTCATGTAGACAATTATCTTTTTAAACATATAAAAAAAGATAATTATTATAGAGGAATATAATATTTAAGAGGTTCATTTTAAAGTATAAACCATTCATATTTTTAGATAATTATTTGATATGTTTATTATATACTTGTAGAAAATCATTATGTCATATGTCTACTATTTCACCATCAATATATTTTACTACACCCAGATTATCGCTCACTCTCATTTTTTTATTAATCAAGAAATTTAGCATTTATTTAAAGGGTTATTAATTGGTTATTTAATCATCAGGTGAAAGACACTTGCGGTGTTCGCTCTAACGAGCGAGCGTAACTTATGCGCGGGCTTCAGAGGCTCCATTGGAGCCTCTGAAACTTTTACTTCTAACGAAGTAAGCGCCCCTAGCTTGTAAACAAAGGATGCGCGAATAATTATTATTTAAGATGTTAATGATTACTATTCAGGAGGTTACTTATTATTCACGAGATTAATTGTTAATCCAGAGTTTTATTATTAATTAATCGAAATATTTATTATCAATTACAAAGGTTATTGTGTTTTTTAATATGGAGGTTTAGTATCATCAAGAATTTTATTAAACAAGAGATTGATTAATCTTGATTATTAAACAAGAGATTGATTAATCTTGATTATTAAATAAGAGATTGATTAATCTTGATTATTAAATAAGAGATTGATTAATCTTGATCATTAAATAAGAGGTTGATTAATCTTGATTATTAAATAAGAGGTTGATTAATCTTGATTATTAAATAAGAGGTTACTTAATCTTGATTATTAAATAAGAGGTTTATCTATCAAGGGGTTGATTAATTATGACGTTGATTAATCTTGATCATTATTCTAGAATTATTATTCAAAAGATTAATTGATTGGGGATTTTATTTGTTAACCAACATCTTAATTGTTGATCTATCTCTTGTTTATTAATAATCAAACCCATCAATAATAATTAATCTCTTAATTGTTAATTATCCTCTTAATGTTAATTACCCTCTTAATAATTAATGTATCTCTTAATAATTAATTACCCTCTTAATAATTAATGTATCTCTTATTTATTAATACTTAAGCTCATGTTTAATAATAAAAATCAATCAATTTACTGATTAATAATCTTCTTAATTAATCATCGACATCTTGTTTAATATTTTAATCAATAATCAAGATATTAAACTTCCTGATAATAATTAATAAACATCCTAATTATTAATCAAGATTAATTATCCAAAATTAATTAACCCTTGATTAATATTCAAAATTAATTAACCCTTGATTAATATTCAAAATTAATTAACCCTTGATTAATATTCAAAATTAATCATCAAAATTGATTTACCTCATGATTAATGATAAACCTCTTGATCAATAATCAATATTAATCAACCTCTTGTGTAATCATTTAAAAAAAATAATCAATCCATGTTTAATAATTAATCTCTTGAATATTAACTTGATTATTAATTAACCTCTTATTTAATAATTAACATCTTCATTAATACTCAAAATTAAGCAACCTTAATAATAAAGATTGATTATTATACAACCTTAGATTATTAATCAATCCTAGATTAATAATCAAAATTAATAAACCTTTAGTTTGTTAATGATAAAGATTAATCTACCTCTTATTTATTAACAACAAATAACAAACCCCCAACCCACCCCTTGTCAACCAACGATAAATAACAAAACCCAACCCACCCCTTGTTAATTAACAGTTAATAATAAAGATTAATCTACCTCTTGTTAATTAACAGTTAATGATAAATATTAATCTACCTCTTATTTATTAATGATAAATAATAAAGATTAATCTACCTCTTGTTAATTAACAGTTAATAATAAAGATTAATCTACCTCTTGTTAATTAACAGTTAATAATAAAGATTAATAAACCCCTTGATTAATAATCAACATTAATCAACCACTTAATTAATGATTAACCACTTAATTAATGATCAACCATTGATAATCAAGTTCTTAATTTTTAATTAACCTCATTATTGATAATCAACCTCTTTATTAATTATCAAGCTCATGGTCGATATTCAACCTTTTGAATAATAATTAACATGTTGATTAATTATTAAAATGTTGATTAATCTTGAATAATAATTAACCTGTTAATTAATTGTTAAACTATTGATTAATATCGAATAATAATTAACCTGTTAATTGATATTCAAGATTGGTCAACCTCTGGTTTAAAAATTAACCTCTTGATTATTAATTAATAAATATTAACCTTTTGTTTAAAAATTAACCTCTTGATTGTTAATTAACCACTTAATTAATAATAAATCTCATGATTAAATATTAATTTCTTGTTTAATTATTAATTATTAATCTCTTACTTGATAATTAACCTCTTGAATATTCAATAAGATTTATTAATCTCTTGATTGTTAATAAACATCTTGATTATTCAATAAGATTAATAAATCTCTTGAATATTCAATAAGATTAATAACTCCCCTTGATTAATAAATAAGATTAATCAATCTCTTCATTGATAATAAACCTCTTGATTGACAATAAACATCTTGATTGACAATAAACCTCTTGATTGACAATAAACCTCTTGATTGATAATAAACCTCTTGATTGATAATAAACCTCTTGATTAATAAATAAGATTAATCAATCTCTTGATTATTAATAAACATTAATCAATCTCTTGTTTAATTGTTAATTATTAACAATTAAACAATCTCTTGTTTAATTGTTAATTATTAACAATTAAACAATCTCTTGTTTAATTGTTAATAATTAACATCTCGTTTAATAATCAATCTATGTATTATTAATGACTTTGTTGATTAATTAAGGTTAATACCTCTCATGTTGAATCCTCAGTCTCTTAATTATTGATCAAGTTTAACCAACCTCTTGATTGTTGATCAAATTTAACCAACCTCTTGATTATTAATCAAGATTAATAAATCTCTTGATTATTGATCAAATTTAATCAACCTCTTGATCATTGATCGAGGTTAATAATTCTCTTGATTAAAAATCCTAATGATCAATGATCAACCTCTTGATCATTCATCAATATCATGTTTATTAAATAAGATTATTAATAATTAAACTTGATCAACCTATCATTTAATAATCAAACATTATTAATAATTAAACTTGATCAACCTATCATTTAATAATCAAACATTATTAATAATTAAACTTGATCAACCTATCATTTAATAATCAAACATTATTGTTTAATCATTTAAAATAATCTACTCTGTTAAATAAACCTCTTGAATATCAATAATAAAAATCAATCAATAATAAAGATTGATTAATAATCAACTTCTAGAATATCAATAATAAAAATCAATCAATAATAAAGATTAATTAATAATCAACTTCTAGAATAATAATCTCTTGATAAATCATCCTGCAGTCGGTCATTTATTAATAGGTTATTAATTTTGATTGTTACATAAGTGGTTTGTTAATAATAATGAGGTTGATTATTAATCAATAGGTTAATTATTAATATTGAAGTCTATCATCAAAAGGTTTATTAACTGAGATATTTCTCGATATTGATTGTTAATTAAGAGGATGATTGTATTTGGTTATTAATATAGGGGTTAATTAATTTTAATTATTAAATAAGGGGTTTATTATTTTTTAAGTTGGTTGTTTAATTTCGATTGTAAAACATAATGTTGATTAATTATTGGGGATTGATTGTTAATCGGTGTTAATTGAGCTTGGATATTAATCAAGATATTTATCACTCTTGATTAAATTTTATTATTAATCAAGATTTTTATTAATAATCATCAATAAGTCTATCACTAATAAAGAGGTTTATCATTAATTCAGACCCTGATTAATATTAACTATTAATTAAGAGAGTTATTATTAGTCAAGATGATTAATAATCAAGATGTTTATTATTAATCAAAAGGTTAATATTTATTAATTAATAATCAAGAGGTTTATTAATTAATAATCAAGATGTTTATTATTAATCAAAAGGTTAATATTTATTAATTAATAATCAAGAGGTTTATTAATTAATAATCAAGAGGTTTATTATTAATCAAAAGGTTAATATTATCAATATATTTATTAATTAATAATCGACATGTTGATTATTGATCAGGGAATTTATCGTTTTTTAAGAGGTTGATTAATAATTAATAATTTTATCATTTATCAAGAAGTCGATAAATGACCAAGAAGTTGATCATTTATTAAGAGACTAATTAATCATGATGTTTATTAATGTTGAATGTTACTAAACAATAGGTTGATTAATTTAGATTACTAATCAAAAGGTTAATTAATTTAGTTATTAACCTGGAGGTTGATTATCAATAAAGAAGTATATTAATACTCAAAAGGTTTTATTAAATTTAATTATTAATCTAGAGATTTCTTAATAAACGAGAGATTAATTATCAACAAGATGATGATTATTAATTAAGAGGCTTACCATTAATCAACTAGATGATGATTAGTAATCAAGAGATTTATTATTAATCAACTAGATGATGATTAGTAATCAAGAGATTTATTATTAATCAACTAGATGATGATTAGTAATCAAGAGGTTTATTAATAATCAAGAATGTTGATTATTAATCAAGGGGGGATGATCACTCTCCAATACTAATCATGAGGTTTAATATTAATCAATGAGATGATTAACCTCCAATATTAATCAAAAGGTTTATTCATCTCCTTGATTAATAATTAATGAGATGATTATTATTAATAATCAAGAGAGTTCTTCATGATAACCACAATCACAAAGTTGATTTTCTATTAATAGATTAACTAATCTATTAATAGGTTAAATAGGAATGTGGATCAACTATATACATCACCTATAAATGAACCAAATATACTATTACTATGAACTATTTTAGTAATAGTATCAAAAAGTGTTAAATATTTATATTATTCGTCAGGTAATTTAACATTGACATATTCTCAGGTTGGACCCAGATGTATAATTAATATTTTGTGCATTTTAATTTTCAAATAAAAGATAATTATGGATCATATTGACCATCTTAGCCAATATTGCTTTCTAAGATGTTAACTGGATTTTTATTATAATTATTAATACTGTTTACCAGAGTAATAACTGTATTTTCATTATTAATAAGACCTATAATTGAATTATTTTTCATAATCCTTACTACATATCTCAAATTGGGTATAATTAGGGCTATTACATAATATTTATTATAGATAAAATGATCATCTCATATTATCTCATTAGCTATTGCATGTAGATAGATTTCTTTATTATTGAACAATACACATATAAATAACTAATGTTATCATAACCATCTTCAAAGAAAATCAACAAGATAATCAATAATTGATTTTTACTCCTTTATTGATTGCTGAGTTCCTGGTATTACTTTACCAATGAGTATATAATAGGGTGTACAATCCTCAAATATACAGAATTATATAGTAGTTGGCATTTGACACCATTTTTTCATAATCAAGTTCTATTTAGTATTGACATTGACATGTCAGATAAATAATTGGAAAATGATTTTTTAATTAATAACTCAGATTCTATTAATTCTGAAATGTTAGAATTAATACCTACTGAGATGGTAGTTACAATTATAGAGTATCTACCAATTGATTTAATAATTAATTTAAGATACCTAAATAAAACCTTTGATAATCTAGTTGCGACATTTTTCGAAACTAAAATTGATACTTATCAAGATTGTAAAATCTCCTTTACTGGTTATATAGATTTTATTACAGGTATTCATTATTTAATAAATGATATCATTAAACATCATAGTAAGGTAGCACATAATACACTATATTATTATAAACCTTATTTAGTAGATGAAAAACTAATTACTATCATGA
>Ga0272448_1005423_pt1 | contig 14118 bp, 15 predicted proteins | sample YNPCB0191_FD_202220 | JGI IMG/M metagenome (GOLD analysis project Ga0272448, IMG submission 202220) | Hot spring sediment microbial communities from Yellowstone National Park, WY, United States - YNP-CB-019-1 | ecosystem: Environmental > Aquatic > Thermal springs > Hot (42-90C) > Sediment...
CCGAGTGTCAGAGCTTCGCTCGTTCCTGCACACGCAGGAGCAAAGATTATAGACCGATCGGGAAACGGAAGCAAAGCCGCGCTCTCCGTGCCGGTGCACGAACAGTTTTGCTGGGTGAGCCCGGCCCCCGAGTCCCGTGAGGGACGACGGAGAATAGCCCAGGACGGAGCCAAAGCCGGAGTCCTGGGTTCGTCCGCCACGCACCACACCGCCCCCGAGTCCCGCAGGGACGACGGAAAACCAATCGCGCCCATCCTCCGCCGTCCCTACGGGACTTCATCGAGCTGATGTTCGTTCGCCCGCCCGAATCCCAGGAATGAATTCCTGGGCTATTGCCCGCCGTGCCTTCGGCACTGGCTGCGCGGCTCCACGCGGGCCAAAACTTCCGCGACTGTTGCCCGCCATGGCTTCGGCACTGGCTGCGCCGCTCCCCGCGGGCCAAAGCTTCCGCGACTGTTGCCCGTCGTGCCTTCGGCACTGGATAGCACCCAAGACAAGACGCCAGGTCCCGTCGGGACGAGGCGGGTACGGCATCGCAATGGCCCCCGAGAGGCCCATCCCCCGAGTCCCCGAAGGGACGGCCGCACGCGCAACGTCGTCCGGTCCTTCTAACGGTACACCAAGTCCCGCGTCGCGATGGTCGTGCGCCCGCTCTGCCGGCCCTCCAGCCAACCAGTGCCGCGACGGAGGAATGGCGCGGATTCGCCAGGCAGGACGTCATACGGTCGGCCCCCGAGTCCCGTGAGGGACGACGGAGAATAGCCCAGGACGGAGCCAAAGGCCGAGTCCTGGGATCGTCCGCCACGCATCACACCGCCCGCGAGTCCCGCAGGGACGACGGAAAACCAATCGCGCCCATCCTCCGCCGTCCCTACGGGACTTCATCGATCTGATGTTCGTTCGCCCGCCCGAATCCCAGGAATGAATTCCTGGGCTATTGCCCGCCGTGCCTTCGGCACTGGCCCACCGCTCCCCGCGAGCCAAAGCTTCCGCGACTCTTGCCCGCCATGGCTTCGGCACTGACCCACCGCTCTCCGCGGGCCAAAACTTCCGCGACTGTTGCCCGTCGTGCCTTCGGCACTGGCTGCGCGGCTCCACGCGGGCCAAAACTTCCGCGACTGTTGCCCGCCGTGCCTTCGGCACTGGATAGCACCCAAGACAAGCCGCCAGGTCCCGTCGGGACGAGGCGGGTACGGCATCGCAATGGCCCCCGAGAGGCCCATCCCCCGAGTCCCCGAAGGGACGGCCGCACGCGCAACGTCGTCCGGTCCTTCTAACGGTACACCAAGTCCCGCGTGGCGATGGTCGTGCGCCCGCTCTGCCGGCCCTCCAGCCAACCAGTGCCGCGACGGAGGAATGGCGCGGATTCGCCAGGCAGGACGTCATACGATCGGCCCCCGAGTCCCGTGAGGGACGACGGAGAATAGCCCAGGACGGAGCCAAAGGCGGAGTCCTGGGTTCGTCCGCCACGCACCACACCGCCCCCGAGTCCCGCAGGGACGACGGCGCGCTCCACGTGTTGCATACGCGCGGCCTGACGCCCCCAGTCCCGTAGGGAGGATGGCGAATCGCCGGCGGGTGCACGCTTTTTTACAGTCGACCGCCGTGAGATAAAATATCGCTAATTGCCAATTTGCAAAACGCAGCGTAAATCATATTCATGCAAAGCGTAATGAATTACCATTGATAACCAATTTGGGATGGAACAAAATTTACTATTGACTGCAACCGTAATGAATGTATACTTTGTGTAGGAAGATATAATTATGATAGACTACGCATTTTCTGTAAGCGACATCTTATACGATATTGTCGGCCTCGCGGAGGTGCCCCTGACGGCAGGGGCACGCAGCGCGATGAAGAGATGTGGCTGGAGCGTGCCCCCGGGGTCGGAGGAAGGGAGTTCTCCCGGAGCCCGTACAGGGACTACCGGGCGTCCCCCGGGCTCGATGGAAGGGAGAGGCCTATTCTACGAGGCATTCTCGAGGGTGCTGATCGTGCGGCCAACAGGGGGAAGTCGGGATCGCTCTCGCGCAAAACAGGGTTTGGAATGCGTCACACGCCCATGTTGGGGAACGCCGGGAGCGACGAAAGGATGCTGGACCCCGGCGTTTTCGATACAAAGCCGATTCCCTGGGCTTTTCGCGTCTTACTGCCTTGTTGGACACGCGTATGGCAACTGCGACTGGAGAGAGACGGTCGAGGGAGCGAATTTCGGCCGAAAGCTGCACTTTCATGCCGTGGGGAGAGCTACACCAGTGAGTCAGGCTGAGAAGTGCGGGGTTTGTGGGCGGGGCGTCTGCGTGCGTTTTCGGGGCGATGAATTGCCCCGCTTCGAGCGGGGACGGAGTGCGAGGACGCGGCGCCTGGAAGTTGGGTTTTGGGGGGAAATGGGGGGGCGGACGGTGTGGATGTCGCGGCGATGGCGGCCATCCGGGGGTGGGTGGTCATGGAGGGGGCGCGAGGGTGAGGACGAGGTCGAGAGCTGACGGCCAATAGGCAAGGAGGCGAGGATGATGCGTACGATGGGATTTGGTGGGCGTTTGGTGGAGGCTGCTGGTGGCGGTTTGCCCGAGTCTGGGGATCGGGCGGTGAACGGAGCCGGGCGTAGGCCGATCTCGATCCTGGTGTACGGGCTGCCGGGGTCTGGGAAGAGCACGTTCGCCTGCGGTGCGCCGCGGGCTTACGTGTTGGATCTCGGAGGTTGCGGTTCGAGGGGGCGCGGGGAGCGGATTGTATCGTTCGACCAGTTGCAGACGGCCTACAAGGTTCTCGCAACGATGGGGGCGGGAGCAGGGGGGGAGGAAGGGGTGCCGGGGACGATCGTGCTCGACTCGTTGACGGATCTGTACCACTTGATCCTCGACCATGTGGTGGAGAGCAACTTCGCGGGTCTCGCGGAGCCGAGGCCTGAGTATCCGTGTGCGTTGGACTGGCAGGTGGCGGAGCGGAAGCTGCGGCGGTGCCTCGCGGCGTTCCAGGGTCTGGGCGCGGATCTGATCGCGACGTGTTTGTGCGACGTGGGGTGGCGAGAGGGAGGCCGCGAGGAGGCGGAGGGCGGGCTGTGCGAACCGCGGTTCGTGCCGCTTCTGCCGCGGAAGCTGTCGCTGTCGATCCCATCGTGTTTCGATGTCGTCTGCTATGCGTATGCGGCGCCCGGCGGTGGGAGCGAGGGGTGTCGGTATCTGCTGCGAACGGGCGGAGATCCGGCGGTGTTGGCTCGGGATCGGAGCGGGCGGCTGGGGCCGGTGGAGCCGCAGGATGCGCGGTTCGTACTGGACCGCTGCCGGGAACAGGTGTGACGACTGGGGGATGGGATATGGGACACGATACAGCGTCGAAGATGGTCGGGGAGGGATGGGTGGCGTGGGCGGTGGGCGGGTCGGATGAGGGCGCGAGGGCGAAGGGCGGGGGCGGGGAGCGGAAGAGACGGAGGTGTCTGGGTTGCGGCCGGCTCTTCGTCTCGGCGTGGGCCGGGAATCGGTTCTGCGGGTTGTGCGATGCGAGCAAGGAGCTCGAGCGGGCGGTGCCACGCCGCGGGAGCGTGAATCTGAGTCTCTTGAGGCGCGACCGCCCGAAGAAAGACGAGGACTGGTGAGCGGCTGTCGGTGCTACAGGGCGGGTTCGATCAATGGTTCACGGCGGCTGCTTGCAGGAGGCGTGAGGAGATGACGGAGGAAAAGGGGAGCGGGGCGGGCGGTGCGGGTTGCCAGAGCGATGGGCAGACCGCGCCGGTGGCAGCGGGCGTGCAGAGGGCGGGTGATCCGGACCTCGCAAGGCTCGAGTGGCTCTGCGACGAGGCGATCGAGAGCTACGAGCGCGAGACGAGGGATATGCGCGTGAAGGCTCGATTTCTGAGTCTCGCCATTCGGGCGGTTCGTGCGAGGGTCGAGGCCCGGCGGCTGCTCGCTGCGAGCGGCGACAGTAACGGGCCGCACGGCAACGGGAAGAGGACTTGGCTCGATTGCGTTCGGTGCGCGGAGCAAGAGAGAGGCCCGGCTGACGGGTGAGCGGGTAGGGTCCGACGCGTGGGGGCTCGGACGGTACGATTCTGGGTTGGTGCCTCTCCGAGGTGGGGGTGGCTTTATTGTGTGGGTGGCGGGTGTGATGCGGGGATCCGGGGCGGAGGCGTGGGGGTTGCAGGCGGGCTGGGATAACGATGGTCGTTTGTGGATCGCTGGGGATCGGGTTCGATTTTCGGACGGGGTACGGCGGTGGAGTTGGGACACTGGGGATTCGGGGAGTTGTACGATGCGTGTTCGCGTGATGCGCTGATTTTTGCGCGTGCGGTTCTCGGGCCGCCGGAGCCGTGGGAGAAGCAAGCGGAAATCCTGCGAGCGGTGAGCGAGCACGACCGGGTGGTGGTGCGGTCGGGTCATGGGGTGGGGAAGACGTGGGCGTCGGCGCGGTGCGTGCTATGGTTTCTTTTCTGCCATCGGGGTGCGATCGTGTTGACGACAGCTCCGACGTGGCGGCAGGTGGAGAAGGTGTTGTGGCGTGAGATACTGAGTCAGCACCGTCGGAGCAGATGTCCGCTGGGCGGGCGGCGGCTGAAGACGCAACTGGTGCTGGAGGAGGACTGGTTTGCGCTGGGTCTTTCGACGGACGAGCCGGAGCGGTTCCAGGGGTTTCATGCGGAGCACCTGATGGTGGTGATGGACGAGGCGCCGGGGATCGGGCCGGAGATTTGGGAGGCGGTGGAGAGTGTGGCGAGTTCGTCTCGGTCGAAGGTGCTGGCGATCGGGAATCCGATCGAGCCGGCTGGCCCGTTTTACGAGGCTTTCCGGAGTCCGCATTGGCGGAAGATACACATTAGCTGTCTGGAGAGTCCGGGCGTGCGTGGTGTGTGGGAGCCTGTATCGGGTGGCGGGGGTGTGCTGGTGCCGCCGGGTGCGGTGGTTCCGGGAGGGCTCGTCAGCCGCGAGTGGGTGGAGGCTCGGAGGGCGGAGTGGGGCGAGGAGAGCCCGCTCTACCAGTCGCGTGTCCTGGGGGAGTTTCCGGAGACGCCCGAGGACGCTCTGATCCCGCTCGGCTGGCTGGAGAGGGCGAAGTTGCGGCCACACGAGCGGCGCGGGGAATTGGTGCTCGGGGTGGATGTGGCGCGGTTCGGCGGCGACGAGAGCGTGCTTTGCGTCCGGGATTTCAACGGGGTGGTGCGCCTGAGCGGATACCGGAAGCACGACACGATGTTTCTGGTGGGGAAGATCATCGAGTTGGTGCGTGGATACGGCATAGCGCCGGAGAATATCAAGGTAGATTGTGTGGGGCTGGGTGCAGGGGTGGTGGATCGGCTGCGCGAGCAGGGGCTGGCCGTTCAGGAGGTGAACTTCGGGGCGCCGTCGGCGAGTCCGGAGCGGTTCGCGAACTTGAGGGCGGAGTGCTACTGGGCGGTGCGGGAGGCGTTGAAACCGGAGGGTGGATTCTCGCTGCCGGACGACGAGCGGCTGGTGGCGGATCTGGCGGTGCAGCGGCTCCGTTACACCTCGCGCGGACAGATCATGCTCGTCGGGAAGGACGATCTCCGGCGCGAGATCGGGCGGAGCGTGGATCGGGCGGATGCGCTCGCGTTAAGTTTTGCGCGGGGGCGGCCGTACGGCCCGCGAGCGTGGGTGATCGGGGCGAGGGGTTGAGGAGCCGTAGCGGAGCGGCGTTTGCCGGGTGCGATCCTCGTTCCCTATACTCGGATCGGGTAAGATCAGGATGGAGCGAGTACGAGGTTGGCTCGTCCGCCGGAGCGAGCGGGACGCGGGCTCGCTCGGGCCGCCGGGGTTGACCGGAGCCTCGGGGGCGAGTGGAGAAGGGCGCGGTCGGCGCGGCGGACTCGGGAGAGCGATCTGGAGCGGACGGAGAGAAGGGGTTGGCTGAACTGCGGGTTCGGGTGCCTGCGCTCGGCTGGGTCCGGGGTGCGATAGCTGGCGAGTGAGCATGGGGACGATTCTTGGCGTCTGGGACGGACACGATTCGGGTGCGGCGCTGGTGTGCGACGGGCGGATCGTGGCGGCGGTGAACGAGGAGCGGTTGACGCGGCGGAAGCTGGAGGTCAATTTCCCTGCGCGCTCGATTGTGGAGGTGCTGGAACTGGGGGGTGTCCGTGCGGGGGAGGTGGAGCATGTAGCCCTCTCGACCTACGACCTGGCGAAGACGCTGACTCGCCTTGTTCCGAGCCTGAAGGAGCGCTACTATCGGGTGCGCCGGCGCAAGGAGTTGCCGGGCCGGTGGTGGGAGGGCAAGCGGCGGCTCAAGTACTGGCTGACGGAGCAGCGCGGCTGGACCGGTCTCAACCAGCGTCTCGGTGGTTGGAGCGTGAGGAGGCGTCTGGCGGAGCTCGGGGTGGTCAAGGCGGTGCTGCACTGGATCGAGCACCACGAGGCGCACGCTGCGGCTGCGGCGCTGGCTTCGGGTTTGGAGGCTGCGGCGGTGCTGACGTTGGACGGGGTCGGCGACGGGCTGTCCGGTTCGGTCTCGGATTGGGACGGACGGACGCTCCGCCGGGTCGTGGAGCTTCCGGCTGCGGATTCGCTGGGGATTTTCTTCGAGCAGCTCACGTTCCGTTTGAACATGCGGGAGCTGGAGGACGAGGGGAAGGCGATGGCGCTCGCCTGTCTGGCGCGGCCGGTCGAGGACGCGCAGAACCCGCTGCTGGGGCTTTTCTACGTGGACGGGCTGAGGATTCGTGCGCGGCTGAGCCGGTCGGGTCTGTTCCGTGTGCTCGACGAGACTTTCTGGCGGTATCCGTCGGAGCAGGTTGCGTGGATGGCGCAGCGGCTGCTCGAGGTCCGGATGGCGGAGTGGGCGGAGCGAGTTGCGAAGGAGCTGGGGCGCGAGGCTGTCGCTCTATCGGGCGGCGTGTTCGCGAATGTGAAGGCGAACCGTGCGGTGCGTCTTGCCGGGGGGATTCGGCGATGCTTCGTCTTTCCGCACATGGGGGACGGCGGACTGGCGCTCGGAGCCGCGCTGGCTCTGCAGCTTCGGCTGTGGCCCGGGATGGGAGTCCGGTTGGGGGGTCTGTACCTCGGTCCGTCGTACACGGAGGGGCAGATGCGAGCGGCGGTCGAGGCGGCGGGGCTTCGCGCGAGTGCGACGGACGATCCTGCGCGGAGAGCGGCCGAACTGCTGTGCCGGGGCGAGCCGATCGGCTGGTTCCAGGGACGCATGGAGTACGGTCCGAGGGCGCTGGGTGCTCGCTCGATCCTGGCCCTTCCCGACAATCCCGCTGTTCGGGACCTGCTCAACCTCCGGCTGAAGAAGCGCGTCTGGTATCAGCCGTACTGTCCGTCGCTGCTGGCCGAGGAGGCGGACTCGTACTTCGAGGACTACGACGGCGTGCCGAATCGGGACATGACGATGGCCTACATGGTGAGGAAGCCGCTCCGCTCGAAGGTGCAGGCGGTGATCGCGGGCGACGGCTCCTGCCGGCCGCAGATGGTCCTCGACGCTGGGTCGGAGGAGGGTCTGTACCGCCGGCTGCTCGAAGAGCTCCGGCGACTGCGTGGTACGAGTCTCGTGCTGAACACGAGCTTCAACATTCACGGCGAGCCGCTCGTCTGCTCGCCCGAGGATGCCGTGCGCGGTTTCAAGGAAGCCGGGCTCGCTGCGCTCGTCATGGGGAACCTGGTCGTCGAGCGGGAGTAGGTGGGGGCGTCCGGCTCGTGGGAGGAGTTGGTTTGGTTCGGCCCAGAGGCCGCCTTAAGATAATGGCGTGGACTCTGAGGAACACTCTTGGCACTGGGTGGGGGCGGCGGTCGCCTTTGTCGGATTCGTTTACGGGACGCTCGCGATCGGCTGGCATACGGGCGCCGAGCGCCTCAAGGTGCTGCTCGTTCTCGTGGAGCCGTGGGTTTTCGACCTGCTGCTCCTCGCCCTGGCCGTTGTCGTCTGGGTCGAGCGGGATTTGATCGTGCGGGCGTTCTGTGATGTCGGACGGAGGAGGATGGCCGTCGTGTTCGGCGTGGCGTTCGGGGCTGTGTTCTTCAGTGCCTTCGCCGCGCCGAGGACTCACCGCATCTACTACGACGAGGACATCTACGAGAATGTCGCTCTCAACATGATCCTCGTCCGCCGGGCGGCCATGGCTCACGAGTGCATTTTCGAGTTCGGCCATTACAGGCTTGTTGCCGCCGAACTGCTGAAGCAGCCGAGCGGCTTTCCCGCGGTGCTGGGCGTCTGGTTCCGGGTGTTCGGCGTCGACGAGGACATGGCGTTCGTTTTCAACAACCTCATGCTCTTTTGTTCGGTCGTGGCGGTTTTCTTTCTGGGACGTCGGCTGTGGGGCGATTGGCGTGGGGGCCTGTATTCTGCCGTCTGCCTCGCGGTCGTGCCGCAGGTGCTGATATGGTCGAATACGGTCGCGGTCGAGCCGTCGGCTATGCTCTTCGCGGCCCTCGGGGTGCTGGCTGCGCTCGTCTTCACGACCGAGCGCTCGCTCGGGTCGTTTCTGCTCGCGCTGCTCGTCACCATTCTCGCCGCGCAGTTCCGCGCCGAGTCGCCGATCCTGATCCTGCTCGTTGCCGTGATCGTTACCCTCTGGCACAAGGACGCCTGGCGCGACGAGCGCCTCTGGTGGCTGCTCCTGGCCTGCTTGCCGTTCGTCGTGACGATGGTCTGGCGCTTCGCCGCCGTCAGCGCCGAACCCTGGGGCTCTACCGAGGGCAAGTTCGGGCTGCATTACCTCTTCGCCGACCCTCCGAGACGGCTCGCCGGCAACCTCTACACCAACACCGTCTTCTATCTCGACGGGCGGCGCTTCCCGGTATTCCTCACGCTCCTCTTCTTGCTCGGTCTCTTCGTCACGCGGCCCTATCGGGTGCGGCTCTTCGTCGCACTCTGGTTCCTGCTCTGGTGGGGCATTTTCCTCGGCTTCTACGCGGGAAGCTACGAGTACGGCGTCGATGTCCGCTACTCGCTCCTGTCGTTCGTCCCGCTCGTTCTGCTCGCGGGCGGGGCGCTCGCCTGGTTGGAGCAACGGCTGGAGCGGTGGGTCGCTCTGCCGACTTTGCGCGGTCTCTTGCTCGGCAGTCTCGCGGTCTGCCTCGTCGCTTACCTGCCGCACATCCGCGTCCTCGGCGAGGAGGGCTGGCAAGCTCACGAAGATCACAAGTTCGCCAAAGAGATCGCCACGCTCCTCCCAGCCGATAGCATCGTCCTCACCCACGATCCGAGCACCCTCGCCATGTGGCAGAAGAGCTGCGTTCAAACCTACTACGTCCGCCAGAACCCGCAGACTGTAGACGGCTACTTCACGCGCTTTCGCGGCGGCGTTTACTTCTTCTGGAACTACTGGTGCAACGTCGACGACCCCGTCCAGGCCGGCTACTGCGACGATGTCCTCGCACGCTACGATGCCGTCCTCGTCAAAGAACATCGCATGAGAGACCCCAAATTCCGGCTCGCGCTCTACAAGCTCTCCCCGAGGAAGAAGCCGTGAAGGTCTCGGCAGTCATCGCCGCCTTGAACGAGGAGGCGACAATCGGCGAGGTCATCCGAGGCGTCCGCCCGTATGTCGATGAAGTACTCGTCATCGACGGCCACTCGACGGATCGCACGCGCGAGGTCGCCGAGGAGGCAGGCGCCCGCGTCGTCCTCGACCGCGGCCGCGGCAAGGGCGATGCCATACGCATCGGCTTCCGCGAAGCCGCGGGCGACATCGTCGTCCTCATCGACGCCGACGGTTCACACGACCCCCGCGACATCCCTCGTCTCATCGAGCCGATTCTCCAGGGCACGGCCGACCACGTCTCCGCCTCCCGTCTCCTCGGCGGCTCCAGCGAACTTCACGGCACCTTCGCCGAGTTCCTCCGACTCACAGGCAGTTCGTTCGTCACCGCTTGCATCAACCACCGCTTCGGCGTCCGCCTGAGCGACAGCCAGAACGGCTTCCGCGCGATCCGCACGGCCGTCGCACGCAAGCTCAGGCTCGTCGAAAACCGCACCACCATCGAACAGGAGTTGATCGTCGAGACGCTCCGAGCAGGCTACAGGCTTGTCGAAGTCCCCAGCCACGAGCACCGCCGCAAGGCCGGCCGATCGAAGGTCAGCGTCTCCAAACTCTGGTGGCGCTATCTCCTCAGCCTCGTCCGCCTCCTGGCACGCAGCACCCGCGCACGCCGGTAGAGCCTACTCCTTGCCCTTCTCGGCCGCCTTCCCGGCCTCCTTCTGCTTGTTCGCCTTCTCCAGGGCTTTCTCCATGAAGCGCAGGAAGTTGACCGCCAACGTGAACCCCCGGATGCGCCTCACTTCCCCTCCGCTCCAGTCCGTGAAGACCACCGACGGGAGTCCGGCCACCTCGTACTTCTTCGCACGGGCAGTATCTCGGTCCGCATTCACCTTCAGACAGACGAAGTTCTGCGCCTCGATCGCGATCCGTCCGCTGGACAGCACCTCCTTCTCCAGCTTCTTGCACCAGCCGCACCAATCCGCATAGAAGACCAGCATCACCGGCTTCTCCTTGGCGGCCGCTTCCTTGAACGCCGTCTCGTAGCTGCCCGCCCACATTATCTTCAATCCGCCGAACGGGCCGAAGCGTTTCGCGTTTTCCGCCCACCATTTCTCGTACTCCTTCGGCGACTCGAACTGCTGGCCCGTTATCTCATTGAGCGCCGAGAGCGCGGCCGCGCTCAGCTGCGCGCAACGCTCCTCCTTCTCGTCCGACAAGTTCGCATCCTTCAACCCGGCCTCGCTCTTCCGGTATATCTCGATGATCCTCGGTACGAGTTCCTTGGGAACGATCTTGCCGACGGCACGGATCGCGGAGACAGCCACGGCGACCTTGCTGTTGTTCATATAGCTCGCCACTGCCTGCGCGGACTTCGGCAGCCCCTGCTCACCGAGCGCGTCCAGCACTGCGGTCAGCATCTCCTCCGACTGGCAATCCTTCAACGCACCCAAAAGCGCATCCGCCGCACTCGGCTCCTTGATCCGCGCCAGAGCCGCTACCGCTGCCAGACGCACATCCCTGTCCTTGTCGGAGGTCACCACCCGCCTCAACTCCGGCACGATCCGCAAGTCCTCCACCTTCCCGAGATTCTCCACAGCACTCTGACGTTCCATGCTCTCCTTCGAGGCGTAGCTCTTCTTGAACGCGGCCAGTACTTTCTGCCAGTCCGAATCCGGAAGCTGCCCCGGTCAACCCGCCGCGAAGGCGCGGGTACAGGCAAAGAGCAGCGGCTGTTCCTCGGTCTGCCTAACCGGCAGGCTCGCACCCCGCTCCGCCCTCGGCGTCCGAACCTTCGACCTCTCGAACACGCGAGCTCGCCTTTCTCGCCGCCCGATCCCAGGTGAACCGTTCCACGCCTGCCTGCCTGACCGTCAGGCCTCTGGCGGTGGCCGACCGCCTCGCGCGAATCCGCTCGCGGTCCCGTGCAACACTCCGCAGCAGCTCGACCAGTGCGTCGCGATCCGGCTCCAGCACCCAGCACGGTGCAAAGGTCGGCTCGCCCCACTGAATCCAGGTTCGGTGCGACGGGATCCGCAGGAGCATCTCCTCCGAACCGCAAAGCTCGTCGGTGGGGCCGCCAGCCGTTGCGATCACCGGCGTCCCGCACGCGAGCGCCTCGAGCGCCGGTAGACAGAAGCCCTCCCCGCGATACGGCAGCAGCACGGCATCCGCAGCAGCGTACAGCCGCGCCATCTCCCCATCCGTGAGGATGCGATCCGTGTACGCTATCGGTGGATTCGCGGGGTCGCGCGCCGCCGCGATCGCCCGCGCCGCCAGCGTGTTCCCCGCGTAGAAGCTCCGACTCCCCAGGTCCTTCACCAGGAGCAGCGTATCGCGGCTCGCCCTCTGTCCGCCGAACGCCTTGACATAGCAGTCCAGCGCTATGTCAATCCCCTTCCGCCAGATCGTCCCGCCGACGTAGAGCAGCCTCAGCGGCCCCGTTGCAGCGCCCCCGTCTCCCGTATCGGGTCTGAATACCCGCGTGTCCACGCCGTCCGGTACTACCTCGATGCGGGGGGCGCGCGCCCCGAGGTTTTCCAGGAAGATACGCCGCGTGAACTCCGACGGCACCCAGAGCTCGTCGAGCCGCTCGAGCATCGGCTTCCACGAGACCGGCACGCCCCCCACTTCCCATGGCTGCCGGACGATCCAGCGGCCCCGCTCAGGCGGACGCGGATTCGGCGGCCAGTGATGACGGACTACGACGTCCCACGAGTCCGTCCCGCCCGACCCGCTCGCCCGCGCCAGATCGCTCCACTCCTCGACCAGCCGCGCATCCACCCGCTCCGGTGCACAGCCCAGGTGGCGGACTCGCAGATCCGCATCCGCCGACAGCCGCCGGCACACCTCGCGATTGAATCGCGCCAGCGAATGATGAACGAAGAAATCCCCCTCCCACAGGACACGCATCAGCCGCTCCCCCGAATCTCCCCCTCGATCCGATCGTGAAACTCCCTCGTGTAGAACGCCCGATTGGTGAACATGATCGCCTCCTCCGGGAAAGGGAGCAATCGGAGCTTTGCAAGCGCCTCCTCGGCGATCTCCAGATACTTCCGACTCCCCCCACCGCCGGCTTCCCTGTTCGCGTCGAGCGCCACACGGATCGTGAGGACGAGCGAGTCCGCAAAACGCGGATCCTCCTTCCGCGCGGCCGCCAGATCGTCCAGCGCGCGGTCGCGCTCGCCCAGCGCCGCCCGACACTCCGCCATGAACAGCCGCGCACAGTGCCGCTCTTCCGCCCAGCGCGACAGAGCGAGATAGCGCTCGTATGTCGCGACCGCCTCCCACAGGAGTCCGAGGTTCCGCTGCTCGTTCGCGAGATAGAAGAGCGTCCGCGCGTTCCGCCGTCCCTCCTCCTGCGCCTCACGCTCCAGGAGCCGCAGTCGTATAGAGCCACTGGCCCGCCCTCCCACTGGACGTGGAGGCGGAGCATGGATCAGCCGTATGCTGCGAATGTCCTGCGTGCCCTGCGGCGGCGTAATGCATTCATGGCAGGCGCCGTGGAAGCGAAGCCCTAATTCCCGGCGAAAGAGCCGCAGCCGCATGTACTCGGAACCATCGGCCATCGCATAGGCAAACCTGTAGGCGGGCGCACTGCCGAGCCGCTGGCTGCGGAGCAGATTCACGAGCGCCAATACGCTCGGGCCCTCCATCACGTCATCAGCGTCGCACCAGAAGAGCCAAGGCCCGGTCGCGAGTAGTAGGCACTCATTCCGCGCGCAGGCGAAGTGAAAATCCTCCGGGGGCGTAGAGGGCCTGAAACGTATGGATTGCTCCCATCGCACCCTTACTCCCACGCGCTCGCCGAATCTCTGCGCCCTTGCCCCTGTGTCATCCGTCGAGCCAGTGTCGAGCAATACGATCTCGCCCTGATCCCCGACAACAGGCGCGAGCCACCCAAGACACCGCTCTATCACCGCCGATTCGTCTTTCACGATCAGGCAACATGAGATCATTCACTTCCTCCGATGTGGGCACTTGTCCAGCTCCCTGGTTAGGTCGCTGATGCATCGCGTGAGGTTGTGCATCTCATCTACCACGCCGTTCATCCGCGAGAAAAACTGCGCCGTGAAGCGCAGGCAGATGATGAGCGTAACAATGACACCGGCATCTCGTACTATCGGCAGCAGCTCTTGTAGCTCGTTCATCCGGCGGCCTCCTGCGCTTTGTGCTTGAACACGCCGCTCGCGTTGAATGCGGCCACGATATGATCAATTGCCCAATCTATGACCAGGTCACGGAGCACGGGCCACAGAAAGCCGACGAGCCAGCCGCCCACGCCCGGCAGCTTGATCTTGATCATGATCTCATCCAGGACCTGCGCCACGAGTTGCCGGGCCAGGTCTTTCTTCTGGGCGCTCGTGAGCTCGGGGTAGGCGGTGCTGGCCTTCTCGACGAGCCGTGTGACATCGATGACGATGCCGGAGACGGCCTCCGGAGTGACCGTCTGGCCGCGAAGCGTGTGCCACTTGCGCGCAATCGCGAGGGCATCGCCCCAGAGCGCCGCGGCGAGTTCCTTGACATCTACTTCAGGGCTGGACATTCTGTGCCTCCTTTGTATTGGCGAGCAACTCGACGAGTTGCCCGTTGCGGACTGTCAGCGTGAGCATGGCGTCGCCGGAGACTACGACAGCGTTTGAGCGCCAGACCGTCACAATCGCCACCGCGCCGTCTACGAGCTTGCC
>Ga0272448_1005425_pt1 | contig 14116 bp, 11 predicted proteins | sample YNPCB0191_FD_202220 | JGI IMG/M metagenome (GOLD analysis project Ga0272448, IMG submission 202220) | Hot spring sediment microbial communities from Yellowstone National Park, WY, United States - YNP-CB-019-1 | ecosystem: Environmental > Aquatic > Thermal springs > Hot (42-90C) > Sediment...
CGTTGTTGTGGCAGATACACAAACAACAGTGTACGATGTGAACACTCATGCATCGAGAGGCGTATATGCTGGAGGAGGAGCGGCTCTTAAGGTGGCTAAGCAGGTTAAGGCGAAGATACTAGAGCTCGCTGGAAAGGCTTTAGACGCTTATCCCCATGCTTTGAAAATTAGAGCCGACGAGGGGTTGGGTCAGGCACTCATTTATGCCGAAGGCTTAGCCAATAAGCAGATGACGTTAGGGGAGCTTGCCTCGCTCGCTAGGATTAAAAACTGGGGGACAATAGCTGCTGTGGAAAGCCTTAGACCAGGGAGTTGCCCTCCCCACTTCACAGGATACTTCATAGAGGTCGAAGTCGACACAGAAACTGGTAAAGTGAAGCCTCTGAAAGTGGTTGCTGGCGCTGACATTGGAACAGTGATAAACCCTGATCTAGCTGCGGGCCAGATACACGGAGGGTTCGCAATGGGGTTGAGCATGGCTATTTTGGAAGACACTCCCTATAGTGCGTCAGGAGATTTACTGAATCAGGGAATGATGACTGACTATAAGACTCCAACAACTTTAGACCTGCCTAAGCTCGACGACTTTATAGTCTTCTTCGTTGAGACATACGAGCCCTCTGGGCCATTCGGAGCGAAGGGCATCGGAGAAGGAGCGCTAAACCCCGTTGCTGGTGCCGTTGCGAATGCTATCTACAACGCTCTCGGCATACGTTTCTACGATCTACCGATGACTCCAAGCATGATCCTTAAAGCACTAAAGGAGAGGGAGGGGAATAAATGAATATAAACAAAGTGGATACCCACATAATACCCTTCAGGTTCGAATATTATTCAATTGAAAGTTTGGAGGAGGCGGTTAAGCTGCTTAGAAAGTACGGCTCAGAAGCCTCGATCCTAGCAGGTGGGACAGACCTTCTCGTCAATATGAAAAAGAGGATTACAGAGCCGAAGCATCTAATCAACATTAAAAAGATCGCTGAGCTGAACGGCATCGTTGAAACTCCTAAAGGCGTGAGAATAGGGGCTGCAACTAAACTTAGAAGCATAGAGAAATCTGAAATGATAAGAAAGAGTTTCCCGGTCCTCTACGAGGCTGTGAAGCTAATTGGATCGATACAGGTTAGAAACATGGCGACTATCGGAGGAAACATCTGCAACGCAAGCCCAGCCGCGGATAGTGCTCCAGCACTACTAGTCTTAGATGCGAAGGCCGAAATCATGGGGCAGAGTGGGCTTAGAAGCATACCCCTTTCAGAGTTCTTTATCGGACCAGGGAAGACTGCTTTGCGACAAGGCGAATTGTTAACAGGTTTATCGATTCCTGGTCTTCCAGAGAGTTCAGGGTCAAGCTTCCTTAAGATTGGGAGGACGAGTATGGATATTGCTACTATAAACGTCGCAACATTTCTGAGACTGAGAGGAGAAGTTGTGGAGGATTGCAGGATAGCCTTAGGTGCAGTTGCTCCTACGCCCATACGTATCTTGAGGGCTGAGGCGAATCTAAAAGGCAAGATGATTAACCAGGATGCTATTTGGGAAGCAGCGAATATTGTGTCTGAAGATATCAAGCCTATAACCGACATAAGGGCGACGGCAGAGTATAGAAAGAATGTATCAAAAATCTTGACGAGAGACGCATTAACTGTAGCCTGGGAAAGAGCTCTAGGGAGATAATGAAGTTGAGGATCGAACTGACGATAAATGGAAGAAAAAAGCGGTTCGACGCTGAGCCTAACGAGCTTCTCATCAACCTGCTAAGGAAGAAGCTCCATCTTACAGGAACAAAGTACGGATGCGGGATCGGGATGTGCGGTGCCTGCACAGTACTCTTAAACGGAGAGCCAGTCCTAGCATGCCTCACACTAGCAGTTGACGCTGATGGTGGAGAGGTCGAGACCATAGAGGGGATGGCGAGGGAAGGTGAGCTCGATGCCCTGCAAGAAGCTTTCCTTGAGGAGGGGGCTGTCCAGTGCGGCTACTGTACTCCAGGGTTCATCATGACAGCTGAGGCTCTGCTCAGGGAGAACCCCTCCCCCAGCGAAGATGAGATAAGGGAATACCTTAAAGGAAACTACTGTAGATGCACAGGCTACGTCAACATAATAAAGGCTGTAAAGAAAGCGGCAGAAAAAAAGGAATGTTAGAAATTATACTTTTTATCTGATCTTTTAAAGGAGAAAAAATATTAATTGAAAGGCGTATTAACTGTTAGGTAAATAATTCCTGAATCTGTTTATAAAGAAGTTGCCTTAGCAACACTCAATTATGACGTTACTGCTTTCAACGCCTACCTGAACATATTTAGTAATATTATTATAGGTCTCCTTAATAGGTAAAAGGATAAAACGCTTTAATTCTATTTTTAAAGATATGCGGAGCCTTAAAATATCCGCCGTCGTCCTCGCTGCGGGCAAGTCCAAACGTATGGGCAGAAACAAGCTTCTCATGAAGGTAGCAGGCAGAACCCTCTTAGACTGGGTTTTGGACGCTCTAGACTCATCGCCTGTCAAAGAGGTCATCATTGTTCTAGGTCATCATCCTGACGAGCTGAAACCCATCATAGAGATGCGCAAAGCCAAATCTATTCTAAACCCAGACTATGAGAAGGGGATGGCTAGCAGCATTAAAGTAGGCTTAAAAAATGCTTCTGGAGATGCTGCTTTCATAGTTCTCGGAGACCAGCTTGGTCTCAAGCCTCAGCTTCTCAATTCAATGGCTTCGCTCCTTCTCTCAGACTCTAAAGCTCTCATCGTTAGCCCGATTTACCAAATGAGGAGGGGTCATCCCATACTCCTAAGGAAATCCATCTTCAAAGAGGTTCAAGCTCTGAAGGAGGGGGGGACGCTCAGAGACGTCATACTCCGCCATGAGGATGCCCACAGATTTGTGGAAGGAGACGTCTGGTGCATCATGGATATCGACACTCCTGGAGATTTCGAGATGGCTAAGAGACTCTTCGAAGCTAGCTGTGCCTCTTCTTGATAAGCTCTGCCACTATGCTTACAGCTATCTCCTCCGGAGTCTCTGCCCCTATTGGGAGACCGATGGGAGTACATATGGATTCAACCTCTTCTCTAATGAACCCCTCTTCCATAAGCTGCTTTTTATGATGATTCGCCTTGTTCACACTGCCTAAGAGCCCAATATATGCTGGTCTGCTTCTCAAAACAGTCCTTAAAGCCTCTAGCTCGTAAAGGGTCTCCCCGTGAACAATAGCAACATAATCTGATGGTCTGATCTTCAAGTTTTTCATCTCATCGCGGAAGGGGCCGTTTCGCAGTTCTGTCGCCATAGGGAACCGTTCCCTCGTAGCCGTCTCAGCATCATCCACGACTACTATCTCAAACCCAACTTTACCCGCCAAATCTGCTAGAGGTTTAGCGATGTGTCCAGACCCGACTATGATGAGTCTTGGAAGGGGCTTAATGACGTCCATGAATACCTTCACCACACCTCCACACTTTGAGTCGACTGGAATCGCTTTTTCAATAGGTTCAACTCCCATGGTGAAGGTCAGGATCTTGGGGCGTCTAGTCCTTAAAAGCTCTTCAGCCTCCTTGAGAAGCCTCCTCTCCATCTCTCCTCCCCCTATAGAGCCTAAGATATTTCCTTCAGAATCGATTAGCATTTTGGCTCCAATGTTCCTTGGTCCCGATCCCTCCTTCTCAATCAGGGTACACAATACTGCAGCTTTCCCATTGCCTAAGAGTTTTGAGATTGTATGCATGATCTCGGAGTCGCTCATCGTGATCAATTAGTTTCTCTCATTTAAAAAGAGGAGGAAAGATGTCGCCGATAATGTTAAAAATCCCAATTTTTCAACCACAACATCGGTAGCTTAAACTATGTTTAGAATGTCGACTATAATCGTCATCTATGTTTCAATCCTCTTCGCTGCTTGGAGTATCGCTTCGATTATCTTGACGTATCCTGTGCACCTGCAGAGGTTTCCTTCAATAGCTTCCTTCACCTGATCCGCTGTTGGATTTGAATTTGATCTGATCAGAGCGTAGGCGGAAAGCAACATTCCTGGCGTGCAATATCCGCATTGCACCGCACCCTCCTCCAGAAAAGCCTCTCTTAATGCCTTCATTTTAGGGTCGGTGGCTAAGCCCTCTACCGTGGTGATCTCCCTTTCTTCTATCATTCTCGCAAGTACAAGGCATGATGTCACTGGTTCCCCATCTAGGAGAACTGTGCAAACTCCGCACTCACCTTGCTCACACCCTTTTTTAACGCTAGTAACACCTAAATCATTCCTTAGCAGATCAAGCAGGGTCTGGTTATCACGTACATCGCAGATGATTCTTCTTCCATTAAGTATGAAAGAAAGCCTCATAGCATACTCCTCCTTGCCTTATTCCAAGCGTCAATGATAGCCCTTTTTACAAGTATGCGAGACATTTCTCTACGATACTCGGCAGACGCTCGCGTATCGTCTATGGGATTCACAACTCTCATGCACAGAGCTGAGGCGTCCTCCACAACTTCTTCTGTAAGTCTTTTATTCCAGAGCTTCTCCTCAGCCGCATATACTCTTATTGGGGTCGATGCAGATGCTCCTACAGCGATCTTGGCATCGCAACAGACTGGGCCATCAAACTCAAGAAGTACGGCTGCATTAACTTGAGCCATGGTATATCCTTTTCTTCTCCCTAACTTCTGGAAGGACATTGCGGATGTGTCTGAAGGTGTAGGAAACTTTACGTTGATGAGCAGTTCATCAGGTTCAAGGCTGTTCATCTTAGGGCCTTTGAAAACCTCTTTCACAGGGATCTGACGAGAACCCTTCAATGAAGTAACCTCTGCATAGGCATCTAGAACGAGAAGCGCTGGAGCGGAGTCGGCTGCCGGGGAAGCGTTGCATATGTTCCCTCCAATGGTGCCTAGGTTACGTATCTGCGGACTCCCTATCAGAGCAGCCGCTTCACTGAGCACAGGGGTTTTCTCAGCGATAAGTTTAGACTTTTCAACCTCACTTATTTTAGAGGCTGCACCTATCCTGATCTCATTCGCCTCCTCTACTATGTATTTGATCTCTGATATTAAATTGAGGTCAATAAGGTTTTGAGCCTTAATCACCCCATCTCTAAGGAGTGGAAGGAGGTCTGTCCCTCCCGCTATCGGCTTAGCACCGTCTAGTTCGCTAAGCATCTTTAAAGCCTCTTTTATAGTATGTGGCCTATGTATCTGGAATTTCGGCAGGGGTTTCATTGTTTGCTCCTCCTAATAGCATCGTATAGCCGCTCCGCGGTTATAGGAAGCTTGTTGAACCTTATGCCAGTTGCATTATAGATGGCGTTAACTATTGCAGGAACGATGGAGATGATGGCTGGCTCACCTACACCCTTAGCCCCAAACGCTGAATGTTTATACGACTCCTCCACTAGTATTGGTTTAGCTATCTCGGGCGTATCTAACGCTGAAGGTATTATGTAGTCTTTAAAGGAGGAGTTGACAACTGCCCCATCCTTTAAAATTAGGTTCTCCATGAGAGTGAAACCAATGCCTTGAGATACTGCTCCTTCGATTTGACCCTCAATCATCAATGGGTCGATGGCTTTTCCAACATCCATCGCTGGCCAAACCTTCAAAACATTGGTCTCACCTGTCTCTAAATCTACTTCAACCTCTGCAATAGAAGCGGCGAATGTATATACTGAATAATTGACTCCTAAACCTGTTTCAGGGTCAAAATATCTCTTAGGAGAGGCGTAGAAGCCGTAACTTGCTGGAGAGATGCCTTGGGTATACATCTCCTCAGCAAGTTCAGCGAAACTGATGCTATTGGAGGGGGTCCTTTTATTGGAGGCTCTTCCATCCTTCAATTCAATCTCATCATCATGATGGCATTCCAGCATTTTAGCTGCGATCTTAATCATGTTCTTTCTAAGTTTCAAAGCGGCGTCGGCACTCGCTGTTCCACCAAGCATGAGCCCTCTACTCCCGTGAGTTGGCTTCGCGTCAGGCGTCGAACTAGTATCTGGGAGTTCAATACGTATAGATTCGAGGGGGGCTCCAATAATCTCGGATACTATTTTTGCATGACCTACAGGTGAACCCTGACCTAGTTCGCATATTCCAGTTCTATAAGTGAGGGTCCCATCCTGGTTCAGGATAAGTGAGCAAGCTGACCAGTCAGGTGTACTCCTGCTAGTGCTTATCCCATGGTAAGCACATCCTACACCCATTCCCCTAACTTTTGAGCCGATCCTGCTTGGAGCACGCCTAGCCGTCCAACCAGAATTCTCCGCCACCCTTCTAATGCATTGCTCGATCCCGACAGAGTGGTCGAGGAGTTGATCGCATGTTGTTCTGAGACCAGGCTTCAGAACATTTTTCAGCCTAAACTCGACAGGATCCATGTTAAGCTTTTCTGCTAGCCTATCCATTTGAGATTCGGCAGCGAAATGCATAGCCACGTCTCCAAATCCTCTGAAGCTACCGCCATAAACCTTGTTCGTATACACTGCTCTTCCATCTACAGAGGCGTTCGGAACGTAGTATGGACCAGCTGCATGCGCAGTCTGCCTCCAAAGCCAGAAGGGAGAACGGTTAGCATAAGCACCACACTCAAGAGTTATATCTACCTCGATTGCTTTGAGTCTACCCTCAGAGTCTGCTCCGGACCTGTATTTGAAACGTGCTGGAAACCGTTTAGGAGTGTACGCGACAGATTCGTCTCGATCATAGATTCTAGCAGCCGGCTTCCCGATTTTAACAGCTGCTAAAGCTGCTTCTGCACAGACTAAGGGTCCCATATCATCCTTCTTTCCGAAGGCTCCTCCGGTGAGCGCTTGGATTATTCTAACCTGGTTCAGGTTCCAACCGAGGATTTTGGCGACTTTCTCGCGGACGAGAAAGGGGCTCTGCATCGTACCTATGACTGTAACCTTATCTGATCCTTCGGGTATAGCATAGGCGGCTTCAGTCTCAAGGTACATGTGCTCTTGGTATGGTGTCTCGTAAGTATCTTCTACCTCAACTGAAGACTCTCTGAATCCTTTGGTTACGTCTCCCTTCCTGATTCTAGTCTTTACAGCGATGTTTCCACCATCATGTATCGGGGTTGCATCTTGAGCGAGAGCCGAGTCTACAGTGAAGTGTGAAGGGAGCGTCTCATAGTCTATTTTAACCGCATCAACAGCCTCCGAAGCTGAAGATTCATCCGAAGAGCAAACCAGTGCTATAGGGTCGCCTATGTAGTGGACTTTAGCATCATTCAGAAACGGCTGGTCCGGGAGGGCATAGCCTATCTCGTTCTCGCCAGGGATATCGGAGGCTGTGAGTATACGGATGACGCCAGGGATTTTAAGTGCCTCTCTGTAATCTATTCTCTTTATCAGGGCATGCGGCTTAGTGCTTCGAACAACTTTAACTATAATAGCCTCCTTTGGTATATAATCGGCTGTGAACAATGCTTTTCCAAGAACCTTATCTAAGGCATCGGTTCTAGCAACCTTTTTTCCGATGATAAAGTACTCGTCTCTCTTAAGGAGGTCTTGGAGGATGTTAGCATACTCCATTACATGCATCATCCTATTTATCTAATAATAGTGAGATATGTCGTATCCATTATTAAAATCAGCGACGTTTAACTCTTAGGGATTACATAGGCACCCCCTATCATCACAGTTTGGATGGAAACCCGTCGTTTAAGGTGCGTCCAAGTTGCGGTGACGAATCAGATAAGACTCCTTGCCTTTGGAAAGAGTTAAGGATTACAAACTCCGACTATAAAAACCATGGAAGACTTTGATATAATCATTAAAAACGCCTCGATAATCGATGGTTAAGGAGGACCGTCGTTTAAAGGAGCTGTAGGTATTTGTGGAGAAAGGATAGACTCTATAGGCGAAAAGGTTAAAGGAGATGCCGAGATCATCATCGACGCCGAGGGTTTATCTGTAGCCCCCGGCTTCATTGACGTTCATAACCATGGAGATGCCTCCATCCTCTACTATCCGAATGCTGACAGCTTTGTGAGGCAAGGCATAACCACTTTTGTTGGTGGGAATTGTGGATCGAGTCCTGGACCGTACGGCGAATATCTTGACATCGGTTACTTTCTCTACGACATCTTCACCGACCTTTCTTTGGCAATGTATTACCCTGACCGGCTTGTCGAGAGGGACAAATTAAATGAGAAGCATTTCGAGGCTTTCGGATGGAGGATTGACTGGCATACTCTCGGAGAGTTTTGTAAGAGAGTTGAATCACTCAGCGTCAGTGCTAACTATGTCCCTCTTGTAGGTCATGGAGAGATCCGAACATTAGTCATGGGGAGAGACTACAGGCGTAGAGCTACGAGATCAGAGATTAAAAAAATGCAGGAACATGTTAGAACCGCCATGGAGGAGGGTATCCATGGGATAAGTGTTGGAAGAGACTACGAGCCAGGATACTATGCTGATTTGGAAGAGCTTGTGGTATGCGCGAAAGTAGCTGCAGAGTACGGAGGCATATACACAAGTCACAGTCTCAGAACCGGGTTAAGACGTGAGAGAAAGCCAGGGGAGCCTCCTCCGCCTAAGATTAACGGAATACTTGAAGCCATCGAAGTAGGGAGAAGATCCAAGATATCTGTCGAGATAAGCCATCTAAGCCCCTTATACGATGTCTATCCGAGCGGGAGCGAGATCATGTCAGAAGCATCAGTTAAAGCAACCCTCAAAGCTATCGACGATGCTAGAAGCGAGGGTTTAGATGTGAACTTTGACGTCATTCCACACCATCTAACCGGAGGCATATATGCTTCCCCCTGGCTCGCTGGGCTACTCCTACCTTGGGTTAGGTTGGCGGGCTCCCGTGAAGGTCTAGCGAAGAATTTGAAGATGAAGGATTTCAGGGATGAGGTAAAGAACATAATAATGAGTGGCAAATGGTATGGCTTAAACCCGAACCTGAACCCTTCATGGGCGCATCTCCCGAACATTGTAGAATGCAGGGTAGAAGAATTCATCGGTAAAACCATCGCCCAAGTTGCAGAGTCGATGAAGGTGGACGGATTAGAGGCTCTAATGGAAGTTCTAAGCCGAGACCCTGATACTAAGGCAGTGTTGAAGGGTGAGGACGACTCAACGAAGCTGATGTTCTATAAACATCCTGAGATGATGATAGGGATAGACACCTTCTGCATGGATGACAAATGGGAGTGTAGAAATCCGCCTTGGTATATGCCTAACGAAAACACCTATGGGGGTTTCCCACGATACTTCAGAAGGGCTGTTAGAGAGACCAAAACACTCACCCTCAACGAAGCTGTAAGAAAGGTAACCTCTCTACCAGCTAGAAAATTTAAGATCAAGGAGAGGGGTCTTCTAAGGAAAGGCTTCTACGCCGACATCGTGATCTTTAATCCAGCTACGATAACGGACAAGGGTGACCAGGTTGAGCCTAGGAAGTATCCTGAAGGGGTTGAATACGTGATTGTAAACGGCGTAATCGTCATCAACAAGACTCAGCATACTGGGGCAAAACCAGGTAAAGTCCTCTACAGAGATTAGCTCCTAAAGATTTTTCTTTCATCTGAATGATTTTTATATTATGAGCGGTTCGATCACTCCGCCTGAAAGATTTTTCAACTTCCAGCTTGGAAGCGATGGGAAGATCGCTGAGTGGGGGAAGATAGTTGAATATTTTAAGCTTCTGGAAACACAGAGCTGCAGGATCAAGGTCATCGATATGGGACCCTCTACAGAGGGTAGGCCCTTCCTCCTTGTGATAATCTCCTCTGAATCCAACCTTAGAGACTTGGAGCGCTTTCGGAGAATTAATTTAAGGATAAGCGATCCAAGGGGGCTGCCTGAAGAGGAGGTTCATGAGCTCATCAGGGAGGGTAAAGCTGTAATCTGCCAGTCGATGAGCCTCCACGCTACCGAGATCGGTGGGACACAGATGGCTCCGGAACTGGCTTACGATCTTTTAACGAGGGAAGATGAAGAGGCGAGACAGATACGGGAGAACGTCATCTTTCTCATGATCCCATGCTTCAACCCTGACGGGCAGGTTATGGTAACTGAATGGTATAACAGGTGGCTTGGAACAGAGTATGAAGGATGTAGTCTTCCATGGCTATACCATAAATATGTTGGTCATGACAACAACAGGGATGCTTTTATGACAAACATGATTGAATCTAAATATGTTGCTTCGATCCTTTTCCGAAACTGGGTACCTCAGGCTTATGTTGATCATCACCACATGGGCAGCTATGGGGCTAGGTTCTATATCCCTCCATACTGTGAACCCCTCCATCCGTATGCAGACCCGCTCATCTGGAGAGAGCACAGCTGGTATGGAGCTCACATGGCCTATAAGCTCGAGGAGGAAGGGAAGACAGGCATCCTAAATGGTGCTCAGTTTCTCGCGTGGGGGCACCTCGGATTCCATTGGATAACGAATTATCATAACATCGCTGGGATGCTTACGGAGTCTGCAAGCGCCAAGCTTGCAACACCCCTCTTCATACACTACAGCCAGCTTAAAGGCGAGGGGAGGGGAGTTCAACCAGGATATGAACCTCAGACCAACTATCCTCACCTCTGGCCCGGAGGTTGGTGGAGGCTGAGGGACATAGTTGAACAACAGAAGATAGCTGCATGGATGGTCCTCTATGCCGCTGCCCGAAACAAGGAGACTGTTCTTAGATGCGCATACTTGAAAGCAAAGAGGCAGATTGAGAGGGGTGAAAGGGAACACCCTAAGGCTATAATTGTTCCAAAAGACCAGCATGACCCGCTTACCCTCGCAAAATTCATCGAGAAGCTGCTTGTACAAGGTATAGAAGTGATGGTTGCGAAGGAGGATTTCACAGCTGAAGGTATGAAATTTCCAAGGGGATCATACGTCATATTCCTGTCACAGCCTAAGCAAGGTCTAGTTAAAACCCTTCTCTTGAGGACGAGATACCCTGACAATATTTGGACGAGGGACAAAGATGGAACCCCTCTGAAGCCTCAAGACACGGCGACTGACACGCTGGCAGAGTTCATGGGGGTTAAAGTAGTACCGTTAAATGAAAAGGTCGAAGGAGACTTCGAGAAAATTTCGAAACCGTTAGTCGATGATCCTAAAGTGGAAGGAGAATCTCCTCTGGGTTACCTGATAGACTGCAGACTCAATGATAGTTACACCGCTGTTAATAGGCTTCTCGCATCAGGTGCAATAATCTCTAGGTCTTCAAGAGATATCAAGGTTAATGGTCACCACTTCCCAAAGGGATCCTTCATCATTGAAGGCATGGCTTCTAAGGAGATCATGAACCTCATTGAAAACTTGAACATACCCCTCTATCCTATTTCTGAGAGAGATGATGAAAAAGAGCCGGTGAAGCGGTTTAGAATCGGGATCTACCAACGATATTGGGGCGGGAACATCGATGAAGGGTGGACTCGTTGGATTCTGGAACAGTTTGAGTTCCCTTACACAACGCTCAAAGACGACGACTTTAAAAAAGGTGTTCTCAAGGATCGTTTTGATGTTATAATCTTCCCTGACGATAAAACCCCTTTTATAACTGGAGAAGGTATTGAAAATTGGTGGAAGGAGAATCGACCAGATACACCTTTCCCTGTTTACCCGCCTGAGTATAGGAGCGGCATAGGCAAAGAAGGTGTTGAAGCGGTAAAGAAGTTCGTTAATGATGGCGGCATTCTCGTCACGTTTAACAACGCATGCGACTTTGCTATCGAGACTCTCAACCTTAACGTGGAGAACGTTCTCTCAAAAACATCGCAAAAGACGTTCTTCTGCCCAGGATCGACACTGCATGTAAACGTCGATACAGATAATTTTCTAGGATACGGTATGCCCAGTGAAACCCTTATCTTCTTCTGGGACAGTCCCACGTTTAAAATACTCCCCTCACAACATAACGAGGAATATCTCCCCGTTGTTACTTATCCTGAATCCGAAATCCTCCAGAGTGGATGGCTTATTGGAGAAGATCGGTTGAGGAGGAGGTCAGCTATGATAATGGCTAACATAGGTAAAGGGAAGGTAGTCCTAATCGGGTTCAGAGTTCAGCATAGAGCTCAGACCCACGGAACATTCAAGCTATTCTTCAACTGTTTGCTTGGCTAATTCCCTTATAATTGACCCCTTATCTTTACCCTTGATTTTGAAAGAGTTTTTATGGCGTCTATACAGCTCAGCGATGCTGCATGGAAAGGTTTCTAGATAAATCTTTTTATTAATTCTCAAAAATAATCTGTTTGGTGAAAGATTTGACTTGGGTTGAGCCTATCTTCATAGCTAAGGTAGAATCTATCAAAGGGAGTTGCAGCGCTGGTCATAAGGTAGGAGATGTTTTTGAGATTAATACTCATAAAACTGGAGGCATATGTGGATGGTGCTACCACGATTTATTCCCGACGCTTATGACTCTTTCAATGGGCGGCGCAATACCTTGGCGTGAAAATCAAAAAGAGTTTACGTATCAGTGTCCTGATAGGTATAACGATGTAAAATTTATTATTAAAAGAAAAGAATGATAAGATTTTTATGAAATTTCAAATCTTTTAAACTCTAATTTTTATGCTCTTCTATGATCCGTAAAGAAAAGGATGATTAGCAACATAAAACTCAATAGTCTTCTACCCAAAATAAATAAAAAACCTAAACGCGTTGTTTATAGTGTGTGATGGTCTTTGGCCAAGATCGATGGATACGATTTCCCTGAGGATCTCCACTACCATAGAGAACATATGTGGGTCAAAATGGAGGGAAATAAGGCCCGGGTCGGTTACAATGCCTGGGCTCAAAGTGCCGCTGGGAAAATTTTGAACCTCAACCTGCGTAAAGCAGGGAGCGTTGTTCAAGCTGGGAAGACTTTAGGCACGATCGAAAGTGGAAAATGGGTGGGCCCTTTGAAGGCTCCGATATCAGGTAAAATAGTTGAGGTAAATGAAGAGGTTTTAAAGAAACCTTCCTTGATAAACGAAGATCCCTATGGAAAAGGATGGGTCGCAGTTATAGAGGCTTCAAACTTGAGTGAAGTAGCGAATCTGATTGGAGGATCTGATCGGGCCAATCTTGAAGCTTGGCTTAGGGAAGAGATGGCTAAGCACAAGGTTTAATCTTCTAAATATTATACAAATTCTCTAAGAATGGAGTCATGGAGACTAATTGATCTAGGTAATCCTGATCCTTACGTAGCCCAAAGCTTCTATGAGGCTGTAGCTGAGTCTGTTGAAAGAGGGGTGTCAGAGAACACCCTCATCATGCTTCAACCTGGAAGTCCATATGCCTGTATAGGCTTCCATCAAGACTTATTGAAAGAGATAGATGTAGATTTTTGCCGTTCGAAAGGTTTACCAATAATACGAAGGGGGCAGGGGGGAGGTGCAACATATCTAGACGGGAACCAAGTCTTCTATCAAATAGTTGCGAAGGATAGTGAGGTTGTCCCCAGAGAAGTTGAAAGACAGTTTGAGCGGCTCCTCTCAGTTACTGTGAACACTTATCGAAGGTTTAGTTTAGATGCAGAGTTTAAACCTTTAAACGATGTCGTCGTTAAAGGTAAGAAAATATCTGGTAATGGTGCGGGATTATATGAGTCCACCTCGATCCTTGTAGGGAACATAATTTTAGACTTGGATTACGATATGATGGCTAGGGTTCTAAAAGTTCCAGATGAGAAGTTTAGGGATAAACTAGCAAAGAGCATGAAAGATTGGGTTACAAGCCTCAAGGCAGAGCTGGGAGAAGCACCAAGCTCGGAGGAAGTAAAGGAGGTTTACGTGGAAGAATTTCAGAAGATTTTCGACGTCAAGCTAAAGCCCTCTAAGCCTAACTCAGTGGAATGGGAGATCTTTTATACACAGATTAAACCCAAACACCTTTCGAAAGAGTGGCTTTACATGGAGGCTCCCATATTTGCCCAGAGGGATGGAAGATCAGTAAAAGTTGCAGGGCCTGTCAAAGTCGTTGAAGTAGATTACAAGGCGAAAAAACTGATCAGAGTCAGGGCGGAGATCAAAGGATATGAGATCTTAAATATCCAAATCCATGGAGACTTCTTTTCGATACCTGAGAAATCTATTAGCGATTTGGAGACGCTCCTTCAAGGAGCCACTCTGGATGATCAAAAGATCCGTAAGATTGTGGAGTC
>Ga0272448_1005428_pt1 | contig 14107 bp, 14 predicted proteins | sample YNPCB0191_FD_202220 | JGI IMG/M metagenome (GOLD analysis project Ga0272448, IMG submission 202220) | Hot spring sediment microbial communities from Yellowstone National Park, WY, United States - YNP-CB-019-1 | ecosystem: Environmental > Aquatic > Thermal springs > Hot (42-90C) > Sediment...
TCAAGCGTCATTTGTCGCTGTCTTCGCGTCGGGCTGAGCGAAGCGTGCAACTTTTTCACACTTGCCCTGGCGGGAACGCGCACTTGCCCTGGCGGGAACGCACACTTGCCCTGGCGGGAACGCAAGTGCCAGGGAGTGCCAGGGAGTGCCAGGGTGTTGCTGCACTAGCGCCGCCCGCTCGTCCGCGGGCAAGCGGTCCGGTTCTATAGAGAGAGTTGGATAAGATATTGACAAGGGTACCAAAGTCGTGTAGAATGTTGCAAGATAGAGTAAAACGAAGCGAGGTGCAGTTTGGTATTGAAACGTGAGTTTCTGAGCACCAACGAGGTGGCGGCGCTGCTGGGTATCAGCCCGTTCACCATTCGTCGTTACATCCAACTGCGCAAGCTCAAAGCCCTCAAGTTGGAGGGCAGTTACCGCGTGCGTCGCTCCGACCTCAGACTATTCCTCAAAGCCCGTGAAATCGAGACGGAGGAGGAATTGGCGGCAATGGGAGAAGCCGGCAAGCAGAGTGATTCCCCACGCCGCGCGCCGGCAACCCACGCCGCGCGCAGCGCTTCCAACCCGCCGATCGAGCCATCGAAGAAATCTTCTGCGCACGCACAGACGCGAGCCGGGCGGAGCCAATCATCGCGCAAGACCGCGACGCGTAAACGGAAGGAGCAATAATGCAAAACAATTTCCACAGGGTGATCTTCTGTCTGATCTTGATCGTCCCGCTCGTCGTGGGTATGACACTCTTCGTCGCGCCGGCAGTATCGGCAGAATCACCGATCGTGCACGTCGTGGGTTGGGGCGATACGCTCTTTTCGATCGCCAACCGATACGGCACCAGCGTTAACGCGGTCATGCAGGCGAACAACCTGCGCAACCCAGATTTCATTTGGATCGGCGAACGCCTGGTGATTCCCGGCGGTAGCTTGCCCGGTGCGTTCCCATCGGCGACGTATGTCGTCCAGTCCGGCGATACGCTCTTTTCGATCGCGACGCGAAACGGCACGACGGTCAGCGCGTTGATGCAGGCGAATGGTCTGCATAACTATACAATCTACGTCGGACAGACCTTACGCGTGCCCGGTCGCGGCGTGCCGGTGCCGCCGCCCGCGCCGCAGCCGCACGGCGTGTATTACATCGTGCGCCCCGGCGACTATTTGTCGATGGTCGCGTCGCGTTATAGTTCATCGGTTTATGCGATCCAAATCGCGAATCAATTGCCGAATCCGTCGTTCATCTGGGCAGGGCAGCGTCTGTTCATCCCGGGCGGCATTGCGCCGATGAATCAGCCAACTTACAATCCCTTGCCACCGATCTATCCGCGCTTGCCGGTGATTCCGCCGATCGCGCCAGGCGTCCAGCCTCCTGTGGTTTACCTGCCCACGGTTCCGCCGTACGTCCCGCCCACGGCGACGCCGCTGCCGCCCGTGTCGATCATCCAGCCGACGCCGGTGCCGATCTCGAACTCGGGCATTTGGGAAGCGATCTTGCTCACGAACACTGTCGGAACCGGTCCGTGCTCGCTCGGAGCATTTGTTGATGGTAAGGAGGGCTGGCCGGTGGTGGTCGCGACGACCGATGGCAGCTGGATTAGCGATCCCAGAATTACCGGCAACAAGCTGGACCGCGGACCGTACTATGTCGAGTTTGCGCACGCGTGCACCGGCATCTGGCGCGTGATTCCACTCGGCTTGAATATCTACGCGGACGTGCAGTTGCATGGGGGACACGCCGAAGTTGAATTCCGTCAACGTCCGTAACGAGCGGACGCGCTCTCAGCAGAGAATGCGCGCCCCGGGCAACCCCGGGGCGCGCATTCTTTTTCCAGCGTAGAGATGATCCGCCGGGTCGTCTCTACACGAGCGATTTCAAAAACTCGCGCACCGCGGCGTTGAACGCGTCCGGTTGTTCGAGATTCGCGAGGTGCGCCGCGCCTGGAATCGATACGAGCCGCGCGCCGCGAATCGCCGCGCGCATGGCTTCGGCTTCCTGTACGGGAATGAGCTGATCTTCCGCACCGGCGATCACCAGAGTCGGCACGGTGATTTCCGCGAGCGTCGAAGTGGAATCGGGGCGGTCGCGCATCGCTTTGAGCGCGCTGACGACGCCGGCGACCGATTGGCGTGCCATCATCGCACGCGCGGCGTTCGCAACGTCCGCGCGTGCCGCCAGTGTTTTTGGTGTGAACATCTTGGGCAGCATCTTGTCGCCGACCGCCGCGGCGCCCTGGGCGCGCGCGAGCGCGATGTTATCGTCACGCCCTTGCTTGCCTTCCGGCGAATCGGGACCGGCTTTCGTGTCGGCGAGGATCAAGCCGCGCACGCGGTGTGCGTGCTGGCGATAAAACGCGAACGCGATATAGCCGCCCATCGACAATCCGCACACGACGGCGTTCTTGACGCCGAGCGCATCGAGCAAGCCGCGCAAATCGTCGGCGTAGGTGTCCATCGTTACCGCACCGCCCGGCAAACCGGACTCGCCCCAGCCGCGCAAGTCCGGCGCGATCACGCGCGCCGCATCGGCAAGACCTTGGACTTGCGCCGTCCACAGCGTCCGATCGAGCGGAAAGCCGTGGATGAGCAGCAACGGGATGCCGTCACCGCCAGTATCTTCGTATGCCATCTCAAAACCGCGAACTTGGGCTTTCATGAGGTCCTCCAGTTCTCGACGTGCGCCGCCGCTGCCAGGTGCGCCGCACGTTCGCCGAATTTCTCCATCAACACCGCGCGCGACATCCAGAGTTCACTGCGCGCCATTTCGTCGAAATGTTTGCCGCGCAAACTCGCCGGGTTGAACGTCCACATAAGCCACCACGAGAAGAGGTTCTGCCAGAACGCGTACTTCCAAACGCGCCAGCCCGGCGCATCGCCCGGTACGAAATCGAATCCCAATCGTTCGGCGAGCACGCGCATCTCGGGAAATTGATCGAGTTCCAGGAATCCCGCTTCACCATGCAGTGCGCGGATATGATCGAACTGCGGCGCGCGAGCGAGGTACGCGGCGAGCAGGCGGAGCGAATGCCGCGCTCGCTTGGTCATCTCGATTCCCCAGGTGAGTGACGGCGCGCCGTCACGCGGCAGAGCCGGCAATTGCTCGTTCCAAAGATGCAACTCCAAGACCGGCTCGCCGCGTGCAATGCGCGTCCCATCGCTCAGTTCGATGTCGCGCGCGCTCAGCGATCGCGCCACGCGAAGAATGCACGCGGAGTCGTCTGTGAATTCGAAGACGTGATAATAGCGCTGCAGCGCCAGGTCGATCGCACGGACGCCCCCGCGCGCGAACGCGGCAAGGGGATTCATTTATTTCCCCAGCGCGATGCACAAGATGCCGATGAACACGAGGGCGGTGCCCAACCACTGCCAGCCGGTGAAGGGGATGTGGAAGAAAATGTACGCGCTGAAAATCTGCGCTGAGACGAATGCCAGACCGATGCCAATCGCGTTGGCGAATTCCAACGAGGAGAAACGGACCAAGCCCGCGAACGAAATTTGAGTCCCCAGCCCAAAGGCACTGCCGATGATTTGCCAGAACACAAAACGCTGCAGCGTATTGCTGTTGCCGGACAGCGCAAAACCGGTCGTCGCGCCGACGTTCAAGGCCTGGTTCAAGAGGATCATCAAACCCATCATCGGGAGATCGTTCATCATGCTGCCTCCGCGTCGAACAGGAAGAGATCGTCAGTGTTCAAGAGCGCGGCTCCAGTATAGCACATTCACAAGAATTGCGGAATAGCATCGGATCCCGCGACTTGCCCCCTCCGTGTTTCTGCGCTATGATGCGCAACCGCTACACCAGCGAGCAGAGGCAATCTGTGGATTCCAAATTCCAATTTCTAGACTCGAACGCCAACTCTCACTCCCCGCTCCCTAAATCTCTGTTCCTCCTCGACCCCGCTGTTGTTTTCCTCAATCACGGTTCGTTCGGCGCGACGCCGCGTCCGGTCTTTGAGAAATATCAAGAGTGGCAGCGCGAACTGGAACGCCAGCCGGTCGAATTTCTCGGCCGCCGCTTTGCCGATCTGATGCGCACGGCACGTGCGGCGCTTGCCGCATACGTTCACACGGAAGCCGACCATCTCGTCTACGTGCCGAACGCGACAACCGGGCTGAACATCGTCGCACGCAGTCTGCCGCTGAAACCCGGCGACGAAATCGTCACAACCGATCACGAGTACGGCGCGCTCGACCGCATGTGGCGATTTCTGTGCCGCAAGACCGGCGCGGTGTACCAGCCGCAGCACATTCCGTTGCCCGTCACGACCGCGGAAGATTTCATCGAACGCGTGTGGGCGGGCGTGACACCGCGCACGCGCGTCCTGTTTCTCTCGCACATTACCTCGCCGACCGCGCTCATTTTCCCCGTCGCCGAACTCTGCCGCCGCGCGCGCGACGCTGGCATCATCAGCATCATCGATGGCGCACACGCGGTTGGGCAAATCTCGCTCGACCTGCCAGCTATCGGCGCGGATTTCTACGCGTCGAACGCGCACAAGTGGCTCTGCGCACCGAAAGGTTCCGCGTTTCTGTACGCGCGTCCGGAAATGCAGCACCTCATTGAGCCGCTGGTGGTGAGTTGGGGCTATGCGGCGGAAAAGCCGAGCGCGTCGCGATTCATTGACGAGCAGGAATGGACGGGCACGCGCGATATCGCCGCGTACCTGGCAACGCCGGCGGCGATCAAGTTCTGCGAGGAGCACCTGGGAGATGATGTGCGCGCGCAATGTCACGCGCTCGTCCAGTCCGCGCGCGCCCGCATTGCCACGCTGACCGGCTTGCCGCCCCTCTGTCCCGACTCGACTGAGTGGTACATGCAGATGGCGACGATGCTGCTGCCGTCGTGCGACAAGGACGAACTCAAGGCGTGGCTGTACGACGAGTTTCGCATCGAAGTGCCAATTGTCGAGTGGCAGGGCAGGCAGTTCGTGCGCGTGTCGATTCAAGCGTACAACACAATGGAAGACGTGGATCGATTCGTGGAAGCACTGAAGAAAAAGTCAATTGGGCGCTGACGAACACAGACAGAAAAAGGTCGGTGTTTGTCCATGTCCAACTCAAGCGAGGTAAAGATGGATGAAATGAAAGGCCAAGTCGTGCTCGTCACCGGCGCGAGCAGTGGTATCGGCAGAGCCGCTTCGGTGAAATTCGCGTCCGAAGGGGCGAAGGTCGCGCTCGTCGCGCGGCGCGCGGACGCGCTGGCAGAGGTCGCGCGGGAAATCCAGGCGAAGGGTGGCGAGAGCCATGTCATCGCGGCGGACGTGGTACGTGCGGAAGAAATCGAACGCGTGGTGAGCGAAACCGTCGCCGCGTTTGGCGGCATCGACGTGCTCGTCAACGCCGCCGGCATTATCGCCAATGGCACGATCGAGAACACGCGGCTCGCGGACTGGGATTACATGTTCGACGTGAATGTGCGCGCACCATTCTATCTGATGCAGTGCGCGCTGCCGCACCTGATCGAACGCAGGGGAAATGTCGTCAATGTCTCCAGCGTGACCGGCATCCGCGCATTTCCCAATGTGCTGGCGTACTGCGCGAGCAAAGCCGCGCTCGACCAACTGACGCACTGCGCGGCGCTCGAAGTCGCCAGCAAAGGCGTGCGGATCAACGCGGTGAATCCAGGCGTCGTGGTGACACAGCTGCATCGCCGGGGCGGAATGGACGAGGAAGCGTATGCCAAGTTTCTCGAGCACAGCCAGACGACGCATCCGCTGGGGCGCGTGGGACAAGCGGACGAGGTCGCGGAGTTGATTTTCTTTCTCGCGTCGCCGCGCGCGGGGTGGATCACCGGCGTGTCGTATGCTATCGACGGCGGACGCGCCCAGACCTGCGCGCGATAAAAAGACCTGGAGGGTTTTCAAAACCTTCCAGGTCTTGCCGTCTTACGCCAATCCGTTGTCTTTTCTATACTGTGCGATTTGCTTGCGGATTGTTTGACGTTGATCCAATGCGTTTTGGACCGGCTGGGTAAAATCCTTTTCCCAATGGTCAGCCAACACCTCGATATCGTTCAATAGTTTCTTCAGCGGAGTCAGCACATTGTTCATGACCGGGTCGATCAAACTCGTTTTCACCGCCGGGTCGCCGCTGGGCGGGAAAAAGTTGTCGCGCAGTGGCTTGAGCAATTGATTCGTCAGCGTGTCGATGGTCGTCGGAATCGCGCGCACCAGCTCGGTCAGCGCCTTGACGGCGTTGCGGATGTTATCGCCGACGCCGAAGGGAATTTTGTCGAGCAGCGCGTTGAAAAAGCCGACGATGGAATCTGCCAGTGGCAGCGCGGTGCCCAGCACCGCGATCACCAGACCCTCTGCCGCATGAAACTTTTGCGCGAGATCGTTCAGTACCTGTCCCGCGCTATTTGCCGCGTGGCTTAATGAATCCAACAGCGCCTGAAAGTTCTTCAGCGCGGTCTCGGCCGCTGTGACACCGTCGCGCAATAGAGCGACGCCGCCTTTGATCGTGTCCAGCGCCCCGCGCACGATGTTCATCCCCGTTTGGATGGCCGCGTCGATTCCCACTTTTTCGAGCTGCTCATACAGCGCGACGAGCGCGCGCAGCTTGGTCAACTCGAGTTCGTACTGCGCGGTTGTCATCGCGCTGCCGACCGCGGCGCCGCCCAACCCACTGACGACCAGCGCGGCGCCACCCACCGCGGCGGTCGAGATGAGCTGCCGACGGGTCAGCACGGTCGTTCCTGCTTGAGTTTTGACATTCGGGTTATCTGTCGTCATGATCCATTCCCTCCACTCGTCCCGCCGGAATCCTAACATGATTCGCGCGCGGCGTCAATGAGAAAAGGGTAACCAGGAAAGGCGTGACAGGTTTCAAGAATTGGTCATTGGATTGTTCATCCGACCAATACCATCATTACATCATTCACGTTCGTGTTCGTGGGACCGGTGAGGATCAAATCGTTCAGCGGCTGGAAGAAATGGTACGCGTCATTGTTCGATAAAAACGCGCGCGCATCCAAGCCGCGCTCTGCCGCGCGCGCGACGGTCGTTCCATCCGCGAGCGCGCCCGCCGCGTCGGTTGGTCCATCGGTGCCGTCGGTGCCGCCGCTCAGCACGACGACGTTCGACATTCCCGCGATTTCGAGCGCGGCGGCGAGCGCGAGTTCCTGGCAGCGTCCGCCGGTGCCGCTGCCGCGTACTGTCACCGTCGTTTCGCCGCCGGCGATGATGCACGCCGGTTGCGCCGCGGGGCGATGCGACCGCGCGATTTCCTTCGCGATGGCGGCGAGCACTCGGGCGACCTCGCGCGCCTCGCCTTGCACGAACGATGAGAGCAGCAGCGCGTTGAAACCCCGCGCGCGCGCGGCGTGCACTGCCGCGTCGCACGCGCGCGCGTTATCGGCGACGATAACATTCTGCACACGCGCAAAGACCGGATCGTCTCCTTTGGGCGTGTCGGTGATTTCGCCGCGCACGCCGCGCTCGATGTGCCGAAGGACGCTCGCCGGCAATTGGGCGCGCACGCCGCGTCGCTCGATCACAGCGAGCGCATCGGCGAAGGTGGTCGAGTCGGGTGCGGTGGGACCGGAGGCAATCGTGTCTATCGGCGAACCGATCACATCGGACACGATCAGCGAAACGATGGGGGCGCCGCGCGCGCGGCGCGCGAGTTGCCCGCCTTTGACTTGCGACAGATGTTTGCGCAACGTGTTCAGCTCGTTGATCGTCGCGCCGGAGCGCAGGAGCACGTCTGTCGTCGCGCGTAGATCGTCGAGCGATACGCCATCGACGGGCAATTCAAGAATGGCGGAGCCGCCGCCGGAAATTAAGCAAATGACCCAATCGCCTTCGCGAGTCTCGCGCATCACATCGAGGATCTGCTCTGTGCCGCGGAGACTATTCGCGTCCGGCAAAGGATGTCCGGCTTCGTGCAGATGGATTTTTTCGAGCGGGAGTGTGTGTCCGTACTTGACGCTCACCGCGCCGCGCGCGATCTTGTCGCCGCAGATTTCTTCGATCGCCTGCGCCATCGCCGCGCTCGCTTTACCAAAGCCAATGACGAAGACGCGTCCGCGCGCGAGGTCGTACGCGCGCGCCCCCACGCGTAGCGTATTGCCCTCGCGCTGCACCGCGCGGTGGATTGCCGCGCGCGGATCCGCTGCCGCCAGCGCCGCACGGAAAATGGCGAGCGCGTCATCCCGCAGGTTCATCTGACTCTACCCTTCCAGTGCAGCAACATGTAGGTTCAAGCCCTCACGGTTCTTTTTTCAGCAGCTCTTGGTACACACACTCGATCGCGCGTCCGGCGCGTTCCCAGGAAAAATGCTGCTGGGCGCGCTCGCGCAGCGCAAGCCCGATGGCGCGTGCGCGTTCCGGATGCTCGAGCAGCGTTTCGATTTGATCGGCAAACGCGGCGGCATCGCCCAGCGGCGCGAACACGCCGAGGTCACCCAGGTATTCGTGCATCACCGGGATATCGAACGCGACGACCGGCAGAGCCATCGCCATATAGTTCAGGACTTTGCCGGCGGCTTCGGTCGCGCTCATCTTCGGCTCGACCGCGACATCGCCGAGCGAGAGCCAGCGCGGCACATCTTCGTACGGCACGCGCCCGGGAAAGGAGACGTGCTGATCGATGCCCAGTTCGCGCGCGCGCGTCTGGTACCTTTCGATATTCGGGAATCCGATGATGACGAAATGTGTATCGGCGCGACGCGCGAGCAACTGCGCCGCCGCGTCGAGCAGTACGTCGGTGCCGCGGTACGTGTCGAGCAGACCGATGTAGACGACGATTTTGTGACCGTCCGGAATTCCGAGCCGTGCTTGCAGTTCGCGCATCTGCGCCGCGCGTTCGCCATCTTCGACCGGACCAAACGCCGACGCATCCGCGTTGTCGGAGAGAATCAAGATTTTCGAAGCCTGCACGTGAAATTCGTCCGTCAGCAGGCGCGCGGCATTTTGCGAGCTGGTGAGAATTTTCTGCGGCAATCGATCGATTTGCCATTCCAAGCCGCGAATCAGCGGGAGAATCTTGCTGCGGGGATCGAGGAATCGGTGATCGACAATTTCGCTCGTCATGCTGCCTTGAAAATCAAAGACGAGCGGGACGCGCAGCCCGCGACTCAGGATGCCGCCGATGAGTGCGCCTTCGTGCAGGTGCGCGTGAATGATGTGGGGCTTGAACGCCAGTGCGGCTTGGAAAGCTTTCAGCGCGAGCAGCGCGTCGATGAGAATTTTGGAACGCGAGGGACCGACTTCATTGCGCGAACGGAAAGGAATCGGTATGGTGCGCTCGATGTCCAAGCCGGGCAAATTGCGCCCGAGCGGATAGGTCACGATTTTGACGCGATGCCCCAAGCTTTGGAGGACGCGTGCTTCTTCGAGGATACGAACGTGGCACCCATAGTCGAGGAAGAATGACGTCGGGGCGATCATCAGCACGCGGTACGACATGGTGATTGAATCTGAAAGCTGCGGCGCACTTGGGCGTCGCACCGGTTTATCCTCGCCTTGGTCTCAGTTCTTCTTTTTGGGCGCGCGGTCCGCCAGTCCGCCGAAGAACATGCGCGCGGGACTGAACTGCAGGTCGCGCGCGTCCACGGACGGCCCCATCGCGTCCTGTTTGCTGTGAATCCATTGCTCACGTTCGGCGGCGAGTGACTTGATCAGCGTTTCGAGCGCGGCGGAATCTTCGCGCGCGAGCATCGCGCGCAGTTCGCTCAACTCCGATGTCACGGCATCGATCCAGCGAATCAGGTCGGTGCGGTGCGCGACGAATTGTTCGCGCGCCGTCGCGCTGTCTTGCGGCGCGAACCCGGTCGCGGTTTGATAGTCTGCGCCGGCGAGTTTGCTCATCTCGCGCCAACCCTGGCTGCGGATGGTCGCTGCAAGGAGCACGGTCGCCAGCGCCGCCGGCAAATGCTGCACGCCAGCCATCAAGCCATCATGCTCCGCCGCGTCGAGGAAGTAGGGGTTGGCGCCGAGCAGCGTCGCAAAAGAAGAAAGCGTGTCGATGGCTGACGAACTGGTATGGGTCGATGGTACGATGCAGTACGTCGCGCCGCGCAGGAGATCGGCGTCGGCGGCGTCGATGCCGGATTTTGCCGGCAGCGTTTCCAGTCTGATCACCGGGTCGCCGCCGACGAAATGTACGCCCTCCGGCAAACCTTCCGCCCATTCGAGTACCGGCACTTTGGTGGTGGCGGTGTCGGTGACGACGACGCCGGGCGCGAGGTATGGTTTGAGCGCGGCAAGCGTCTCTTTGATCCCATCGAGCGGCAGTGCGAGGACGATCAGCCCCGCGCCTTCGCACGCGTCGATCAGATTCCACTTGGTCGCGTCGACCGCGCCGCGTTTCTTGGCGCGGCTGGCGACGCCGCTGTCTCTATCGTGCCCGATGATTTCGACATCGAGCTTTGATTTTTTCAGGGCGAGTCCCATCGATCCGCCGATGAGACCCAGCCCGACGATGGTCACGCGCGATTTGGGCATTCGGTTCGATCCTTGGTCGGGGCGCAGCGCCGCTGCGCCCCGACCAGATCATTTACCGCCAGGAACCTGGCAGGAAGCTCTCGGTCGTGACTTTGTCGGTCAGCAATTTGACGTTGCCGCCGTTCTTGTCCATGATGTACACGTCGAGTCGTCCGCCGCGTGTGGACGCGAACGCGATCCAGTTGCCATCCGGCGACCAGGTCGGCGTCCAGTTGTTGCCGGTGTTCGTCAACTTGTGCGCGCCGGTGCCATCGGCATTGGCGACCATGATCTGGTAGCTGTTATCGGCTTGCTTGGAATAGTAGGCGAACTGCTTGCCGTCCGGGCTCCACGCCGGTGAACCATTCTCGCGTTTGTCGTTCGTGAGTTGCAGTGGTCCGCTGCCGTCCGAGTTCAACCGCCAGATTTCGGAATGGCCGGTCAAGCTGGAGACGAACAAAAAATAGTTTTTACTCCATGCCAGCCCGCGGAAGACCTCGCCGATTCGGGTTTGCTGGTCGGCAGGGCTGGTTGGGAACAGTCTTTGCTCGGTGCCGCCGCCTGCGGGAATGGTGTAGAGGAATTGGGTCCGGTAGTCGTTGTCAATTCCAATGTACGCGACGGTGGAGCCGTCCGGCGACCACGTCGGGCTGGAGATGCCGCCGGGTGCGGATTGACCGCCGTGGCTGACGACATTTTGGGCGTTGCCGGCGGAGTCGGTCACGCGCAAAACATCGACCAGGCTGTTGGAACTGTACACGAACGCGAGCCGCGAGCCGTTGGGCGACCAGGCAAAGGGCGCCGCGTTCGTTCCGTTTCTCAGATCGACCGGTCCGGGCTTGGGTCCCAGCAATCGATCTTCTGAGAAATTGTGTGACGCGACGTCCAAGTTGTTCAGAACGTAAGAGTTTTGATTCGGGTCAAAGGTCACAAAACTGATCGTGCCTTTGGGCGCCGGGAAGGTTTGGGTGGGCGTCGCCGCGGCAGCGACTTTGGTTGGCGACGGTCCGCCGGGCGTCGCGGTCGCCGGCGGCGCCACGGCAACCACCGGCAGCGTATCGACCGAGCCGGTCACGGTTGCGAACGCGGCGGCGATCCAGCCGGGATGTGCGGCATCTGGAAATGCGACCTGCAGCCATTTGCCGTCTTCGTTCTTGCCCAGAATGACGGCGCTCGTGTTCTGCGGCATCTTGCCGGCGATCGCGAAATTCGTGCCCGGACCTTGCCGCACGTTCACCGTTTGCGTAGTCGTCGCTTGCGGCGGGATTGATGTGGGCGTGGGCGGGACTGGCGTGGGCGGGACTGGGGTCGGCGTGGGGGGCAGTGTCGCGGTGGGGGGCACTGTCGGCGTGGCTGGCGCGGTTGGCTTGGGAGTCGGCGTGGCAGTGGGCGCTGCGCCGCACGCGCTCAGTGCCAAAATTCCAAGTGCAAGAATGATCACGAATACGGTGTTTCGCGTTTTCATGGAGAACCTCCTGGTTTGATGTGCACGCCATTGTGCTCGTTGGTATTTTCGTCGAGAGGCAAGCAAGATCACAGAGGATCGAATGAAACCTGCCCGTGCGGGCAGACTATGAGTATCGCCCGCTGTGTTGCTAAGCACCAATCAACAAATGCATTACGGTGTCGACCGGACCGTAGAGGACCGCCCCCAGTACGCCGCTGGCGACAAAGACGATGATCAATAGCAAAAAGATACCCCACGGACGCGTCTGCTCGAACAGATCAGCCATCGATGGCGGCAGCAGCCCCAGCAGGATCGTGAACCCATCGAGTGGGAATATCGGGATGAGATTGAAGAAACTGAGAATCAAATTAAAGTAGATGATGTACTGCAGCAAGTCGAACAGCACGAACAATGCCTGCGCCGACTGCGCCGAGAAAAAGCCGGGTCCGCCCGTGACCCACATAACCAACAAGCGCGTGGGGATGGCGAACAGGACGGCGAGAACGAAATTGGAGAGCGGTCCGGCGGCGGACACAATTGCCGGCCCGGTGCGCGCGCCGGCGCGCAGCGCGAACGGATTGTACTGGACCGGCTTGCCCCAGCCAAAGCCGCCGATGATGAACATCAGCGAACCCATCACGTCGAGGTGTGCCAGCGGCGCGAGGGTCAGACGTCCCTGCCGCCGCGGCAGCGGATCGCCTAACCAGGTGGCGGCTGCCGCGTGCGAAAATTCGTGGACGCTGATGCCGAGCACCAGCGCGATGAGCAAACCGACCAGCGCTTCGGGATTGATCTGTCCCGTCAGGATCTGGTAGATCAAACTTTCCTCCGTCGCAGGCGAACGCTCGTCATTATACCATAAAACAATGAAATGTCGAAGTACGCGAGTCGCCTCATTAAAAATGTTACCGAAAGCGAATCGTGGCGTCATGAGAAAATGTTACCGAAATTTGACAGGATTTTGGCTCGCGCACACGCTCTCCGAAAACAGGAGGGCGTGGAATGGCTACCTGCAAACCATCGGAACAGTACCTGAACAAATTGCGCGAGCGGTACCGCAAAGCCCGTAAGAAACAACGTGGTAAAATCCTAGATGAATTTGTCGAGACGACCGGCTATCATCGCAAACATGCCATTGCGCTCTTGCGCGGTAAACGCCGACAGCGTGACCCCAAGATACCAATCCGCCGCCTCCGTCGGCGCATTTATCTCGCCGAAGACAAACGTGCCGTGCTGTGGCTGGCGGAACTCTTTGATCAAATCAGCTCCAAGCGGTTGCGTGCCGCCATGGATGTGGAGTTGGACAATCTGCGCTGCCACTTGGACGTCAGGCGTGCGTGTTTCAAACGCCTTCAGCAGATCAGTGCCTCCACGATGGATCGCTTCCGCCGCACCGAACGCCGTCCGGTCGCACGGCACCGAGGAGGGACAAAACCGGGCACTTTGCTCAAGTCCCAAATCAAAGTGCGCACCTTTGCCGATTGGGACGACAAACGCCCCGGCTTCGAAGAAATTGACCTCGTCCAGCATGATGGCGGCAATCCGAGCGGCTTTTTCGCCTGTACGCTCGACGTCACGGACGTGAGTACTGGGTGGACCGAGATGCGCGCCGTGCCCACCAAAGCCCAAACGCACGTCTTTGCGGCGCTAGAACATATCCGCTGGGACTTGCCCTTTCCGTTGCTGGGACTGGACTCAGACAATGGCGCCGAATTCATCAACGATGAGTTGGTGCGATACTGCGATCAAGAGCATATCACGTTCACGCGCGGGCGAGTGGGACGCAAGAACGATAATCCGTTTGTCGAACAGAAGAACTGGTCAGTGGTGCGCCGCTTGGTTGGCTATGGTCGTTACGAAACGCAACGGCAGGTGAATCAGTTGAATGCGCTGTATGTCGTCTATCGGCTGTATGTGAATCACTTCTTGCCAGTGCAGAAACTCGTTGCCCAAGTGCGTGAGGGTAGCAAGGTCAAGAAGATCTATGATGGCCCCAAGACGCCGTATCAGCGGGTGCTGGATTCAGACCAGGTCAGTCCCGAAGCGAAGCGCAAATTACGGGCAATTCATGCCAAGCTCGATGTGGTTGAGCTCAGACGGCGACTGGATGAGTTGCTAGAGCAATTGACCCCCAGCAAGCAATGGTAACATTTTCTCGTGACGCCACGATACTCATTTCGGTAACATTTTCTCGTGACGCCACTCGCAGGTTGCCCAATGGAATCCCAGCCCAAGAAAAAACTCCT
>Ga0272448_1005431_pt1 | contig 14101 bp, 8 predicted proteins | sample YNPCB0191_FD_202220 | JGI IMG/M metagenome (GOLD analysis project Ga0272448, IMG submission 202220) | Hot spring sediment microbial communities from Yellowstone National Park, WY, United States - YNP-CB-019-1 | ecosystem: Environmental > Aquatic > Thermal springs > Hot (42-90C) > Sediment...
GAGTTTGCAACATCTCCAGGTAGTTGAGAAGCAGGCGCAGGGCTGCCTCGCATGATTGTTGTTTGTTGCCGAGCCGGTCGCCGCTCCAGACGTGGCGCTGCACGCGCTCGACGCCGGGGGCAACCAGGGCGATATAGGTGAGGCCCACGGGCTTGGTGGGCGTTGCCCCGCCGGGACCGGCAATGCCGGTGACGGCCAGGCCAATGTCAACGTTCATTGCCCGGCGCACGCCACGCGCCATGGCCAGCACGACTGCTTCGCTGACTGCACCCTCGCGCAGCAGCAGGTCATGCGGCACGCCGAGCAAGCGTTCTTTGGCCTCATAGGCATAGGCGACGATGTCGGCCACGAGATAGGCTGAGCTGCCGGGCACATTGGTGAGACGATGGCCGATGAGTCCACCCGTGCACGATTCGGCCAGCGCCAGGGTCAGGTGATGCCGGACCAGGAGTTGGCCGACGTGCTCTTCGACGGATATATCCATTGATTACTCACGCGGCGACCCGGTGGTTTTGGCCAGAATGGCGGCAGCAATGAGCAGTGCCACCGGCATAGCCAGAGTAAGAAAGATGGCGACAGGAACACTGATAACGTTTGGCATCGCACCACCTGTTCTATATGAATCCCGCGACGGCCTTGAGCGCCTCGTCCAGCCTGTTGGCATCTTTGCCGCCGGCCTGAGCCATGTCGGGTCGGCCGCCGCCGGAGCCGCCGACCACCGCTGCTACCTTCTTGACGATGTTGCCGGCGTGGAAGCCTTTGCCGACAAGGTCAGGGGTAACGGCGGCAACGATAGCCGGGCGCTCGTTGAGCACCGTGCCCAAAACGACAATGCCGGAGCCCATGCGGTCGCGCAGCCAATCGGTCATTTCGCGCAGGGCATCGTTCGAGGCTGCATTGACGCGCGCGGCCAGCAACTTGATGCCCTTCACATCCTGTACCTGCTGCAAGAGGCTGCCGATCTGAGCTTTGGCCGCTTCGCGCTGCAGACGCTCGATCTCTCGCTGGGCAGCAGCAAGCTCGGCCATCAGCACCGTCAGCTTGACCGAAAGCTCTGATGGCTGGGTCTGTAGCTGGCGTGCCAGGCTGGAGAGCAGGTCCAGGTTTTCACGCACATAAGCTTCGGCGCCGCGGCCGGTGAGGGCTTCGATGCGGCGCAGGCCGGCGCCGACGCTGCTTTCGCCGACAATGATGAAGAAGCCGATCTCACCGGTGGCGTGCAGATGGGTGCCGCCACATAACTCGCGACTGTAGTCATCGCCGACGCTGATCATGCGCACAACATCGCCGTATTTTTCGCCAAAGAGCATCATGGCGCCGGCCTGGCGGGCTTCGTTTTGTGTCAGGGTGCTTGCCTGAACCGGGTAATTTGCCCGTACGGCGGCATTGACCCGCCGCTCGATCTCATGAATCTCATCGTCGGTGAGAGCATTGAGATGAGCGAAATCAAAACGCAGGCGATCGGGGGCGACAAGCGAGCCGCGTTGCTGGGCATGCTCGCCCAGAACCTCACGCAGTGCCTTGTGTAACAGATGTGTCGCCGTGTGATTGCGGGCGATATCCAATCGTCGCTCGCCGTCAACCTGGGCGTGCACCTGTGCCCCGGCCTGGATGTAGCCGCGGGCAACCACGCCGCGGTGCACGATCACATCGCCAAGCGGAGTCTGTGTGTCGCGCACCTCGACAACACCGGTTTTGCTGCTGATTATGCCCGTGTCGCCGACCTGGCCACCCTTCTCGGCGTAGAACGGCGTTGCGTCGAGGACGATTTCCACATCCTCTCCCTCGGTGGCCGTGTCGGCGGGTTCGCCGTTCTTGATCAGGGCAACGATTGTGGCGTCGCTCTCCAGGGTATCATAGCCCAGGAAATGGGGGGCCGACAGCCCCAGGTTGCGGTATAGGTCGCCGCTCTGCTCCAGGCCAAACCTGGCGGCTGCCCGTGCCCGCTCGCGCTGGCTTTGCAGCGCTGCCTGGAAGCCGTCTTCATCCACGGTAAAACCGTTCTCGCGGGCGACGTCTTTGGCGATGTCGAGCGGAAGGCCAAAGGTATCATACAGCTTGAATGCTTCATCGCCGGGCACAACCGTCTGTTGCCGCGCGGCCAGTTCGCCAAAGAGGACATCCAGCCGCCCCAACCCCTCGTCGAGTGTTTCGCGGAAGCGTTGCTCCTCGCGGTCAATCACGCGCATGATGAAATCGCGTTTCTCGGTCAGCTCATGATACTGGTGGCTCATGGCATTAATAACGACGGCGGCAGTTTGGGTCAGGAATGGTTCATCAAGGCCGATGGCGCGGCCATAGCGCACGGCGCGACGGAGCACGCGGCGCAGCACGTAGCCGCGTCCTTCATTCGACGGCAACACGCCGTCGGCGATGAGAAACGCCACGGCGCGGCTGTGGTCGGCAATCACGCGCAGGGCATAGTCTGTTGGCTCGTCGGCGCCATAGCGTTTGCCCGAGAGGCGCTCGGCCTCCTGGATGATGGGAAAGAAGAGGTCGGTCTCATAGGCGGTTTTCTTGTCCTGAAGGAGCATGGCCATGCGTTCCAGCCCCAGGCCGGTATCAATACTGGGTCGCGGCAACGGCGTATCCGTGCCATCAGGGGCACGGTTGAACTGCATGAAGACCAGGTTCCATATCTCCAGGAAGCGCGGACAATCGCAGCCCGGCGCGCATGAGTCTTTGCCACAGCCGTATTCTTCACCACGGTCGAAGTAGATCTCCGAATCGGGGCCGTTGGGCCCGGTATCGCCGGCCGGTCCCCACCAGTTGTCTTCCAGACGTACGATGCGTTCGGCCGGCACGTCGGTGATCTCTCGCCAGAGGGCGAAGGCCTCGTCGTCTTTGGGATGGATGGTCGGCCATAGGCGCCCGGCGGGCAGGTCGTAGTAGCGTGGGCCGGTCAAGAGCTCCCAGGCGAAGGTGATGGCCTCGCGCTTGAAGTAATCGCCGATGGAGAAGTTGCCCAGCATCTCAAAGAATGTGAGATGGCGCTCGTCGCCGACTTTGTCAATATCCACCGTGCGAAAGCACTTTTGTGAGGTGGTCAGGCGGCGAGACGGCGGAACAGCCTCACCCATAAAGTATGGCTTGAATTGTACCATGCCGGCGTTGGTGAGCAGGAGCGTTGGGTCGCCGTGAGGGATGAGTGATGAGCTGGGCAGGATGAGATGGCCTTGTGATTGGAAGTATTCCAGATAAGTGCGGCGAATATCATCACCGGACATGTACTTCATAAACGGATAACTCCTCTTAGTTTACAGTGCTGTTCATTTTAGTGTATCGCCGTGGGCTTGTCAACACAAATCGCCGCTTGCAACTGTTCAGCATTAGGGTAACAGTACTTTCGCTGGAATGCCTCACCCCGGCCACTTGGCCCTCCCGCAGGTTCGGGCAACCTGCGGGAGGGCCTTGATGCCCCTACCCCGGCCCCCGCACTGGGGGCAGATGGTCGGCGCGGTTGCCTGTCCTGTGCTGGCGGATACGGCAACGGCATACCGCACCGCCCTGCGGCGACTGGCGCCCCCGGTCGGCGCAGTTAAAACCGTCTCTGCGACGACGTGAAACCGTCCTCCGGCGGCTAGGCGTCAAACCCGCGTCGCCCCCATCCCCTTCCCGCGTGGCGTCCGATGGTGCGGGGCGTGCTACGGGAAGGGGATGGGGAATTCGCTGCCTGTTGCTCCTGGAGCACAGAGGTTACCTGGCAAGCACGCCGATGCACCTGCTTCCAGGTAAAGGTGAACAATTACTCGCGCTTGTAAGTGTTCGCCGTTGTCAGCGTCATCGAACTGGGGTATAATAATCACGCCACACGAGTGCGGATCCTGCATCCCGCGCGTTGATTGGGCATTCCCCAAGCGGTTTTTGGAGTCGGCAGCGTGAGCTATCGCAAGCGGCGGATCAATTGGGTTTCGGTGATCAGTCTGCTCATTGCACTGATCAGTGTCAGTGTGCTCATCTATGATCACTACGGTGTGCCGAAGCAGATCTATCAACTGCCCATCTTCCCACGCCCAACGCCGACAGCCACCCCGGTGATTGATGATGGGGCGGCCACCCTTGCCAAAGCCGACGCCCTTTTCGATCAGGGGAAGCTGGATGAAGCTGCCGAGCAGTACCGGCAGACTGTCACCACCATTGAGAAGGCTTACGCCGACTTCACCCTGCTGGCAGATAAGCTGGCGGCAAAAGGCAATACGGAAGAGGCGACGGCACGACAGAACGATGCACAGAAGGCGCTGTTGAGAGCAGCCACGGCCTACACGCGATGGTGCAAGATCCTGGCGCTACGCCAAAAGGCTGCCGAAGCGATCACCTACTGCAACAGGGCAATCGAGATCAACAGCCGCAGCCCGGAAGCCTATGCTTTCCTGGCCCTCGCCTACGATCGGAACAATGAGTTTGACAAGGCCATCGCCGCCGCACAGCGCGCCATAGACCTGGATGCCAACTACGCTGAGGGCTACGCTTTTCAGGCCGAAGCCTATGCCGATAAGTCGCCGTTCGACAAGCGCAACCTGGAGACGGCAACAAAGGCCATTCAAATCAACGACAAGAGTGCATTCGCCCAGCGCAACTTGGGTTGGGTGTATGAATCCGAGGGCAAATATGCCCAGGCCGCCCAGGCCTATGCGCGGGCGGTGGAGCTGATGCCCAATCTTAGCTATTTCTACATGGATCTCTGCCGGGCGCAAAAGGCGCGCGGCTTGTCGGATGAGGCTATCACCGCCTGTCAGAAAGCGACCGAGGTTGACCCGCAGAATGCTGAGGCATACGACCGGCTGGGGCAGTTGTATTTCGACCGTCTCGACAACCAGAAGGCCCTGGAGCAGTTTCAGAAGGCGGTGGATAGCGATCCGTCCTATGCCCTGGCCTATGGCCACCTGGGGTGGGTTTACTATTTCCGCCTGAACTCATGGGAAAAGGCCACCGAAGCATTTCAGAAGGCGCTGGAGTTGGGAGAGAGCAAACTGAGCGCGGGCACGGTGGCCGAGTTCTACACCGAGCTTGGCTGGTCCTACTATCGTCTGGCGCGCTGCACCGACGCCCGTCCTCTCTTTGACAAAGCGATAGGACTCATGACACGCAATCCCGGGCCGGGTTCCGGCAACATCATTCAGCAGGCGCAGGACGGCCTGAGCGCCTGTCAGGGAAAGAAGTGAAATCGGGTCATGGTTTATCCCGGTCTACTGTTGAGAATCACCGGCAGATACAGCCTGCGCAGGGTTGATTGGTTGGAAAGGCGCACCTGTACCTTGCGCGGGCTGCCGATGACGCCGGCTGTGGCGCTGCTCACGGTAATATCGGTCGCGTAGATGCCGGTGGCTAAGCCAGCCGTATTGACGGTGACGGTCATACGTCCGGGAGAGCCCAAGACAGCCGTGCCCGTCAGCGGCGAGATCGTCAGCCAAGCCGCCGACTCGCTTGCCGACCAGTTGAGTGGAACAGTCGTCGTGTTGACGACCCACAGAGTTGCCGGTTGGGGTTGCAGGCCGGGGCCGGCCAGGAAGGGTATGAGCGTTGGGTCGGTACTCAGTACCGGTGCCGGCGTCGGGGTCGGGGTGCGCGTGCGCGTCGGTGTTGGCGTAGGCGTGCCCCCGGTAGCGGCGACCACGGCGTTGTAGGCGTCGGCGCGGCCGTAGCCAAAGGTGTTGTCTTGCCCTGGTGAACCGAGGTCAACGGCGCCTGCGGCGATCCAGTTGTAGATCTGAGCGCGGGTGGCTGCCGGTCTGGCGCTGCGTACCAGGGCAGCTATGGCCGCAATGTGTGGAGCAGCCGCCGACGTTCCGTAGAATGGCGAGGAGAAGCCGCCTGCTCCGGTCACCGATACGCCGTCAATGCCGGCGATGTCCGGCTTGCTACGCACCTGGTAGGATGGGAAGTAATGCTCCACCGGGCCCTGCGAGCTGAAAGACTCGACCGTATCGTGCCCCGCATCAGCGGCATCAATGGCGGCGCTGGTAAACATGCCGGTCACGTGGTGATTGGGGGTAATACTGCCCGCCACGACATTGTATTGACGAGACGTGATGCCTGATCCCCGTGTATAGATCTGCAGCCTGGCATTCTGGCTGCCGCTCCAGTGCGCCACGGTCAGATTGACGACAATGCTGCCGCCGGTCGTGTTCTGGTAGAAGAATGCCTCCAGAGGATTGCCACTGCCGTTTTGGGTGTCGTTGCTGCCGGCCAGAACGCTGCTCATGCTGCTATTGAGCAGATAGAGGTCGTAATCATTGCCCGAGCCGCCCCAGGGGTCGTTCCACTGCAAATAGGCGGTGAAGTAGCCGCCGTTGGCCATTTGAATTGTCAACCCCTCATCTGTGCCGGCCCAACGGTGGAACGTGCCGTATCCCGAAACAAAAGTGCCGGGCACGAACGTACCCTGCCAATGGGCGAGGGCGACATTGCCGGCCGAGCCGGCATAGACCACGTTGCTGTTGACCATGACGTCGGTAATGGCCTGATTGATCTGGCCATCCTGGTAATACGGCTCGCCATTGAAGGACAGGTCGTCTACGATGACCGTACAGCCGGCAGTACGCAGGATGCTGATGCCGTTAGCCATATCCACCGCCGTGCTGGGCCCGTAGAAACCCAGAGCCGCGCCTGGAGCCAGGTCGTGAATGATCTCCAGCATGGCCGTGCCCTCATCGCCGCTGCCGGCTTTGCGCACATCAATGACTGCCGGTAGGTCACCGGTGGCCTGCGCCGCGGCGCGATGATCCACGCCGTCAGAAAGGACGCAGACCTTTTGGCCACTGCCGTTGAACCCGAGGCTGGAGCGTACCAGGTTGGCCCGGTGGATGGCATCACCCTGGCTGTTAACCGAGCCGGTATCAACATCTGGATAGGACGGCGGCGTTACCAACCGCACGCCCGGCAGCTCGGCCAGGGTGGTGATGCGGTCGTAGGCGATCCACCCCTCAACCACCCGGGCGTCGAGATTGCTGCGTTCGATTGCCAACCCACTTACGTGCAGGCCGGCCAACACCTCAGGCGACGCGTCCCATAGCCAGACGTCAACCTCGATGTTACCCTTGCTGTCTATATGCACCAGCGGTGTTGATAGACCCGCGAGGCTAGATGTGAATGGCCCTGCCTCGGCCAGAGTAGCTACGCTCTGGCTGGCCGCGCGCAGCAGGCTGCTCACCCTGGCTGCCGGCGAGGCCGAATCGGTTTTAACCGCGGCAGGGACGTGGAGATTGACCTGATCGTTGCTGTTCACAGCCGGATGCGGAGTCGCCTGGGCTGGGGGCATAGATTGAGGCTTGCCGGTCGCCGAAGCCGGTGCAACGACGCTGCCGGTGAGCAGAGCCAGAACAATGATCAGACGTATGATGCGTTTCATGCTCCTCCTCCATAGTTGTCATGTGGCGTGGCACACGGCCACGCGTCAAAGCAGCGCAGGTGGGTAACCGTTCGGCGTTACAAATTGACAGCTTAGGTAGCGGAACGCCCGCATCGGCGACGCTGCTCAGGCGGCGTGAATCCGACCGATCACCTGCAGAACGGCCGGCGTAAGGTCACTGAGGCTGGCAATACGATCAACGATCAGATGTCGCTGCTCGCCCACCAGCAGGGTCGGGACAGGGTTTAAGGTATGACCACGTACACTCATGTCTTCAATGTTGCCGTGGTCACTACTCAGGATAAGGAGCATGTTGTCGTCCAGCTCTTCGAGAATGGCCCCCAGAAACTCGTCGAGTACTTCAAGGGTCTTGACGGCCTGTGGCCAATCCTGGTGATGGCCACAAATGTCGGTGTAGTAGTGCTCGAAGAGTGTGAAATGAGCCTGGCGCGCCAGAGAAACAAGGATACGCCCGGCCTGACGCGGCGTGATGTCGGGTACGTCGGTGTAACCGAGCGCCTGTCGCCAGCCCTCATTGGTGATGAATGCCGAAAGGGCCTGCCCATCTCGCAGGTCCTCGTGATTGCGCAGGCGCAAGCCGGCGGCGCTGGCGGCCAGGCCGGTGACAGATAGGCCGCGCTTGCCACGTGCCACGTCGCGGAAGTATCGCTCTGGATAGGCGTTGGCAAAGGCCACGCCGGCGCCGACAGCACTGAGCTTTTTGAACAGGCTATGGCAGGCGATGATCTGACGTAGGGGAGGATTGGGGTGTGGTCCCCAGTGATAGCCCAGTTCACGCGCCGCATTGACACCGGTGAACATGGTGGTCTGGCCGGTGGCGCTTTGCGGTGTGCCGGCGACGCCGAGGGTGGCGTCGGTAGCGATGAGAGTGGCGCGGCGTGCGTCCAGGCGGCGGCCGTTGAGGATCGGCTTGTGGCCGTCGAGTAGCTCGACGAGATTGGGCATGCGGGCGCGCAGGAGTGGGTTGACGCCCGCATCATCCTGCCCGAGCCCAACCCCATCGAGGAAAACCATGAGGATGGAGGGATGTACCACGTCCAGCCGTCTTTCTAGTTTATCGCCAGTCGAGCTGCCACTCTTTGAGTTTGGGAATCAGGTTATGATTTGTCAGGTCAAGGTGGATGGGAGTCACCGAGATTTTGCCGTCAGCGATGGCTTGAATATCCGTGCCCGGCTCGTTGATGAAGGTAGGTTTGCCACCGCCAATCCAGTAATAGCGACGTCCAAAAGGATCTGTACGGACAATGAGCTCGTCCTGATAGCCGCGCCGACCAAGACGTGTGATCTCCAGACCTTTGATGTCCTTTTCATCCCGATTGGGGACGTTGACATTGAGGAGGGTGTCGGCCGGCAATCGCTCTGCCAGCACACGCTGTGCGATACGCTTTGCCACCTGTGCTGCCAGGGCGAAGTTGTTGGCCTCGGGCTCTTCGGGGACGTAGCCATCCAACGAGACGGCAATGGATGGGATGCCCCAGATGATCCCCTCCATGGCCGCGGCCACGGTGCCCGAGTAGGTAATGTCGTCGCCCATGTTGGAGCCGTTGTTAATGCCGGAAACGACGAGATCAACTTTCTTTTGCAGAAAGCCGAGCACAGCGATAGCCACGCAGTCGGAGGGTGCGCCATCGGTGCTGTAGGCATGATCGCCGTCGGCCAGATGCACCTTGTTGATGCGCAAGGGCTTGTGCATGGTCTTGGAATGGCCGGCGGCGCTCCAGTTGTGATCCGGCCCGATCACCGAGACGTCGCCGATTTCAGATAGGGCCTGCTTTAGAGCCAGCAGGCCGGGCGAGTCAATGCCGTCGTCGTTTGTAACAAGGATATGTGGTTTCATCTATTTTTTCTTCTTGTTGTCTCCCCATAAGGGTAGGGGAATCTGTGTTTGAGCTTTCGTTGCTTGCCTCTTCTTCGAGGGCTGTGCTTCGGCGTTCTCTGCGGGCGCGGGTGGCAACAGGTCGGCACGCGGAAGAACGGTTGTCTTGCCGCCGGCCCGGATGAGGATGTCATCTTTACCTCGGCGCTTGGCGGCGGGTTTGGCGGCAGCAGGCGGCCTGGCCGCCTCATCGTCACCTGCTTGAGGCCTGCTTTGTCCCTTCGCACCTTTAGCGCGTGGGGTTGGTTGCGCGGGTGTTGCCTCGGCCGTGGGCTGGGCCGTGCTGCGCTTCCTCTGCGCCTTGGGGAGTGCGGCAGGCTGAACCGGTGTTGTCTCGGCCGTGGGCTGGGCCATGCTGCGCTTCCTCTGCGCCTTGGGGAGCGGGCCGGGCAGTGGACGATCTTCGCCGTTGCCGGACGACGTGTCCTCGCTGTTGTCTGAGGACGACGTAGCCGCGGCCGGCTTGCGTGGGCGCTGCGCGTTGCCCTCGGGCGCGGCTTGTGGGCGGCCTTTCTTTTCTGTTGTCAAGCGGAGGATGGCAATAGGCTGGTCACTGCTGTCTAGCTCGATCAGCTTGCTGCCCCGACCGGCCCGCGCCTGATTGGGGATTTCGTCTACCGGCAGGCGCACAACCTGACCATGAGCCGACACAATCACAACCTCATCGCCGGCCGTCACAACACGGGCAGCCGCCAGTGGGCCGTTCTTATCTGTGATTGTGGCTGTGGCGATGCCGCCGCCGCCACGTCCTTGAGGCGTGTATTCCGTCAAGTTGGTGCGCTTGCCAAATCCGCGCCCGCCGACGACCAGGAGGGCGCCGTCTTTGTCCACAACATCAACGGCGACAACACGATCATCATCGTCCAGACGGATGGCGCGTACGCCGCCACTGCCACGCCCTGAGGCGCGCGTCTCCACCTCTGGTGTAAAGCGAATTGCCTTCGCCTGGGCGGTCACGATGATGATCTCCTGGTCTGGATCCGTTTGACCGGCCCAAACGACCTCATCTTTTGCGTCAAGGGTCATGACGTTGAGACCGCTGGGGCGTGTGCCGGCCATGTCGGCAAGCAACACACGCTTGATCTCGCCCAGGCGCGTCACCAGGGTGACACTGCTGTTTTCGTGGTTGCGCATGGCCACCATGCCGACAATACGCTCATCGGCCATGGTCGTGGAGAGGAAATTGCTCAACGGGACACCGCGAGCCTGCCGGTCGCCGGCCGGGATCTCGTGCGCCTTCATTGCGTAGCCCTTGCCCACATTGCTCAGGAAGAGGACGGTGTCGTGGGTATTGGCATTGAGCAGCATGGTGACGGGGTCTTGCTCTTTGTTGAGAACGGCCGTGACCGAGCGCGTGCTGCCGCGACGCGGCTGGGCGCGGTATTGCTCGGCGGCGACGCGCTTGACATAGCCGCGTGCACTGAGGGCAACGACGATATCCTCATCGGGTATCAGATCCTCGGCGGTGAAATCCTCGGCTTCTTCTTCGCGGATCTGGGTGCGCCGCTGGTCGCCATACTTCTGTTTGAGGTCGAGCAGGTCTTGCTTGATGAGGCCGTACACCTTGATGGGATGAGCAAGCAGGTCTTCCAGTTGACCGATCAGCTTGAGTGTATCGGCCAGTTCCTGCTCGATCTTCTTGCGTTCGAGGGCTGCCAGGCGGCGCAGTTGCATATCCAGGATGGCCTGTGCCTGAATCTCGGACAGCTTGAAGCGCTTCATCAGCCGCGTACGGGCGGTATCGGCGTCGGGTGAATTGCGGATGGTGCTGATGACCTCGTCGAGGTTGTCGAGGGCAATCTTCAAGCCTTCCAGGATATGAGCGCGGGCGCGGGCCTTCTCGAGCTCGAACTGCGTGCGGCGTGTGATGACCTGGTGGCGATAATCAATATAGTGTTGCAGCAGGCGTTTGAGGTTGAGCACCCGGGGCTCGCCGTCTACCAGAGCAAGGAGGTTGACGCTGAAGGCGCTCTGCATGGCCGTGAGCTTGAACAGGTTATTGAGAATCTGCCTGGCCTGCACGTCGCGCCGCAGTTCGATGACGATGCGCATACCATGGCGATCGGACTCATCGCGCAGCTCGGCGACGCCTTCGATGCGTTTGTCGCGCACCAGGTCGGCGATGCGCTCGACGAGGGCAGCCTTGTTGACCTGATAGGGTAGCTCGGTAACGACGATGGTCGAGCGGTCGCCGCCGCGATCTTCAATGAATGCCTTGGCCCGAATGACCACGCGCCCATGACCGGTGGTGTAGGCATCGGCGATGCCCTTGCGGCCAACGATGATACCGCCGGTGGGGAAATCGGGGCCGGCAATGAACTCCATGAGGCGCTGCATGGGCACGTCAATGATTTCATCTATAACATCGAGCAGTGCGCTGTACTCCAGTTCGTCCTTTTGCTCTTTACCTTTGGGGGGCTTATCAAGGGCGGCCAACTTGGTTTCGTACTCCTGAGCGACCAGCGCCTTGAATTCGGGGCTCAACTGGCGACGCAGGCCCAGGACGACGTCGCGATCAACGGGGCGGTTATGGACGCGCGCCTGGGCCACTTCAAAGGGAATGCCGCCGGCCACGGCGCGATGGAATTGATCGAGCATGAAGATGATGGCATCGGCCACCTCGTTCAGGTTGTGCGGCGGGATGTTGGTGGCCATACCGACGGCGATGCCAGATGCACCGTTGACCAGGAGATTGGGAAGGCGGGCCGGTAAGACGCTCGGCTCTTTGAGCGTGCCGTCGAAGTTGTCAACGAAGTCAACCGTGTTCTTGTCAAGATCAGCCAGGATTTCTTCGGCGACGGCGGCCAGTCGCGCCTCGGTATATCTCATCGCCGCCGGGGGGTCGCCGTCAACGCTACCGAAATTGCCCTGGCCGTCAACCAAGACGTAGCGCATGGAGAAATCCTGGGCCATGCGTACCATGGTCTCATAGACGGGAGCGTCGCCGTGGGGATGGTACTTACCGAGGACTTCACCGACGATGCGGGCGCTCTTCTTGTAGGCTGCCGTATGGTCGAGGCCGAGTTCGTTCATGGCGTAGAGGATGCGCCGTTGAACCGGTTTGAGGCCGTCGCGGACATCGGGCAGGGCGCGGGCGGTGATGACGCTCATGGCGTAGTCGAGATACGCCGTGCGCATCTCATGCTCTATGTCGGTGAGTTTGACGGTGCCGATTTCCATTCCGTTGATAGCTCCCACATCTGTAAGGCGATGCTCTGCGCAGGCGTTGAGGCGATTGGCGCCGGCAAGAAGACATCGGCCTGGCTGAGACGATAACGTGAAACGATCGGATATCCTTGCCGGAGCCGGCTGCGGCAACAGACAGATCACCAGCCGGCGCGGCCGGTGGCGTCAGGCCTCGTGTGTTTCCCAGCGGCGAAGGCGTTTGAACAGATCGGTGAGAACGGGCAGCAGATTGGCGCTGAGTGGTATGCCCTCGGCCAGGTAGGCCTGCTCACGCCAGCCCTGCGCCCCCTCGATGGCCCGCTGCAAGGTCACGGCAACGTCGCCACCCTTGCATGTTTGCAGCAGATGGCTGATCACAATCTGTTCGCTCTCCTGCATACCTGTCGGATTCTTGACCTCTTGCAGAATTGACATGCGCTGGCGCAGAAAATCAAGGTCGCGGCATGACTCGGCTGAGTCTGTCTCCGGCGCGACGGCCACATCCGAGGCCACCACCTGGATGCGGGCCGTGACCATAAAGCGGCCGCCATTCGACGTGATGTCCAATTCTCCCTGATACTGACGGCCCACCTTCATGCCGCCTGCGTCGGCAATGGCCTGGATCACGACCTGGTTGCCCGTCCAACTCGACTGCGACACGCTGAGCCACTTTTGGTGGCTGGTGATGGTGCCGCTCAAGAGGCCGGGGCCGCCGTTGCTGATGCGGATGCTCAAGACCTTCGGTGCCCGCCCGACGACGGCGCGTCCGAAATCAAGGATGCTGGGCGTGGCCACCAAAACCGGCTGAGCCTGGGCGATGACACGGACGCTGATCGGGACGGAGCGCGTTCCGTAGGAGATCGAATCAATGGTCAACAGGCCGTTGTGCACCATGCCCTCACGCAGGCCGGTCGTATCAACCTCAACATTGACCGTTGTGCTCGAGCTGAAGAGCCGAGTTGTGCTCAGACGAATCCACGGGTGACTGACACGCAGGTCGCCGATGAGGGTGCGCCTTTCGGTGACGCTGATCTCAATGCTCAGTGTTTTGGTGGCCCCCTTGGCCACCTGACCAAAGGCCAAAACCGACGGCGTCACGGTGACAATGGGCGTCGTCTTGCGCGTTGTGTAGTATGTACTGCGCGGGGCTGCCGAGGCGCGTGTGCGCACGCGGGCCTGGCGCTGGCGATCATATTCGCTGCGCTTTACGGGATCGCCGATGACCGCGTACGCCTGGTTGAGGTCGCGCATACGCTGCTCGGCGTCGCATGCCTTGTTGACGTCGGGGTGATATTTGGCGGCCAACCGCCGATAGGCGGCGGTGACGACCTCCGGCTCGGCCTCCGGGTCTACCTGGAGGATCTTGTAATAGTCAATCTGCTTGCTCACAGGCATCATCATAACACAGCGCCGATACAGCGTCAAGTTTACGGCAATCGGTAACTGTTCACGGTTAGGGTAAGGGAAGGTGGAAAGCGGAGCGAGCTGGCCACGGATGCAGGCGCGGATGACACGGAACACGGATTGCCGGCGGCGTTCTCCATACCCTCCCGCAGGTTTGGGTAACCGTGATCTTTACCAAGAACATACGTTCTATATCTTCATGTGGTATAATGCAAGCGGTCGTCTAATCATCCGTTGTTCTCTAGAAAGCGTGTTGTGCTCATGCAGACTGATGCCGATAAGGATAG
>Ga0272448_1005433_pt1 | contig 14095 bp, 18 predicted proteins | sample YNPCB0191_FD_202220 | JGI IMG/M metagenome (GOLD analysis project Ga0272448, IMG submission 202220) | Hot spring sediment microbial communities from Yellowstone National Park, WY, United States - YNP-CB-019-1 | ecosystem: Environmental > Aquatic > Thermal springs > Hot (42-90C) > Sediment...
TCTTAAAACTTAAAACAAGTAAGATTTTTTATCCATATTTCGGATAGCAACATTTCTTGAAATATCTTCAGCTTTCCACTGCGGATATAAGCCCGCTAATTGGTCCAATTGATTTACATATTCACCATAACCACTTTCAATTGCTCCCATTGCTCTTTCTCTTGCTTCTCTTGCCTGTTTTTCTGCTTCACTTTCTCCTTGAGTAATCAAATCATTTAAATTAGTATTTTTAGTATTTTGTTGCCCACCACTACTACTGGCGCCATTCGGGGTAGATTTTGGATTTTCCATATCAATTTGGCGTCCATTGGACTCCGACCCAAATTCGGCGGCTTGTGCTTCAGGAATTCTTCCTGTAAAAATAGTTGGTCCTCCAGCAATTTTTTCTGAAATACCCCAACCTTTATTAGGAGATAATACTGTTCCCCAAATATCAGCTACATTTCCCCAATACTGGCGGCTAAATGGTATATAATCCAAAATATTCATTTACTTTTCACCTCCTTTCTGTTAAAATTTTTTAAATGAAAAGATTACTCTTTTGGTTATTCTTAGGAATTCCTGCTTTGCTTACCCTAAATGCAATTGTTTTCTATCTTCTTCAACAAACAAATTATGGTTTTCCTATTTATATCCGCATAATCCCTTTTTGCTTACTTGGTATCTGGTTTTTCCTGCTAATTATTTTTTTCAAACGGCTTTTTTCTCAATCGAAATAGTCAATTTATAAATTCTCCAACTCTTTTAAAGCTATCTTCAAAAACCCAATTCTTTTGGCAATAACAGAATTACCGGGTTGAAGCGTTGCTTTCTCAAATTGCCGATAAAAAGTAATCGTGGAAGTAAGAGCTTCTTTAATTAACTCTTTTCCACTAAGCCGCATTTTTTCTATTTCTGCGCTTTTTTCTTTGGTTGCCATTTCCTTTTTCACCTCCTTTTAGTTTTTCAGGTAAATCCTCATAACTAACACCAGCTAACCATTCTCTTGCCTTCTGGGGAGTTAATCCTTTTACTTTTTTCCTCCCTGAGGCAATCATTGCCATAAATCTAAATTGCGATTTACTGACTGCAGGCATATTATTTCCTCCCTGCTTTTTTCCAAAAAATTGCTCCCGCTACTTTTCTGCCACTTTCCATAGAGCCATATTTTCTTGCTGCCTTTTGAGCGATTTTTTCAAACATTCCTGTAGCGTATTTCCTCCCTAATTTATCCACCATTGCTTTACCTTTTTTCCCTTTTGGTTTCTTTTTTCCGTAGGCAGCAAAAACTCCTTTAGTAGCGGCGATTTTTCTTGCTTTGTAAGTGGAGACAACTGGGAAAGCGGTTTTTTGCTTTTCTTAACCAAAACTCGGCTTCCTACTGCCGGAACTTTCTTTTTAGCCATTCTCGCCTCCTTTCTTTTAAATTTTTGTCACCAAAAAAGGGCGCCTAATTTCGTCCACAGAAACCACAAAAAGCCTAGTCTTTTGGTTCCTAACTTTCGATTTGAGGGTGAATGTGCCGAGCCTTTTGGTTCCTAACTTTCGATTTTAGGATACTGTTCTAACTGCCTTTTGGTTCCTAACTTTCGATTAGAAACCAAAACCTCATTGCCTTTTGGTTCCTAACTTTCGATTTTAGGAAAATGATAATTCCGCCTTTTGGTTCCTAACTTTCGATTGTAAGGGCGTTTTGGCGTGCCTTTTGGTTCCTAACTTTCGATTTAATATTTTATTGTCACCGCTAAAGTCATATATGAATATTCCTATCAATTATCTTCAAAAAAACGGCGTAAAATACTCAATTAATAGCGATAATATGACGATTTTTTCTACTAATGTTAGAAGCGAATTAAAAAAATTAAGTATAAAAACAAATACAGATAACTAAATTATTGAAAAAAGGTTTTCTTTTTGATAAAATAAATTTATGCCAGAATTTGGAGTAGCAACAAAAGCAATTATTTTTAATATAAAAACAAAAAAATATTTAGTTCTGAAGAAAAGTGCCATTGAAGATATTAACCCTGAAACTTTTGATATGCCGGGGGGAAGAATAAGGTTTGGAGAAAAACTAGAAGAAGCAGTAAAAAGAGAAGCTAAAGAAGAAAGTGGGCTGGATGTTAAAGTTTTAGGAATGTTTAATGCCTGGACCTTTGTAAAAGAAGACAAAAATTTTCAGTTGACAGGAGTTGATTTTTTATGCACGACAGAACAAGAAGAAATTAAGTTAAGTGAGGAGCATTCAAGCTTTGAATGGAAAAGCGCAGAAGAAATAATTAAGGACGAAAAATATCCTGAGTGGTTAAGAAAGACTATCGAAAAAGCAGAAAAATTCCAAACTCTTTTTCCTCTCTAAAATCTAAAATAATCAATTCTCATTTTTTTCCTAACTATTACCATCGTTTCCTGGGTGATTTTTCTTGCTTTTTTGGTACCAGTTAACAAAATTTCTTCTACCAAACTTGGTCTTTTTTCAAAATAATGCCGTTTTTCCCTAATAGGCTCAAGATAAGCGACAATCTTTTTTACTAGATCTTTTTTACACTCAACACAACCCAATTTTCCCCTCTCGCATCTTTCCTTAATACTTTCCAATTCTTCTGCTGAACTAAAAATCTGCTGATATTGATAAACAACGCAATTTAAAGGATGCCCCTTGTCATTTTTATAAATCTTTTTAGGATCAGTAAATGCTTTCATTATTTTCCGCTCAATTTCTTGAGGAGAATCCGCTAGAAAAATCGCATTATCTAAACTTTTCCCCATCTTTGCTTTACCATCTAATCCTTTTATCCGCTTAAACTTACTCACAATTGCTTTTGGTAGATTAAAAGTTTTCCCATATATGGAATTAAATTTGTGGACAATTTCTCTTGTTTGCTCAATCATTGGTAATTGATCAGCTCCAACGGGCACTATTTCTGCTCGAAAAGAAAGGATATCAGCAGCCTGAGAAACAGGATAGCCCAAAAATCCCATAGTTACTCCCTTTTTAAAAAGATTGGCTTTTTGTTTAATTTCTTCTTTAACCGTCGGGTTTCTCTCTAAACGGGCAATAGTTACCAAGTTTGAGAAAAAAACCGTTAATTCAGCAATCTCTGGAATTAAAGACTGAACACAAAGGGTGGCTATATTGGGATTAATCCCTACCGCTAAATTATCCATAGCTACTTCTAAAACATTCTCCCTTACTTTTTGAGGATTTAAAAAATTATCGGTCAGTGCCTGGACATCGGCTATTAGAATATAGGTCTCATATTTCTCCTGCAAAGCAACCCTATTCTTCAAAGAGCCAAAAAGATGGCCTAAATGAAGTTTTCCGGTAGGTCTATCTCCAGTTAAAATTCTTTTTCTCATTTTTGCGAGTTTAATAAAAAAATTTTTTTCTGATATCTATCTTACTAATCTCATAGGCTGTTCTATCCCAAATATTTTTTAATTTTAAGAAAAAATTTAAGTACTCTTCTTTAGTTCTTTGCCATTCTTTTGGTCGCACTTTTCGTCTTCTAAAGCAAACCTGTGCTTTCTCAATTTTTTCAGGATCCCAATCAGAAGCTAATTCTATCATCTGAAGAATAACATGTTCATTTCGCTCTCCGCAATTTAGTATTCTCCGCCTAATTTCTTCTGCTGAATCACCTATATTAATTGAGGACTCAGGAATACTTTTAGACATTTTAACATATGGGAAAAGTCCTTCAATTATCTTTCCGTATAAAGCACTAATTAAGGGTTTATGGGAAACAAATTTTTCTAAACCTCCACCTGCTTTTCTCATTCTTTCAATAACAATCCTGGCTAATCGAGGGTAGTATTCTTCTTCTATTCCCGCTACCACTAATACTAATTTTTTCTTATCTCTTATAATAGGCAAAAGGATATCTGCTACTGTAAAATTTTTATCAACCATAGTAGAAAAATCATTACCTTGAAGACGCAATCTCCGGTACATTTTTTCAGTCGCTTCTCTGCTTTCTTCAAAATCTGGAATATTAAGTAAACTTGATGTTATAGCAAAAACCTTTAAAAAATCAAAATAATTGTGGGTTCTTAACTCTCCCCTTTTTTCATTAAAACCAAGGTCTTTAATAAAACGAATAAAACGATCTGTATTTTCTAAAAGAAGCCCCAGGGGTTTTTTTCGTGAATTTAAAGCCCCTAAATCAGAAATTATCACATGACAATACACCGAAGTTCTTTTTTGAATTTCTAAAACTCTAAAGATAATTGAAAGCGTGCCTGCTGTTGGAGCATTAGTTGGTCCAAAACCAGTTACTAATGCTATGTCTTCAGGAGAAAAATGAGAACAGAGATCGGCTTGATCGTGGCAAAGGAAAGTATTATTAATTTCATTATATTTACCATAATTTCCTATACACACGCGAGAATCAGGAAGCATTCTATAATTATTTCTTTTGATCGTTTCCACGATTTCTTTTTGAGAATAGCGTAAATCTTCCATCGCATAAATAATATCTTTTTCTACTTCTTCGACACTTTTCCTTTGTCTCCTAGCAATTTCTTTAATTTCTTCTTGAGTTGGTAGCTTATTAGCTAAATGTTGAAAAATATTATCTCTTTTCATAATTTAATTTTACCAATTATTTCGAGATTAGCAAACCCGGCTCTTTTAACTTTTTAGCAACTACTTTTTTAGCCCAATCGCCAGTTTGGATGCGGAAAACCTCTTGATTTTTTTCTATTGCCTGAAGAATAATTTTTGCCACTTTTACTAATTTCTCAGCCTTTTTTGAGTTCACCAACTCTTTGATACTCCTGATACATCTTTGGGTCTCAATAAGATATGACTTGGGCATTATTTGGAGTCGGTTGCCAATCTCAATATTTTCAATGAAACTTGAATTCAATATTCCTGGTTCTATGACAATAACCTTAATGTTGAACCTCTCAAGTTCCATCGCTAAACATTCAGACAAGCCTTCAAGAGCAAATTTCGAAGCACAATATCCTCCCAATAGTGGACTGCCAATTATGCCAGAAACACTACTAATATTAATAATCAAGCCCGATTTTTGTTTTTTCATTTGAGGTAAAACATTCTGAATACATAAAACTGGCCCAAAAAAATTAACAGCAAAAAGCCTCTTTAACTGGGACACAGACAAACTCTCAATTGGGCCAATCAAGCCATAACCAGCATTATTTATTAAAACATCTATTTTCCCCATTTTTTTGAGAATGTAATCACACGTAGCCTTAACTGACACTGCTTTAGTCAAATCCATTTTAAGAGGAATCAGGTTTGTTAAAAATAAATTTTGTTTTTCCAAAAATGCTTTAATTTTGGAGGGATCTCTACTGCAAGCAAAAACATCATGACCATTTTTGGCCAACTGAATAGAGAGCTCTCGACCAAGCCCACTCCCCGTACCAGTAATCACTATTACTAATTTCTTTTTCATTTTTACAGGATAATTGTCCTTGATCTCTGTGACATATCTTTACCTAAAATAACTTCTATCTGTTTTTTAAGATTTCTTCTGAATGAAAAGTCCCCCAGGCATTGTTGGCATCTTTTTCTTCTAACTAAAACTGACAAATTTTCCTTCATGAAATTTTCTGCCTCACAGCTGGAAAGGATTTGACTTAGGGGTGTCTTTTTAATATTCCCCAAAACCAAATCACCCTCTACATCATAACAACAAGGAGAAACGTTTCCATTAACGCTAATCAACAATTGATTAACAATTCCGTCACATTTTCCAAAAAAGGCTGGCCAAATTTTCTGTCTAAAATTTCCCCAATTTAGAAAAGGAAAAGTTTCTACAAAAAATGATTTTCCGATTTGGATTTTATTATGACGATGAATATCAAGTTGAAAAACCTTATCCATTTGTTTTCTAGTTAGAGAACGAGAATAAAATTCTAAATAAATTTTTTCAATTTCTTCAATCAATTCTTTATGATTTTGAATATTTCTAAATTTCTCATTCATAAACCTCGAATAAGCATCGGTAGTCAAAAGCTTTATTTTTATAACGCCGGAATAACCCATAAGAAAAAGATTTTTAACCGCCTGAAGAATTAAAGAGCGATATTCCTCAACACTCATTTTAATCCCTCTTCTTCTATGAAGCTCTGGATTAGTTACCTGGTAAGAAATGTTAATTTCTTTAATTTTTTTATCTTTCAATATTTCAGTCCTACTCGCTAATAATAATCCATTAGTAGTAATCCCATACGTAGCTCTCTTTCGATCGCAATATTCTAGCAACTCCTCAAGATAAGGATATAAAAGTGGCTCACCAACATTATGAAAATAAATAATTCGATAAGGAATATTCTTTATGATATCTTCCACGATGCTTTCAACTAAATGTAAATCAAAATTTGTGTGTTCCCGCTTTATGAAGGAGTATGGGCAAAACGGACAGGTTAGATTACAACGACTAGTTAGTTCTATATAAATTCTTCTGTTGTTGCACCTACTTTTATCCATAATTATATTTTAATTATAAAAAATAACGGTTTCCCCTTACAGGATAAATACATACATAGTATTTCTTAGTCTGGGGATGTCCATACACCCAGTCGACACAATTTCTACAAGCTTTGTTAAAAATCATCCTCTCATGATTATTTCTTAGAAGATCATATTCTTTACTATTCCAAATTGATAGAATCGAATATCCAAAATCCTTCAAATTACCAACAATCATTCGTCCGCTTAAATCATGACAACAAGTAGTAACACTCCCATCAAAAAGAATAATTATATTATTAAAAAGCCAATAGCAGGGATATCTTTTTACCCAAGAAGGCAAATTTACTCCCTTAGGTTGGTATCGAGATTTTCCCAATCTTGTTGAATATTGGTGTATAGCGACCTCTACTCCTTTTTGATGGAAATAATTTATAAATTTAGTAATCTCTTTTTCACATCCATAATTTAAACCCATCACTTGAATCTTAAGTTGAGATCCAACTTTCTTAGCTTGTTTAATCAAGTTCAATAAATTATTCTTAACTGTTAAAAAATAAGAATTGCCGCGAAGCTTTTGGTACATTCTAGGATTCAATGTAATAAGCGAAACTACAATTCCCCCAAGTTTAGACGAAAGGATTTTTTCAATGTTTGGCTGAGTTAGTAAAAAACCATTAGTTGACAAGCGAGTTTCTACTCCAACCTCATTTAATTTTTCTATAATTTGAAATAAGTCCTTATGTAATAAAGGTTCTCCCCGAAAATGAAGCCAAATTTTCTGCCCTCTCAGAATTTTCTGATTGTAATAAATGATTTTATCTAAAAGGTCCATTTTCAAAAAACCATAGGGCGGAGTTTTTTCAACACAAATAGGACAGTTAAAATTACAAAGATTTGTTGTTTCAATATTGGTAATTTTAGGGTATAACCTTTTATTCATTAAAGTTATCGTTTATTGCTATTCTATCTAATTCAAAACAGTCAGTAGAAAAATAAATTCCCTTTCCCCTCTTTACTTTTCCTCCAAATCTCTTCATTTGAGCATTGTCCAGAATTTCTCGGGCATCTATAATATTATAGATAGGAGATATTTTCTCGGCTAAAAAGTCAATTGCAAAACCTAAATTTAAATTTCTGTGAAATCTTATTCTTTCAAAGGACGGCAATAATCCCATAAGATTTTTTTTCGAGGCGCTAAAGCCAGCAGAAAGATGTTTTTTTAAACAAGCAATATTAATTAAAAAATCCGCTTCAAGAATATCCTTTTCAATTAAAAAGGATTTTTGGCTCCTATTGCTTCCAACTCTGACTAAATTTTTTGAAAAAAGAGTGTTTTCTATTGAGTAATTTCCTATTTTAATTTTTTTTAAAAAAGAATCATCATAGAAAATAGAAGGCCCCTCTAAAATTTTTAACGAGTAAGGGCTGTTTTTTCCCACAATCGACACAATCGAAGTTAGAAGTTTTTGGTCCGTTGTCTCCGGATAACCTTCTGGTGATACAAAGTTGGGTTTTACAATTACCCTTTTCCCCTTAAGATTATTTTCATAAATAATCTTTTCAAAAAAATTCAAAAAACTATTGTCATTATCAAATCTCACAGGACTTAAAAATTTTTTAGATTGTATAAATTCTCTATTGTCTTCATAAGAAGGATAATCCAAGAATGGATATAATTTATAATTTAACTCGGTTTCTATCAATTTTACTAATCCGTTATTTCTCTTTTCTTTTGGCTCTGTTTTAAAGTTAAAAAAGTATCCCTCTATTAATCCTCTGAAATTATCTAAGTTAATTTCCAAAACATTTTTTCCTGTCTTCAGAAATAATTCTCTGCTTAAGGGTAATTTTTTCGTTAACAGGGGAAGCATTTTTTCAATTCTTTCATAATCAAAATATTTTCTCCAAAAATTACCGGAATACTGAGTATAAATTTTAATAAGCAAGGAGCGCTTTTCCGTCATCTAATTAGAGATAAAAGTTTATCATAATCAACTCTGACTTTTCCAGAAACCTTATAAAACGGTTCGCTTAGGGGTTTATCAGAGACAATTCCAATAAACTTGACCTTTTTATTATTTTCCTTTCCAAACGCCGCAAGATAATAAGACTCCATATCTACAAATTCCACTTTGTGATTAAATAGGTTAACATAAAAATTTTTCTCTTGAATTAGGCCATTGACCTGACAAATCTTACCTAAAGAATGACCATGTTGATCCCAAAACATAATTGAGCGTGATAAATCAGTGAAATTTACAGCTTCCCGAGGAATTACTATTTTTCCAATCCAGTCTTTTTTATTCAACGAACCAACTAAACCAATAAAAAATATCTTCTTTGTTTGAGAATGTATTGCTTTCAAAATATCTAAAATTACATTGCCTGGAGTAGTCTTAATTACTCTCAAAAAATTTTTACCAATCTTAATATAGAATGTCTGATAAAAGCCTTTACTTTTTTGAATAATTACTCCCCTTTTAATAATTCCTAAAAAAATCGGCTGAATATTGGTAATCAAAACACGCTTAAAAGTATTATCCAATTCGGTCCCAAAAAAAATCTGGCTAATAAGGTTTAAACTTTCCATGAGGGTAAAACCAACGGCAAATATTTCTTTTTAATAATTGAAAGAGCTTCATTTTCACTTTTAACAGTCTGAAGCTCCGCCTCTATATCTTTTATAAGAAAGCTAACTAGAGTCTGATAATGAAAACAAATTCTTCTATCTACCCCTATTTCATTAGGAAAAATAGCTGCATCCCAAGGACAACCACCACCACAAAGATTAACTGCTATACAACTTTGGCATTTATAATTACAAACAGGAAGAATTTTTAAAAAATTATTAATAGAATAATTTGAAAGGGTATCTAATTTGGTGCAAAGCGTTTCCGTACCATCAGGATAAAAAGTCCTTTGGGAAATGCCAACTTTACACGCTGAAAAATTAGCTTCCCTATTCAAAATTGCCCGAATAATCTTTCCGATTTGATCAATGTAAACATTTTCTTTCTTTGCAAATTTTAGTAACTTACAAATTCCAGCAGTATATTTTTCCATGGGAAAATCATTAGTATCTGTTTTCTCCACTGTAAAGTGGGGATAAGCAAAACTCAGAGATTTTACATCAAGCTCTTTAACAAAAAAGTCAGCAATTGAAACTAAATCTTTCACATTTTTTTGATGCACTACGCAACTAATTCCCACTCGACATTTTTTTGCCGCTTGCTTGATATTTTTACAGACTTGCCTAAATCTATTTTTAACATCGGGATAGAAACGGTCTTCATTATGCTTTAATTTATACCCATCTAAAGAGGTCAAAACCATATTTCTGTAACGACTTAAAAAATTTATTTTCTCTTCATCCAGTTTATAAGCGTTAGTAAAAAGCATTGTCTCCCCTTTACAATTTTCAATAATATATTTAACTACTCTCCAATTAAGTAATGGTTCCCCCCCAATCATCATTAAAGAACCCCTTTTACCAACCTCATTATTAAACCTTTTTAATATTTCTTCGGCAACCTCCCTAGACATTAATTTTTGATCTCGGTTAATTCTATTCATATGAACTACACAATAGCGACATTTTAAATCACAAATTAAAGAAACCTCCAGGCGGTAACGATCTATTGGTTTAAAAATTGAAACAGGCGAAAATTTCTTTTTCAAATTCAAATTCCACCTTCTTCCATCTTCTACTTCTAAATCTAAAGAAAGTGTTTTTGGATCAAAAAGAACTTTCTTTTTCATTTGACCTTGAATAATTCATTTAATGGATCTATTCCGTATTTCTGCCCAGAAAATTCCAAAGAAATTGCTGGGCAACCACTATAGCCATAGATTTCAATTCTTTTTTTAACTAAATTCTGAAATTTAGTTATTTTACTAAGGCACTCTTCTATTTTTCCCTCCTTCCATTTAGCAGTGTAAAAACGACTAATTGAAGATTTTGCAATCCAAGAGCAAGGAAAAAATTCTCCCCGACAATTAATATGAATTATTCTCTCGCCACCATGACAATAATCACTTTGACTATCTAGTGGAAAGTCTCTTCTAGTAGAAACAATAAAATCCTTCCCTGAATATTTATTAATTAAATAGTGAATTTTCCTTACTATAAACGGATATTTTTTAGCATCAATTTGAAGTGATTTTCCCCTAACCACATTACCTACATTTAGCAAGCTTGAAAAATGGATTTGATAGGCTCCTAAAGATTTCGCTAGTAAAACAAGTGGCTCTAATTCTTTAATATTTCTCGACCAAACAACCGTGCTAATTCTAGTCTTAACTCCACTATTTACTAATGATTTAATAGAATTCACTACTCTCTCGAAACAGCCTTTAACACCTCGCAAGTAATCATGAGTTTCGCCAATACCATCTAAGCTTACAAAAACCCCAACATTTTTAGAAACATATTTTTTAATCGCCGGAATAAAATGAATAATGTCCAAACCATTTGTTGCTAGTATTAGTTCGATTTTTTTAGAATGAATATACTTGATCACCTCCTTAAAATGAGGATAAAGAGTTGGTTCCCCTCCAGTAAGATAAATATTTTTTACCCTAATTTTCTTAAGATCATCGATTAACGCAAAAATCTTTTTAAGAGGTAACCCCTTGTCTGAATTCAAAAAGGAACGATTACAGCAGTGAAAACAATTGAGATTGCAAATATTATTAATTTCGTAGGAAACTTGATAGGTTCTATTTTTTACTGAAACCCCAAACATACAGGGTGAAATTCTAGTTACTAACTGCTTTTTCATAAAAACCTTTCAATTTTAGAAATATCTCCTTTCGTAATCTTAATTAATTCGTAAAGCTTTTCTATAGCCTTTCCCTTTTTAAGAGTATATTTAGCCTGCCGATAACCATCTAAAAGATTTTTCGCCTTTCCTGCAAGATAAAGAAGAATTCCTGCGTTAGCGCAAACTACATCTATTCTTGCGTCTTCTCCTCTTCCTAAGAGTACATCAATTACCTTTTGACAATTATTTTCTTTAATTTCTAACCACCTAATATCATTCATTGAATAGCCGGGGAGATCTAATTCATTCTTAGGCAAACAGGACACTTCTCTCCCCAGAACACCATCTTTAACTCCTACTACTTTAGCTGTCCCAGAGATTCCAAATTCATCAATAAAATGAATCCCATCTTCAGTAGTAGTAACTATAAACACATTTTTATAACCAAATCTTTGGAAAACTCTAGCTGAAAGTTGAATATTTGGATGTGCTAATCCATAAAGAAGATGATCCACTTTAACTGGAAGACTTAAACCCGCTAGGGCAAAACTTAGGGCGTGAGGAACAAAAAACCGCCCAGCATAAACACGAGCAAATCGAGGAGTAGTTTTCTCCATACTAAAAAATGCTATTTTACACTTTCTTAAAATTCTTAGATTTTCAAATAAAGGAATATCAATGTTTATTCCCAGTTCGGTAATTAGGTCAGAAGAACCCATTATTGAAGAAGTGGCGCCTGAACAAGCCTTAGCAATATAAACGCCACAGCTAGCAGCGAGTAAGGCTGCTGGCGTAGAAATATTCATTGTTTTGAAGCCCTTTTTCCCGCTCCCAGCATAACCTATTAGCTTTTCGCCCTTTGACAACACAACTCTAGGCTTTTTACTCTCGCAAATTTTATCGAGCGAAAGAGCCGCTTTTAATAAGCCAACAACTTCTTCTATATCAGGCCTCTTAACCATTACTCCATTTAAAAGCGCACTCATTAAAGAGGTCCGAATATCTTCTTGGGGGATTTTAAAAATTTTCTTCAATGACTGGTAAGCAAGTTCTTTATCTAGATTTTGACCCACATTAATTCGATAAAGAGATTCAAAGGGCAGTTTTTTTTCTAATTGTCGATTTAAAAAATGATTATCTGGAGTACCGTTATGAATCATTATTTAATTTATGAATCATTTTTGTTTTAAAAATAGGCTCTCCGACCAAATCCTAAACTGCCCTTAACTTCATCAAGAGTAGCTACTGTTACCTTTCGGTATTCTCTGCTACTCTCAATAAAAATTTCCAATGCTCTTCCAACGTTTATTTCTTTTAACCTTTGTTGGATTGGACTTAAAATTTCAGTTAAAACTTCTAATAATCTCCTTTTAATTTCCATATCGCCAATTTTACCACTTCGATAATCATTAAATAACTGCTTTGCTTCCTGACAATCCGCAAAAGCCAACATATATGTTAAAGGCACATGAATAAAAGCTCCCTTATCTGTAGGTAAATAAACTTGGTTTACTTTTTCATCTAGGATTAAATGAGGAACTCTATCAGCTTTTCTTACCTTTAAAGGACAGGTGGGCATTGCTTCAATTTTTCCGGACAATTCCTCAAAGGAATCAGTTAAAAATATTGCATTTCTTTCTGTTTTTCCCGCTTTCCCTTTTCCATCAATACCAACTAAACTAGGAATCACACCAACTAACGGTCGAGGAACTGGCATTCCTACTCTGGCTGTACCCTGGCACGTTTTATTCAATTTCTCTATTAAATCTCGGGCAAAATATACAACTGGTAATTGGTCTTTCCCCACGGGGACTAAAGTAGCTTGGCAGCCTAAAATATCAGCTGTCTGAGATACTGGATAAAGTAAAGTGCCTACGCTTACCTTCCTCAAATTTACAGCTTTCATATCTTCTCTTAACGAAGGATTTCTTTCAATCGAAGGCCAAGGTGTTAACATTGATAAAAGGATAGTTAACTCGTATAATTCTGGAATTTCACTCTGTAATACTAAAACTGATCTTTCTGGGTCAAAACCAACCGCTAACATGGAACAAACTAATTGCCTAACAGAATTAACTACTTCTTTCCTACTTTCCTCCGTTGCGCCCTTATCGGTTAAAGCTTGAGCATCGGCAATCATAAAGTATCGTGCGCGGCCAGCTTTTTGTTCTTGAAGCGATAACCATTGCCTCCAAGCACCAGCTAAATGTCCCAAATGAGGCTCACCGCTAGCCCTTACCCCAGACATAATAACTTCACTTTTCCCTATTTCGGGGTTACCTCTTAATTCTTTATTTTCTATACTCATTTTCTCCTTCAATATAACCTATAGTAGCGATATTTTACCATGCCTTATTTAAAAAAACAAATTTATGTACAGGCTATGTATTTTTTAGGGATTTTTCTTTTCCCATGAGAGATATTTTAAAATACGGAGTAAAACTATCTATTTCCCCTTCCTCCTCCTATCATTTAATCCTCTCTAATATCCAAAAGAAGATAAGCTCTGGCAAACAAAAATACTTGATATCTTCTAAAATGTTTAAAATGTTTCGTAATCTATTTAAAGATTTCTTGGTCATCATTTTTGAAGCCATTATTTCTTCTCTTTTTACTTTATTCACATGCCAGGCCACGGGTCGGGGTAGTGGCATTTTTTGAAATGTTGGCCAAATAGGAAACCACATAAATTTACTTCCTTAAGGACTTATACGGCACATCGAAATAATCAGAAAAAAATAGTAAAATATATTCAGTAGGATATAATTAAGAACTATAATTGTATTTTATAAGAGTAAATAGAAATATATTATTGCATAATATGGAAAAAACAACAAACAATATAACACAACCCACAATTGAGAAGAAAAGGAGAAAAACTGTAGATGATTATTTAGGTATAAAT
>Ga0272448_1005434_pt1 | contig 14095 bp, 11 predicted proteins | sample YNPCB0191_FD_202220 | JGI IMG/M metagenome (GOLD analysis project Ga0272448, IMG submission 202220) | Hot spring sediment microbial communities from Yellowstone National Park, WY, United States - YNP-CB-019-1 | ecosystem: Environmental > Aquatic > Thermal springs > Hot (42-90C) > Sediment...
GCCGTGGGATCCAGCTGTCCTGTTGACGCGGAGTATTAGCTCAACGGGGTCAAGCCTCTCCCCGTTCAGCCTTGTTGGGACACCCTTGTCGAACTCGAGCGTCACGTACTCCGGCTCAGCCGGCGCCTCGGATACTGGTCTGCTCCAGACGAATGCTTCCTCAGGAGGCTCCACCCAAGGGTCTTCAAGCTCACCGCCCTCGATGGACCTGCTCCAGAGGTTGTCGTCTATGCTGAACCTGCTTTTGCCACGGTCCATTACAACACCCTTCTTCTCCAAGTATCTAACCTCCTCATCCCTGTTTAAACCCCATTCCCGGACTGGAGCGAGTATTCTCAGCCCGGGGTTCAGAGACCTTATTGATACTTCGAACCTAACCTGGTCGTTCCCCTTACCCGTGCAGCCGTGGGCTACTGTCGAAGCACCCTTCTTCTCAGCGACTTCAACGATCTTCGAAGCTATCAGGGGTCTTGAGAGAGAGGTGCCCATTGGGTAAACACCCTCGTAGAGGCCGTTAGCCCTAATCGCTTTGAAAACATAGTTCTCCACGAATTCTCTTCTAGCATCAGTCTTAACGACCTCCACTGCTCCAAGCCTTCCAGCCCTTTCAACGGCTGATTCGAAATCCTCCTTCTGGCCGACGTCGACGAGCACAGCTATAACGTCCATGCCGTATTTCTCCCTTATCCAGGGTATCATGACCGAGGTATCTAATCCCCCTGAATACGCCAGCACGCATGTCTCTCTCAACACGAACCACTGTTTTCCGCCTGCAAAAAAATCTTTTTAAGAGTTTCCCTAAGCTTAGGAGTCATGAACAGGCTTAGTGGAGTGCTTGCAAGCATCATTTTAATACTGCTTATAATCACGCTTCTCCCAGCCGGGTTTTCTCCACTGAGGGTTTCAGCTGAGACTGAGATAAGAATACCTCTTTACAGGAATCCGAGGATAGACGGGGCTGTTTCAGCGAACGAGTATCCTGTTAAGCAGCTTAACCTGTCCTGGGGGAATGTTTACGCTGTCCACAATGCTAGCAGCCTAGTTTTCGCAATTGTCCTGCATAACTCGTGCAAGAGGGCAGACCTCCTTTTCAACATGGGTCCTTTAAACAGCACTGTCCTTACGGTTAGCTCGAAAAGGTATAGCGTGAAGAGGTCTGGCGAATTAAAATACTACTATGGGCATGGAGATGAATGGTTTGAAGAGCCTGTTAGCGACATCTTCCTGAGGGTTGTTAACGGAACCGTTTCCTGGACCATTGAGATAATGATACCTTTGTCGAAGCTAGACGTCTTCCCTGACACGCCGAGGACGCTGGGCTTCGCCCTGATCGCCTCCGGGGCGAGCATAAACTATTCTTGGCCGGATAATGCTCTGCTCTGCAACCCTTCCACGTGGGGCGTTGTTTCCTCACCTGATAACTGGGCGACTAGGAGCGACATCGCTGTGGAAGGAGTCTACCTTGATAAGAGTAGCCTAATCGCGGGTTCCAATGTGACCCTTACGCTAGTGTTGAGAAATAAAGGGGATGCTGCTATCCCCGACTACTTGATAACCATAATGCTTGACGACTCTTTGCTGGTTAACGCTACAGGCAGCCAGCTTGGACTCAAAACCCCCATGGAGGAGGGTGACTGGGTGTGCTACGAGAGGCTGATCGTCAACGTTACCGACGGGAGCCACCTGGTAAGGGTTAGGGTGAAGGTGCTTAACGTGTTTTACGATGCGGACGAGGATAATAATGTTGGGGAGGATAGTTTCAGCGCTAGGTATGCTAAGATAAGTGTTTCTGGGATGCCTGGCATTACGGTTACGCTGGGTAATGATAGCCGAACCATAACTGATGAAACGGGGGTGGTTTTCCACGTTCCGGTTGGAAACAGGAGCCTCAGGGCCCAGGAAGTATTCAGCCAAGTTGCAGGGTTGAGATACGTGTTCACCGGGTGGAAGCACGACGGTTCAACCACGCCATCTCCCGAGCTGGTCCTCACTGTTGAAGGAGATCTTTCGTTGACAGCGGAGTACAAGAAGGAATACCTGGTTAACCTCAGCTTCGTCGACAGGGATAATGCCCTCATTAATCCATCCTTCTACATATGCATGTTGCCCAACAATACTGTTTACAACGGGACTTTAAGGAGCCTCTGGATGACTGAGGGAGACCTGAGGCTGACGATGGTTAAGTATGCGGGGATTAATGTTCTCGACGAGGTTAAGATAGACTATGTTAGTGAGCCGAAGGAGATCCGGGTTCCGTGCAACGTCGTAAGCGGGTCAATCAGGGTGGTCGACCCATTCTCAATGCCTATAGAGGGCGCTGAGTTGACCGCAGTCTTTCTCAACAATACTCAGGCGAAGTATACTACTGGGCCCGGGGGTGTGGTTAACATAGGTAGGGTTACGGGAGGGGAGCTTAGGCTTACCGTCACCAACCTGGGGTATTCAACCACTGCTAGAATAAGCTTTTTGACGGAGAGAGAGGTAACTATAAGGATGCCCATGTCGCTGAACATAGTTCTCATAATACTCGGAGCCCTGCTAATCATGGTTGCAATCATAGTGTTTAAAATACTCCGTGGAAGGAAAAGGCCAACGCCGAGGAAAACTGAGGAATACGAGTTTGAAGAGCTGTAGCACGAGGAACCTACTTTCCCTCCTCCGTCGATCCGCCGGAGGAGCCCAACGTCTCCTCGAAGAACCTGCGGAGTTCTTCAAGCGGCGTTAGCTCCATCGAGCCTTCGAGGGGGGTTTCACCACTGACTGTCTGAGGCCCGCCTTGCCCATACGTAAGCCTGAGGGTTTCCAGGTTTTTCAAGTCTGTTTCACCGGTAATCGTTAGGTATGCAAGCCTCACCAGGACCTCGGCGTCCAGCAGGATACGGGGCTCCTTGCGCGGCAACCTGCAGTCTAAATGTTTGGAACGTATAAAAATCTTTTAGCCTCTTCTGAAGCAGCTGTGAAGACTCGTATAGTGCACGTGTGGAGAAATACTTCTCACATCCCTTTGGGAAGAGGTTATAAAGAAGAATGTGGAAACAATAAGACGGACATAGAGATGACCCTAGTTCTTACGATCGACGTTGGCAGTACTAATATGAAGGGCCTCGTCATAAATAATGATGGGAAGGTTGTTGACAGGCAGATTCACGAGATAAAGCTTTACTTGGAAAAAAGGTTTGCCGGGCATGAGTCGAGAGAACTTTTAGAATCTTTCACCTTTATGCTGAATTATTTCGGCAAAAAGTATGGGGGAAGTATCCGGGCGATAGCTGTGACGACTTACAACCATAGCGTGCTGCTGGCAGACAAGGATGGAATGCCTTTAACCAGGGTGATAACGCACCACGACACTAGAGCAGCGGAGGTTGAAAAAGAGTTTTTAGAAAAAGTTGATCCCTATGAGCTGTACAAGGAAACCGGGGCTCCACCAATATTTGTATTTATGCCCTACAAGCTTTACTGGTTCATGAGGAAGAAGCCTGAAACTTTTAAAGAGGCGAGATATTTTTTGTTTTGCAAGGATTATTTGCTGTGGAAGAGTGGTTTGATAACGGAGCCCTATATAGATCTTGCTACGGCTAGCGGAGGCGGAGTCGTCAACCTTAAAAAACTCAAGTATAGCGAGAAAGTGCTTAACTTGCTCGGGGTGGATGAAAACAGGTTTCCAGGGCTGTGGGAGGGCGGAAAGAGTTTTGGCGTCATCCCGCCTAAGGCCGGTGTAGAATACGGGTTTGATCCAGATGTGGAAATAATCTTGGCGACGTTTGACGGTGCAGCACAGAATTTCGGTCTAGGCTTGACTGAAAGGGACACGGTGCTGAACATCGGGACTACAGGCGTTATCAGAAAACTCTCTAGAAAAGTGGTTCTTGACAAGAGTCTAGATATGCGGTTCTTCACCTACTATGCTGCAAACGGCCTTTATGCCTTGGGTGGAGCTTCGAACAGTGGCGGAGACTGTTTAAGGTGGTTTAGAGAAAACTTTGGCCATTTGGAAACCATGGCTGGTAATATTATTGGCGAAGACCCCTACCGTATTCTCGACTTAGAGGCAGAAAAAGCACCGCCAGGCTCAGAAGGCCTTATCTTCCTGCCTTTTCTAACGGGTGAAAGGTTTCCATATAGAGACCCGAACCTGACGGCTGCTTTCCTCGGCATCTCCAGAGAATGCGGTAGAGCCCACTTCGTAAGATCCATAATGGAGGGAGTTGGATACGTGATTAGAGCGATTTGCGACGCGCTTTCTGAAAACTCGATAAGCCTGGGAGAAGTATACCTGGTGGGAGGAGGTTCAAAGTCCAGGATTTGGGCGCAAATACTTTCAGATATCCTCGGAATTATGATTAACGTTGCGGCGGGAGGCGAAGACGCTACCAATTACGGCGCAGCAGCACTAGCCTTCAATGCCCTAGGCCTCGCAGACGTGGAAGAGTTTTCAAGTAAATGGGTTAGTGTTAAAGAAAAAGTTGCGCCAATAGAGAAGAATAGATTAGCCTATGAGGAAAACTATGCTGCTTTCGTTGAACTCGTTAAACTTTTGAGAAGCATTGGGAGAAAGACTAGTTGAAACATGAAAATAAAATTTATATAGTTTGGGGTTTTTAAAGTAAGGGTGTTAATATGTATCCTGAAGGCATAGTTACAGCGATAATAACTCCACTTAAGGGTGACGTTGAAGTAAGCGAAGAAGGAATCGCTTCGCTAACAAGCTTCCTGGTTGAGAAGGGGGTTAAAGGCTTTTTCGTACTTGGGACTTATGGTGAAGGAATACTCATAAGTAAAGACGAACGTGAAAGGATGCTTGAAAAAGTGGTTGAAGCCGTTCCGAGTAGAGCCAGCGTCATTGTCCACGTTGGCGCAGCAGACGTAAAGACTGCCCTTGAGCTGGCGAAGCATGCTGCAAACCTGGGTGTCAGCGCAGTCAGTTCCGTAGGCCCGATATACCATAAGCCAGGCAGAACCGGGTTGGTTTCATACTATGGCTATCTTTCAAGAGCCGGTGCCCCAATAATGGTGTACAACAATAAGGGAAGACAGGGGTATAACATTTCGCTAAGCGATTTTGAATCCATAACTATGGAGGTTCCGAGCGTAATGGGCATAAAGGATACTAGCTATGATGTAGAGCAGCTGCAAAACTATGTTGACATGTTTGGAAAGACTCATTATGTTGCAGGAGCCGGGGACTCGTTGATAGCTGTGACTTTCATAATTGGAGCCAAGGCCCATGTCTGTGGCATAGCTAACGCTTTTCCAGAAATCCCCCTGGCGGTTTATGCTTCCGTGAAAAACGGGGACGTTAAAAAAGCAGTTGAGCTTCAAAGCGTCATAAACAGAATGAGGAAGGAGTTAAGCAGATTTGGGGTTGAAACCCAGGTTATTCTAAGGGAAATACTTAGGCTTAGGGGAGTCGACGTCGGAGACCCTCCAATCCCATTGAGAAGACTCACTGACGAGGAAAAGATTGAGATTAAGAGGTTCTCCGAGCCCTATATTCAATACGCGGAAAAGCTGGGGTGAAGAGGGTGAAGCCCCGCGTGGCTATTGTGAACTCCAAATCATTCGGAAGGTTTTCTAACGCTATAAGTAGGCTTGAATCAAGATGCACCGTGGATCAAATCGAGGTTTCGAAGAATGTTTTGGGGGAGGAGTTGGCTCAAAGGCTCGCCGGCTACCATTTTATTGTAGCAAGCGTGACGCCGCAATATGGTGAAGAATTCTTTAAAAGTAATTCAGACGTGGTCATGATAGCGAGGCACGGCATAGGTCTTGACAACATTGATTTAAAGGCAGCAGAAGAATACGGGGTAAAAGTCGTCGCTGTACCGGGATATAGGGAGAGGGAGGCTGTTGCGGAGCATGCAGTGGCTTTAATGCTTTCCGTCCTGAGGCGCGTTTTAGAGGCTAATGATTCTGTTAGAAAAGGCGGGTGGCTGGAACGCGCTAGATTCGTAAGTAGGAACATGAGTAGCCTCACAGTCGGTCTCGTAGGCTTCGGCAATATTGGTTCTAAAGTGGCTGAAATCCTCAGGGAAGGATTTGGCTCCAAGGTACTCGCCTACGATCCATACGTGCAGGAGGAGAGGATGGAAGCTCTCGGAGTCATTCCCGTTAGCAGCGTTTTTGAACTAATGGCGGAAAGCGATATCGTCACGCTTCACGCAAACCTCAACCCTGAAACATACCATATTATTAATCGAGAAGCACTGATGAGTGCGAAAAGAGGAATTATAGTGGTTAACACTGCAAGGGGAGAACTCATAGATCAGGATGCTCTTATCGAAGCCGTAGAGAAAGGAATTGTAAGCGGGGTGGCTCTGGATGTTGTAGAGAAGGAGCCTATAGAGCTTGAGCATCCGCTTCTAAAGTATAGTAACGTCATAATTACGCCTCACATAGCGGCATACACCCGGGAAGCACTAACCGCTATGGATGAGACAATAGTGGAGGCAATCTTCAATTACATGGATAATAAGCCGATCGAGGGCATTGTCGTGGATCCCGGGAGATGCAGAGGCTTCAGGAATACTTAGGGTGGTTTTAACCATCTGGCGGCAAGCAGATTTTGCAAGGCAGGCTGATTAAAAAGGGGTTTCCCGTCGGTTTTCAACAGGAATGGGAATGGTGATGCTAATCATGTTTGAAACCCGTGACTCTATCAGCATAGGTATATTGACGCCTAGTATCTAAGGGTAGAAAAATTTTTTAAACGCTCAAGTATTTTTCTAAGCATGAGCCTAACTGGAAAGAATGTGGTTATAATTGTGGCTAACGAGTTCGAGGACATCGAGCTGCTATACCCTTTGTTGAGGCTGAGCGAGGAAGGAGCTAAAGTCGTCGTTGTACCGGTTAGGAGTGGGCTGCATCCAAGGCCTTCTGCTGAGAAACCCGTCTCTGGAAGATACGGAACACCAGTGCCTCTTGAAGTCATGGCTCCTGGCAGGCGATACATCATAAAAACGCTTGAAGAGATAAAGCCCGAGGAAGTGGACTGCCTCCTGTTTCCCGGCGGATTCTCCCCAGACTCCCTGCGGACCAACAAAAAGGTCGTCGAACTGGTTAGAAGGACGGATCAACTTGGAAAGGCGATAGCGGCCATCTGCCATGGGCCCCAGATACTGATCTCAGCAGGCATCGTTAAGGGCAGGAGGGTCACGGCATACAAGGCTGTTAGGGACGATCTCGTCAACGCGGGCGCGGTTTTCGAAGACGTTCCCGCCGTAAGGGATGGAAACATAATAACTGGAAGGGTTCCGGATGATCTCCCCGAGTTCTGTCGTGAAATAATCTCCTACCTCTCTAGTCGGTAGAGCCTCCGGCTAGACGCTAGGAGAGAGCGCGAGCCTTCAGAGTAGCCTTTAATTAATCAAAGACACTATTTAAACCGGGTTAGAAGCCTCTTCATCTTCAACGCGTCAACCTCGAGAAGCGGAGACTCGCATATTATGATGAAAGAGTATCCTTTCTCAACTATTATTTCAGCGAGCTTCCTGAAGTCTGGCCCATAGCCGCTTCCAAGCGGGTGATGCCTCTTCTCCCCGACGCCCTTCGAAGTAGTCTCGACCTCTGAGAAGTGAACCACCAGGTTCCTCATCCCTTCGCTTCCAAGCGATTTCTCAACCGCGTCAAGGATCTTCTCGTAGTCGCCGCGACCCTTAATCGCGCCACCAGTTCTAGCGTGAACATGGGCGAAATCAAGAGTCAGCCTAACGTTTTCAAAGGATGTTGAGAGCTCTATCAGCTCGTCCAACGTGCCAAACTGGTCTGGCTTACCCGTTGTCTCCGGGCCAAGCTCAACGCTAATCCCTTTCCCACCTATCTTCTCCAGCACGTTTCTGAAAGCCTCCTTCTGCGCCTGCATGGCAAGCTCCCTGGGCAGGCCGCTGTAATAGCCGGGGTGGAAAGTCACGTGGAAGGCCCCCATCCACGAGGCTATTTCAGCAGCCTTAACAAGCCTCTGGATGCTCTGTCTTCTCACAAGCTTCTTGCCGGAGGACAGGTTTATCGCATAGGGGCCGTGAAGAGTCAGGAGAACACTGTTCTCAGAGGCTGCTGTGCCCAGCTGGACAGCAGGCTTCCTGCTTATCCTTAGGCTTCTAACCGCCTGGTACTCCATTGCGTCCAGTCCTATCTTCCTCAAATAGGGCATCGCGTCAGTCCCGTGCGGCCCCCTCAAGGGGAATCCGGCTGGCCCTATTCTGCATTGAGGCGGCAACGCTGTAGGATACGCAGAAGTGTTTTTAAACATTAAGCCGGCGACGTAAAACCTAGGTAAAGAGGCTGGCGGATTCCCCTGTTTGACGCGTAGACTATGTTTGCGCAGTCTTGGCTTTCCTGTCTGAAAGCAGCTTCGCGTAGTGTTCAACCCAGCTGTTGTCAACAGGCCTAAACTTGAAGCCGTAGCTTATTATTCCACCATCCTCCTGTTCGAAAAGCTTTCTGAAGCAGGCTTCAACCTCCATCCCTATATAGACTTCCTCAGGCCTGCAGTCAACTATTTGCGAGAGAACCCTAGGTCCCTCTTGAAGCTCGACCAGCCCTATGATGTACGGCGCATACTTCTCGAAAGTTTTAGACCCGACGTGGATCACCGTGTAGCTGAAAACCCTTCCCCTCCCGGAGAACTCTACTTCTCTCGTCCTGCCTCTCCTACGGCATTTCGGGCAGATCTTCCTAGGAGGGAAGAAGCTGGTTTTACAGTTCTCACAATACGTGCCGAGCAGCCTATACCTCTCCCTCAGGCTCCTCCAGTGCCTAGGCACTCCGGAAGCACTCATGCTACTCATCTCCTCGACAGTATCGTGACGACGGCTGTGGCGCCGGACCCGCCTACGTTGTGCGCCAAGCCGACTTCAGCCCCGTCAACCTGCCTTCCATTCTCTGCCTCTCCTCTAAGCTGCTTCACTATCTCAACTATCTGCTTTACCCCGGTCGCGCCCACCGCGTGTCCCCCAGCCTTGAGCCCGCCGTCCGTGTTCACCGGAAGCCAACCCCCCACGTAGGTCTCACCCTCCTCGTAAAGCCTGAACGCCTCTCCCTTTGCGCAGAAGCCAAGGTCCTCTAGAGCCAGTATCTCCGCTATGGTGAAACAATCGTGCACCTCGGCAAGGTCGATCTCACTCCGCGTGAGCTTAGCCATTGCGAAAGCCTTCTCAGCAGCGTTCACCGTCGCGTCCAGCGTGCATATGTCCCTCCTCTCGAGAAGGCTCAGCGTATCAGATGCCTGCGCCACAGCCTTGACTATTATTGGGGTATCCGTGTACTTATGGGCTTCGTCGAGAGGAGCCAGTATTACGCATGCAGCGCCGTCTGAAACAGGACAGCAGTCGTTCCTCCTCAACGGGTGGGCCACCACAGGGGAGGAGAGCACATCCTCCACGGTCATCTTGTTCCGGAAGTGTGCAAGAGGGTTCATGCTACCGTGATAATGGTTTTTAACAGCTACTTTGGCAAGCGTCTCCGGCTTAAGGCCGTACTCATGCATATACCTAGTGGCCATCAGGGCGTAGACACCTGGAAAGGTTGAGCCGAAGTACGCTTCCCACTCGTAATCCATGGCTGCTGAAAGAATCTCCGTAGCCCGACCCGGCTCAACATCAGTCATCTTCTCAACACCGCCTACAGCTACAAGGTCATACATGCCTGAAGCCACGGCCAAGTAGCCCTGGAAGAAAGCCACTCCGCCTGAGGCGCACGCGGCCTCAACCCTCGTCGCGGGAACCGGGTTCAACCCCAAGAACTCAGCAACCAGGGCTCCGACGTGCTCCTGCCCCTCGAACATCCCTCCAGACATGTTTCCGAAAACTATGTACTGGATGTCCCTCCCACTTATCCCGGCCTCCTCAACCGCCTGGACCCCAGCCTCCCAAGCAAGGTCCTTAAGACCCTTACTCCAGTGTTCCCCGAACCTTGTTGCACCAACCGCCACTATAGCAACCTCCCTCTTCAAGCCATGCTCACCCCTCTTTGAAAAGCCTCCTAAACCTGGCGTATGTCGAGTAGTCTATGTATTCCCGCTTATCTAGATAGTACATTACAGGCGGTGCGAGCATCCTCTTAGAGTCCACGGCTTCCGTAACCATTATGCTGAACGAATCCGACCCGGCTCCGGACCCATAGGAGGTGAGAAGGATTCTTTCTCCCGGGCTCGCAACATCCAGGACTGCTGCTAGCCCGAGCAGGGAAGAGCCTGAGTAGGTGTTTCCCAGTCGGCTGACTAAGAGCCCTGGTTGAAGCTTCTTCTCCTCGAAGCCAAGCTCCCTAGCGGCTTTCAACGGGAACTTTGAATTAGGCTGGTGGAAAACCACGTAGTCATAATCCTTTGGCGCCGTCCCCATTTTCTCCATCAGGATCCTCGTGCAGTTTATGACGTGTTCGAAATACGCGGGCTCTCCTGTGAACCTGCCTGCATGCCTAGGGTAGCTGGATCCATCCCTCCTCCAGAAGTCTGGAACATCCTGCGTGTAAGAATAGGTTTCCTCCACCTCAGCGATAACACCGTCGCCAGCACCTATGACGTATGCGGCACCACCCGCGGCGGCAGTATACTCCAGCGCGTCTCCAGGAGCACCCTGAGCCGTGTCAGCCCCTATGGAGACCCCGTACCTTATGTAGCCTGCCTTAACCATTCCGAGACAGGCCTGGATTGCTGTCGTCGCAGCCTTGCAGGCGAACTCCGTGTCCGCTGCAGTGAGGCTGGGTGTTAAGCCTAGGGCTTCAGCCACGGTTGCTGCAGTCGGCTTAACGGCGTAAGGGTGGGATTCTGAGCCCACGAAAAGCGCGCCAACCTCGTTCGACTTAACCTCCCACGCCCGTCTCATAGCGTTTCTCGCAGCCTCAACAGCTATCGTAGCCGTGTCCTCGTCTAGAGACGGGACTGACTTCTCCTCTATTCCAAGCCCCTCCCTGTAGGAGTTGGCGTCATGCCCCCAGACCCGAGCGATCTCCTCGATCTTAATCCTGAGCCTCGGCACGTAGGCTCCGTAGCCGACGATACCAACCCTCATGCTTAAGCCACGCTGCTTCTAGAAACCCTATTTAACCTTAGCATTAGACTTTTAGAAAACATCCGTCTAAAGCCGATTCATTTCCACCCGTAAAACATTTTTTTCCGAACAAGACTGCGTGGAAGCAGTGGAAATTCCCCTAGGATTGCTTTAGAATTTCTTCAAGACGGGAGACAACACGCTCCCTGCCGAGGCTTGCAAGCAGGTAGCCGAGCCTAGGCCCGCTCCCCCTCCCTATGAAGACCATGTAAAGCTTCTCGAAGAAACTGGAGGATGGAACGCCGTGTTTCTTCGCGGTTGAATAAATAATGTTCTGAATCTCCTCACCCCTAAACTCTTTCAAGGAGGATAGTTCCTCCGCAAGCTCTTCAAGAGCCTGCTTCACACTGCTCACGTCCACCTCCACAGGCTCCCTTTTTAAAACGTACTTGCTCGCGTCCGCGAAGGTTGAAAGCCAGTTTTTAGCAAGCCTAAGCCTCCGCAGCACCCTCTCCCTGTCTTCTTCGCAAGCATCCTCCTTCACCACACCCGCCCTAATCAGGCTTCTGTACGCCTCCTCAACAGGGTAGAACTGGACAGCATAGCTTGCAAGCAGGTAGCTGACCCTCAAAGGCTTCTTGGAAGGGAGGGTTGTGAACAGAGCCGGGTATATTCTCGCAGCCTCTTCAGATGTTCCTTTAAAGAAGCTCTCCTCAAACCTGTCGAACTCCTCAACCAGCAGATGCAGGTTCTTCAAATCTATGTTCCTCTGCATCATCGGCCTCTTAGTGTAGAGGTACCTTATCACCTCGGGCTCAAGCACCTTAAGCAGGTCGTGCAGAATATAGGCGTTCCCCCTTCTGCTCGACATTTTCTCACCGTTCACAAGGAAGAACTCGTAGACAAGGCTTGCAGGAGGCTCTATACCGTAGATCTCCCTCGCTAAAGCCTGGCCGGATTTCCACGAGCCCTCGTAATGGTCTTTTCCAAAAGGCTCCGCGTTAACCTGGAAAACCATCCACTGCGCAACCCATTCAAGACGCCAAGGGAGCTTCCCCTCCCTAAGTGTTGAAAAACCCCTGTGGCCACAGCCCTTTATCACATACTTGCCGGCTAAAACCCTTCCCTTACACTCGTACTCAACAGTTTCACTGCCAGGGTCGAAGCTTAAAGCCGTCGTCGTTATCTTTCCGCAGTTGCTGCAGACAGGATGAAACGGTATCCAGTTTTTCTCAATGTTTCTCTGAAACCTGCTTAAAACCTCCCGGACTAGAGCCGTCTTGGAGAGTGTCAGCCTAGTAGCATCGAGAAACCTTCCGCTCGCATAGGACTCGCTGTTATCATAGTTCTCCATCACTATTCCTATTCTGCTTAAGCCGTCTTGAATCACCGAGTTGAAATGCTCCCCCCACGACCCGTGGCATCCGAAGACATCCGGTATACGGCTATAGGGCCATCCCAAGTATTTCTCGAGAGTTGAAAGCTCCCGCTCCGTGAACGAATGCCGCTCGCCATCACCGTTAGGCACCGAGGGCGGAATAGTCCTAAGAGGATCCATATCGTCATTAGTGTAGATCAGCCTCGCAGAAACACCCCTCCTTTTCACAGCGTCGTAGATGAAGAACGCGCGGATCTGGTCGTTCATGTTTCCCAAGTGTTTTGGGCCTGAGGGTGATCCTCCACTTTTAATAGTTACAACGGTCATCCCATTCCTCTTAGCGTGTTCAATCGCTGATTCAGCAACCGCATCGGCCCAGAACACGAACCTATCCTTGCCCTTACTGTTCCCGCTCACTTGAAACAGATTAGGTTTAAAAGCAATGCATAAATAAGTTTTTAACAGGGCCCGTGGCCAAGCCAGGATAAAGGCGTCGGCCTCCGGAGCCGGAGAACAGGGGTTCAAATCCCCTCGGGCCCGCCATTAAAATGCCGCTTTCGGCGAAAGCAGCCCTTTACGGGCTGATCTGTTCACTGGCCTACGGGACCGTCCTATGACCGGAGAAAGAATAGAAGAGTTGAAAAGGCGTGTGGATAAGCAACGGGAGGCGTTAAAAAGTTTAGCTGAAAGCCTCGAAAGCGAAAATAGACTTGGGCAACTGCTGAGGCGGGTTGAGGGGCGGTGTGAGGCTTTAAGCTCTTTAGCCGGCGGCAGCGTTTCAGGTGAAGGTTTTGTTTTAAGCTGGTCTAAAACAAGGCAGATGTTTCTGCAGTATTTGGAGTTTAAGCGTTATGAGCCTGCCAACGCCAGAAACATGCTTAACTATTTGGACAGGTTTGTAAGGCAGCCTATAACTGCGCCCTTGGATGTTATGAAGGTTTTTTCGCCCTTAACTGCTGGGCAGAGGCATCATTTGAACCGTGCCATGCGGGCCTGGTTCAGGTGCTTGGAGATTAATAGGCCGGAAAGGGAGTTTAAGGAGTTTCTTGACAGTCTTAGGAGGGCTATTCCGAAGGATGAGGTTGGCATAGACATTAAAGTGCCAGAAGAGGAGCAGATTATTTCGGATTTGAGGCGTTTAGCTTCAGACCCGTTAAGGTTTCAGGCAGCCTACAACCTGCTTTTGGATTCAGGCTTAAGGCTTGTTGAGGCGGTTAAGCTTCTAAACAATTTTCCAGAAGCAGAACACCTTGAAGGCTTCTACCGTTGCCCAGTTGGGCTTTTCAGAGGCTCAAAGCAGGCTTACTACTGCTACTTAACAGAATATACGTTTCAGCTCGTTATGCAGTTGAAGGAGAAGGTTGACAAGTTATCATTAAGCAAGTGGCTTCAAAACCACCAATACACGCGCGCGCTTAAACTGTGAAGGCCTTAAAGTTTCGCTCATCCCAAACATTGAAAGAGGCGAAGTTCTAATTGACTGCCGAGGAAAAGGAAGCCTACAAAACGCCAAATAAAGAGGCCAGAAGGGGGGGTAGGCCGAAAATAAGCCTGAAAAAGCCTAATTTTAAACAATACATGAAGCTTTTCAAAATAATCTTCTCCACTTAAACATCAAGCTTACCAGCAACAACGTTCCATTAGTGTCTCTTAACAGAAAGTATAAGTGACTATTAATAGGGTTAAGGGAGGAGATGAAGCGGGCTGGGGGCGATTGACGTGGAAGAGTATG
>Ga0272448_1005435_pt1 | contig 14093 bp, 14 predicted proteins | sample YNPCB0191_FD_202220 | JGI IMG/M metagenome (GOLD analysis project Ga0272448, IMG submission 202220) | Hot spring sediment microbial communities from Yellowstone National Park, WY, United States - YNP-CB-019-1 | ecosystem: Environmental > Aquatic > Thermal springs > Hot (42-90C) > Sediment...
CGAGTAAGGCATACTTGGTTAATGAACTTCGTAAGGCAGTATATACTTGGCGAAAGCAAGGTTATCCAGGTACCACTTCTACAACACAGAGGCTCTTACAATTCTGGTTTAATGAGGACCATATTGTAAATAATGAGCCGTTTCAATTCTGGTTCTGCCAGAGAGAAGCAATTGAAACACTAATTTATGTTTATGAAGTGATGAAGAAGCGTAATTTCATAGACATGGCAAGAGACTTCGGGGCAGGACCTATTCAGGGCTATGATCCATCATATGACCAATATCCCCTCTATGCTTTTAAAATGGCAACAGGTTCAGGAAAGACTTTTGTGATGGCATTAAGCATCGTCTGGCAATATTTCAACCATAAGAAAGAAAACAAAACTGATTATACCTCCAAATTTCTTCTTATTGCTGGTGAAAAAAATGTAATTTATGATAGGCTCACGAGAGATTTTAAAGACGGTAAGATATTCAGAGAATTACCACTTATTCCTCCAGAATGGGAGGAAGAATTTGACCTTAAAGTAATTCTTAAAGAAGACCCGATTCATATTATCCCTGAGTGTGTGTTATTTCTAACCAATATCCAGCAGTTGGAAGAAAGGAAAAATAGGAAAGAAGAAGTTGAAGAGTATGTAGATGATGTTTTAGCGCTTGAAGAAGTAAAGAGGCACGACATCTATCAGGAAAATAGAATAAAAGAGGTTTTGACTTCATGCTCTAACATAATGATTTTGAAGGATGAAGCCCACCATATATACAGCTTTGAAAAAGCATGGAAAAGAATACTCTTGGAACTCAATAGAAATCTGGTGTCTCAATATGGCAGAGGCATCAATATGGAACTTGACTTTACCGCTACACCTAAAACTGAAACAGGGGCATTATTTCCATGGATTATTGTTGACTTTTCATTGAAGGAAGCAATTGAAATGAATATTGTAAAATTACCACTGAAAGGGTTGGTAAAAGGTGCTGAAGAGATTGCCTCTGAAAAAGCGGTTGAGAAATACAGAGCATGGATTGACGCGGGAATAAGAAGATGGCGGGAATACAAAAATAAGCTTATGCCTCTATCCAAAAAACCTGTTTTGTTCTTTCAATGTCCGGAAAACGAAGAAGCAGATGAAATATTTGGCTATATAAATTCCATACCTGACCTTAAAGGTAAAGTATTATTGATACATACAGATAGCACCGGCGAAGTAAAAAAAGCAGATTTACCCAAAGCAAGAGAGTTTGCAAAGACCATTGATGACCCCGACCCTGAGAAAAACCCTTATGAAGCAATAGTAAGCACGCTGATGCTAAACGAGGGATGGGACGTTAGAAATGTGAATGTAATTGTTGGGCTTAGGTCATATACTTCAAAAAGAAAAGTGCTCCCTGAACAAGTCATCGGTAGAGGTCTAAGAAAAATGTTTCCTGAAGAAGATGCAAATGTTGATAAATCAATAAACGTCCTTGAGGTTATTGGGCCTCCGGGCTTGATAGATATTCTTGAAGAATTAGAAGCCCAAGAGGGGATTAAGTTTGCCGAATTTGATACTGGAAAGTCGCTTAATCTAACAACTATATTTGTGGATGAAAATAAACTAGATAAGGATATTGAGATACCTATTCTATCTCCGAGAATTTTCATAAGAGAATTTCAGTTAAACGAAGTTGAAATTGATAAATTGCCTTCTCTTGGGATACAATTAGAAAACAAAATATTTGAAATGGAGTATGTTGCTATAGATATGTTGAAAGGAATGGAGGTGATTAGAAGAAAATGGGACCTGCCAGTTCCTCAGGATTCAAAGAGTGTCATCGCATATTATACAGACCAGATACTCAAGCAATTAAAAATAGGCGGGGCTTTCGCCACTTTTTATCCTCTTGTGAAAAAATATGTTATAGAAAAATTATTCAGTGAACGGGTCAACCTTGATGACCCAAGGGTTCTCTATAAATTAAGCTCTTCAGATGTTCAGGAACAGTTAATAAAACTATTCGTAGAAACATTTAAAGACATGACTTTCATTGAAAAGGAACCTGAAAAGAAGGATTTTATTAAGTTGTCTAATACGAGACCCTTTGTCTGGTCAAAAATGGTTTATCCAGCCAATAAATGTATCTTCAACTATGTCCCCTGCGATAATGATTTTGAGGTAGATATTGCAAAATTTTTAGACAAAGCTGAAGATGTAGTGGCATTCTCTAAGATTGTTCCAAAGATAGGTTTTTTTGTTGAATACAGAGATTCGGATGGAAACCTCAGGTTATACTACCCAGATTTCGTTGTATTAACAGGTAACAACGAGTATTTTATAATTGAAGCAAAAGGTAGGGAAGATGTGGATGTTAAATATAAAGATAAAAGAATAGAAGTGTGGTGCAGAGATGTTACTAAATTAACTAATATTAAGTGGTCTTTCAAACGGGTAGACCAAGAAGATTTCGAGAAATATAGATTTAGAAGTTTTAAGAAGTTGATTTCGACCTTGAAAGACGAGTAAGTAATCTTTATGCTAAACTCGTGCTAACACAAAAAGGATTGAATGAGTGCCAAAAGGAGTGTATTTTTGCTATATTGGGATGCAGTAAAGCCCATTTCTGCAGAAAAATATTTATTCTTCTTATATTCTTTAATTCAATGAGACTTATTTCAATAGAAGAAGTTGAGGAAACGCTTGAAGCATGGAAAAAGAAAAAGGAGGGGAAAAAACGAGAAAAAGAGGAATATCAGCAGAAAGAATAGCAAGGAGAATAATTGAAGGAAGAGGTTTTTCGATAATTGCAACAAACTATAAAATAAATTCTAAAGGAGAAAATATTGCTGAAATAGATATAGTTGCTGAAAAGGATAATGAAAAATATGCTATTGAAGTAAAATCAGGGAGAGCAAATCTTACAACTGTAAGACAGGCATATGCAAATGCCCAGCTCGCTGGCTTGAGGCCGATGATAATATGCAAGAAATGCGACGATGCCACAAAAATTGCAGCAAAAGAATTGGGAGTTGAAATAATAGAGTTCAGTGAATATTATTTGCTGCTTGAGCCAGAGGAAATTGAAAGCATAGTAAAGAAATGCATGGAAGAAATAATGGATGAATACGGTCTATCAAACTATTCAATTATCGATGGTGAAACAATAAAATTTATGAAAATAATTTTACAATCAAAAAATTTTGAAGAAGCATCTGATATGCTTGGAATAAGTGAGGAGGAGATGGGAAAAAGAATTGCTGAACTTTCGAGAAAGGGAATATTGCCAAAGAGAAGTTTATCTTTTTTAGATTTAAAGAAATGCTGTAATAATATAATTTCAAGGAATGAAATTTATATGAAGATGGAAAAAATAGAAGAAACTCTTGAAGAAATCAAGGATATTTTAAAAAATCGATGAATTTTTTTAATGCTTTACTTCTATGGGAATAAAGATTTTTTTCTTCTATTTCCATTTCGCCAAAAGTTTTTCTTTTTCCCTGAGGAATAAATATTGGGTCATAACCAAAACCCTTTTTCCCTCTTTCTTCCTTTGCTATTCTTCCTTCACACTCCCCCCTAAATAAATGTTCTTTGCCATCATAATATCCAATTACTGAAACAAAACATGCTCTCCTATTTTTTTTATTTTCCATCAATTTTAATATTCCTTTATTCCCTATCGTTTTAAAAATATAGGATGAATAAATTCCTGGAAAATTATTCAAGCTTTTTATAAAAAGACCAGAATCTTCTATAAAAAAATTTCCATCAACTTTTTTCTTGAGATATTCTATTCCATATAAAACAACTTCCTCTGTCTCATCCGCTTGAATTTCTGGATAGGGAATTGTGAGCATTTTTATATCCGCAATCATTTTTTTTATTTCTTCATATTTATGTTTATTGCTCGTTATAAAATAAATCATGTTACCTTCCTCATATATCTTCCTCTTCTTTCAATTTCTTTTATCTTTTCAATAACTTCCTCTCCTCTATCAAAAAATTTAATATATGCCTCTCTTACCCATTTAAATAAATTTTTATTTTTATGCGCGGACTTAAATGCTTCCATTAGTAGATGCAGATCAACTCCCATATCCTCTATTTCCTCGCTCCTTGAACTGAGACCAAAATCAATAAAATATATTTTATCATCAAAAAGAATCAAATTTGATGTTGTTATGTCTCCATGAATTATTCCATCTGAATGCAATCTTGAAATACCTTCACCTATTTTCCTGCATATCTCCATCTGCTCATCTTCTTTTTTAAAATCCAATTTATCCTTTAATCTTTCTCCTTCTATATACTGCATAACAATCTCACTATTTTCAATCCTCAAATCATAGATTATCGGCGCACTGACGCCAGCCCTCCTTGCGCCAGCCAGCATGAGTGCCTCTTTTTTTGTTCTTTTTTCTCTTATATCATCATCAATTTCCTTAATTCTGTATTTTTTGGCTATCCTCCTCTTTATTATTGCTTTTCTTCCCCTCCATTTTGCTAGATATATTTCTGCCTCCGCCCCTCTCTTAATCAATTTCTCCATAAAACCTGCACCTCATCAGTTCTGTAGTTCTGCTTTATTTTTGTATCCTCTATTTTATGCCTTATTCCCGCTTCATGCGTGATTAATCCTGTCCATGCTATCATTGCGCCATTATCAACCAAAAATTCATTGGGCGGGGAGAAAAATTTTGCCCCTCTTTCATCAGCCATTGTTTTAATTATTTCTTTTAGCCTTGCATTACACGCAACCCCTCCTCCAAGCAAAACTTCCTCTTTTTCTGTATGAGCCATTGCTCTTTCCGTTACTTCTGCAAGCATGCTGAAACATGTTTCCTGCATTGAATAGCATAAATCCTCAATTTTCTCTTTTTTTATCAATGAAAGGCATGCTGTTAAAATTCCAGAAAATGCAACATCCATTCCCTTAACTGAATATGGTAAAGGTATGTATTTTTCACCCTTTTTTGCCATTTCCTCGATTTTGGGTCCACATGGAAAATTCATGCCAATGCTCCTCCCAAACTTATCAAGGCAATTCCCTACTCCTATATCAAGAGTTTCTCCAAAAACCCTGTATCTCTCCTCCATAAAAGCTATAACTTGGGTATTCCCCCCAGAAACATAGAGAAGCACCGGGTCATAGCAATTTGTTAATGCCCTCCCTATTTCAAGATGCGCTATGCAATGATTCACTCCAACAATCGGCTTTTTGAGGGCGATTGCAAGAGCCCTTGCAGCAGTTGCAGCGGTTCGCAGGCACGGCCCCAGCCCAGGACCCACCGAAAAACCTATTATGTCTATTTCTTCCTTGTTTATATTTGCTTTATCTATTGCTTCCTTTATTATTTTTGGGAGATAAAAAGCATGATGATTTGCTGCTTCTCTTGGATGAATCCCTCCCTCCTTAGGCTTATACATTTTTGAAACATGGGAGAGAACATTGCATTTATCATTTATTTTCTCAACAATTCCAACACTAACAGTATGGGCGGTTCCCTCTATTCCAAGAGAAATCATAAATTTTTTATAAGATCAGCTATCTCCTCTCTTTTATCCTTTTCTTTTGGTAAAGCAATTGATGCCTTCCATTTTTTTGTTCCATCTCCCAGATAGTAGCCCCTAGAAATGGAGATAAACTCGTTTTCTCCTTCTTCTGTTTTTGCTCTTTTCCTCGCAACTTCTATAAAATTGTTTCTACCAAACTTCACTTCCTTTGCTTCTACTATTTCATATTCTACCATGGTATTTTGAAATATTTTTCCTAAATTTAAATTTATTGCCTTATTTATTTTTGGATGCTTCTATGCAACACAAAAAGATTAAATTTATGTTAGCATTCCATTTATATGGAGATCAGGGAAAATCTGCTTTATACAAAAACACATGAATGGCTCCTCAAAAAAAATAGGATTGCAAGAATTGGAATAACTGATTATGCGCAGGATAAGCTTACTGATGTAGTATTTGTTGAATTGCCAGAATCTGGAAAATATTTTAAAAAAGGAGAAGTTGTTGCAACTCTTGAATCGGTTAAATCTGTTTCAGAAGTTTATGCTCCAGTCAGCGGTAAAATTTTCTCAGTAAATGAGGCATTAAATGATGATCCTGGTTTAATAAATCGCGAGCCATATGATGGGGGATGGATTTTTGAAATTGAAATAGAAAGCGAGGAAGATTTAAAATCTCTTATGAATTCAAAAGATTATGAAAAAATGCTGGAGGGAGAAAAATGAGCAGGGAAAATTTTAAATCGCTCATACCAGCTGAAAAAAGTATTGCAGAACTAACATTGAGGGCGGTTATCGTTGGGGCTTTGCTTGCAGTTATAATGGGTGCAGCAAATGCCTATCTTGGCTTGTACGCAGGTATGACTGTATCTGCCGCAATTCCAGGGGCAATAATGGCTCTTGCTTTACTCAAGCCATTTAAGCCAACGGTTCTTGAAGTAACTCTTGGGATGATGGGGGCTGCTGCTGGCGAGGCGCTGGCGGCGGGCGTTATCTTTACAATTCCCGCCCTTGTTGTTATTGGGGCTTGGCATGAAATACATTACTGGGAGACAACCATAATTGCTCTTGTTGGGGGCGTTCTTGGAGTGCTATGGATGGTATTGCTGAGGAGAGCATTGATAGTAAAAACCGATTTGCCTTTTCCTGAGGGTGTTGCGGTTGCTGCAGTCATAAATACAGCTGTGGGAAAGGAAGGGAAGGGGAGTAGCTTTTGGATGCTTGCGGGAGCAATTCTTGCAGGAATAGTTAAGCTATGTCAGGTTTCATTAAATGTATTTAAGGGTAAGGTTGAGAAAATTTTTTATGCTGGTAAATATGGAGTGATGGGAAAATCAAGCAGTGGCTATTTTTATGGAGGTGTTGCTGCTTCTCCAGCTCTTCTTGGAGTTGGTTATATAATAGGGCCACAAATATCAGCTTTTGTTTTTGCTGGCGGACTGCTCGGGTGGGTTATAATTACACCCCTTATTATTCTTTCTACAGGTTTACCTGCTGGAATGCCAGCTCTTGAAGGTTTTATGGAGATATGGAGCAGTTATGTTCGCTACCTTGGGGTTGGGGCAATGGTTGTTGGTGGGTTATATACAATATGGAAATTAAGAGAAAATCTTCTTCATGGAGTTAAGGAAGCGGTAGTTGGATTGAGAGGGGGAGCTGTTGAAGCCAAAAAGAGAACAGAGCGGGATTTGGATATAAAGAAGGTTTTTGTTACCATCGGTCTGCTTATAATACCTATTTTCCTGATATATGCCTGGCTCAGCAACATGTATGCAATAAGCTTGTTCATGGCGGTTATTCTTGTTTTTCTTGCTTTTGTTGCATCAGCAATTGCTGGTTATATGGCTGGTCTGCTTGGCTCTTCAAACAACCCAATTTCTGGAGTAACTGTTGCAGTTCTTTTATTTGTTAGCATATTGATGCTTGCATTTGGAGCGACGGGCTATGAAGGAATGACAATAGTAATAGGTATGGCGGCTGTGGTATGCTGTGCAGCGGCAATAAGTGGAGATGTCCTTCAATCAATGGCGGCTGGGCAGATGCTCGGCGCCACCCCCTGGAAACAGCAGATTGCAGAAATTATAGGTGTTGCTGCTGCCGCCCCAGTTCTTGCAATTGTCATACAGGCATTGGATAAGGCATACAAGATAGGGAGCGCTGATTTACCAGCTCCTCAGGCATTTCTGATGGGTGGAATTGTTAAGGGAGTTATAGGAGGAGAAATTGTATGGCCGTTTGTAATAGCTGGAGCTTTTCTTGCAATAGTCCTCATATTGATGGATATACCTGTTCTTCCTGTTGCAATTGGAATATATTTACCATTTACTCTAACTGTTCCAATACTTGCTGGAGGAATTGTTCGTGCAATTGTTGACAGAAAACTGAGGAAAGAAGCTCCTGAAGAGGAGGAAGAGCTGAGCGATTGGGAAATGGCAATAAAAGAGACGGGTATAAAGCCGAAAGAGAAAGCTCATAGAACCGGCTTGCTTTTCTCCGCTGGATTAATTGCTGGAGAAGCGCTGATGGGCATAATAGGGGCATTTCTGATTATATTGCATGTTGATTTGGGGGTGCTTGAAGATGCTCCAGTATGGCCAGGAATGATTGTATGGGGATATATTGCATTTCTGCTCGGGTATATTGTGCTCAGGGAATTCAGGATAGCAAATGAAGGATGAGATTTTAAAGCCCGTGAGAAATGTTGAATGGTTTGAGGAAGAGGGACTTGTAAGGCTTAAAATAATGAAATTTCGCAGTAAATTTGGAAAAATTATTTGCAAAATTTTAAAAAGACCAGAATATTTTATAGTGAATTTAGATGAAGTTGGCTCATTTGCATGGAAAAGCTTTGATGGTAAAAATAGCGTTGGGGATATAATGAAAATGATTGAAGAAAAATATGGAAAGGAAAAGGCAAGCGGGCTGGGCATATTTATTAAAATGCTGGAAAAAAATGAATATATAAGATTAGAATGAAGAAGATTCTTTTATTTTTTATTTTGGTTATTCTCTTAGGTTGCATAAAAGAAGAGGCAAAAGAAATTTCATGGCTTGATTATGAAAAAGGATTGCAAGAAAGCTCGAACGAAAATAGGATTGCTATTTTGGATTTTTACGCTGATTAGTGCCCGCCATGCAGGAGAATGGAGAATGAGACATACAAGAATAAGGAAGTTATAGAAATGATGAAAAATTTTGTTGCTATAAAAGTTAATGTGGATGAGCAACCTGATATTGCAAGTTTATATGGTATAAGCTCAATTCCAACGATAGTTTATTTAAAAAATGGAAAGGAAGTGTATAGAACAGTTGGATATAGAAATGCTGAGCAATTTTTGGCTGATATGGAAAAAGTTTTAAAAATGTAGGATTTGTTTGTCAATGATAATTGTGCATTATGGAGAAATAGGAATAAAGGGAAAAAATAGAATTTTTTTTGAAGAAAATCTTATCAGAAATATAAAGGAATTGGTTAAAGGAGTTAAGGTAAAAAGAGAGCATGGGAGAATAATAGTTTATGAAGATAAAGGAAGAGAAATTCTTGAAAATATTCCTGGAATAGAAAATTTCTCTTTCGCATTTGAGACAAATACTGATATTGAGGAAATAAAAAATAAAGCAGTTGAAATCTCCAAAAAAATAGATTTTAAAAGCTTCAGAATTTTAACAAAAAGAGAAAATAAGAATTTTCCATATAACTCGCAGGAGATAAACAGAATTGTAGGTGAAGAAATAAAAAATAAATTGAATAAAAAAGTTAATCTTGAAAAACCCGAGCTAACCATATTCATTGAAATATGCAAAAGTAGTGCATATATTTATACAGAAAAAATAAAGGGAATTGGCGGCCTGCCTGTCGGAAGCCAGGGGAGGGTTGTATCTCTAATTTCGGGCGGAATAGATTCGCCTGTTGCCTCCTTCCTTATGATGAAAAGAGGTTGTAAAAATATTTTTTTGCATTTTTATAATGAAAATCTTATAGCTTATCCAAATAAAATTGAGGAAATTGCAAAAATACTTGCAGGATTTCAGGGTAAAACAAAAATTTATCTTCTACAATTTTCAGATGTTCAAAATGAAATTATTTCAAATATAAAATCGAAGTATAGAATGATTGTTTATAGGAGAGCAATGATGAAAATTGCAAATAATATAGCCAAAAAAGAGAAAGCAAAGGCAATTGTAACTGGTGACAGTATTGGACAGGTTGCTTCACAAACAATTGAAAATCTTGCATGCATATATGAAGCATCTTCATTGCCTGTATTTTCTCCATTGATTGGTATGAATAAGAATGAAATTGTTGATTTGGCAAGAAAAATTGGTACATATGAATTTTCCATAAAGCATATGCCAGATTGCTGTTCATTTATGGTTGCAAAACATCCCGCAATAAAAGCAGAAATTGAAGAAATAAAGGAGATGGAAAAAGAAATAAATGAAGGAGTAATTAAAAAAGCAGTTGAAAAAGCAATTTGCAAAGAATTAATATTAAATAAATATTTATCTCTATGACCCTTATAATCTATTCAGATAAATTTTTACTTCATGATAATCCAGTACATGTAGAAAATGCATCCCGTGCTATTGCAATAATTGAATTACTTAAAAAAATGCCATTTTATGAAAAATTGAATTTTGTTGAGCCAGATGAAGCAAGTGAAGAGGAAATTAAAAAAGTTCATGATTCAGATATGGTTGAAAGAGCAAAAAAAGTTGGATGGCTTGATATGGATACATATACAAACGAATTTTCATATGAAGTTGCAAAACTCGCTGCTGGAGGGGCTATTAAAGCTTGCGATGAGATAATCAAGGGGAGAGATAAGAACGCATTTGCGGTCGTGCGCCCGCCGGGTCATCACGCCACCAGGCGGGCATCGATGGGATTTTGCATTTTTAACAATGTGGCAGTTGCTGCGAATTGGCTCACTGAAAGAGGTAAAAAAGTGCTGATTTTTGACCATGATGTTCATCACGGAAATGGGACGCAGGACATATTTTATGAGCGTGCAGATGTTCTTTATCAATCAATTCATCTCTATCCCCATTATCCTGGAACAGGAAAAATAGAGGAAATAGGCGATGGGGAGGGAGAGGGATATACAGTTAATGCTCCTTTGCCCTATGGAAGCAATGAAGAATGTGTAAGGCAAATTATGGATGAAATTATGCTTCCAATTGCTGAACAATTTTCACCTGATTTTGTGCTTATTTCTGCAGGATTTGACAGCCATCATGCAGACCCTCTTGGAGGACTTGCCCTTGGATTAAATTTTTATGGAGAGATAATAGATAAATTCAAAAATATTCAAAGTAGGATTGTTTGTATTCTTGAAGGAGGGTATGTAATCAGCAATGTTGCAAAGGGAACTGCAATTGAAGTATCACATCTTCATGGCGAGCCGGTTAGTTTTGAGGAATATTCTGGAGGTAAAAATTGTACGGAAATAGTCAGGGAAATTAAAAAGCTAATTGGAAACTACTGGAATTTATGAAAATTATGAGAACCACAATAGAATTAAATATTAGAAAATTATAAACCATGTGTTCGATAGGATAAGCAAGAGTATTGAAAGGAGAGCTGTAACAATAATTGCAATTGCAATTTTAATAACTCTGTTATTTTCCGCATTTATTCCTTTTATAAATATGAGCACTTCCCTCAATGATTTTCTTCCTGATAATGAAGTTGTGAGGGCGGAGAAAAGGATTGGAGAATATTTTGGAGGTGATTCAAATAGTTCGGATACATTAATGCTGTATATAGAAAATGAAAATGTTCTTGAAGTTTCATCGATAAGAGAAATTTACAACATATCAAAAGAAATTGAAAAATTAGGAAATGCCACCTGTTTCAGTATCGCAAGCATTATTGATATTGTATGCAACATTGAATATGCGAAGAGCATGAAAGATTGTTCCGATGAAGAAATAATTTATGCATTAAATGATTTGATGCATGAAAAAAATTATAGCGAGATTAAAATTGCGGAAAATAATTTTTCGCACAATTATCTAAAATCTCTTTTCGTAAGAGAAAATGAGAGTAAAATTTTCTTCTCTATGGAATTGTATAATTTGCCCCATAAAAATAATTATAGAAATATATATGAATGGTTTGTAGAATTTGAAAGCAGGATAGGAAATAATTCAATTCCCTATAAAATATCAGCCAGATTTGATTTGCCCTCCATCTGGGTAATTGGAGCTGGATTAAAAGAAAATTTAAGGAAGAAGAATGTTGAATCAAATGTTTATCTTTGGGTTTTTAATAATGGAACATATTTTCCGATTAAATTAGATAAAAGCAAATTTTATTTCTCAGAAAACAAAATAGTTATTGAAATTGATAAGGAAGAAATAGGTAAATTTGGCATAGGGAAATTTGGAAGCATGGAAATTCCATCAAAGCTGGCGGATATTAAAGGCGGAATAAGAAAATACTGCCTGCCGTGGTGGGGGCTTGCTATAGATGAGAAAATTTTTGGGATGGATTTTTTGAATCATAACCTATCGCTTAAGGATATTGATAAGTTATGGAAGGAAATTTCCTCGATAAATTCTTCATTTGTTTTCTTCATAAAACCTGGATTCATGGATGAGATGAAAAATTCTGCACTTGTTCTTTTATCAAAAGATTATGAAAATATGAGGGCAAAATCAACAATCATTGTTATAGAGTTAAATTCTTCTGATTTTTCTGATTTTTATGAGAAATTAAAAAATATAAAAGGAGGCGAGATTACTGGCGAAAAAATAGTATCATATGAAATAGACAAACTAACTGATGAATCAAATAGAATAATAGGGGTTGGAATATTTATTGCGATAACAATTCTTTTATTCTTAGATTTCAGAAAAATATCTTATGTATTGCTATCATTGTTTGGTCTTTTCATTTCCCTGATATGGACATTTGGAACGATGGCTATTTTAAATATAAATTTCAGTGCCCTGTCAGTTGCAATAATGCCTCTTATAATGGGACTTGGTGTTGATTATTCAATACATCTTTTCCATAAGTATATAGAGGAGAGGAATAAGGGGGAAAAGGCAGGTGATGCAATAATAAATGCAATAACAAATACTGGAACAGCTTTATTCCTTGCAACAATTACAACATGTGTTGGATTCTTATCATTTCTTACAGCAACAATCCCTCCTCTAAGGCATTTTGGATTTTTATGTGCAATTGGGATAATCTATACATTTATTGTAACAATCACACTCCTTGCTTCTTTAAGATATATTTTTGATAAAAAGGGAGAAAAATTTGATAAAAAATCATTTTCTTTTGATTTTTTGATTAAAAAGTCATCAATTTTTGTTGTTAAAAAACCAAAAATTGTTATTCTATCTTTTCTCATTTTTACAATAATAATGCTTTTTGGAATTGCAAATGTTAAAACTGGTTTTAGAATAGAAGAATTTCTGCCTGAGGAAAGTCCTTCAATAAAAACTTTAAATAAGATAGGCAGTGATTTTCCATTTTTCAGTCAGAATGAAGATTATATACTTATAGAAGAAAATATTACCAGAGTTAGAACATTAAAAGAAATTAAAGAAATGCAGAAGAATATGAGGGATGATGATTTTGTTATAAAAACTCCAGATGGTGGAATAAAAGTTTTATCCATAGTTAGCATTATCGAGGATGTTATTAAGGAAAATAGAACATTTGCTGAAAAATTTAATATAGGAGAGGATGGACTTCCGGAAAGCGATGAAGATTTAAAAAATATTTATGATTATTTATATGAAAGTGATGAATATAAAGAAGAGGTAAAGAGAGTTTTGCATAGAGAAAATGGTGAATATGATGCAACAGTTATAATAATTTATAATAATGCAATTTCTGCAAGTGGTGATTTGAATAAAAATATAGAAAAATTTTATAATCAACTCAAGGAAGATAAGGTAGGGAATGCAATAATTACTGGACCAACCATATTAACATATACAATAACATCTTCTCTTGTAAAAAATCAGGTTGTATCCACCTTAATATGTATTATAATTTCAGCAATAATTCTTGCATTTATATATAAAGATTTAATTCTCGGCATCTTAAATATTGTTCCTGTTGGACTTGCTTCTATTTGGATTATTGGAAGCATGGCATTTATGAACTATTCCTTAAATGTGATGACAATAATGGTAACATCCCTTACAATTGGCTTGGGAATAACATACTCCATACACATAACTGATAAATTCAGGAAATCAGATAGAAGTAAGGAAAGTATAATTGAAATCCTTTCTTCAACTGGCTCAGCTATAGTTGGAGCCGCACTCACCACAATCGCCGGCTTTTCCATGCTCATTTTCTCGCCGATGCCGCCCGAGAGGCAATTTGGAATTATAATGTGTTTAACCATTCTTTACTCTTTTATTGCTTCAATAACATTGCTTCCATCGATATTGCTGATGCTGAAGAAAAAATAGTTATTCTTTTATTCCTATTGCATAGAATTGGGGAAAGAAATTGAACTCAATTCCCTCTTCAATTGATTTTAAATGATACATTTCCCATTCCTCTATTTCCTCCTGACTTAAGCCCTCCCTCTTCAAAACATTTTCATAAAAATTTTTTGCC